>Ga0209137_1000023_pt1 | contig 173457 bp, 153 predicted proteins | sample SaaInl5LU_22_DNA_FD_184642 | JGI IMG/M metagenome (GOLD analysis project Ga0209137, IMG submission 184642) | Marine microbial communities from expanding oxygen minimum zones in the Saanich Inlet - ESP_105LU_22_DNA (SPAdes) (version 2) | ecosystem: Environmental > Aquatic > Marine > Intertidal...
ATCATGCCCTTTACACTGGCGGATGAGGCGTGAAACTGATTCACCGCGCCATTGAAAGATAATCGCCGCTGATCAGCAAAATTCAATGCCGCTTTGCTAACCATTAAACTGTCACTGGGTCGGCTATAGGAAAACACCAGATCAGCCGTATCGAAAGCGGCATCGCGGCCAATGCCCGGAATGCCAAGCATACCATCAACCAGCGCAACATCGGCATTAAGCTTGGTCAACAGATCGTCGGTCATCTCAAGGCCAAGATGCCCAGACAAAATGCCAATCTGACGCAAAGCAACGGGAAGCCGGTCAATATAACCGCTGATATCGGCTGTATTCAGATCAGATGCGCTCATATCAAACGCAAAAGAATCGCTTCCGGGCCAGCCATCAAATGACAGGGTAAAGCTGCCCGCAGCCGCGTCATCGCTCGCTAGCCGCCGCGCCCGCAAGCTGCCAGCAACGGCGCCATCATCATCCGAGGTCACATCAATATGAATATCGCCGAAAACCAGCTTTGGCAAAGCACCATTTTCATGCGAAAGGGACAGACGGTCAGTTTCAATCGCAATCGATTTCATCCCGCCAAGGCGGTTTTGGATGGGGCCCGATCTTGGCTTGCCAATTTCAAGCTGGTTTGATTGTTTGGCGAGTTGATCAAGAAAAATAATGGCTGGCGAGCCTGACCAGCCTGACGCTTTTTTCACCAGATCAAGCTTGATCCCGCGGAGCAAAATCGTTTCTGGCCGGCCGCCAAACAGGCTTGTCAGGCCAAAGCCAATTTCGACATCTGGCAGATCGATCTGACCACGCTCAAGATTAATGACAATATTTTCCGCTACAAGCTGAAGCGGGTGGCGCGATAGCGCAAAGGTAAGCCGTGCATCGCCAACCGCGGCCGAGCCATTGCCAACCATATGCGACAATTCAGTTTCAAGAAGACGGCGAAGACCACCAGCTTGGTTCACATAAACATAACCAGCCCCGAAAATCATCGTGGCCAGCAACAAGACAGTGATAACGAAAGTCTTGAAAATGCCTATTGCGGTGAAATGTCGATCAGCAAACACGCCGCATCCTTTATCGCTTTAAATGTTGATTTTGTTTACCATGCCAAATACCGGCTGTCTTGCGATCTGGCAGAAAAATATTATCTATCATTGATAAGAACTCAATTAACAAACAAAGCGCGCTATCATCTCAGCGCCAATGCAAATGATTAGGACATTTTATGCTTGCGATTGGTGATCATGCCCCCACCTTGTCGATTCCAACCGATACCGACATGTTTTCATTAGCCGAACAAGGTGGCAAAAAAGTGGTCATTTTCTTTTTTCCGCGCGCCGACACCCCCGGCTGCACCAAAGAAGCCGAGCAATTTTCCGCCCTTCAAGATGAATTTACCGCGCAAGATACCGTCGTTATTGGTGTTTCCAAAGACAAACCAGCCAAACAGGCAAAATTTCGCGCCAAATATGGTCTGACTTGTCTATTGGGCGCCGATCACGAAACCAGCTTTTGCGAGGAATTTGGCGTTTGGGTTGAAAAATCAATGTATGGCAAAACATATATGGGCATTCAACGTGCCAGTTTTATCATCGGCAGTGACGGCAAAATTGTCGCCATATGGCCAAAGGTAAAGGTTGCCGGTCATGCAGCCGATGTTCTGGAGACACTGAAAGCGCTTTAACCATGCCAGACACATCAAAGAAAACGCTTAGCGGCGCAATATGTGAAGTGCTTGGCATTTCTGACGCGCGGCAAAAAGCTACCGCAACGCGCCATCTTGTCGCCATGTGGAAAGACGCCGCGCTTGCGCTTGGTAACCAGCCGCCGCCTGATCGACCGGGCCGCCCTGAACGCCCATTATTGCGTCCACCGCGTGAGGTGCCGCGGCGACGGATCACTCAATCTGCACCGGGCCGGATTGCGCTTCTTCACGCCATTGCCCATATCGAATTAAATGCGGTTGATCTGGCGCTGGATATGGCCTGCCGGTTTACCAAGACGCATCTTCCTGTGGATTTTTATCATGATTGGCTTGGCGTTGCCGATGACGAGGCACGGCATTTTCTGATGCTAAGTGACCGGCTTGCCGATCTGGGGGCGGCTTATGGCGATTTGCCAGCCCATGACGGCCTATGGCAAGCCGCTGACGCCACCAAACATGATCTTTTGGCGCGGCTGGCGATTGCACCGCTTGTGCTTGAGGCGCGGGGGCTTGATGTTACGCCGACGATGATCGACCGGTTAAAATCGGTTAATGATGCGGAAACAGCAACGGCGCTTGGCATCATCATGACCGATGAAATTACGCATGTATCAGTTGGAAAACGCTGGTTCGATTATATGTGCGGCATGGATCGCCTTGATCCGGTCAGCACATGGCACAGCCTTGTTAAACGTTATTTTCACGGCGATTTAAAACCGCCATTTAATATTGCTGCACGCAATGCTGCCCGTTTTTCAGCGGCCTTTTATGGCCCGCTTGCCACGCGTGATGATTTGGTGGCGTCACCCGAAAAAAGGCCAGACGCCTAGCGTTGATTGCCAACACGCGCGGCAAGGCTGGCCTCAATGAAATCATCAAGATCGCCGTCAAGAACGCCCTGCGCATTTCCCTTTTCAACATTGGTCCGCAAATCCTTTACCATCTGATAAGGATGCAGAACATAAGACCGGATCTGGTTTCCCCAGCCGATATCGGTTTTGCTTGATGCCGCATCATTCGCCGCATCTTCACGGCGTTGCAGTTCCAATTCGTAAAGGCGGGCTTTTAGCATGTTAAAGGCGGTCGCCCGATTACGATGCTGCGAGCGATCATTTTGACATTGAACGACAATATTTGTTGGCAAATGGGTGATGCGGATCGCTGAGTCAGTTTTGTTTACATGCTGCCCACCGGCACCTGATGCACGGTAAGTATCAATCCGCAGATCCTTATCTTCGATTTCAATTTCAATATTGTCATCAACAACCGGATAGACCCAAACGCTGGCAAAGCTCGTATGGCGACGCGCCGAGCTATCAAAAGGTGAGATGCGAACCAAACGGTGAACACCTGATTCAGTTTTCATCCAGCCATAGGCATTTTCACCGTCAATCCGCATGGTAACTGATTTGATACCAGCTTCTTCACCAGCGCTTTCTTCGATGATTTGCAGTTTGAAACCACGCGCCTCACTCCACCGGCTATACATGCGCATCAGCATCAAAGCCCAATCCTGTGCTTCGGTTCCACCAGCACCAGCATGAACTTCGATAAAACAGTCATTCGCATCAGCTTCGCCCGATAACAGGCTTTCAAGCTGGCGTTTTTCGGCAATCGCCACAAGTTTGGTTAATGAAGCTTCAGCATCATCAATAATTTCATCATCACCTTCGGCCGCGCCAAGCTCGAGCAACTCAATCGCATCATCCATTTCTAATTGAAGCGCATCAATAACTGCCAACTGACGTTCAAGACGGTTTTTTTCGCGCATGGTTTCTTGCGCGCTGGCCTGATCATTCCAGAAATCACCATCAGAAATAATCGTTTCAAGGCTGGCAAGCTGTGCCTTGGCATCATCATATTTGACATGTTTGCAAAGCAAATCGATTGCCGTTTTGATAATGTCAATTTTTGCTGTGGTTTCGGCCTGCATGAGTCAAGAGTCCAGCCTGCAATGAACGGAATGGATGATGCTTGTACCTAACGCGAGGGGGGGTATTGTGGCAAGCCTCAATTATGATCTGGTGGCAAGATGGCGCCTAGTAAAGCCCCTGTGTCGCCAATGTTCCGTCTGTTGTCGTCGCCTGACCATCCATGCCAGGGGCAACATCAATCAACACCCCACCTGGCCGCTGGCCTGGTTTAAAAATTTCCAAAATAGCCTGCTGGTCTTTTGGCAGAACGCGCTCGCCCGTTTCGGCATGAACCGGAATGACCTGAATGTCATTTGGCCGCCGGAACGGAATGACCGGCTTATCAATTTGCGACCGCATCAAAAAATCACCAAAAATCGGCACCGCCACCGTTGAGCCCGTTTCACGTTTGCCAAGTGGGCGCGGCCGGTCATAGCCAATAAAGACGCCAATCGCCAAATCGGGCGTAAAGCCAATAAACCAGCCATTTGTGTTATCATTGGTGGTACCAGTCTTGCCAGCGACAACCAGATCCAGATCATTGATCGACCGGCCGGTACCGCGTTTGATGACACCTTCCAGCATCGACACCATCTGAAAGGCCGATGCCGGATCAGTTAGCTGTTCACGCACATCCGGCAATGTCGGGATTGGTTGATTTGACCAGCCATCCGGCGCCACACAGGAACCACATTCACGCGCGTCATGGCGGTAAATCGTTTTGCCGTGGCGATCTTGAATCCGGTCAATCAGGCTTGGGGTAATTTTCCGGCCCCCATTCACAAGCATGCCATAGGCAGATGTCAGTCGAAGCAACGTCGTTTCGCCAGCGCCAAGCGACATTGATAAAAATGGTGGCAAATCATCGTTCAGGCCAAAGCGTTTTGCATATTCTTGAACCCGATCCATGCCAATTGTCATCGCCAAGCGTGCAGTCATCAAATTTCGTGACTTTTCGATACCAACCCGCATGATCGAGGGGCCATAGAAACGTTTGGTATAGTTTGCCGGTTTCCATTTCGGTTTGCCCGGCCCCTGATCCACCACCAATGGCGCATCAAGAATGCGCGTTGTCGGGCTATAGCCAGCATCAAGCGCAGCAAGATAGACAAAAGGTTTAAATGCTGATCCGGGCTGGCGCACCGCTTGAACGGCGCGGTTAAATTCTGATTCAGCGTAATTATAGCCGCCACTCATCGCCAATAAACGGCCGGTATGCGGGTCAAGCGCAACAATGGCACCTTCAACATCTGGGCGCTGTCCCAATGCAAAATGATTCGGCTCTGGTTCGAAATCATTACGGATCAAATCTGGCGTAAAGCCGGGCGGCTGGACAATGACAATGTCATTTTTGGACAGGGCTTTGCGCAAATCGCGCAAGGGCGGTGGCCGCACGCCGTCATCACGGCGCGGCGGATAGGCCCAAAAAGCAAGCTCAAACGGGATCATCGCATTGCGGCCATCCACATATATTTCAGCGCGACGCGGCCCAACTTTTGTCACCAGCGCGGCAAAATGGTTCGGGCGTAACTTTGCTGTTTGCGCGGCAAGCACCTTGTCGATATCAGCCCCTTGCGGCATCACGCCAAGCGGGCCGCGCCAGCCTTGCCGCCGATCCAATGCTTCTAATCCACGTTCAAGCGCATTATCGGCAATTTGCTGTAAATAGGGATCAAGCGTCGTGCGAACCGATAAACCACCATCATAAAGCGATGTCTCACCAAACCGGCTAATCAACTGGCGACGCACTTCTTCGGTGAAATAAGGCGCTTCGGCAGCGTCAAATCCGCTTTGTCCGATCATGCGCAACGGCGCTGCCTTTGCCGCATCAGCTTCATTCTGCGAAATATAGCCATTCTGCTGCATTTCATCCAAAACCCAGTTGCGCCGAATGGTTGCCGCGCGGCGATTACGAACCGGATGATAATTATTCGGCGCTTTTGGCAGGGCGGCAAGATAGGCGATTTCCGGCAATTCCAATTGCCCAAGCGATTTATCAAAATAATTCAACGCCGCCGCCGCAACGCCGTAACTGCCCCGTCCAAGATAAATTTCGTTCAGATAGAGCGCCAAAATCTGATCTTTGCTAAAAGCGCGTTCCATCCGAAGCGACAGGATCGCCTCTTTGATTTTGCGGTCAATAGAGACTTCATTGGTCAGCAGAAAATTTTTTGTAACCTGCTGGGTGATCGTCGAAGCACCGACAGGCCGCCGCCCTTTGCCATAATTGACGATATTGGTCACAACGGCCCGCGCCAAGGCGCGAAGATCAATGCCAAAATGATTATAAAACGCTTTATCTTCAGCCGAAATAAAAGCGTGGATCAATCGTGGTGGGATTGCCTCAACCGGCACGAAAAGCCGCTTTTCACTCGCATATTCAGCCAGCAACGCGCCGTTGCCAGCATGAATGCGGGTCACAACAGGTGGTTCATAATTGGCGAGCTGCTGATAGTCAGGAAGGCCTTTTCCATAAGTCCAGAAAACCCAAAGGATGCCAGCACCAGCAAGCATGCACATCAGGAAAACAAAGGACAATATAATCGAAACAAATCTTATCATGGGGTCGATAATATCGCCGAAATTGGGCGCAGATGTGGCAATCTAGACCTTTTCTTCATTTTGACATTCGCCTTTTGACAGGATAACAGCCCTTTTCACGGTTTCACCGCCGCAGCAACGATGCGCTGTCATCCTTTATATTTTGGGCCCATATTCACTCAGATAAACAAGAATGGCCTTTGCCAGCCGTTTTGACAAACCCTGCCGATAGGATTTCTTATTCAGATTAGCCTCATCTGTCCGGTTTGATAAAAAGCCCATCTCGACAAGTACCGACGGCATATCAGGCGCTTTCAAAACAGCAAAACCGGCAAATCGATGCCCGCGCTTGTCACCACCGGGCAAATCGCGAATATGTTGCAAGATCGTCGCCGCAAAACGCGCCGACTGGTTCATTGACTCGCGCTGAAACATCCGCACAAGCGCGCCCGCCGCCTCAGGATCTTCGGCTGATAAATCCGGCCCACCGATCAGATCGGCGCTATTTTCCTGACGCGCCAAAGCGGCTGCTTCTTTATCAGAGGCTTTGTCAGATAGCGTAAAAACCGAAATCCCCCGCGCCGATGATGTCCGCGCAGAATCAGCATGAAGCGAAATGAACAAATCTGCCTGATTTTGCCGCGCGAGCCGGATGCGCTGACGAAGCCGCAAAAACCGGTCATCATCACGCGCTAAAATGGGGGTTATCTTGCCCGTGGCACGCAATTGGCTTGCGAGTTCACGCGCCGCAGCCAAGGTAATGTTTTTTTCCGCCGTTCCCGCCTTGCCAAGCGCACCCGGATCCTTGCCGCCATGCCCCGCATCAATAAAGACAACCCATTTTCGCGGGCGCGGCTTTGGCGCGGCAAGTGCCGCTGTGGCTGGCTTATTGGCGTGGCGGGCCGGCTTTGATTTTGGCAGCGGCATGCTCAATGGCTTGACCATTTTCACCCGATCAGCGTCTTTGACGACAGCGCGATCAGTGACAGCGTCATTTAGATCAATATTTGGGTTTTTTTCCAGCGCCGAAGATGCCACTAGAAATGCTGTTTTACCGCGATCGAGAAGATCAATCACAAAACGGCTACCAGCGCCTGCGGATGGAAGGGTAAAGACCCGCACGGGCGCTGCCGGTTTTTCAAGCTCGATCACCAACCGGCCGATTTCCGGCTTTGGATTCCCAAAACGATAAGCTGAACCAGGGGCGACTTGCAAATTGCCACGCGGCGCCAGCTTGTCCACATCCCATTTGGTTTTGGGCATATCAATCACCAAACGATAAGGCGATTGCAACAGCAAAAGATTGGCTTTTAAGGGGGCTTTGGTTTCGATTACAAGCCGCAATCCGGTGCGGTCATCAATTTGCACCGCGCCAACACGCATTCCGGTTACGGCATTTTCGGCAAAGGCCTGACCGGTTGCAGCCAGCACCAAGACCATTACCAAGAACACGAACGAGCGGCCGATTGCAGCGATCATTGCCATAACAAATGTCATCATTGATATATTAACCACTTCTGGCCTTCTTTGCTATCGCCTATCACGGTCAACGAAACCTAGCCCAAGCATGGCTCTCGACAAAGATAAATTCATGGTAATTATCAAAACGGCATTACTTTGTTGGCAAAAAAGCTTTAGCAGGTATATAAGGGAATCAAGTTCGACGTAAAAGTTTCGGTTTCTGCCGTGGGTGGCGCCAACGCGCCAACAGCAGAAAGCAAATAAAACGGCGCTTTTATCGCTGAACTGAAATTGAATTATTCACCTGATGGTGTTTATCTCGACGATCTTTGTTATGCCATAATTATAAATGATTTTAATTATCGTGCCATGTCACTGACCGCCAGCGAGCCTTATCATCAGGACACACAACGCGATTTGAAACCACCGGACTAATCTAAATGACTCAGCCAAACCGATCACATGACAAAAGCAGCCATAATGGCCACCGCTTTTTGGTCGGTATTGCGCGTCGATTTGGTTCGGATTCACAACACCTGCCATGCCTGATTAACAGACTGTCTGAATTTGACAGCCGAACATGGTTGGCCGGGGAAAGACAAGTACATGACAAAACGCCTATTAATCGATGCACGCCAGGCCGAAGAAACACGGGTGGTGCTGCTAAGCGGAACACGCATTGAAGATTTTGACTATGAAACAGAAAACCGGAAACAACTAAAAGGAAATGTCTATCTAGCACGGGTCACACGCGTTGAACCGTCTTTGCAGGCAGCTTTTGTTGAATATGGCGGAAACCGTCAGGGCTTTCTGGCCTTTAGTGAAATTCACCCAGATTATTACCGTATTCCAATTGAAGACCGTGAAGCCCTCATTGAGGCAGACAGCGCCGAAAGCGACGATGACAGTGTTGACGCTGGATCTGATGGCACGCCCGAAACCATTGGTGGCGAAGGGGCGGATGAAGAAGATATCCGGCCAAAGCGTCAGGTAAAACGCTATAAAATCCAAGAAGTGATTTCGCGCAAACAGATCATGCTTGTACAGGTTGTTAAAGAAGAGCGCGGCAATAAAGGCGCGGCTTTGACAACCTATCTGTCACTTGCCGGACGCTATTGTGTGTTAATGCCAAATAACAATCGTGGCGGCGGCGTCAGCCGGAAAATCACCAATATTGCCGATCGCAAGCGGTTAAAAACAGTCGTTGGCGGTTTGGATATTCAGGCCGGAATGGCCGTGATCGTGCGCACCGCCGGTGCCAAACGCACCAAAACCGAAATCGCCCGTGATTTTACCTATCTGTCAAAATTATGGGATGATATCCGCGCACGCACGCTTGAATCACAAGCCCCCTGCCTGATCCATGAAGAAGGCGATTTGATCAAACGGTCAATTCGTGATCTTTACACAAGTGAAGTTGACGAAGTGCTTGTCGAAGGCGATGAAGCCTATAAAATTGCCCGTAACCAGATGAAGATGCTGATCCCAAGCCATCTTAAAAAGGTTCAAAAATACGAAGGCACGCATCCAATTTTCCAGCATTTCAATGTTGAAAATCAGATGGACACGATCCACAGCCCACAGGTGACGTTAAAATCTGGCGGCTATTTGGTGATCAACCAGACCGAAGCGCTTGTCGCCATCGACGTGAACTCAGGCAAATCAACGCGCGAACGGAATATCGAAGAAACCGCGTTGAAAACCAACCTTGAAGCCGCCGAAGAATTAGGGCGCCAGCTTCGCCTTCGTGATTTGTCCGGTCTTATTGTTGTCGATTTCATTGATATGGAAGAAAACCGCAATCAACATGCGGTTGAACGCCGGATGAAAGATGCAATGCGCAATGACCGCGCGCGTATCCAAATCGGTTCGATCAGCCATTTTGGTCTTCTTGAAATGTCGCGCCAACGGCTTCGGCTTAGCATTAATGAATCAATCAGCAATCTTTGCCCACATTGCGAAGGTACTGGCCGCGTTCGGTCGATTGATACCGCCGCCCTGCAATTACTGCGGTCAATCGAAGAAGAAGCGCAAAAAGGCAAAATGGATGAATTGCACATCACCGCCCACCGGGATGTGGTGCTGTTTATCTTAAATCACAAAAGAAGCGCAGTCGCCGAGATTGAAACACGGTTTGGCCTCATGGTTATATTGCTGTCTGACGACAGTCTGATCGCGCCAGAATATAAGGCTGATCGCGTTGGATGGCAGGGAAAAGCCCAAGCCAAACAACCGTCACGCCAGCCGCAGCAGCCACGCCACGCCAATAACAATGTCAAGGCGGATACAGCCGATTCTGATAATGATGACGAGGCCGAAACTGAAGCAAATGCGGCCCCGCATCCGGAAAATGACGAGACTAGCAGTGAAGATGGTGGTGCAAAACGGCGGCGGCGCGGACGGCGCGGCGGCCGGCGTCGGCGTCGGCGCAATGGTGAAGATGGCCAAACTGGTGACAATCAGATTGGTGATAGCCAGACTAGTGACAATCAGACTGGTGACAATCAGGCAGCATCATCGTCAAATGGCGAAGATCAGGCCGCAGCAAGCACCGCAACCGATGTCGTCGCAGCCAATGATGATGCCGCACCAAAGGCCAAAACCGGCCGCGGTCGCGGACGTGGACGCCGTGTTGCCAAAACGGATCCAGCCGCCGCCGATAATGCCGCCGCCGATAATGCCAATATAGGCAATGAACCGGCTTCTGTAGCGGCTGATCCCGCTGGCAATGGTTCGGTAAATACAGCCGCAGCAGATGATAATGGCGATGTGGCAACCGCCAAAAAACCGGCCCGAAGACGCAAAAAACCAGCAAGCGCAGCAAACGCCGATGATGCCAAAGCGGGTAGTGCCAAAGCCGAAGATAGCAAAGCCGGAGATAGTGAAGCCCAAGCACCAGTCAAAAGTGAGGCTGATACCGGCGCTGAAAAGCCTGTAAAAAAACCGGCCCGCGCACGCAAGCCAAAAGCCGATGCTGGTGACAAGCCAGACGCGGCCGCGGCAAAACCAGCTGCGAAAAAACCGGCCCGAAAAGCCGCAAAAAAAGCACCAGCAAAAGCCGCTGATGCAAATATAGCTGATACCAGCGCCAATAATGGAGCAACCACCGACGCGCCAGCATCAAGAGAGGCGATCAGTTCAGCCCCGCAAGATGTCGTCGAAATTGGCAGTAGTGAGCCAAAATCACGGCGCAGTGGATGGTGGTCAAGAAGCTAGGGCAATCATTGCCTTTTTAAACGGGACAAAAAGCTGGCGGCTGGTTTCAACTGGCCGCTAGCGATCCTGACCAGCAAGCCAGTCATTCAGACGTTGAATTGCCTTTTTCATATCATGCGTGCTGCCAGCATAGGATAGCCGCATATGTGACGCCCCATCGACAGCGTCGAAATCAACACCCGGCGTCATCGCAACACCGGTATCGGTCAAAATGCGATCGGCAAAGGCAATCGAGTCATTGGTAAAAGCACGAACATCGGCATAGAGATAAAAGGCCCCATCTGATGGCGCGTGATTACCCAGAAATTCAGCTGGCAAACCACGATAGAGAAGATCACGATTTTCTTCATAGCGCGGGATATGCGCATCCAGTTCATCATAACAATCAAAGGCGGCAATCGCGCCAAGCTGGTTAATCGTTGCCGCTGATATATACATATTTTGCGCCAACATTTCGGCCGTTGGCACCAAATCTTCGGGAAGCACGATCCAGCCAAGACGCCAGCCCGTCATGCAGAAATATTTAGAAAAAGAATTGATGATGATGGCATTGTCAGTATAGGCAAGCGCGCTTTGTGTTCGCTTGCCAAAGGTCAGGCCATGATAGATTTCGTCCATGATCAGGCGCACGCCATGCTTATCGCACCAGCGGCAAACGGCCTCCAGCTCGTCATCGCGCATCACAACACCGGTTGGATTTGCCGGACTTGCCAGCAGCAGCCCGTCGGGAATCTTGTCAGTGGCAACTAATGCTTCGAGATCGGGCATCCAGTTTTGCGCGGCGCGGGCAGGCAATAATTGCGGCTTGATCCCAAGCGCAAGCATCAAATTGAAATAGGCTGGATATCCGGGCGTGGCAATGGCAACGCGGTCGCCCTTGTCAAAGGCCGATAAAAAGGCAATCGCAAAGCCAAGTGATGATCCGGGGGTGACAGCAATTCGCTGCCAATCCAGCGGCAATTGATACCAATCTTGATAATGTTGTCCGATCCGTTGCCGCAATTCAGGCAATCCCAAACCAACCGAATAGCCATGCGAAGCAACATGTTTCAAGGATGCTTGCAATGCTTTTGATACAGCGGCTGGCGGTGGGGTTGATGGCTGTCCGACTTCAAGATGAACAAGGTCACTTCCGGCGGCATGCATTTCTTTTGCACGTTTCATTACCTGCATGGCAAGAAAGGCAGGAATTTCGCTTGCTTGACTAATTTTTAAGGCCATTGTTCATTCCGGTGAATTCATGCCATGATCAAATCGTTACGGCAGAGGGGTTGTGTTTGAATAGCCTGCAAACACACGCTATGGGCTCATGGCTATAGCAGAGCTGTCTTAAACAGGCCATAAATTTGTCGGAAAAATTATTCCATGAGATATCTATTTTTACGAAAGCTGGTTTTTATATCGTTGTTTTCGGTCACCATTGCCCAATCGGCATTGGCTGGGCTGATCAGAGACACCGAGCTGGAAACCGGCCTGCAAACCCTCGCAGCACCATTGATGCGCGCTGCCGGCTATGCGCCCGACGCAATCAGCATCAGGATCATTATCGACAGCAGCTATAATGCCTTTGTGGCTGGTGAGCGCATTATCTATATCCATTCTGGTCTTTTGCTCAACGCCCAATCAGCCGAAGAAATTTTGGGGGTGATCGCGCATGAGCTTGGCCATTTAAAAGCCGGTCATGTGCCGCGCCGTGATGAGGCTTTGCGAGATGCTGGAACCGCAAGTACACTTGCCGCAATTGCCGCGATTGCGCTTGCTGCGGGCGGTGCGCCAAATGATGCGGCGGTTGGGCTTATGGTTGGCGGCGCCGATCAGGCCCAGCGCAAAATGCTTCGTTCATTCCGCTATGATGAAGCTGTTGCTGATGAATTAGGGCTTGATTATCTCGACAAGGCTGGCATTACCTCGGCGGGACTCGAACAGATGATGCGCCGTATGGCGGCGCAACGCGCCCTTCCCGAAAGCCGTCAAAGCCAATATTATCAAACACACCCTGATTCAGCCCAACGCCTTGCCGTCTATCAAGATCACGCACGTCAAGACGGCAATAAATCAGCGCCGCTTTCGACCAATGACACAAATTTGATGAACCGCCTTATTGCCAAGCTTCGCGCCTATAGTGAACCGGCATATAGCATTTTACGCCAAACCGCCAAAACAGACAGCGCCGACGCGATCTATAGCCATGCCATTGCTCAATATCGGCGCGGCGATTTGGCAGCGGCAATAACCTTGATGGATCAACTATGCGCGGCCAATCCCAACGATCCGTTCTATCATGAATTTCGTGGCGATATCTTACTTTCGATGGCCAAGGCTGATGCAGCAGCGGCAGCCTATGAAACGGCACTGAGATTCCGGCCAGACAGCCCACAAATTCTAGTCAATCTTGGGCGGGCGCTGATTGCGACAAATGACAAAAAGCGCCTTTCGCGCGCCATCGAGGCCATTTCAGCGGCACAAAGAACCGAACCTAAATGGGCCTTTATCCGGCGGCAATTGGCGATTGCCTATGGACGAAACGGTGATATTGCCGCGGCTGATCTGGCGCTTGCCGAAGAAGCTATTCTGCTTGGCGATGACCAACAGGCGGTGCGAATGGCCAAACGGGTTTTGGCCGATGGCAGGCTGAAAGATGATCTTCGCAACCGCGCCAATGACATTCTGTTCCGCTTTGGCAAACTCGCGCCGTGATGGCTTTGCAATAGCGGCAGTAATCCGTTATAAGATGGGGTGAATAAAGGGTGTTTTGGCCGGATTATTTGTTTCCGTCGGCGATTTGCCCCAATTTAAAAGGATAATGTGAATGTCACGCTTTTCTGCCTCTATGATTGCATTGTCTGCGATGTTGATTGGCCTCGCCACAACGCCGGTAAAGGCCGACCTTGATCAAAAAGACCGCGCAGAAATGCAGCAGGTGATCGAACAATATATCAAGGACAACCCTCAAGTGCTTCGTGATGCGCTGGTATCTTTGGCCGCACGCGAAGAAGCCGAACGCGTCAAAGCTGGCGTCATGGCAGTTCGCAATGATGATGGCGATCCGGTTATGGGCAATCCAAATGGCAGCCTGACTGTCTATGAATTTTCCGATTATAATTGCGGCTATTGCAAACGCATGTTTGCGCCAATCATGCAGATGCTTGCCAAAAATGGCGATGTGCGCATGGTGATCAAGGAATTTCCAATCCTTAGCCAATCATCTGTTACCGCTGCCAAGGCCGGAATTGCCGCCCAGAAACAGGGAAAATTCAAATCATTCCACACTGAAATGATGACCTATCGCGGGCAGATCAATGACGCGTCGATTATGCAAGCGGCAGGTGCGGCAGGTCTTGACCTTGCGCAATTAAAGCAAGATATGGACAGCCCTGAAACAACAGCTATTATCGGACGGACACGAAGCGCGGCAGCAGCCCTGAATATCAATGGCACGCCGGGTCTTGTGATTGGCGATACGGTAATCCCCGGTGCGATTAGCATAGAGGAACTGCAAACCGTGATTGACAAGGAACGCAGCAAACAAGGCTAGGCTGTTTGCATGGCTAGTGAAGTGAGTGTACTGTAACCGAACGATGGCAAAATCAATGAATATTCTTGTTATAAATGGCCCGAATCTCAACATGCTTGGCATGCGTGAGCCGGACATCTATGGCCGTGAAACGCTTGGCGATATTGAGGCGAAATGCCGTCAATTGGCCACTGGACATGGCATGGAACTGGATTGGTTCCAATCAAATTTCGAAGGTGAATTGATCGAAAAAATCCAGCAGGCTGTTGGCAAAATGGATTGGATCATCATCAATGCTGCTGGGCTGACCCACACATCCGTTGTTCTTCGTGACGCGCTGTCGCTATTCCCGGGCGGGGTTATCGAGGTGCATCTTTCCAATGTTCATAGCCGCGAATCTTTCCGGCATGTATCGTTGATTTCGGCCATTGCCAAAGGCGTCATTGCTGGTTTTGGCTCAACATCCTATTACATGGCCATTAACGCCATTCCTAATCTGAATTCGGAGACATAAACCACGATGGCAACGACACCTAAAAAATCAGCGGCGAAAACCGTCGTCGCAAGCACTGAAGCCAGTTTTGTAAAAGAACTTGCCGATATCCTAGATCAGGCAGGACTTGCCGAGCTTGAATATGAAACCGATGCTGTTGCTATCCGGTTATCACGGGTCACCACTACGGCGCCAGTTGCCGCCGCTCCTGTTGCCGCGGCTCCTGTTGCCGCCGCCCCGATTGCCATTGCCGAGCCTGCGCTAGATCTGCCCGCAAATCCGGCCGATCATCCGGGCGCTGTTAAATCGCCAATGGTTGGTACGGTCTATACAGCCCCTGAACCTGATGCTCCTGCCTTTATTACCGAAGGCGCAGCCGTTACTGCCGGTCAAACCCTGTTCATCGTCGAAGCGATGAAGGTGATGAACCCGATTACCGCGCCAAAGGCTGGCACAGTTGTGAAAATTTTCGTGCAAAACGCTCAGCCAATCGAATTTGGCGAAGCTCTTGTCATTGTAGAATAGCCGCCATGTTCAAAAAAATCCTGATAACCAACCGTGGTGATGTTGCTTTGCGGGTGCTTCGTGCCTGTAAAGAGCTGGACATCCCATGTGTGGTGGTTCACTCGACCGCTGATGCCGATTCAATGCCGGTTCGCCTTGCCGATGAATCGGTTTGTATTGGCCCGCCAAGCAGTGCCGAATCCTATCTGAATATTCCGGCTATTTTATCTGCGGTTGCCATCACTGGCGCCGATGCGGTGCATCCGGGCGTTGGTTTCCTATCAGAAAATGCCGATTTTGCCGAGATTGTTGCGGCACATGGATTGACATTTATCGGCCCCGAGCCGCGCCATATTCGCGCAATGGGTGACAAGGTCGAAGCCAAGATCACCGCTGCCGCTGCAGGCTTGCCACTCGTTCCGGGCTCACCCGGCGCCGTTCACACCCTTGCCGAGGCCCAGCGCATTGGCGCAGAAGTTGGTTATCCACTTTTGGTTAAGGCGGCTTCGGGTGGCGGGGGACGCGGCATGAAAGTGGCCGAAACCGCTGATCGACTTGGCGAAGCCTTTTCGGCTGCACGCGCCGAAGCCAAAGCCGCCTTTGGTGATGATACGGTTTATCTAGAGCGCTATCTTGGCCAGCCGCGCCATATCGAGGTGCAGGTAATTGCCGACTCGCATGGTAATGTTGTGCATCTTGGCGAACGCGAATGTTCGGTTCAGCGCCGTCACCAGAAATTATTCGAAGAAGCGCCATCGCCAGCCCTTTCCGCCGAACAGCGCGCGCGTATTGGTGGTATCGCCGCCGAAGCCACCCGCCAGATGGGATATCTTGGCGTCGGCACGATGGAATTCCTTTACGAGGATGGCGAATTCTTCTTTATCGAGATGAATACCCGCCTTCAGGTCGAGCACCCAATTACCGAAGAAATCACTGGCATTGATTTGGTACGCGAGCAAATTCGCATTGCAGCTGGTATGCCGCTGTCATTCACGCAAGAAGATGTGACCTTTACCGGCCATGCAATTGAATGCCGTATTAATGCCGAACATCCTGAAACCTTTATGCCAACACCGGGAAAAGTGACCGCCTTTCACGCTGCTGGTGGGCCGGGCGTTCGCGTTGAATCCTGCCTTTATTCAGGCTATTCGGTACCGCCCTATTATGACAGCCTGATTGCCAAGCTGATCGTTCATGGCGATGATCGTGACCATTGTCTGGCACGGTTGCGGCGCGCGTTGCAGGAATTTATTGTTGAGCCTATCCCAACAACGCTGACGCTTCATAAACGTCTTGTCGATGCCGATGCCATCAAAGATGGCAGCTATAATATCCGCTGGCTTGAAGAAGTGTTTTTGAACGAAGACTAAGCGTGCGGCTCTGTATTTAGAGGCATTGCATGGCTGATCACTATATCTATTCGCCCGAGACAATTATCAAAGCCTATTCGCTTGGGCTGTTTCCGATGGCCGATAGCCATGACAGTCTGGACATAAAATTCTATGATCCTGACCGGCGGGCGCTGATCCCGATTGATAATTCGCTTGGTCGCGGCGTTCATATTCCGCGGCGGCTGCAACGCCGTGTGCGCCAAGCGCCCTATGAGGTGACGTTGGATCGGGATTTCACCGCGGTCATTGACGCCTGCGCGGCACCAAGTGATCAACGCACCGATACATGGATCAATAAAGATATCCGCCAGCTTTATATCGCGCTTCACAAGATGGGCTTTGCCCATTCGATTGAGGTTTGGTCAGATGGCGCGCTTGTTGGCGGGCTGTACGGCGTGGCGTTGCGAGCGGCCTTTTTTGGCGAGTCGATGTTTTCGCGCAAAAGCGATGCCTCAAAAATTGCGCTTGTTCATTTAATGGCGCGGCTTAGCTATGGCAATTTCCTATTGCTTGATGCGCAATTCACCAATGATCATTTACAACAATTTGGCGTAACCGAGATCGACCGGTCAGATTTTCAAGGCCGCCTTGCCGAGGCGCTTGCTAGTGATGCTGATCTGCATTTTGACAAGCCAAGCTCGGCCTTGGTCATGCCCTATCTCGATAAACAGGCAAATCGCCACACCTAATCGGCAAAACAGGCAAGAAGCGTCAGATCATAAACCGGATGTTCAAGCGCCGATACCGCAGGGCTGGAGGAAAAAATCCAGCCTGAGAAAACCTGCTTTGGGGCAAGCCCATCATATCCACGATCACGAACCGTAATAAAAGCGGCATTTTCCGGCGGTTCTTCGGGCGGATGAAAGGCACAACGATTGATGGTGATTTCGAGCGTGCCATAAAAGCGCGCCGCGCCAACAGGCGCTTCAACGGTTGAAATACGGGCGGTAATCTTATCAAGCGCTTGCAATCGCGCCTTATCGCCGTCAATCCATGTCGCCGCACCAGCAGAGCCTGCCAACAAAGAGCCAAGGCAGGTAATTGTCACAAAGACGGCACGCCGCCGCCACGCGCTAATATGCCCGAATTTTGCGTGAATGGCAGACCAGGTAAGTTCTGGTTGGCGCATCACTTTACGCATGTTAATTCGCCGGATTATTGGGTGAGAACACGGCCTTGCCAAGAAGATCACTAAGGCTGATCGGATCGCGGGTATCATAAATCACCCCGCCCGCGCCAAGCGTATCAGTGGCGGCACCTGGCATCAATTCAAGATAATTTCCACCAAGAAGCGATGCTGCGGTGATTCGCGCGCTGCTATCGCTTGGAATTTTAATCGTTGGTTCAATCGCCATCGACACTTTGGCGACATAGGTAATGGGATCAAGCTGTTGCGCGGTGATCTGGCCAACCTTAATGCCGGAAATGCGAACATCATCACCAACCGACAGGCCCCCAGTGCTGCCAAATTCAGCGGCAATCTCATAGCCACCATTGCCTTTTACATCTGCCGCTTCATAGGCAAGCATGACAAAGCCGGCCGCAGCCAACAAAACGATGGCGCCCATAACGGTTTCCAAAGTGTTGCGATGCATGGCTGTTATCTCCTAGTTACTTGATCCTAAAGGCATGATGCGGTGATGCAAATATGTCACCGCAGAATGATCACATGATTCAGGCTGGGTTCCAAGGCTCATAGTCACCAGTCGCTGGCTTTCGTTTTCCGCCCTTTAGCATATGGCCCTCAGGGCGATAGGCATGGCTGGTGCCAGTCACATTTGGTTGATGTTCTTGTTGCCACACATGCTTGTCATAGCCCCCAACCGGCGGCGGCGTTGATTCGGTATGATGCAGCCAGCCATGCCAATCGGCAGGCACCTTTGACGCTTCGGCAATCCCGTTATAACGGACATAGCGGCGCGGCGGCTTGCCTGCGCGGGCGCGGCGTTCTTCATAATAGCGGTTACCAAATTGGTCAGTGCCAATCTCGTTCGCAGTTAGCTTTAGCGTCATCAAAGTTACAAAATCCATTGAACGCCTGCCCTCTATGCTTTGCTGTTTTGGGTTTGTCTTTCGCCTGCCCCACTATAGGCGCAAGCAACCCAGCGCGTCCAGCCATCAACCAGCTGATGACCTAAAATATTTTCGCCCACCAAGGCAATTAACATTATCAGCCCCCGTGTCAGGCAGTCTGTTTTACCATCGCTTGAAAAACACATTTTTTTTGCCATATTCTTTGGTCAAATTTCCATATTATGTTACGTGCAAAAACAACTTTCCATCAGAGGCTTACTCTCAGAAGTGACACTTGATCGGCAAGAGTAAGAGCCTACATCAGGGCTTTTTTATGGCAATTTTTTGCGCTTTTGCGCATTTTGGCTATTGTCCATATCCTGCTAGATAATGTAGTTTAATCCGCAGGCGCACGCTACATGTTGTGACTAAATCCATATCAAACATCGGTAAGATGAAGAAATTAAACAAAATTCCCAGCTTCATGAGTTGTGATATAAAACGTAATAAAGGAAAAGATAAATGCATTTTGAAAGACGGTTCACGACATCTGGTCAAGACGCCTACGCAAATATTGAATTTAGGTCAGCGACAAGTGAGATTCGCAACCCAGATGGTACAATCGTATTTCAGGCTGAAAATATTGAAGTCCCAGCCCAGTTTTCACAGGTTGCAACCGATATTCTGGCGCAGAAATACTTTCGCAAAGCCGGTGTTCCTGCAGCCCTAAAGCGGATCGAAGAAACATCAATCCCATCATGGCTATGGCGCAGCGAGGCCGATTCGGCCGCGCTTGCCAAGCTTCCTGAAAACCAGCGCTATTCTGGCGAAATGTCAGCCAAGCAGGTTTTTGACCGGCTTGCCGGCACATGGACCTATTGGGGCTGGAAAGGCGGCTATTTTACCACTGAAGAAGACGCCAAAACCTATTTTGACGAAATGCGTCACATGCTGGCAACGCAGATGGCCGCACCAAATTCGCCACAATGGTTTAACACCGGCATGCATTGGGCCTATGGAATTGACGGGCCAAGCCAAGGCCATTTTTATGTCGATTATAAATCTGGCAAGCTAACCCGCTCGACAGGTGCCTATGAGCATCCGCAGCCACATGCCTGTTTCATTCAATCAGTCAGCGATGATTTGGTGAATGAAGGCGGCATTATGGATTTGTGGGTTCGTGAAGCGCGCCTGTTCAAATATGGTTCAGGCACCGGCTCAAACTTCAGCCGCCTTCGCGGTGAGGGCGAAAGCCTGTCAGGTGGCGGCAAATCATCTGGCCTGATGAGCTTTTTGCGCATTGGTGACCGTGCAGCTGGCGCCATCAAGTCAGGCGGCACAACCCGCCGCGCGGCCAAAATGGTAACCGTTGATGTCGATCATCCAGATATTGAAGCCTATGTTGATTGGAAAGTCGTCGAAGAACAAAAGGTAGCCGCCCTTGTTGCTGGCTCAAAGCTGGCTCAAAAGCACATGACCGAAGTGATGGCGGCTTGCCATATCACCGAAGGGCTTGTTGATGATGAACGTTTTGACCCAAAAGCGAATAAGGCGCTGAAAAAAGCTATCCTATCTGCCCGTAAATCGATGATCCCTGAAAATTATGTGCAGCGCGTTATCCAGTTTGCACAGCAGGGCTACAGCGAAATTGAATTTAAAACCTATGACACAGATTGGGATTCAGAAGCCTATCTGACGGTCGCTGGTCAGAATTCAAACAATTCGGTTCGCGTCAGCAATGAATATTTGCAGGCCGTTCTGGATAATGGTGATTGGGAATTGATTAAGCGGCGTGATGGCGGCGTAGCAAAACGAATCAAAGCGGCCGATCTATGGGAAAAAATTGCCCATGCTGCATGGGCTTGTGCCGATCCGGGCTTGCAATATGACACCACCATCAATGAATGGCATACCTGCCCTGAAGGCGGCCGGATCAATGCGTCGAATCCATGTTCGGAATATATGTTCCTTGATGATACGGCCTGTAATCTGGCGTCACTGAATTTGATGCAGTTCCGCAATGAAAATGGCAGTTTTGACATTCCGGCTTTCGAACATGGGGTTCGGTTCTGGACATTGACGCTTGAGATTTCGGTCTTGATGGCGCAATTCCCATCAAAGGAAATTGCCCAGCTATCTTATGAATACCGCACCCTTGGTCTGGGCTTTGCCAATATTGGCGGCTTGCTCATGGCCGAAGGACATTCATATGACAGTGATGAAGGCCGCGCGATCTGCGGATCAATCTCGGCAATCATGACCGGCATTGCCTATGCTACCTCAGCCGAAATTGCCAGCGAAGTCGGCGCGTTCCCGAACTACAAGAAAAACGCCAAACATATGTTGCGGGTGATGAATAATCACCGTCTTGCAGCACATGGCAAAAGCGCTGGCTACGAAGGGCTGGAAATCCTGCCTGTGCCGCTAGATATCAAATCCTGCCCCGATCAAACACTTCCAGCAGCCGCAAAAGCAGCATGGGATCTGGCAGTTGATCTTGGCAAAAAGCATGGCTATCGCAACGCACAGGCAACGGTGATTGCGCCAACCGGCACCATCGGTCTGGTCATGGATTGCGACACAACCGGCATCGAGCCTGATTTTGCCATCGTCAAATTCAAAAAGCTGGCAGGCGGTGGTTATTTCAAGATCATCAACCGCGTTGTTCCAGAAGCCTTGCAACGTCTTGGCTATGAGCAGAGCCAGATCGACGATATCATCACCTATGCTGTTGGATCAGGCAGCCTGAAAAACTGTCAGTCAATCTCGATCAACGCGCTGAAAGACAAAGGATTTGGCGATAAGGAACTTACCAAAATCGAGAGCAGCCTTGGCAGTGCCTTCGATGTGAAATTCGTCTTTAACCAATTTACCCTTGGTGTTGATTTCTGCAAAACCAAGCTTGGTTTGACCGACGCTCAGCTGAATGATTTTGATTTTAACCTGCTTGACCATCTTGGCTTTAGCAAGGATGAGATCGAAGCGGCTAATATCCATGTTTGTGGTGCGATGACCCTTGAAGGGGCGCCGCATCTGCAAGATGCACATTTGTCAATTTTTGATTGCGCCAATGTCTGTGGCCGGATTGGCAAGCGTTTCTTGTCAGTCGAAAGCCACATCACCATGATGGCCGCCGCACAGCCATTCATCTCAGGTGCCATTTCTAAAACCATCAATATGCCAAATTCGGCAACGGTTCAGGAATGTGGTGAGGCCTATATGCAGTCATGGCGTCTTGGCCTGAAAGCCAATGCGCTTTACCGCGATGGATCAAAGCTTAGCCAGCCTTTGTCATCTGGTCTGGTTGACGATATCGACGAGGAAGAAGAAGAAGCCATTGAAACACCAATGGCAGCCGCGTCGCCGCAGGTGATTGAAAAAGTGGTCGAGCGGGTTATCCGCGCCGAGCGCCAGCGCCTGCCGCATCGCCGTAAAGGCTATACACAAAAGGCAACTGTTGGTGGGCATAAGGTCTATTTGCGGACCGGTGAATATGAAAATGGCCGGATTGGTGAAGTGTTCATTGATATGCATAAAGAAGGTGCCGCCTTCCGCTCATTGATGAATAATTTTGCCATCGCCGTTTCGATTGGCCTTCAATATGGTGTGCCATTGGAAGAGTTTGTCGAGGCTTACACATTCACCCGCTTTGAGCCACAGGGCATTGTCACCGGTAATGACGCCATCAAGATGTCAACCTCAATTCTTGATTACACATTCCGTGAATTGGCGATTTCCTATCTCGACCGAAGCGATCTTGGCCATGTGAATGTCGATGATCTTGATGTGACAACAACCGGAACAGGCGACAGTCAGTCAGAGCTGATGAACCGCGTCACCAGCCACGGCTTTATTCGCCGCCAAGGGCTTGTTGTCTATTCCAATGATCGTGGTGCAGCCGTTGCCGCCACGCAAGATGTGGCCGCTGAAACCATGCGGGCGCAAGAGCCAAGCCCGTCGACAACAACCGAAATCGGGCTTGCCAGCGATACCGCAAGTGAAGTTGCCAGCGGTGCCAATCGTATGAAGGGCGGCCAGAAAGCAGCCGACCTTGTGCAACAGGCCCGAATGCAGGGTTATGAAGGCGAAGCCTGCCCTGAGTGCCAGAACTTTACCCTTGTCCGCAATGGTACTTGTTTGAAATGCAACACCTGTGGCGGAACCACAGGCTGCAGTTAAGCTCTCCCTGCAGTGCAACCTGCAGACCTGGCCCCACGAAATATCGTGGGGCCTTTTTCTTGCGCAAAACAGGCGGTCTATCATCTGAACTGACTTGCTATCCAGCAATGATTATGCAAGCTTCGCAGTCAGGATATGGGCTATAACGGCTTTGTTTTCAGGCCATCAACCATTTAGCCTCTTCACCATGTTAAAAGGAGTATGATCATGACAAGCAAAGCAGAACAGCGTTTGCAAGAGATCGGCGTTACCATCCCCGATGCCCCAACCCCAGCGGCTAATTATTTGCCATTTACCCGCACTGGCAATCTTGTTTTTGTGTCAGGACAAGTTCCTTTTGTTGATGGCAAGCTAAGCGTTACCGGAACCGTTGGCATTGATGCCAGCATCGAAGACGCACAAGGTCAGGCAAAAGTTTGCGCTATTAATCTTTTGGCGCAGTTAAAAGTGGCTTGTGATGGCGATCTTGACCGTGTTGTGCAGGTGGTCAAGCTTGGCGCCTTTGTCGCATCAGCAGATGATTTCCACAGCCAGCCTGTTGTTGTCAATGCCGCATCAGATTTGATGGTTGCGGCTTTTGGTGACGCTGGCCGGCATGCACGATTTGCCGTTGGCAGCAACGCATTGCCGTTAAATTGTCTTGTTGAAATTGATGGTGTGTTTGAAATCGCTTAATGCCCCATTTTTGTTCCAATTATTTCAAAATCTAAACCGGACAGCCCCTGATGGGCTTGTCCGCCAAAAGGCGATTTGCAAGCCTCATGGATGGTAGCGCGCTAAATCTTCATATCGGCACCGAAATGGCGGCAATCGACGCCACCGAATGGGATGCGCTTGCCGGACAGGCAAATCCCTTTATCAGCCATGCCTTTTTACATGCGTTGGAAATTGGCGGTGCTGTTGGCGGTGACAGCGGCTGGGATCCGATGCATCTGCTATTGCGAAGCGATGACGGCCAGCTACTTGGCGCCATGCCAAATTATCTAAAACATCACTCCTATGGCGAATATATTTTTGATCATGGCTGGGCCAATGCCTTTGAACGCGCTGGCGGTGCTTATTATCCAAAACTGCTTGCCGCGGTTCCTTTCACGCCAGCAACCGGCCCCCGCTTTCTGGTTCGTGATAACCGCCCCGATTTGAAAATTGCCCTAGCCAAGGGCCTGGAAACCTTGGTCGAAAAATATCAGCTATCTTCAGCGCATATTAATTTTTTGCCATCCGGTGATGCGCATCAGCTTGCGGCAACAGGCTGGCTTGGGCGAACCAGTATCCAATTTCATTGGCACAATCAGACCTATGCTGATTTCGATGATTTTCTGGCAAATCTGTCATCACGCAAACGCAAAAACATCCGCAAAGAGCGTGCCTCGGTTGCGGCGGCTGGCGTTACCATGCTCCGGCTTACCGGCGCGGCCATTACGCAGGCCCATATTGATGCATTTTTCCGGTTTTATATATCCACCATCGACCGGAAATGGGGCGGTGCCTATCTGACGCATGAGGTCTTTACCCAGCTTGGCAAAACCATGGCAGACCGCATGCTTTTGGTGATGGCCGAATATGAAGGCAAGATTATCGGCGGCGCGCTCAATTTCATTGGTGATGATGCGCTTTATGGGCGCAATTGGGGCGCCGATATCGACATTCCCAATCTGCATTTCGAGGCTTGTTATTATCAGGCGATTGATTTTGCGATCGAACATGGCCTGTCGCGGGTAGAAGCAGGGGCACAGGGCTTTCACAAGGTGCAGCGCGGCTATTTACCTGTCACCACCCATTCGGTGCATTTAATTGCGCATGACGGGTTTCGTGACGCTGTTGCGCGGTTTTTAGATGCAGAAAAACGCGGTGTCGAGGCCGAGAAAAACCACATTGCCATGACCAGCCCCTTTAAAGCCAGCAAGCAGACACCATCAAAGGTGACATCTAATCCGACTGACCCGACTGACCCGACTGACCCAACAGATTAATTATCGTGCGGTGCGGGCAATGCTGCGCGTTTATTTCCCCCCGAAATTGCTTTTTGCGGTGGGGCTTTGACCGTAACCGTCAAACCATCATCAGCAACATCGACAAAAACAAGTCCGCCACCAACAAGCCCGCCAAACAGCATTTCATCTGCAAGTGGCTTTTTGATATGTTCCTGCACAACGCGCGCCAATGGCCGCGCACCATATTTGGCGTCATAGCCGCGTTCGGCAAGCCAGTCCATCGCCGCTTCGCTCAATTCGATTTCGACATTGCGATCGGCAAGCTGGGCATCAAGCTGCATGATAAATTTATCAACAACCAACCGGATCACATCTTTGCCAAGCGGCGCGAACGGAATAATTGCATCAAGCCGATTGCGGAATTCAGGCGTAAACATTTTTTCGATGGCTTCGATATCGGCGCCTTCATTATGCGTACGGTTAAATCCAATTGCCGATTTTGACAATTCCTGCGCACCGGCATTTGTTGTCATAATCAAAACGACATTTCTGAAATCAACAACCTTGCCATTATTATCGGTTAATTTGCCATGATCCATGACCTGCAGCAAAATATTGAACAAATCAGGATGCGCTTTTTCAATCTCGTCAAGAAGCAGAACCGCATGCGGCGTCTGATCAACCGCATCGGTCAACAGGCCACCTTGATCAAACCCGACATAGCCCGGAGGCGCACCAATCAGGCGCGATACCGTATGGCGTTCCATATATTCTGACATATCAAAACGCATCAGCTTGATGCCAAGCGTTTCCGCAAGCTGGCGAGCAACCTCGGTTTTACCAACGCCTGTTGGGCCGGAAAACAGATAATTACCAACTGGCTTTTCCGCATCACGAAGGCCAGCACGCGATAATTTAATCGCTGATGCCAAGGCGGTAATGGCCGGATCCTGACCAAAAACCATACGTTTCAGATCAGTTTCAAGCGACGCCAGCACGGCCTTGTCATCACGGCTAACATGCTTTGATGGAATCCGTGCCATTGTTGCCACGGTGGCTTCGATTTCTTTTTGGCCAATTGTTTGGCGACGCCGTGACGGCGGCAACAGATTTTGCGCCGCAGCGGCTTCGTCAATCACATCAATGGCTTTATCGGGCAATTTGCGATCATTGATATAGCGGGCAGACAGATCAACCGCCGTTTTCAAGGCAGCACCGGTAAAGCGCACTTTATGATGATCTTCATAACGGCTTTTCAAACCATTCAAAATTTTGATCGTATCGGGAATGGTCGGTTCGGCAACATCAATTTTTTGGAACCGGCGCACCAACGCGCGATCCTTCTCAAAATGGCCGCGATATTCTTTATAGGTTGTCGATCCGATACAGCGAAGCGTGCCTTCCTGCAACGCAGGCTTTAGCAGATTTGACGCATCCATCGCACCGCCAGAGGTTGCGCCTGCGCCAATAACCGTATGGATTTCATCAATGAATAGAATGGCATTTTCATCATCTGCCACCGCTTTCATCACCGCCTTTAACCGTTCTTCGAAATCACCACGATAGCGGGTTCCGGCAAGCAATTGCCCCATATCAAGGGAATAAATCACCGCAGTTGCTAGAACTTCGGGAACATTGCCTTCATAAATCCGCAAGGCAAGTCCTTCGGCAATGGCGGTTTTGCCAACGCCCGGATCACCAACATAAAGCGGATTGTTTTTCGTGCGGCGGCACAAAACCTGAATCGTGCGGTCTAATTCACGGCTACGACCAATCAATGGGTCGATCCTGCCAGCCGCGGCCTTGGTGATCAAATTAACAGCAAACTGGCTAAGCGGGTCTTTGCCATCTTCGCCAATCGTTTCGCCATCTTGGTCTTCATTCTGGCTTTTGGCGACGCTGCCCTCGGCGCCGTGGCTGATAAAGGACACTGCATCAAGCCGTGTCATATTCAATGATTTCAAAAACCAGACCGCATGGCTTTCGCGCTCGGAGAAAATCGACACAAGAACATTGGCACCCGTGGCCACTTCACGCCCTGATGATTGTGTATGGATGATGGCGCGCTGGATCACACGTTGGAAACTTGCCGTTGGCTGCACATCGACATTGCCTTCCGGATCAACAATCGGTGCCAACTCGACCTCGATGAATTCAGCCAGCTTTTTGACCAGCTCATCAATGTCAACATTACAGGCATGCAATACTTCTAGCGCGTCACTATCTTCGGTTAGCGCCAACAGCAAATGTTCTAACGTGGCAAATTCATGCGAACATGATGCCGCGTTCGACATGGCGCGGCGTAATGTTTCTTCGAGTTCGCGTGACAGCATCGTGCCTATTCCTTTTCCAGTTGTAACTGCAGCGGATGATCATTCTTCCGCGCATAATCAATGGTTTTTTGCGCTTTGCTTTCGGCAATTTCAAAACTATAGACACCACAGACACCAACACCGCGTTGATGCACATTCAGCATGATCTGGGTGGCTTCGGCTGATGAACGACCGAAAAATTTCTGCAAGACATGCACGACAAACTCCATCGGTGTATAGTCGTCATTAAGCATAATAACTTTATACATTGATGGCTTTTTCGTTTTGGTACGGCTGTCGAGGATTAGCTGACCATTGCCGTTTTTATCGTCTTCATTCTCCATAAATTCTCTTTTAAACCTTCACAATTCAATCATCCACGCACCGCGTAACATAGCATAGAAACAACGTTCCCGTCGCGTTCTTTTGATATTGGTATCCGATCCATCAAGGAAAAGGGGTGCGGCAAAAAATCTTTCCCAAACGCAAAACGCGACGATATCGCGGTTGATCGCCTTAATTTTCGCAAGATTCTTGAATAGAATCCTAATTGCGGTATGCTTTGGCGCACATAATTAGATGATGGTAATAATTTCGGAATGGGGCAGGCCTTAATGGCACGAGCAAATGTAGCCAAGACGCTACTGAACAAGCAGCATGCATCCTTCCGGTTAGTCAGCCGTCGTGGTGACAAGACGCTATTTTCGATAAAAACCGGCCTTTTGGCTTTGTCGCAGCTTGGCTTTTTCCGCCCCTGTAAATCCGTTTTGGCATTGATAATCATCATCGTTGGGTTTGGGATGTCGGCGACGCACGCCCAAGCCAGCAAATATGCGTCAATCGTTATTGAAGAAGCCACTGGCAAAGTGCTGTTTTCCCGCAATGCCGATAATCTGCGCTATCCGGCATCCTTGACCAAAATCATGACGCTTTACCTTTTGTTTGAAGATATCGAAGCGGGGCGCATGACGCTGAAAAGCCGAATTCCTGTTTCCAAAAAGGCCGCTGGCCGCTCGCCATCAAAATTATATCTAAAACCGGGTCAATCAATCAGCGCCGAACAGGCCATCTACGCGCTAGTGACAAAATCGGCCAATGATGTGGCAACAGCAATTGCCGAAAAACTGTCTGGCACCGAACGTAAATTCGCCAAACGCATGACCCGCAAGGCCAAGGCTCTTGGCATGCGGCGCACCGTTTTTATGAACGCCTCTGGTCTGCCGAACCGTCGCCAGAAATCAACAGCGCGTGATATGGCCGTTCTGGCAGTTGCCATGCGGCGCGACTTTCCGCAATTTTACAAATATTTCAGTACTCAAAGCTTTAATTGGAAAGGCCGAAAATACGGCAATCATAACAAGCTTTTGGCAAAATATAGCGGCACAGATGGCATCAAGACAGGCTATATTAATGCATCCGGTTTCAATCTTGTTGCCACGGTCGAACGCAATGGTGTTCGGCTGATTGGCGTTGTGTTTGGGGGGAAAACATCGCGTAGCCGCGACCGCCATATGATGCAAATTCTGGATAATCAGTTCAAACGCGTTAAAACCATTACGGTTCGGCGTGCGGCCCTTGCCATGCCAACGACCTTGCCAGTGGCACCCCCCGAACGCGGTGAAAAGCTGCCCGAAAGCCTGCCCATCAGCAAAGCCAAGATCCGGCCAGCCGCCGCCGCAAAAAAGACCGAATTTATCCAGCTTGATATAGCAAGCGCCGCCAACCCTGCCGGTGACGGGAACACAAGCTGGAGCGTGCAAATTGGTAATTTTGCCCAGCGTGTCAATGCGCATCGTGCGGCCATTGTGGCACGGCGCACGGCCGATGACGTGCTTGGCATGACACCGGCAAATTTACATCTTGTCACGCGCGGTGCCATTCCATTATGGCGCGTCCGGTTCAATGATCTAGAAGAAGATCAAGCGCGGGCAGCCTGCGCGGCGCTATTTGCCGCCGGACGGCCCTGCATTGCCGTTGCAGTATCGCCAACATCCCGCGGCTAAGACAATTAGGATTTTTTGCCCATCAACCGGTCATCAAGATGCGGCAAATCATGGGGTCGCAGCCGATCCCAATGCGGATGGCTATTGGCAAAAATCTGGCCAGCAATCACCAGATCATTGGCATCATCAAGCATGCCAATGGCAACCGATGTTCGGGTGATACCGTTTAGGCGATAAAATAGTGAAGCGCCGCAATTTCGGCAAAATCCGCGTTTGGCCCAGGCCGAGCTGTCATACCAGCCAAGCGTTTGCTTGGCGGTAAGGGCAAAGCTTTCATTCGGAACCGAGGTCGACCCCCAGCTAAGACCGGCAATCTGAAAACAATCGCGGCAATGGCAGATCAACGCCTGACGCAATGGGCCGGTCAGGCAAAACCGGACGCCTCTGCAATGGCATCCGCCCTGGTAAATTTTATCTTTGGTGATGGCGATATCTTTTAGATGGGCCATATCTTCCTCCCATATTCATCATTTCGCTTCATCATGTTCAAAATTAATCTTTAATGAAAATCTCTGCTTTTCATTCGAACGGCATTTTTGCTGCCATTGCTGGCATCGATATGGCGCAAAAACCCGTTCAGGTTAAACAAAGATTCAGCAATGATATGAATAACCGCCTGCTGGCGTTGGACGCGGCCAACCAGCCCTAAAATCTGCGCTCGCAACAACGCTTCGCGGTAGGTTTCGGTTAATTTTGGCCAGATAATCACATTCGCCGTCCCCTGCCCGTCTTCAAGCGTTATGAAAACTGTACCGCTAGCGGTGCCAGGCCGTTGACGCATGGTCACCAGCCCAGCAATACGAAGCCGTTTCCCATCAGGTGCATTTTGCACATGGCTGCAAAGCTGCCATCCAGCCAGGCCAAGTGGCTTTGCCAGCAAATCAAGAGGATGCGCTTTTAATGACAGGCCAAGATTGCGGTAATCTTCGGCTACTTTCTCACCAAGTTCTGCCTGTGGTAATTCGATCACCGGTTCATTGCCCGCAAGCCGTTCATGCCGACGGCCAGCATGGGCAAATAGCGGCATATCATGCAGCCGGTGCCGCGCCAGCCCGCGTGCTGCCCATAATGCCTGTCGCCGGTCAATCGCAAGGCTGGCAAAACCATCTGCATCTGCGATGGCCTGTAATGATTTTGCCGATACATCGGCTTTTCGCATCACATCATCAAGGCTGGAAAAGCTTAATTTGGCCTGTCTTTGACTGCCGGTTGTTTGATCAGTTGATATTTGGCTGGCAGCAATACGTTCACCTTCACCGCGCGCCAGCCCTTTGACAAGTCGCAAACCCAACCGTAACGCATGATGATTATTTTGATTGTCAGGATCACTTTCAAGACGGTGATCCCAGCCTGAAAAATTCACGTCAACGGGTCGGATGGTAATGTTATTTTGTTTGGCTTCGGCAATTAATTGCGCTGGCGCATAAAATCCCATCGGCTGGGCATTCAGCAAGGCACAGATAAACACATCTGGATAATGGCATTTCAGCCATGCCGACACATAAACCAAAAACGCAAAACTTGCCGCGTGTGATTCTGGAAAGCCATACATGCCAAATCCTTCGATCTGGCGAAAACAACGAATGGCAAAATCTTCGTCATAGCCGCGCTCGATCATGCCATTGATCATTTTATTACGGAAATGGCTTATGTTTCCCTGTTTTTTAAAAGTCGCCATCGTTCGGCGCAGCTGGTCGGCCTCAGCGCCCGAAAACCCCGCCCCGACAATGGCAATCTGCATCGCCTGTTCTTGAAAAAGCGGCACACCAAGCGTGCGTTCAAGCACATCACGCAAGGCGTGTGACGGATAGTCCACCTTTTCCAAACCGGCACGCCGCCGCAAATAAGGATGAACCATATCGCCTTGAATGGGGCCTGGGCGGACAATTGCTACCTGCACAACAAGATCGTGAAAACAGCGCGGTTGCAGGCGCGGCAACATCGCCATCTGCGCCCGTGATTCAACCTGAAAAACCCCAACCGATTGCCCCCGACATAGCATGTCATAGGTTTTCATATCTTCAGGCGGTAATGATGCCAGCGTTAAATGCCGGTTATAATGCGTACGAAGCAAATCAAAACTTCGCCTGATACAGCTTAGCATGCCAAGCGCAAGCACATCGACTTTTAACAAGCCAAGCGCATCAAGGTCATCCTTATCCCATTCGATCACTGTACGGCCAGCCATCGCCGCAGGGCTGATCGGGCATAGATGATCAAGCCGCCCGCGGGTGATCACAAAACCGCCAACATGCTGTGACAAATGCCGTGGAAACCGGCTGATATCGGCCACTAATTGTAAAACCAATCGTAGCCGGCGATCATTTGCGTCAAGCCCCGCCGCAGCCAGCGCCGCTGCATCAAGGCCGGTTTTTTCACGCCCCCATACCTCGCCAGCCAAGGCCGCCTGAACATCGCGGCTAAGGCCAAACACCTTTGCCACTTCGCGAAATGCGCTGCGGCGACGATAGGTAATCACACTGGCAGTAAGGCCAGCACGGTTCCGGCCATATTTTGCATAGATATGCTGGATCACTTCTTCGCGGCGTTCATGTTCAAAATCGACATCAATATCTGGCGGCTCACCACGCGCTTCGCTGACAAACCTTTCAAATAGAGGCTGCGATCGTTCCGGATCAACCGCGGTAATGCCCAAACAATAGCAAACCGCCGAATTCGCCGCCGAACCGCGCCCCTGACATAAAATGCCGCGGCCCCGCGCAAAGCGAACAATATCAAATACGGTCAGAAAATAAGGCGCAATATTCAACCGCTCAATCAAGATCAATTCATGTTTCAGATAGGCGCTTACCTTATCGGGGATCGCATCAGGATAGCGTTTTTCAGCGCCGCGCCATGTCTGGAAGGCCAGTTCCTGCATGGCAGTTCGTCCACCCGGCTTTAGCTCGTCAGGATATTCATAAGACAAATCATCCATTGAAAAATGGCATAGATCTGCAAGCGTCCTTGCCCCATCAAGCGCATCTGGCGCATGCCGCCAACGCCGTTCAGCCTCGGCACAATCGATCAAATGACGTTCGGCATTGCGCGATATAAGATAGCCAGCATCATCAAGCTGTTGCTTTTCACGGATACAAGCCAGAACATCGGCAAGCGGGCGGCGGTCGGGAATGTGATAAAGCGCATCTGCCGCCGCGGCCACCCGCAGCCCTAGTGCCGCAGCAGCAGCCATTAACATCTGGCATCGCGCCTCATCAGCCCCATCACGATACAGGCAAATGCCTGCAAATAATTGCCCCTCGGCAATTTGACGAATGGTCTGCAAATGCGCTTGATAATGTGCATCTGGATGACGCGGTGGCATTACCAGCAATGCGGTGCTTGCTGGCAGGCGGGCAAGATCGGCAAGATAAAGAATTGGCGCGGCTTTGCTGCCCCGCATATTTGCCTCGCTTAGCAGCATTGATAGACCTTCATAACCAGCACGGTCGCAAGGATGCACTATAATATCAGGGCCATCGACAGGGCGTAATCTGGCACCAACAACAAGCCTGATCTGGTGATCACGCGCCGCCACATGCGCCCGCACAATACCGGCCAGCGAATTCACATCGGCAATGCCAACCGCCGCCCAACCAAGCTCGGCCGCCCTTGCCACCATTTCATCAGGATGTGATGCACCTTTTAAAAAAGTGAAATTACTATAACAGCCAAGCAACGCATGTGATGCGGCTTGGCCTTGTTTGCGCAATATGGTCATCAGGCAAAAAACCCATGCAAAAACCAAGATGGGGTTTCGTGACGTTCTGGCAAACCTTCACGATATAGCCAGAACCCCGCCCCTTGATCATCGCGTAACCGAAAATAATCGCGGGTGCGGCTGCCAGCAGGTGCCTGCCACCATGCAGGGGCAATCCGTTCTGGCCCTGTAGCATGAATAATTTTATGAATTCGCCGCTGCCAGATAAATTGCGCTGGTGGATGATCGGGAAGAAGCGCAACAACATCGACAGGGTGCGGATAAGCCAAAAGGCGGATGGGACGTGGTGGCGCAGTACCCGATGCCGGATCACCAAGCCAACCAGGTTTTTCATCAGTTTTGGTAAAAATCTGGCTTGGGTCAGGCAGTTCAAGTGATTGTGCCGCTTCAGGTTGCCAGCAAGCTTGCGGCGCCAATCTAACAACGGCACCATAACCAAGTCGCGCCACCAACCGGTCAACAAGGCTGGCATAGGATTCACCTACAACGCCATTATGGCGCTGCAATATCATATGCGGCAAAGCCGTATCACGCGGTGCAAGCGGGCTGCAATCAAGAGATTCCATCCAGCCCATTTCAAGGCCAAATTCAGGATTGATCTTGTCGCTGGCATTGGCCAGCAACCGGTGAAATAAAGTCACATCACGGCTTGGTCGTGAAAGATGCACATCATGCGCAAAGACCAGCCCGTCAACCAATTGCCAGCCAAGCCGCAAACGGCGCGTTGCCAATCCAGCCTGTTGAAGCAAAATGGCCGTTTCACTTGCCAATTGCTGAATCATCGCCTTGATATCATCAGCGGCACCAATGGGTTCGGCAAATTGACGGCATATATAAAGCGGTTTCGGTGGGCTGACAGGTGTAAAGCTTTCATCCTGATCGCCAAGCGCCTGATCGAGCCGAAGAAGCACATCCTGACCAAAGCGGGCGGCCAATGGCGCACGCGCCAGTCCAATAATATCGCCAATCACCCGCAAGCCTGCCCGCCGCATATGATCGGCAATTGCCGTATCGATTCGCAATGCGGCAAGCGGCAATGCTGCCAGATGGCGTCGCAAGCGGGCACGGCTGAAAATATATTTTATCGTTTCCGGCTGACCATCTGTTGGTTTTGGCGCGGTCATTAACCGCTCTGACGGCTTTCCATAATGTGCCAAGGCCCACGCCGCCCCGCAATTTGGCGCCACCGCCAGCACCGCCCGAAAATGACTTCGATGAAGGCGTTTGGCGCAATCGGCTAATAGTGAACGAACCCCACCAAACAGATGTTCGGCACCGGCAATATCAATCCAGATTCCGCAATGCTGATCATCAACCGCGGTAAGCGGGCTATAACGACGCGCCCATAATGCCAGATGATGAAGATCGGCATGGTCGGCTAGCGGGTCACATGCCTCGGTTCTGAGTTGCGGGCATAAGGCGCGCGCATCGGCAAGCCGCATACCGGCAGCAAGGCCATGCGCCGCCGCTCTGGCACAGCCCGCCACAATAATATCAGCGCCGTTCATTTTCCGGATTATAACAAGCGGCAAATCAGCCCCAGATGCTCTTTGTCCAGATGCGCTTTGCCCAGATTCTCTTTGAATCCGCGATGCCGCCAGATAGGGAAAATGGATATAGATAATATGACGATAAGAAACAGGCATGATCACATGCCTATCGGGCAAGGGCATGCGCTGGCCATTTACTGGCTGACAACTCACCGATGGGTAATTCGGCCTGTACCGGTTTGCCATTGGCCATGATGCTATGGTGATAGGCTTGCAATTGACCAAGACCTGCCTGCCAGCCGACCTTGCATTTATGCGGCCTGCCGCCACGCGCACGCTGCAATGTCAAATCCCAGACGCTGCGCTGAACCAAGGCAGAATGTGACCATCTGTCAAGATCGACTGCGGGTTTGATATGCCATGCTGTTTCGAATCCAGAAACCCCAATTGGCGCGCCAAGTAGAAACGCCGTTGTACCACTATCTTCGGCAGCAAGCTGCGCACGTCGTGCCAGCCGCATCCAGTAATCGGCTGATTTCTGCACCCCATCATATTCCATCACAACCGCAGCCAGCCCTTCGGTTCGCAAAATATCATCAAGCGCGGCCAAACGTCGTGAGGGGTTTGGTGTATCAACAATCAGCAATCGCGCCGGATCCAGTCCAGCCGCGGCAAGCCCATGCCCATATAACATACCAGCACCATTTCGCTGGCTTGCCGGACACCAGACAATCAGACCAGCATCATTTGTGATTGCTGTTTGCCGGTTTGTGGCTAGCTTGGCTTTTAAGCGCGCGTGATGGTGCAGCAAATCAAGAAGCGCCATAGCAAAACCGCTTACCGCCCCATGCGCCTGCATCGCACCCGTTAAAAGATGTACCCGCCCAAGCGCCAGACCACCAGCCAATGCCTGATCCAGCGAATCGACGCCAAGCGGTATATGAAGACGCTTATTATAGCCATCAGCCACTGCAATTTCCTGCCGAAGACGGGCAAGGTCATATGTCTTTTTTTCGTTTATAATCTGATTATTAGGCACCCTAAAATCAGATGGTTTTACGATTGATATAGGCTGGTTCATCCTTTGCATTTTGCCTGGTTCCTATCATATATATCTGCTTTTTGTTCATGTTTTGTTCTAGTTTAGCGCCATGCCAAAGTCAAGATTTTCCATCTTTCAAAAGAGATAGAATATCAGGCAGATCAGCTGGCAAAGCCCGCTGACAAAAAATGGATTAAAGGGTTACTTTGGCAATTCGCTTTCAGCCAGCCGCGCCCAATAGCTGGCACCGGTGGCAAGAACATCATCGTTGAAATCATAACGATCATTATGCAGCATCGCCCCATCCTTGGCAGGCCCTGCCCCTAGCCAGATATAAGATCCGGGCTTTTCGGCAAGCATATAGGAAAAATCTTCAGCCCCCATTGATGGCGGCAGGTCGGTGATGATATTTTCTGTTCCAAGGACATTAGCAGCAACGGCGACAGCACGCGCCGATTCTTCAGCATGATTGACCGTTGGCGGATAGCCTGGCTGCCAATCAATTTCAATCGTGCAATCATAGGCTTTGGCTGTTGCCATGGCAATTTCATGAATCGAGTTTTCAAGCAATTTGCGAACATCAGGCGAAAATGACCGCGCCGTACCACCAAGCCGCGCCGAACCTGGAATCACATTCAAGGCACTTCCCGACTCGAAAATCGTAACCGAAACGACCGCCGGCTCGAGCGCCGCAACACGACGTGAAACGATTGATTGCAATGATTGCACAATCGCCGCCCCACACGGAATCGGATCAATGGTCAGATCAGGAATCGCCGCATGCCCCCCAGATCCGGTGATGCGTATTTCAAACATATCTGCCGCCGCCATACAGGCACCGCTATGAACGCCGATTTTACCAACATCCATGCCGGGCCAATTATGCATGCCCCAAACTGTTTTCATGTCAAACTGATCAAACAGCCCATCCTTGATCATCGCTTCGCCGCCCTTACCGCCTTCTTCGGCTGGCTGAAAGATGAAATAGACAGTGCCGTCAAAATTACGCGTTTCAGCAAGATATTGCGCCGCGCCAAGAAGCATCGTGCTATGCCCGTCATGCCCACAAGCATGCATCCGCCCGGGTGTTTTCGACGCATGGGCAAATTCGTTCATTTCCTGCATTGGCAGCGCGTCCATATCGGCCCGCAACCCGATTGCCGATGTGCTATTGCCAGTGCCGCGCAAAACCCCGACAACGCCAGTTTTGCCCATGCCACGATGAATCTCGATGCCAAATGACTGTAATTTTGCGGCAATGAAATCAGATGTCCAAACTTCTTCATAGCTTGTTTCAGGGTGCTGATGCAGCAGATGCCGCCATGCCTTCATATCCTGTTCACGATCTGCAATCGAATTTATCACCGCCATGATGATTGTCCTAACCTGTCATATTTGTGCAAAAGTCATATCTATGCCACGATATTCTGATTTTAACATTTTTTTAAAACCGGAAATCATGTCGCTAACAGTGCCGCAATTCAGCCCCTAAGGTCAAGTAATGCGCATGGCTAATACCACGCAGATGACAGCCGCGGTTGGCGGCATATTGCCTCAATTGACATTCAGCGCATTAACAGCCTAAAACCGGTGTTATCATGTCGATTAGAACATACCCAATGTCGTTGATAGGCTAGGGATTTTTCGGCAAATGCGCAGCATGTCACAGCAAAACTAATTGCAGCAGTTACGCTATCACTGTGATGGCTTTTAAAGAGTTTAAGGGGTGGGTTAGATGGCACAAAATCATCCAGATCGCGGTCAACGCGGATTGCCGGGCGGTGCCCAGCGTTATTCGGCATTTGCGCTTGCCAAAAAGGCGATGAATTATCATCAAGACTGGCAACGTGCCTGGCGCGACCCTGAACCAAAGGCCGAATATGACGCTGTCATTATTGGCGGCGGCGGGCATGGGCTTGCCACGGCCTATTATCTTGCTGCGGTTCATGGCCTTACTAATATTGCGGTGATTGAAAAAGGCTGGATTGGTGGCGGCAATACCGGCCGTAACACAACAATCATCCGGTCAAATTATCTTTGGGACGAATCTGCCGCCATTTACGAACATTCGATGAAGCTGTGGGAAGGCATGTCGCAGGATTTGAATTTCAACGTCATGTTTAGCCAGCGCGGGGTGCTGACCATCGCGCATAGCGAGCATGAATTACGCGAGATGTCACGGCGCGTTCATGCCATCCGATTAAACGGCATTGATTCAGAAATTCTTGGCCCGGCGGAAATTAAAAAATTCGTGCCAACAATCAATATCGACCAGTCAATCCGCTATCCGGTTATGGGTGGTTTTTTGCAGCGGCGCGGCGGCACAGCGCGCCATGATGCAGTCGCGTGGGGCTATGCGCGCGCAGCCGATGATTTAGGTGTCGACATCATCCAGAAATGTGAAGTCACCGGACTGCGCCGACAAGGCCGTAAAATCATTGGTGTTGAAACCAGCCGCGGTTTTATCAAAACCAAAAAAGTCGGGTGCGTTGTGGCAGGTCATTCAAGCGTTGTTGCGGCAATGGCCGGTATCCGCTTGCCAATCGCCAGCCGCCCATTGCAAGCGTTGGTGTCGGAACCGATTAAACCGATTCTTGATACAGTGATCATGTCGAATGCCGTTCATATGTATATCAGCCAGTCTGACAAGGGCGAGATGGTTCTTGGCGCTGGTGTTGATAAATATAATTCCTACGCGCAACGTGGTTCGTTTCCAGTACCAGAACATATGCTTGCCGCCGCGGTTGAGCTGTTTCCGGTATTATCGCGCTTACGGATGCTTCGCCATTGGGGTGGCATTGTCGATACCTGTCCTGATGCATCGCCAATCATTTCCAAAACCGATATTGAAGGCCTGTATTTTGATTGCGGTTGGGGTACTGGCGGCTTTAAAGCAACGCCCGGATCAGGGCATGTATTTGCCGATCTTATCGCCAATGACCGGCCAAATAAGATTGCCGCGCCCTATAGTTTGGATCGGTTCCGTACCGGCCTGCTGATTGATGAACATGGCGCCGCTGGCGTGGCGCATTAAGAAGGGTTCAAGGAGAGTACTATGTTGATCATTACATGCCCATTTTGTGGCCCTCGTGACGAAGTTGAATTTGCCTGTGGTGGCGAGGCCCATATTGCGCGCCCACTTGCCGACAATAAAATTTCGGATGCCGATTTTGCCGATTACCTATTCATGCGCGACAATCCCAAAGGCCTGTTTCTTGAACGGTGGCGGCATAGCGCCGGATGCCGGCGTTGGTTTAATGTGGCGCGCGACACGGTGAGCAATGAAATTGTCGAAATTTACCCGATGGGAAGCCTGCCAGCAAAAACCGCCGCAAAAACCACTTATAAAACAAGCTGGCGGCGCGACACAGCCGCCGAAAAAGCCGCCACGCCATCACGCAGCAAGGCCGGAGGATCAAAATAATGGTATCGCGTTCTGCAGCATCCGGCAGCCCACAAACACAGCGCCAGCGCGCGGTCGCAAGGATCGATCAAAACGCGCCAATCAATTTCACCTTTGATGGCCGCAGCTATCGCGGCTTTGCTGGTGACACACTGGCATCGGCATTGCTTGCCAATAATGTTCATCTTGTTGGTCGCTCGTTCAAATATCATCGACCTCGCGGTATTATGGCGGCCGGTTCCGAAGAACCAAATGCGCTAATCCGGCTTGGCAAAGGCGCTTATGCCGAACCAAATTTACGCGCCACGCAAATTGAAATTTTTGAAGGCCTTTATGCGGAAAGTCAGAACCGCACCCCGTCTTTGAAATTCGACATTGGCGCCATTAATTCGGTTCTCGACCGGTTTTTCCCAGCAGGTTTTTATTACAAGACCTTCATGTGGCCAGCATCAATGTGGATGCGCTACGAACATGTCATTCGGCACGCCGCCGGTCTTGGCAAGGTTGCTGATGATCACAATGATCCTGACCGCTATGAAAAAACCCATGCGCATTGCGATATTCTTGTTGCTGGTGGCGGCGCAACCGGCCTGATGGCGGCCCTGCAAGCGGCAAAAAGCGGCGCCCGTGTTATTCTGGCCGACGAGCAGAATGAATTTGGCGGCTGGCTGCTTGGCGAAGCTGATATCAAGATTGGCGATGTTCCGGCGTTAAGCTGGGTAAGCGATATTGTGACCGAATTAGCCGCCATGCCAAATGTAACCCTGCTTCCCCGAACCACGGTTTTTGGCTATCTGGATCATAATTACCTGACCTTGAATGAACGCGTAACCGACCATCTGCCATCACGACCAGCGCATTTGCCGCGCCAACGGCTGTGGAAAATACGCGCACAGCAAGTGATCATTGCGCAGGGCGCTCATGAACGGCCATTGGTTTTTGCAGGCAATGATCTGCCCGGTGTTATGCTTGCCGGTGCGGTTCGCACCTATATCAACCGCTATGGCGTTTGTCCGGGACAACGCGCCATCGTTGTTTGCAATAATGATGACGCCTATCGCACCGCGCTTGATCTGCATCATGCTGGCGCGTATGTCGTGGTTACCGACCTTCGGGCAACGGCAACCGGGCCGCTCATGCGCGCTGTCCGCAACGCCGGCATCGAAATTCTGCATGGCCATGCCATCATTGCCGCCTATGGCACTCACCGCGTTGCGCGTGTTGAAATTGCGCCAGTCGATGACAGTGTTACGGCGATCACTGGCGATATTGATCACCGTGATTGTGACCTGATTGCCATGTCGGGCGGTTTGTCACCCGCGGTTCATCTTCATTCACAAGCCCGCGGCAAATTACAGTGGGATGATGCCAAATTATGTTTCCGCCCATCAGCGACACATGAGCCAAGCTTTAACATTGGCGCGTGCAATGGCAGTTTTGATCTTGTCGCCGGTTTGAAAGAAGCGGTTCGCGCTGGCACCAAAGCCGCAGCAGCAACTGGCCATAAAGCAACCACGCTTGATACACCTGATGTGCAAATCCACAAACAAAGCTGGCGCCCGCTTGCCGCATGGAAAATTCCAAACGGCCATGCGTCTGGGCGCGGCCCCAAGGCCTTTGTCGATTTTCAGAATGACGTCACCGCAAGTGATGTGTCGCTTGCTGCGCGTGAGGGATATCAGTCGGTTGAGCATCTCAAACGCTATACCACCACAGGCATGGGAACCGATCAGGGCAAGACATCCAATATCAACGCCTTGGCCATTCTTGCCGATGCGCTTGGCAATGAAATTCCGGCCGTGGGCACAACCACTTTCCGGATGCCCTATACGCCGTCAAATATTGGCGCCATTGCTGGCCGCGATATCGGCGATCTTTTTGATCCAGTTCGCCTAACCCGCATGGATGATTGGCACCGTGCGCATGGCGCAACCTTTGAACATGTCGGGCAATGGATGCGCGCTTGGTATTTTCCGCAAGATGGCGAAACCATGCAACAAGCGGTCAATCGTGAAGTTAAGGCGGCGCGGACAACAGCTGGCTTGCTTGATGCGTCAACGCTTGGCAAAATTGATATTCGCGGGCGTGATGCGGCTGAATTTCTGAACCGCCTCTATACAAATGCATGGAGCAAGCTTGGCATTGGCAAATGCCGTTATGGCCTGATGCTAAAAGATGATGGCATGGTCATGGATGATGGCGTGACCACCCGCATTGGCGAAAACCATTTCCACATGACCACGACCACCGGCGGTGCTGCTGGCGTTTTGGACTGGATGGAAGAATGGCTGCAAACCGAATGGCCTGATCTTGAAGTTTATCTAACTTCGGTAACTGAACAATGGGCGGTTGCCACATTATCAGGGCCGAATGCTGGCAAGATTTTACAAGATGCCGGTATCGATTTTGACCTGTCGCCAGCTGAATTTCCGTTCATGTCGATGAAGGAAGGCCATATTGGCGGGCTAGCAGCGCGCATTTTCCGCATTTCATTTACCGGTGAGCTGTCATACGAAATCAATGTCGCTGCACGTCATGGATTGGCATTATGGACCCGCCTGATGGCCGCCGGCAAAGCGTATGGCATCACCCCTTATGGCACCGAGGCAATGCATGTTCTTCGTGCCGAAAAAGGCTTTATCATTGTCGGACAAGAAACCGATGGATCGGTGACGCCGCATGATCTTGGCATGGATTGGATTGTGTCAAAAACCAAACCCGATTTCATTGGCAAGCGGGCACTTGCACGTCACGCCATGGAATATGATGATCGCAAACAGCTTGTTGGGCTGCTTTGCAGCGACCCAGCAACAGTGATTCCTGAAGGCGCACATGCGGTTCTTGATCCGAACCAGCCTTTGCCGATGAAAATGCTAGGACAAGTAACCTCGTCCTATTTTTCACCAAATTGTGGACGCTCGATTGCGATGGCCATGTTAAAAGGCGGTCATGCGCTAAAGGGGCAAACGGTTTTCTTTCCAATGCTTGATGGTTCGGTTTTGAAAGCCGAAATCGTCGATACGGCATTTTTTGATCCAAAGGGAGCGCGTATCGATGGCTAATTCATCAAGCAGCAGACCAGATTTTTCCGGCCAGACAGCCCTTGCTGGCATTGCCAGCAGCACAAGCGCCAACCCTGATGGTGGCACGATTGGTCTTGTTTTTGGCGAGATGGCGCATCTTGGCAAACTGAATCTTCGCGGCCAAAACGGCCTTGCCAAAGCGGTAAAGGCGATCACCGGCTGCACATTTCCGCCAAAGGCCAACCGGTTTCAATCGGCAGGCGAACGCCATGTGATATGGCTTGCGCCCGATGAATATCTTTTATTATGTGAGGCGGGCAAAGAACAAGAGCTGCAAGACAGTCTCAATAGCATGATCACATCATCACATTTCGCCATCACCGATGTCAGTGACAGCCTTTGTGCGCTTTCGCTTCGCGGACCTTCGGTTCGTGCTGTTCTGGCCAAGGGCTGCGGGCTTGATCTTCATCCAGACCAATTCACCGCTGGCCAATCGGCGCAAAGCCTGCTGGCGCTATCTGCGGTGACATTAATGGCGGTAGCAGATGATGCCTTTATTCTGATTTGCCGCACCAGCTTTGCACCCTATGTTCAACGCTGGCTTGCCGATGCCGCTTTGGAATATGGCTATCAATACAAAGCCTAGATGACGGTCACATAGGTGACCACAAATCCTAGCCGCATGAAATTGCCAATCAAATCATTCACCCGACGATGTTAATAATCAGTATCGGGCAATTCTTCCATGCGTTTGTTGATAAAGGCACGCAAGGCGTCGTCAATGGCAGGATCAATTGCCGGGGCTTCATAGGCAGCCAGCATCTCGCCAGCGCGTTTACGGGCACGGGCGCTGCTTTCAATACTGCCTTCAGATGACCATTGCTCGAATGTCGTGTTATCAGCCATTTGTGACCGCCAAAACGCATCTTCGAAATTGGCCTGCGTATGGGCCGATCCCAGAAAATGCTGGCCGGGGCCGGTTTCGCGAAGCGCGTCCATTGCCTGCCCATTTTCCGACAAATCAATGCCATTGACCAGTTTCGGCATCATTGTCAATTGATCGGCATCAAGCAGGAATTTTGCATAATCCGCAACCAAACCGCCTTCCATCCAGCCAGCCGAATGCAGCACAAAATTAGTGCCACCCATGATTGTTGGCAAAAGCGTATGAGTCGATTCATAAGCGGCCTGCGCATCAGCCGTTTTGGAACCGGTCAAAGATCCGCCTGACCGAAACGGCACGCCTAAACGACGCGCCAGCTTGGCACAGCCATAAAGCACCTTTGCCGGTTCTGGCGTGCCAAAGGTCGGCGCGCCTGTCTGCATCGACATCGAGCTTGCAAAACTGCCGAAAATAACTGGTGCCCCCGGATTTACCGCCTGTGCAAAGGCCATGCCGCTCATCGCTTCGGCAAGCGTTTGCGCCAAAGTGCCGGCAACCGAAACTGGCGACATCGCACCGGCAAGGATAAAGGGTGAAATGATTGTCGCTTGATTATTGCGTGCATAAACTTTCAATGCCCCAAGCATGGTGTCATCCCATGTCATTGGCGAATTGGCATTGATCAGGCTTGTCAGCACGGTGTTATTGGCAACAAAATCATCGCCAAACAGGATTTTCGACATATCAATCGTATCTTGGGCGCGGCTTGGCGCGGTAACCGAACCCATATAAGGCTTGTCGGAAAAACGCTGATGCGCATAGATCATTTCGAGATGGCGTTTGGTCACTGGTAAATCGACCGGCTCGCAGATCGTGCCACCTGAATGATGCAGGCCCGGATGCATATAGGCCAGCTTTACCAGATTGCGGAAATCTTCCATCGTCGCATAGCGACGCTCGTTATCAAGATCACGCACAAAAGGCGGGCCATAGACCGGCGCAAAAACCGTATTCATTCCGCCAATTTCAACCGAGCGTTCGGGATTGCGGGCATGCTGGGTATAGCCTGATGGCGCGGTCGAACAAAGCTGGCGTGCAAGACCACGCGGGAAATGCACACGCTCGCCTTGAACATCACAACCAACATCACGCAAAATGGTCAAGGCTTCAGGGTCATCACGAAAATCAATGCCAATTTCCTCAAGGATGGTTTCGGCATTATCTTCAATAATTTCCGCCCCTTCATCGCTTAGAATATCAACAGGGGCTATCTTGCGAACGATATACGGCGCGGCGACTTGCTGATTGCCTGATGATCGTGCGCTACGGCGCGCATCGCGCCCGCCGCCACGGCGATTCCGGCGATCTGGTGTATTTGTGTCAGTCATTTAACAAATCCTCATAAATAGCGACTAGGCGCGAAGGCGGGCATTGTCAGGATCAAATGGCGAATCCTCGAGAACGGTCACCGGCAAACGCTGATCCAGAACATCAATCATCAATTTGGTTCCAGGTGCCGCCAAATCTGGGCGAACCATTGCCAATGCCAGCGACTTGCCGAGCCGGAACCCGTAGCCACCGCTTGTGGCGCGGCCAATCACCGTTCCATCTTCGGTCATTATCGGATTGCCGCCAATTGCATCAGCGTCGGTTGTATCATGCACCTCAAGCGTTACCATGGCATTGGCAAAACCGCGTTCTTGCCATTCGGCCAATTGGCGCTGGCCTTTGAAATCGCCCTTATTTAGATGCACAAAACGATGCAAGCCACTTTCCAATGCCGCATATTCGATTGATAGCTCGGTGCCAACCAGACGATATGATTTTTCCAGCCGCATCGCATCCATGGCCCGAATGCCAAATGGCTTTAGACCAAATTCGGCACCCGCTGCCATCAACGCGTCAAAAATATGGTTCTGATATTCGATCGGGTGATGCAATTCCCAGCCAAGCTCGCCAACAAAATTTACCCGAATGGCCATTGCCGGGGCCAAATTCACATCAATCATCTGTCCCGAAAGCCATGGGAAGGCTGCATTCGACAGGTCGGCGCGAGTGATTTTGGCAAGAATATCGCGTGCCTTGGGGCCAGCCAAAACCAGCACACCGATTGAATTGGTCAGATTATCCAACCGCACCCGGCCATCATCTGGCATATGTTTTTTGATCCAATCATGGTCAAGGCGTTGCCCCGCCCCTGCCGAAACAAGATAAAAACTCGTTGCACTTTCCCGCTGGATCGTGAATTCGGAATGCACGCCGCCGCGTTCGGTCAGGGCATGGCACAATGCCACCCGCCCCACTTTCTTCGGCAATTTATTGGCAACGAGGTGATCCAGAAACGCCTCGGCACCAGGCCCAGATATTCGCGCTTTGGCAAAAGCCGACATATCAAGCAATCCAGCATTTTCGGTAACGTTACGAACTTCATTGCCAATATGTGTAAAGTAATTTGACCGGCGGAATGACCAGTGATCCTCTTGCGGCACGCCCTCAGGGGCAAACCAATTGGCTCGCTCCCAGCCAAATTTCTGTCCAAAAACCGCACCAAGCGCCTTTAACCGGTCATAACAAGGCGCGGTGCGAAGTGGCCGCCCTTCGGTGCGTTCTTCATCGGGGAAATGTGTGACAAAGACATTGGCATAGGCTTCTTCATTCTTGACCTTCAGATAGGATTTCGTCGCATAGCTGCCATAGCGCCGTGGATCGACCCCCAACATATCAATCGTTGGCTCGCCTTCAACAATCCATTCAGCAAGCTGCCATCCGGCACCGCCAGCAGCGGTAATGCCGAAACTATGGCCTTCATTCAGCCAGAAATTTGGCAGATCCCACGCAGGCCCGACAATCGGATTGCCATCAGGCGTATAGGCGATGGCACCATTATAAACGCGCTTTACCCCTGATTCGCCAAAGGCAGGAACACGGTTCATTGCCGATTCGATATGCGGCTCAAGCCGTTCTAAATCTTCTTGAAATAATTCATATTCGGAATCGTCACTCGGCCCGTCCAGATAACAGACCGGCGCGCCCTTTTCATAGGGGCCAAGGATCAAACCTCCGGCCTCTTCGCGCATATACCATTGCCCTTCGGAATCACGCAGAACGCCCATTTCTGGTTGGCCGTCACGATGGCGCGCCTGAATATCGGGATGTGCTTCGGTGACGATATATTGATGTTCAACCGGAATGACCGGAATATTCAGCCCAACCATCTCGCCAGTTTTCCGCGCAAAATTGCCTGTTGCGCTGACCACATGTTCACAGGTGATATCGCCCTTATCAGTAGCGACAATCCAAAGACCATCATCACTGCGGGTAATCGCCGTTACCGCCGTGTTGCGATAGATTTCTGCGCCACGATCACGCGCACCACGGGCCAGAGCCTGGGTTAAATCGGCTGGCTGGATATAACCATCCTGTGGGTGACGAATGGCCCCAACAAGCCCCTCGATATTCGCCATTGGCCAATAATCAAGAACCTGCTCAGGTGTCAGAAAATCAACCTGTACGCCGATGGTGCTGGCAACACCAGCATATTGCCGAAATTCATCCATCCGCTCTTGATTGCTGGCAAGCCGGATATTGGACACATTGCGGAACCCGACATCCATGCCGGTTTCTTTTTGTAATTCTTGATAAAATTTAACCGAATATTTGTGAATTTGTCCAACCGAATAGGACATGTTGAACAATGGCAACAGACCCGCCGCATGCCAAGTCGAACCAGAGGTTAGTTCCTTGCGCTCGACAAGAACCACATCGCTCCAGCCCTTTTTTGCCAGATGATACAAAGTGCTAACACCAACGACGCCACCGCCAATTACAACAACACGCGCATGCGACTTCATGCCAAGTCTCCCGCAAAAATGAAGCTAACCCGCGACATAACCAATCATGACCATGCCGCATAACGGGGCCATGGTACGAAGAAAATCTGGTAAAAAGCGTCTAGCAAACGACTGTATTTTGACAAAATCGGGCGGTGTATGCCGCAAACGGACAAAACCGCAATCCTACAGCCAGTCCAAAACCCGAATTATAATCGGTGATCTATGGATTCAGCCGCTGAATATCCCAGCCACCATCACCCTGTAGCAAGAACCGAAAACGATCATGCAGCCGGTGTTCGCCATCATGCCAAAACTCAATTTCCTGCGGCTTCAAACAGAATCCACCCCAATGGGGCGGGCGCTCAACGCCAGCGGGGAACTGCGTTTCAACGGCTTTAACTTCGGCTTCGAGCGCGGCACGGCTGGCAAGCGGGCGTGATTGTGCCGATGCCCAAGCACCGATCTGGCTTCCGCGTCCGCGGCTGTGGAAATATTCATCTGACTGCGCGGCTGTCGCCTTGGTGATATCGCCGACAACCCGCACCTGCCGACGCTGGCTTTTCCAATGCATGCAAAAGGCAGCTTTGCCAGTGGTCAGCAATTCATCCGACTTCCGGCTTTCATAATTGGTAAAAAACAAAAACCCGTCAGGCGACCAGCGCCGTAACAACACCATCCGCACCGACGGCATACCGCCAGCATCAACCGATGCCAATGCAATCGCGTCAGGGTCATTGATTTCGGTTTTCACCGCCTCATCAAACCAGTTTTGAAAAAGGGCAAAAGGATCGGTTCCGGCAGTGATTTCCATAGGAATTTGTCTCCATTGATATGGCCCAGCAATCGGGCATGCCCACACGGGCCCGATTTCAATGTAGGGACTTGTATGACTTGGCGCAACGCGGCCATGATACAAATTTTTCTCTGGCCCTGTTTTATCACCAATCTACCAGTTTCAACCGCGATCAGAAATATTCAAAAAATCATACGAGAACCATAGAATTGCCATATTCTCTGCAAATAATAAAAATGCTAGAATTGAATGATATACTAGCCGTTAATGATATAGTTTATTTGCTGTTCCCATTTTGCTGATTAGTTGGATCACGCCGCAAATGACAAATGGGACAAATCAAAACCCAGAGGTGTAACATGACCAAAATGACAATGAATACGCCGCTTTGCCGTCTTCTTGCCCCAGTCACGGCCGTAATCATGGCAGGGTCACTTATGACTGGCAGCGCCGTCGCAGAAACGCGTATTGAAACGGTTGTCGGCACAGTGGTAGACACCATCACCCTAACATCAACCTATATCCGCAAAACGCCAACAGATCAGCGCAATTGCCGCACCGAAGATGTGCCAATTTACGCCCAGAGCGAAGGCAAATCCGAACTTGGATCAATGATTATTGGCGGCCTTATCGGATCGGCTGTCGGCAATAAATTATCCGACAATAACGGCGCTGGCGCCGCCGGAACTGTTGCTGGTGCCATTCTTGGCCGCGAACATGCGAAAAATCAGAAAAACAGCCGTATTATTGGCTATAAACAGCAGGAATCCTGCACCGTAACAACCGTGATGCTGGAAGAAAATATCAGCGAAATTACCGGTTACCGAAACCATATCGAACTTGACGGCAAAATCATCAAGCTTGAAAGCAAAAGCCCCTTGGCGGTTGGTTCACGCGTTGAGGTGGTTCGCCAGATCAGCTATTCGCTTCGTTAAAATCAATAAGCGCCCCTTCCCAACCTAGACCATATTAGTGATGACCCGTGATTTTCACGGCATCACTTGTATGTTTGGCCCGTGTTGGAGTAAACTCCAGCCATCAGAGCGTTACAGCATCTTGTAAAACTATCTTTCGATGAAAAAGGGCAGTCATTCATGTCAAATACAGCATCATCATCTGGCGTCATGGCGGGCAAAAAAGGCCTTATCATGGGCGTTGCCAATGACCGGTCAATCGCTTGGGGCATCGCTGCCAAACTTGCTGAGCAGGGCGCCGAGCTTGCTTTTACCTTTCAAGGTGAGGCTTTGCAAAAGCGCGTTGAGCCGCTTGCAGCTTCGGTTGGCAGCCATCTGGTCATGCCATGCGATGTCACCGATGAGGCCAGCATGGATGCCACTTTTGATACGCTGAAAGAAAAATGGGGCAGCTTGGATTTTGTCCTTCACGCCATTGCCTATTCCGACAAAGAAGAATTGAAAGGCGGCTATGTCGATACAAGCCGCGATAATTTCGCGCGGACGATGGATATTTCGGTCTATTCCTTTACCGCCGTTGCGCGTCGCGCCGCCGCAATGATGAATGATGGCGGCTCGATGCTGACCTTGACCTATTATGGTGCCGAGCGCGTCATGCCGCATTATAATGTGATGGGGGTTGCGAAAGCCGCACTCGAAGCATCAATCCGTTATCTTGCTGTTGATCTTGGCGGGCGCAATATCCGCGTAAACGGCCTGTCAGCTGGCCCAATGAAAACCCTAGCCGCATCTGGCATTGGCGATTTCCGGTATATTCTGAAATGGAACCAATATAACTCGCCGCTCAAGCGTAATGTAACGCTTGCCGATGTTGGCGGGGCTGGCATGTATCTTTTGTCTGATCTGGCATCAGGCGTAACTGGCGAAACGCATCATGTCGATTGCGGCTATCATGTTGTTGGCATGAAAGCCGTTGACGCACCCGATATCTCAGTTGTCTAGCATGGCAGATAATAGTTTTGGCACCCTATTCAACGTAACGAGCTTTGGCGAAAGCCATGGGTCGGCGATTGGCTGCGTTGTTGATGGCGTTCCCCCAAATCTGCCGCTTAGCGAAGCTTTAATCCAGCCCTATCTTGATCGCCGCCGCCCGGGAACAAGCAAATTTGTCACCCAGCGGCAAGAAGATGATCAGGTGGAAATCCTGTCTGGAATTTTTGAAGGCAAAACCACCGGTACACCTATTGGCCTTTTGATCCGCAATAAGGATCAACGGTCAAAAGATTATGGCGAGATTGCCAATCAATTCCGCCCGGGCCATGCCGATTACACCTATCAGATGAAATATGGCCATCGTGATTATCGCGGTGGTGGCCGGTCATCGGCACGCGAAACCGCTGTTCGTGTTGCTGCTGGTGCGATTGCCGATATGTTTTTAAAAGCAAGTCTTGGCAAGGATTATCAGGTTCGCGGTGCGGTTGTACAAATCGGGCCACATGCCATTGACCGCACAAAAATGGATTGGGACGAGCGCCATAATAATCCGTTTTTCTGTCCAGATGCAGCCATGGCAAAAGAATGGGAAAGCTATCTTGACGGGGTTCGCAAAGCCGGATCATCGGCAGGGGCCATTCTTGAAATCATTGCCGATGGTATTCCGGTCGGCCTTGGCCAGCCGGTCTATGGCAAGCTTGACGGTGAATTGGCCGCAGCCATGATGAGTATCAACGCTGCCAAAGGCGTTGAAATTGGCGGCGGCTTTGCGCTTTCCGGCATTGATGGCAGCCTTGCCAGTGACGAAATGCGGGCTGGCAACAGCCTTGAGACGCCAACCTTCCTCAGTAATCAGGCCGGTGGTGTTCTTGGCGGTATTTCAACCGGCCAGCAAATTGTTGTTCGCGTTGCGATCAAGCCAACATCATCAATTTTGACCCCGCGCCAATCAATCGACCGTAACAATCAAAATGTCGATGTTGTCACCAAAGGACGGCATGACCCTTGTGTTGGTATTCGCGGTGTACCAGTCGCCGAAGCGATGATGTCATTGGTGCTGGCCGATCTATTGATGCGGCACAAGGCCCAATGCGGTTTTGATCTATCATAAAAACATCGCCTAGCGCGCCTTGTCAGGCTTTTTACCAGCAAGCAGAAATTCGCGGTTTCCGTCTGGCCCATCAATAGGCGATGCGGCGGTACCAAGATGCTGCCAGCCCATTTCAGTGATCAGCCAGCTTTCAATATCGGCAATCACCATTTCATGCAGATGGTGATCACGGACAATGCCGCCTTTGCCGACAAGCCCTTTACCAACTTCGAATTGCGGTTTGATCAAGGCCAAAAGATCGGCACCGGGGGCGGCGATTTCCAACGCTGTCACAAGCACCTTTTTCAACGAAATAAAAGACGCATCGCAAACCACAAGCTGCGGCGCCTCGGCAAGCATATCCAGCTTTAAATAACGCGCATTTGTGCCATCCATCACGGTTACCCGCGGATCAGACGCCAGATGGTCTGCCAATTGCCCATTGCCAACATCGATGGCAACAACATGCGCGGCATCATGTGCCAACAACACTTCGGTAAAACCACCCGTGCTGGCACCGATATCAATCGCATAACGGCCCGCCACGTCAATCATCGGAAATTCGGCCAAACCACCAGCCAATTTCATACCAGCGCGGCTAACCCACGGATTGCCCGACGAGGTCACCGTAATGTCACAATCAATTGCCAGTGTTTTCGAGGCTTTATGCACGATCTCACCAGCCACCAGAACCGCACCTTCGGCAATCAGATCGCGCGCCCGATCACGCGAACGGGCAAGCCCACGCGCCAATAACAATGCATCGGCACGCAGTTTTTGATCAGCTGCGCCAGTGGTCGGGCCGTTATCCTGCTTTGATTTCCGTGATTTGGCCAAACCCGCAAACCCCTCATGATTGATACGACCTATAACCGTGTAACCCGGCAGATCTATGACCTGCCGCCCGAGGTTTCCTTGGCTTTTGGTGCGGCAGATTTTGCTGATGATTTAGGGATCACTTTGCGTGCCGCCGCGTAAATCCCGTCACAATCCAGACCGGCAAAAGCCAATTGGCCTTGCTGGCTGTCATGGTCAATAAAGACATCCGGCAAGCAAAGCGCACGGGCTTTCAACCCACCATCAAGATGGCCAGCATTGCCAAGATAAGTCATCACATGGGCTGCAAATCCACCCGGGCTGCCTTCTTCGACAATCAATAATGCCTTGTGATTTGTCGCCAGCTGATCGATCAAAGCCAAATCAAGCGGCTTGGCAAATCGGGCATCAGCAATGGTAGCAGAAATACCATCACCATCAAGCCGGTCAGCTGCTTCGATTGCCGCCCCAAGGCGGGTTCCCAATGATAAAATCGCAATATCATTGCCTTCACGCAGAAGTCTGCCCTTGCCGATAGCAAGCACCTCTCCTGCATCAGGGATCGCACAGCCAACCCCCTCGCCACGCGGATAGCGAAGCGCACTAGGCCCGTCATCATAAGCGGCAGCGGTTGCAACCATATGGACGAGCTCAGCCTCATCTGACGGACACATAATGACCATGTTTGGCAAGCAGGACAGATAGGCAAGATCATAAACACCAGCATGCGTTGCCCCATCAGCGCCAACCAGCCCCGCGCGATCAATGGCAAACCGCACTGGCAAATTTTGCACGGCGACATCATGCACAAGCTGATCATAACCACGCTGAAGAAAGGTCGAATAAAGCGCACAGAACGGCTTCATTCCTTCACAGGCAAGGCCCGCTGCAAAGGTCACCGCATGCTGTTCGGCAATGCCAACATCGAAAACGCGACTTGGAAAGCGGGCTTTGATCTTATCAAGACCGGTACCAGATGGCATTGCCGCCGTAATCGCCACAATCTTTGGGTCAATTTCGGCAGCGGCAATCAAACTATTGGCAAAAACCGACGTATAGCTTGGCAGATTACCGCCAGATTTTTGCTGCGTGCCGGTAATAATGTCGAATTTGGGCACAGCATGATATTTTTCTGCCGATGGCCCAGCAAAAGGATGCCCATGACCTTTTTCGGTGACAACATGAACCAATACCGGCCCATGCGAGCGCGAATCACGAAGATTTTTCAGAACCGGCAGCAAATGCCCCATATCATGCCCGTCAATTGGCCCGATATGGGTAAAACCAAGCTGGCTGAATACCGAATTTGCGCCCATCAGGTCACGCGCCGCATCTTTGGCACGCCGCGCCGTCCGTTCAATTTCCGCCGGGAAATGGCTGGCAACTTCGCGCATAAGATCGCGGATCGAATGATAGGGCTGCGAGGTGATTAGCCGTGACAGATAACTGCTCATGGCGCCAACCGGCTGTGAAATCGACATATCATTATCGTTCAAAATCACAATCAACCGATGATTGCTTATTCCGGCATTATTCATCGCTTCATAGGCCATGCCAGCGCTCATCGCGCCGTCACCAATCACCGCAATAACATTGCGCGGAATGCCCTGCATTTCGCTGGCAACAGCCATGCCAAGACCGGCTGAAATCGATGTTGAAGAATGACCCGCGCCGAATGGATCAAAGGCCGATTCGCTTCGTTTGGTAAAGCCGGATAGCCCGCCCTTTTGCCGCAGGCTTTCAATCCGGTCACGGCGACCGGTTAGAATCTTATGTGGATAGGCTTGATGCCCAACATCCCAAATCAGCCGGTCTTCAGGCGTGGAAAACACATAATGCAGGGCAACGGTCAGCTCGACAACGCCAAGTCCCGCCCCAAGATGACCACCCGTTTTGGAAACAGCAGAAATGGTCGCTGTGCGCAACTCATTGGCAAGCTGCGGCAAATCAGCTTCGGAAAGCCGCCGGACATCGTCAATCTCATTTATGTGATCAAGCAACGGTGTGCGCATCAACCTTATCGTCCCATACTCTTAACACCGGCAAACCGGTTACTGGATTCTGGCAGCCAAAGCGGCCAATCATTGACCCTGTCTGGCCAGTCTTCGCCGTAGCTTTAAAAAACCGAAGATCGTAAATCTATCATGTTTTGCGCGTAATGGCGAATATCGCCAAATCTTGCATATATTCACCAGCCCCCTGCCAAGGGGCAAGCGCATTATTCGCCTCATCAATTAACCGTTCGGCTTCGGCCGCAGCCGCGGCGCCCCCCATCAGAGCCACGAAACCAGCCTTGCCGCGCGCCGCATCCTGTCCGGCAGGCTTTCCAAGAAGTGCCGGATCACCATCATAATCAAGCAAATCATCTGCAATCTGGAATGCCAGTCCAAGATGTTTGGCATAGGCTGCCTGCGCTGCCAATAGCTGGTCGTCAGCGCCGCCAACAATACCGCCGGAAATTACTGCACATGAGATCAGTGCGCCCGTTTTCATCATTTGCATTTCGCTGGTTTCGGCAAGATTAAAAGGGCGGGTCTCGGCTTCAAGATCAAGCATCTGCCCACCAGCCATGCCAGCAAGTCCAGACGCGCCTGCCAGCTGCGCAACAAGGCGAATGCGAATGGACGCATCTTCATGCGTGGCATCGCCGGCCAAAATATCAAACGCCATTGTTTGCAAGGCATCGCCTGCCAGAATCGCGGTTGCATCGTCAAAAACCTTATGACAGCTGAGTTTTCCACGGCGCATATCGGCATCATCCATAGCGGGCAGATCATCATGAACCAATGAATAGGCATGAAGACATTCAATTGCCGCAGCGGTGCGAAGCGCACCCATGGCGGCGGTTGCATCATCGCCATCACCACGCGCCATCCGCGAAGCGCCAAGAACCAATGCCGCACGCATGCGTTTACCACCATTGAGAACAGCATATTGCATGGCCTCAAAAAGGCGGCTTGCCGGCCCTTTTGTTTCTGCAATTAATTGCTGCAAAACAGCATCGCAGGCCGCAGCATCACGCTGCAATTGTTCTTGGAATCCGGCCATGTCTGGAGCTAGGCCTCACCCATGTCAAAATCACTGGCTTGGTCGGGCGCACCAGCTGAGGACGGCACTTTGATTTTTTCCACTTTCATGCGGGCTTCTTCAAGACGCGCCTGACAATGCGACTTTAATTCAGTACCCCGCTCAAAAGCTGCAATCGCATCATCAAGTGACACTTCGCCACGCTCAAGCGATGCGACAATACCTTCAAGCTCTTGAAGCGCATCTTCGAAACTCAGCTTTTCCAGCGATGCGGATTTAGCGGTATTATCAGTCATGTGTCTCATCCCATTATATGTAATGGAATTAGATTATTCTCCAGCAAGCGTTGTGGCAATTGATTTCACCATTTCGGCAATCCGCTTACGCACCGCCGGTTTTTCAATGGTGTAATATGTTCGAACTAATTCCAGCGTTTCGCGCCGCGCCATTGGGTCTTTTATCTGTTCGCCATTTAACGCACCCGCACTATCACCGCGGCTAATCCAGCGTGGTGAGCTGCGCATTGTGCCTTCCGACATATCATCGAAAAAATAGCTGATCGGCACATCAAGAATTTGACTGATATCCCACAGCCGTGATGCGCTTATCCGGTTTGCACCGCGCTCATATTTCTGCACTTGCTGAAACGTAACATTAAGCTCGGCGCCAAGCTGTTCTTGACTCATACCGAGAAGCGTGCGGCGCAAGCGCACACGCTTGCCAACATGCATATCAATTGCATTATTATTGGTAATGCGGAAGTTTCGTTCGACGATATCATCCTTTGAGATAGCCATAGAAAGTCACCTCTATTCCAAAAAAGGCAAAAACCACCAACACAAACCAGCCATTTTGATTAAGCCAGATTGCCCCCAGCGGTATCATATGCCGCTTTAATGAAATTGTGACAGTATCGACAAAAGGAATTTGGTTAGATTTCGTCAAGCGCCGCCATAAGCGCATGCGCAATGCCGCTTTCAAAGGTCGAATGACCCGCAGCATCAATGATTTCCAATTTGGCTTTGCGGCCCCATTTTGCCGCTAGACGGCTTGCCGTAATAGGGGGGCAAATGACATCATGGCGCCCTTGAACAATGGTTGCTGGCAAATGCGCAATCCGTCCAATATTATCCATAATATGGTTGTTGGGCATAAAGCAGTCATTGACAAAATAATGTGCCTCGATCCGCGCCATCGTCAATGCACCCGTTCCGCCCATATGACGGTTTCCGGCACGCAAAGTTGAACAGGAGGTTTCATAAGAGGCCCAAAATTCAGCTGCCTTTTGGTGAATAGCCGGATCAGGATCAATCAAGCGTTTGAAATAATTTGTCAGCAAATCACCACGTTCAGCCGCATTAAGATGACCCGTAAACCGGTCATGGGCTTCGGGGAAAAAACGCCCCATATCATTCAAGAACCAATCAACTTCGGCGCGCGTACCAAGAAAGATACCACGCAGAATAAGCCCCGTGACATGCTCAGGATAGGCAATCGCATAAGCAAGCGCCAGGGTGCTTCCCCATGAGCCGCCAAATAAAACGAATTTGTCGATATTTAGCGATTTGCGAAGCGCCTCGATATCACCAATCAGCGCATCGGTTTGATTATCGTCAAGACTGGCATGTGGACGCGATTGCCCACAGCCCCTTTGATCAAACAGCACCACATGAAACCGCTTTGGATCAAACAGACGCCGATGCGCTGGTGCGATTCCTGCGCCTGGGCCACCATGCAAGAACAACAAAGGCTGGCCATCTAGATTGCCGCATTGCTCATAATAGATTTCATGCTGGTCACACTGCAAAAAGCCGCTTCGGAACGGCATTGCCGGGGGAAATAATTCACGTTCCTGAATAAACGCATTTACCATGACAGGACCTCATTCAAAGCAACCATAACCCGACGCGGCAAAACGGGCAGCCAAGCTGCCCGTATGCAAAATTGACCGATCGGCAAAACCCGATTGGCATAAGCGACTTCATGCCGGTTCGAGATGCTAGGCAGCGTCCATAAGATCCTCAAGACGAAGCGCCGCCGCATCCTGATCAATCTTTTCAATAGCCGCAAATTCGCGCGCCAAGCGCTCAAGCGCGGCCTGATACATCTGCCGCTCGGAATAGGATTGCTCTGATTGGTTGGTGCGGCGGTGAAGATCGCGTACAACCTCGGCAATTGATACCGGATCGCCTGATTTGATTTTTGTTTCATATTCTTGCGCACGGCGCGACCACATGGTGCGACGCACTTTGGCTTTGCCCTGCAATGTGGTGATGGCCTGTTCCATTTGCTTTTTCGAACTCAAAGTCCGCAAACCAAGGCTACGCGCTTTTTCCATTGGCACCCGCAAAGTCATGCGATCATGCTCAAAGCGCACAACCAGCATTTCCAGCTTCATACCGGCAACTTCACGTTCTTCAGTACCCAAAATCCGGCCAACACCATGTGTTGGGTAAACAACAAAATCGCCCTCTTCGAACGAACTCTCACTTTTTCGTGCCATATTTTCCCTCAGCGCCGCAGCCAACAAAACATGCTTGCTTGCCACCAGCCTTTAAAAAACGATCCATGACAAAGATGATGCGTTGGCCAAAGCCTGTATCAATAAACAACAGCATCGCAACGCAGGCCGAAACGGCGCTGCGAAACAATCTTCATCTCTGATTTCTGAAAAGACTATAGCCTATTTTTGCGGCAAAATCAATCATCTGGCCATAACCATGATCGGGCCGTGGCTTGCCGTCAAAATTTAGGCGCCCTTGCCTGGTGCCTTGCTGAAATATTTGTCGAATTTGCCAGTCTCATCCTGCATTTTTTCAGCTTCGGGCATGGCATCGATCTTTTGCCCGATATTCGGCCAGATTTCCGACATTTCGCGATTTAGCTCAAGCCATTTTTCGGCTTCAGGCTCTGAGTCAGGCAAAATTGCTTCAGGCGGGCATTCTGGCTCGCACACGCCGCAATCAATGCACTCATCGGGATGGATAACCAGCATATTCTCGCCCTCATAGAAACAATCGACGGGGCATACCTCAACACAATCAGTATATTTGCAGTTGATACAGTTATCATTGACGATATAGGTCATTCGCGGCCTAGCTCCTCTAAAATAATTTTGTGAAAAAGCCAAAACGAAGCCTGTTCATTCCCGCTTTTTTATCTGTCTATCGTAGATGCAGCTAATCGGCAAGACCAAGACGGTTTTGCGCGCGTTTTGCCGCCATTCCCGATTGCACATCGTCAATATACAACAATCCGGCAAGCCGCCGCATCAATTGCGATTCATGCGAATCAAGCTGTTTGTCGGCAAGCACCACCATCCAAATCATTTCCAGAATGATAACCCGGTCATCCATTTCGGTTTCGGTGCGGATCTGGCGAACAAGGCTGTGAATTTCAATGCGCGAATCATGCGCCGAAATCGCCTCATCAAGGAGGCTCTTTGCCTTGTCATCTTCCAGCTCAAGCTGTTCGGTCAATAAATGCAGAATGCCAGATCGTTCGGCATCATCAAGGTCGCCATCTGCCATAGCCGCCTCGACAAGAAGTGCGGTAATGGTGGTTACAAAGGCCTCGTCCTCACATGGCACAGACGTACCGCCATCCGAAAACCCCTTAACCCATTCAGAAAACTGATTTAACATTTAATCCTCGTCACTTTCTAATCCTGTTTTCAGCCGATCAGTTTCCCGACGCTGACGTTTTGTTGGTCGTCCACTGCCTTTGCCACGCGCCTCGAATTCAGGCGGTTTGGTTTTTGTCGCCTTGCCTGACGTTATCTCAACCGGTGCCAGATCTTCAAACAGCAACGCCGCTTCGGGCGCTGGCCCGCGGCGGGTGCCGATTGCCACAACCTTAATCACCCGCACCCTGTCGCCCTGAACAAAGGTCAAGACCTGCCCGCATAAGGCTTGGCGGTGCGGTTTCGTCATCACCTGACCATCCAGCCTGAAACGTCCAGCCGAAATCGCCTTGCTGGCCGCGCTTCGGGTTTTAAAAAAACGCGCATACCACAGCCATTTATCCAGTCGTATGACTGTTTCTGGCGCGCCAGCATTCATTGGCCTAGGCTTTTGTTTTCAAAGCAGCCAAAACAGCAAAAGGTGAATTGGGGTCGGGCTGTTTTTCGGCTTGGCGGCGCTGGCCGGATTGCGGCTTGCCACCTGCCGGTTTTTGCTTGCGGTTTTGCGCATTGCGATCATCTTTTGGCTTTGCCCCGCGGCGCTGGTTTGGCGCTGGCGCTTTATCGGTACGCGGTGGCCGTGCTTTACGCTTGCGCTCAAAAATCTGCAATGCCGGTTTTTCCGGATCTTCAGCCGCTTCTTCACCAACGATGACACAGCCAAGATCAAGCAGCATCTGCGCCATTTGTTCGCGCGTTGCCCCTGCCAGAGACAGCATGTCTTCAGCGATTTTAAACTGGCCTTGACGCGCCGCAACACGAACCAACATCGCGACACGTTCAACCATATCAACCCGCATAACGCGCTGACCAAGCCGCCGGTAACCAACCGCCAACCAATAGGCATCAGGAACATCGGCAACCGCATCAATGGCAACACGCCCAGCTGGTGGCGGCGTACCCTCATAAAAGGCACCATTAGCGAGGGTGAAAAGCAGGCTTCGCAATTCAATCTGCGCCGGTTTCAACAATTCGGGCATATAAACGGTTTCAACCCCGAACCGAAGCCCTAAACGCGCCAGCCGTGGCTTGTCGCTTTCTTGCATGGCGCGAATCAAATGACCGATTTCGGCAGTCGGCACCGACCCAAGGCGTTCATATAGAATAAAGGCAATACCCTTGGCAGCGCCGCTAAGGCTCGTAGGCACCGTATCTTGTGGCGCATCGGCAGCGGGCGCATCGGCAGCAGGCGCATCGGCAGCAGGCGCATCAGCAGCGGGCCTATCATCTGCTGCGGTTGCGGTAGTGGCAGCCATTGCGGCTGATTTTGGCTCTGTTTGGGATTTAGCAGCGGGCCTATCATCTGCTGCGGTTGCGGTAGTGGCAGCCATTGCGGCTGATTTTGGCTCTGTTTGGGATTTATTATCCCCAACGGGCGCGGCATCGGGTGTTTCCAGAATAATCAATCGGCCTAAAACATTTTCGACATGCGCGGCGGTAAAGCTCACCAAACGTTGGGCCATTCGTTGGGTTTGATCAATTGATAACAGATCACTGGCCACAAGTTCGGGCCGCGGCACATAAAGACCGTCACCTTTGACAAGCCGTGCAACCTCGGCTTCACGCCATTTAACAATACCATCAGGGCCAAGCCGGAACGCCGGATCAGCCGAAGCCACAAAAGCGCGAACCCGACGTTCAATTTCGTCAGGAAGACCGCGCCGTGCAGCCGCTAGAATGGGAGCTTTATCTTCGCCATCAGCAAGTGTCGGATGAAAGGTAAAACCGTCAAGCCGCCCGACCTCCTCACCTTCAACAAGAACCGTGCCATCATCTTTTACAGAGGCAATCAAATTTTTCGTTTCCTTCAATCTTCTACTCAAATGCGCGGCACGTTTATCCACAAATCGCTCAGACAGCCTGCTATGCAGACAATCTGAAAGCCGATCTTCAATGGACCTTGCACGATCCTGCCACTCGTTGGGGTTGTCTGTCCAGTCAGAACGGTGTGTGATGTAAGTCCAAGTCCGAATATAGGCAAGTCGTGTCATTAATGTATCAATATCGCCATCAATTCGGTCAAGCTGCGCCATCGCTTTCGCAACCATATCATTACCAAGCACGCCTTTTGCCACAAGCGTCAAAAAAATGCTGGCAAGCATGTCATAATGGTTTTCATGAAGGCTTTGCCGGAAATCAGGGATTGAGGCGACAGCCCACAGCAGGCGTACATCACGCGCACCAGACACCGCACCACGAATTTCAGCACGGCTGGCAAGCGCTGTTAGCGCCTGATGGTCAAGCGCATCACCTTTGCGAAAAAGGAACGGCAATGGTGGCGGCGTCTCAAGCGAGCCAAGCAATTGATCAATTGATGAAAAGGCAAGATCACGGCTTCGCCAGTAAAAGGCCCGAAGCGGGGCAAAACGATGCTGTTCAATCGCATCAATCATCTCAGGTTCGAGCGCATGACATCCGTCAGTAACGCCAAAACTGCCATCATTCATGTGGCGACCAGCCCGCCCCGCGATTTGCGCCATTTCCGATGGTAAAAGCTTGCGCATTTGCCGCCCGTCAAATTTCATATCGGCCGACAAGGCCACATGCCCAAGATCAAGATTCAGCCCCATTCCAATCGCATCTGTGGCAATCAGAAAATCAACATCACCATTTTGATATAATTCGACCTGTGCATTGCGTGTGCGCGGGCTTAGCCGCCCCATCACCACCGCCGCCCCGCCACGCTGACGTTTCACAAATTCGGCAATCTGGTAAACATCGGCCGCGCTAAAGGCAACAATCGCGCTTCGGCGCGGAAGACGGGTTAGTTTTTTCGGGCCAGCATAGGCAAGCCTCGACATGCGATCACGAAATTCAAATTTGGCGTCAGGCAACAAAGCCTTAAGCAAGGGCGCAGCCGTTTCCGCCCCCATGAACATTGTTTCAAATGCCCCTCTTGCATGCAGAATCCGGTCGGTAAAAACATGGCCACGTTCACGGTCACCGGCAAGCTGCACCTCGTCAACGGCGACAAAATCAAACCGACGATTGGCAAGTTCTGCATCGGCATTAGCATCAATCGGCATCGATTCAACCGTACAGCAAAGATAGCGCGCACCAGCTGGCAAGATACGTTCCTCACCCGTCAGCAGCCCAACCTTGCCAACGCCAAGCTTGCGAACAAGCCGGTCATAATTTTCCCGCGCCAAAAGCCGCAACGGAAACCCGATCATGCCGCTGGCATAGCCGGTCATGCGTTCAAGCGCCAAATGGGTTTTACCGGTGTTGGTCGGGCCAAGAACCAGTGTCAGGCTTTGCGAAGAATGAATCGACATATGAAACTGGTTTTTCTGTATCGCCGGAGAAAATTAGTGCTTGCCACTATAGGCAGCCCCAGCAGCGGAAATCCAGCCAAATAGCCCACCTTTTTTGTGATAAGCCGAAACCGGCAAGAAAAACCCCGCCAGAGATGATCATGGCGAGGATTTTAAAACGCAACAGGCAAGGGCGTAATGGCCCTTGCCTGTTTTATTTGATGCTGACCTGTATCAATCAGGCCAAGCTGGCCTATGCGGCAAGCTGGCGAAGCACATATTGAAGAATGCCACCATTCTTGAAATAGGTTGCCTCACCATCCGTGTCGATCCGCGCCAACAATTCAATTGTCTCGCTTCGCCCATCGGCAAAGGCAAAGACCGCCTTGACAGCCATGCCGGGTGTCACCCCATTGGCAAGACCGGTCAGACTGATCTCTTCATCGCCAGTCAAGCCCAAGGTTTCACGGCTAACACCGGCTGGGAATTGCAGTGGCAAAACACCCATACCAATCAGATTAGACCGGTGAATCCGCTCAAAGCTCTCGACGATTACTGCCTTGATACCAAGCAAACAGGTGCCTTTTGCAGCCCAGTCACGACTTGAACCAGTGCCATATTCCTTGCCACCAACAATGATTAGCGGTGTGCCTTCATCAGCATAGCGCGACGCAACATCATAAAGCGGTGCAACCTCGCCCGATGGCACATGACGGGCAAATCCGCCTGTCGTACCAGCGGCCGCCATGTTTTTCAGCCGAATATTGGCAAAGGTACCGCGCATCATCACCTGATGATTGCCACGACGTGCGCCAAAAGAGTTGAAATCAACCGGACGAACCTGATGGTCGGTCAAGAAATCAGCAGCTGGTGTATCGCGGGCAATGCCGCCAGCTGGCGAAATATGATCCGTCGTGATCGAATCACCAAGAAGCGCCAGAATGCGGGCGCCGGTGATATCGCTTGCAGTTTTTGGAATTTCGCGAGTCATCCCCTCGAAATAAGGCGGGTTCTGAACATAGGTCGACCCGTCATTCCAATCATAGGTAAGGCCGCCAGATGTGTTGATCGCCTGCCATTCCTTAGTGCCTTCAAACACATTGGCATAACGTGACCTGAACATTTCAGCTGAAATGACCTGATCGACGACTTTGCGGATATCCTCATTGCTTGGCCACAGATCTTTCAGATAGACGTCATTGCCGTCCCGATCAGTACCAAGTGGCTCGTCACTCAAGACTTTAGTAACCGACCCGGCCAGCGCATAGGCCACAACTAGGGGCGGTGACGCCAGATAATTGGCCGCAGCATGCGGGCTGACCCGGCCTTCAAAATTACGGTTGCCCGACAGAACCGCACTGACAACAAGCTCATTTTGGTCAATGGCATTGACAATCGCTTCGTCAAGCGGGCCCGAGTTACCGATACAAGTTGTGCATCCATATCCAACCGTATTAAAGCCAAGCGCGTCAAGATGTTCGGTCAGACCAGCCGCATCAAGATAGGCCGACACAACCTGACTTCCCGGTGCAAGCGATGTTTTAACCCACGGCTTGACGGTTAGACCCTTTTCATGCGCAGCCTTGGCAACAAGACCAGCCGCCACCAGAACCGATGGATTTGATGTATTGGTGCATGATGTAATTGCGGCAATCATCACATCGCCATCAGCGATTTCATAATTGGCATCTGCAACCGCAACTGATTTCGGCGCTGACCGGCCAGTGCTGTCGGCCAATGTGCTGGCAAATGAGGCGGCAACATCAGGCAAAGCCACACGGTCTTGTGGGCGCTTTGGCCCAGCAAGTGATGGCACAACAGTGCCAAGATCAAGTGACAATGTATCGGTAAATTGCGGATCAGCTGCGTTTGATTCGCGCCACATGCCTTGTGCTTTCGCATAGGCTTCAACAAGCGCAACACGATCATCATCACGGCCTGTCAAGCGTAGATAATTGATCGCCTCTTCATCAATCGGGAAAAAGCCACAAGTCGCGCCATATTCAGGTGCCATATTGGCGATTGTGGCGCGATCAGCCAAAGATAGTTGGTCAAGACCCGGACCAAAAAACTCAACAAATTTGCCAACAACACCGCGTTTGCGAAGTGATTCGACAATCATCAAAACCAGATCGGTGGCCGTTGCCCCTTCAGGCAGTTTGCCGTCAAGACGGAAGCCAATGACATCTGGCACCAGCATCGAGATTGGCTGGCCAAGCATCGCTGCTTCGGCTTCAATACCGCCAACACCCCACCCAAGAACGGCAAGGCCATTAACCATTGTTGTGTGACTGTCAGTGCCAACAACCGAATCAGGATAGGCATAGGTTTTACCATCTTCGTCGCGAGTCCAAACAGTTTGCGACAAAAATTCAAGATTAACCTGATGGCAAATGCCGGTTCCAGGTGGCACAACGCGAAAATTATCAAACGCGCCTGCCCCCCAACGCAAAAACTCATAACGTTCTTTATTGCGCGAAAATTCCAGCGCAACATTTTTTGCCGCAGCGTCTTTGCCGCCGGCATGGTCAACCATGACCGAATGGTCAATCACCAGATCAACCGGTGATAATGGATTGATCTTTTCAGGGTTACCGCCAATTGTCTGCATTGCATCACGCATCGCCGCCAAATCAACAACAGCAGGAACGCCGGTGAAATCTTGCAGAAGAATACGCGATGGACGAAAAGCAATCTCGCCCTTCTGGCCGTTATCAGCCCAATTTGCCAATGCTTCAATATCGGCCTTGGTGACCGAACCACCATCTTCATTGCGCAACAGGTTTTCCAGCAGAACTTTCAACGAATAAGGCAGCTTTCCCAGCGCCGGATACGTCTTTGCCAGCTCGGCAAGCGAATAATAATGATATGTTTTTCCAGCTGCATCCAGGCTGGCACGGCATGCATCGCGCAATGTCTCTGACATGGCGTTCTCCTTTTCAAGGTCGAACCCTACAATAAAATGAAACGGCCAACTCGAGGGGTGCCTCAAAGTGGTCAGTGATTGTTATAGCCAAAATAACGACAGATTTCCAGAGGGTATTTGCGGCTTTTGACAAGGCAAAAATGACATTGCGACACCAAAGACCCTAGACCCAAAGGGGCAAGCGCGGCTAGATAATGATTATGACAGAAAATGACCATCAAAAAACGGCACATAAAACGGTGCCAAGCGCGGCAGATAATAGCCTGCATATTAACCAGCTAAGCGTGCTTCGCGGTATGGTTTTGGTCATCAGCAATTTATCACACCGGCAAAGCGCTGGCGATATTTGCTGTTTAACCGGCCCGAACGGTGCTGGAAAATCAACCTTGCTTCGCACGATCGCTGGCCGTCTTCCTGCTGCGGCTGGCGATATTACCTGTGCGGTGCCAATCACTTATGTCGGTCATACCGATGGTTTGTCAGGCGCCATTAGCGGGCGTGAAAATCTGGCTGGCTGGGCTAAAATAAACGGCTTTCCGGCAACCGAAAATGCCATTGATGCGGCGCTATCCAGTTTTGCCACCAACCGATTTGCCGATCTGCCAGCAAGGGTTTTGTCGCGCGGCCAGCGCCGCCGGTTAGCCCTTGCGCGATTGGCGCTAACCCCGGCCAGCAGCCTTTGGCTTTTGGACGAACCCAATGCCGGTCTTGATCAGGAATCAAGCCGTATTCTTGACGAATTTGTGCAAAAACATGCAACAGCTGGCGGCATGGTGCTGGCGGCGACGCATCTTGATTTTGCCGCAGCGGCACAGCCGCGATCATTGCATTTGCCAGGGCTAGTGACATGAAACCGTTTTTTGCACAAATTGAACGCGACCTTTTGATCGCGTGGCAGAACCGGCAAGATCTTGGGGTGATGCTGGTGTTTTTTGTTATCATCATTGCGCTTTTCCCCTTGGCAATCGGCGCCAATGCCACGGTTCTTGATCCGCTTGGCGTGCCGGTAATTTGGATTGCCGCCCTGCTTGCCATTCTTGCCGGATTTGACCGGCTATTTGCCCAAGATGTTCGTGATGGCTGGCTTGATCAAATCGCCCTTAGCAAGTTGGATCTAGGCTGGTACGCGCTTGCCAAGGCCATTTCGCATTGGCTAACCGCCGGATTACCGCTTTTGATCATGACCCCGCTAATGGCGATGATGCTGAATATTCCGCCGCAGCAATGGCCACCCCTTTTGATCGCCTTATTGATCGGCAGCATGGGATTGACCCTTCTTGGCGTGATTGGCGCAGCCCTTGCCGAAGGGGCGCGACGTGGCACTGCATTGATGGCGCTATTAATTCTGCCGCTAGCCGTGCCATTACTGATTTTCGGCACACTTGCCTCGCAAAATGAGCGTGGCATCATCAGCCCGCATCTGATGCTTTTGGGCGCTGTTTTTGTGCTGCTTTTGGCCTTGGCGCCGCTAGTTGCGGCTAGCGCCTTGGAAATTGGCGAAACAGAAACCGGTCTTTGAAACATAATGAGCGCAATAATTCAGCAATCGGGCATCTTTTCACCAACGGAAAAACAGGATATATCTCGCCATTATGTTTGATTATTTTGCCAATCCGTCGCGGTTTATGCGCATCGCCAACCGGTTGCTTCTGCCGCTTGTGGCCCTTAGCGTTATCACCGGTACAATCGGGTTATATCTTGGCCTATTTGTTGCGCCTGCCGATTATCAACAAGGCGATACAGTTCGTATCATCTATATTCATGTTCCATCGGCATGGTTGGCCTTATTCGGGTATGTTGGGCTTGGGCTATGCGGCCTTTTTTATGTTGTATGGCGGCACCCGCTTGCCGATATTGCCGCGCGGGCGATTGCGCCCGTTGGAGCGGTTTTTGCCTTTTTGACGCTGGTTACAGGCGCGTTGTGGGGAAAGCCAATGTGGGGCGCATGGTGGGTTTGGGATGCCCGTTTGACCTCGATGCTGATCCTGTTCTTTTTCTATCTTGGCTTTATCGCCTTGGCCAACGGATTTGACCGCGCCGAACGCGGCAGCCGCCCAGCAGCCTTATTGGCGCTTGTTGGCATGATCAATGTTCCGATTGTGAAATTCTCGGTTGATTGGTGGAATACGCTTCACCAACCGGCAAGCCTGCTTCGTAGTGGTGGGCCGGCGATTGATTCATCAATGCTGACACCGCTGGTTCTCATGCTTATTGCCGCACATGCTTATTTTGCCATTCTGGTAATTTTGCGGATGCGCGCGCTTTTAACCGAACGCCGCCTTGCCGCGCTGATGTTGCGCCCCGGGGGTGACTAATGGCTGAATTTTTTAATATGGGCGGATTTGGAACCTATATCTGGACAAGTTACGGCTTTGCCGTCATTTGCCTTGGCTGGCTGAATTATGCCAGCTGGCGCAAGGCCAAAAACACCGCAAAACAGTTGGCCATATTACAAGCTGCCACACCCTCAAGCCCGAAAAGCGCGGGCTAGAAAAACCGGCCAGCAAAAAACCGATTAGAAAAATACCTAGCGCCGTCGCCCGCCGCGACGCCTGCCACCAGCCAGCGCCGGTGCATCTTCATCGGTTAAAATCCGCACCGGCAAATCAACTGCCGCTGCCAGATTGGCATAGGGATCACTTTTATGCGGAATCGCCATTGCCTTGACGAAATGGTCTTGAAATGACGCTTCGACCGCTGTTTCAATTTTTTCAATCTGTCTAACAACCGCTTCGATGTCGCGGCGTGCTGCTTGATTCAACAAGGCCATCCGCGCGCCGGCACCAGCTGAATTGCCTGCGGCCCTTACATTGGCAAGCAAACAATCAGGAATCATGCCCAAAACCATCGCATATTTTGGATCAATATGCGTGCCAAACGCCCCTGCCAGAACAACACGGTCAACCTTGCGGATATTGATTTTATCCATCAATAGGCGGAACCCTGCATAAAGCGCAGCCTTGGCAAGCTGGATTGCGCGAACGTCATTCTGCGTCACACTAACCGTATCGGTGATGCGATAGGAAAAGGTGCGGTCATCGGCTTCGATCCGGCTATTTTGCGCGGCCTTGCTGCCATCAATCACCCCATCCATCGTGATGATTTCGGCAAGATACATCTCGCCAAGCACCTCGATGATGCCCGACCCGCAAATACCGGTAACACCGGTTTTTTCAACTGCCGCATCAAATCCATCTTCATCTGACCAAAGATCAACACCGATAACGCGGAATTTGGGTTCAAGCGTGTCCTTGTCAATGCGGATCCGTTCAATCGCACCAGGTGCGGCGCGTTGCCCCGATGAAATTTGCGCCCCTTCAAAGGCAGGGCCGGTTGGCGATGATGCTGCCAATAGCCGATCCTTGTTGCCGACAACGATTTCGGCATTGGTACCAACATCAACGATCAGAGTCATTTCATCGGCTTTTTGTGGCGCTTCGGCAAGCACCACAGCCGCCGCATCAGCGCCAACATGGCCCGCAATGCAAGGCAATATATAAACCCGCCCACCCGGATTGATGGTGATGCCTAATTCAGCCGCCCGAACATCCATCGCCGCATCAACCGCCAGCGCAAAAGGCGCACCGCCCAGCTCAACCGGATCAATCCCAAGAAGAAGGTGATGCATCACCGGATTGCCAACCAAAACCAGTTCGACAATATCTTCACCGGTCAGACCAGCCTGTTTTGCCGCGCCATCAATCAGCGTTTGTAACCCGGCAATCACCGCCTTGGTCATTTCGGCAGCACCGCCCGGATTCATGATGCCGTATGATACGCGGCTCATCAAATCTTCGCCAAATCTGATTTGCGGATTCATGGCACCTGTTGAGGCCAGCACCGTACCGGTTACCATATCGCACAGATGCGCCGACATGGTGGTTGACCCTACATCAATGGCAACACCAGCAATCTGGTCTTTTAGGCCGGGCCAGATGGCCACGATCTGATGGCCGTCACGAAGCGCCACTGTCACATGCCATTTGCCCTGACGCAGAACCGGCTGTAACCGCTGAATAACATGCAAATCACAAGTGATATCGCCGGTCACACGATCCGGCCATTGCCCCTCTAGGGCCTCGATCAGACGGCGCAAATCGCCTGACGGTTCATGCATGTCTGGCTCGCGCACCTCGACAAAACACAAACGCACAATCGGATCCATCTCGATTGAGCGGCCATCGGCCTCTTTGCGAACAAGCTGATTATGCACCTGACTTTCAGGTGGCACATCAATCACCGCATCATCGAGCAATTTTGCCTGACAGGATAGCCGCCGCCCATCAATCAGGCCGCGCTTGTCTGCATATCGGGTTTCAACAGCCGTTACCGCGGCCAGGTGATCCGCCCCCGATTTCAAACCATGTTTGGCAAATTCGCCAATGCCGACATCGACCTGACAGCGGCCGCACATTGCCCGTCCGCCACATACCGAATCAATATCGACACCAAGCTGGCGCGCCGCGGTCAAAACCGGGGTTCCAACCGGAACATATCCCTGACGGCCAGATGGTGTGAACACCACTTTCACCTGATCAGTGGCTGCCTTATCCGGTGTAGTGGCAGCTTCATCTTTGCTTTTGCTCATGACATTGCCACCAAATCGTGATGGTTAAGCGTTGCGGCTGCGGCGAGTCTGACGACGTTCGCGCCCACCTTGACCCGGCACAACAGGTTCGCGGAATTTCTGGATCCAACGACGACATTCTGGATCATTTCCGTTCATCACATTCGCGCCCATAATACCGGTCATTTCTTCGGCGTGAAGCGGGTTCATAATTGCCGAGGTCATCCCCGCCCCCGCTGCCATTGACAAAAACGCAGCGTTCATACCATGACGGTTAGGCAGGCCAAAAGAAATGTTAGACGCGCCGCAAGTCGTATTTACCTTTAATTCATTGCGAAGACGGATAATCAGATCAAGCGCCGACCGGCCAGCCATATTGATGGCGCCAACCGGCATGATCAATGGATCAACAACAACATCTTCACGCGGGATGCCATAATCGGCGGCGCGTTCGACAATTTTCTTGGCAACTTCATAACGAACATTCGGATCTTCGGAAATGCCGGTCTCATCATTTGAAATCGCCACAACAGCCGCGCCATATTTCTTGACCAGCGGCAAAACAACTTCGAGCCGTTCTTCTTCACCCGTTACCGAATTGACCAGTGGCTTGCCTTTATAAACGGCCAAGCCAGCCTCGAGCGCGGCAACGATCGAACTGTCGATCGCCAGCGGCACATCAACCGTATCTTGAACAAGCTGAATGGCCTTGGCAAGAATTGCCGGTTCATCAGCCATCGGAATGCCAGCATTCACATCAAGCATCGTAGCACCCGCCTCGACCTGCGCCAGCGCATCAGACAGCACGCGCGAATAGTCACCAGCGGCCATTTCAGCAGCGAGAAGCTTGCGCCCAGTTGGATTGATGCGCTCGCCAATGACACAAAATGGCGAGTCAAAGCCAATGGTAATTTCCTGTTTATGCGACGAAATAAGGGTCTTTGTCATAAAATGCTCCTGAGATTGCGGCCACCTTAGGCCGCTGTGCCAATAACGTCAAACCCGCCTTTGGGCAAAAGTTGAATATCACCTGCCGCAATTGCATTAGCGTAGGCAGCGGTTTTTCCAAATCCGCCAAACGGGTAAAAATGGAAATGTTCAATAAGGCAATCAGGATCACTCGCCATGCCATATGCAAGATCAGATAGCAGCATATGCGGCGATTGAACGGTCATCAATTTTGCGACATTGCGCGCCTGTTTTGAAATAAATCGCATTGACGGGCCAATGCCGGAAATTTGGGCAAAGCGAAACAACGTTTTGATCGTTGCTGGCCCCGGAATGCCAATACGAATTGGCAATTCATTGCCCGCAGCGCGAACGCGCTTTTCCCAATCAAGTACAATTGGTGCCTCGAAACAGAATTGTGTTTCGATATAAATTTTCATCCCTTCGCGTTTGGCAAAGGCGTTTTTGGCGGCAAGCGCATCGGCAATTTCAGTATCGCTGATATCAGGGCTTCCTTCGGGATGGCCTGCGACACCGGCACGCATGATGCCATGTTTTTGTAACAGGCCGGTTTCTAGGATTTGCATTGAATTATCAAATGCGCCAACCGGCTTGTCGACACCGCCGCCAATGATCAGAACCTCGTCAACGCCTGCTTCGGCGCGATAAGCGGCAAGCAGCCCGTCAAGCTGGTCAGCATCTTTTAACGACCGCGCCGCCAGATGCGGTACTGCTTTCATACCTTCATTGTGCAACCGCTTTGTCACCGCCACTGTTTCCATCGGGTCGGTTCCGGGTAGAAAGGTGACATTGACGGTCGTTTCAGGCGCAAGACAACCGGCAAAACTGTCAATTTTGGTGGCACCTGCTGGTGTTACCTCGATTGACCATCCCTGTGCTGCTTGCTGGATTTGTTGGATATTCGCTGCCATATCGATCCTCATTTTATCCATCTTATGCCCTATTCACGCTTGCCGGTCGCGCTGATTTCGATTGCCTTGATGCCCGGCAGAATGACCGCTTGCCCCGAAACAAGATGGCTTGCCAACGTCTTACAATTTGCAGATTACGACATCGTCAGGCTGATCAGGGCATAAGATGCCTCACTCGGCGGCTTTACCACCATTTTCTACCAATGCCCGCACCCGCTCAGCCGTATATTCGGCATCAAGCGCTGCGGCATGCGCTGCCGCTTCAGCATCAAGATCTTCACCGCATGGCGCAGGTGCCGAACGTCGCCATTCGGCAAGATAATCATCGGTCGAATCCGCGCCATCGCGCATCGCCGCCGCGTCAATGGCAATCGAAAAGCGCCGCGGCAGTTCAACCTTGGCCTGTTCACGCTGGCGCCCGCGGCCCCGTTCGGCAATCACCTGCGCCGGAATATCGCGCCAATAAAGGGTAATCAGATTTGCCATCACGGCGCTCCTTTGAAAAAAATGCGATGCTCGAAATTATTTTTTGATCTCAAGCAAACTTTTGTAAAAACCCGTTAAAATCACCATAGCCTGTATAGCGATACTCATAGTCTAGCCCAAGTTCAAATGCCGCCTGACGCGCCTTTTCTTGAAGCGATTCAGAGTCGGTTTGCGCAATATAAAGAACCCGCGTGTAATGCGCAAAATACATATCGCGCAATTGTGGGTGCTGGCGAAGGCCCATGCCTTTCATCACAATCCGTTCAAAATGACGCACCATATAATCGGTTAGAAAAAACGTGCCAAGCGCCGTTTCCATTTCGGCGTCAAATTCGGGCTTGCCAAGAAACATCTCATAACAATGCGGCCCAGCAATGCGGGGAATATTTTCCGCCTCAAGAAGGTGATCAAGCGCGCCGCCCGTGCCGCAATCACCATAGGCAACTGCGATATCCATTCCGGCCCGACGGGCAGCCGCAATTTTCCGTTTGACGCCGGGAACAATTTTTTCAGGGTGATTATGCCAAGATGCCGGAAGGCAGGTTAAGGCAACCGCGCCATCCGGCAATTGATCAATGAGCACCAGCAATTCACGCGCCAACGCACCACAAGCAATAAGCTGTAGACGCGCTGGCTGTTCCGATTTAGCCAGCTGCTTGTTCACGTTCCAATTTAGCCTTGATCATTTCCTTGGCTGTTTCCACCGCCACAGCCGCATCACGGCAATAAGCATCAGCACCAACCGATTCGGCAAAGGCCTCATTTAAAGGCGCACCACCCACAAGAACGATATAATCGTCACGAATGCCCTTTTCGACCAGGGCATCAACAACCACCTTCATATAAGGCATTGTCGTTGTCAAAAGTGCTGACATGCCCAAAATATCGGGTTTGTGCTTTTCCAGCGCATCAAGATAATTTTCAACCGGATTATTAATCCCAAGATCGATCACGTCGAAACCGGCACCTTCAAGCATCATCGACACGAGGTTTTTGCCAATGTCATGGATATCTCCCTTGACCGTGCCAATCACCATTGTGCCAACCCGCGGCGCACCTGTTTCAGCAAGCAAAGGCCGCAAAATACCCATACCAGCCTTCATCGCATTGGCTGCCATCAGGACTTCGGGAACAAATAAGATACCGTCGCGGAAATCAATGCCGACAATCGTCATGCCCTCGACAAGCGCTTTGGTCAAAACTTCATAAGGTGTCCAGCCACGCCCAAGCAGAATATTGACACCTTCAACAATTTCATCCTGCATGCCGTCATAAAGGTCATCATGCATCTGCTGGACAAGTTCGTCATCGTCCAAATCAGCTAGGATAATTTCATCTTCATCAGCCATGATCATTCCTTTTTTATCGACACGCATTTGCGTGCAATCATGTGTGTCCAGCGCCATGCCGGATCCAGAGCATCTAAGCGGCGTAGTTTCGTCACGAATTTAAATCTGATAAATCAAAATATGACAAGACTAAACGCGTTGATTCAAACCCAATATCAAAAATTTTGTAGAAACTGTCTTGATCGATGTAAAGTCAGGACGACTGAATTTGTACTTGGATCGACAAAAGATTGCATTTTGTCACATTTCACCATCGAAACGATGATGATGGGCAAAACAATCCTTGGTCGACCCCTAGCTACCTTCAGGCTAGCTATCTTCAGGCCGATTAGCCGCACCAGTTACATTTTAGGTCATTGATCATTTATTTGATGTTTTTGAATAATCGGCAGGCTAAGCAAGACAAAACCAAGCGAAATGCCGGTTAGGCCAAACACCTTGAAGGTCACCCATGAATCGGTGCTAAGGCTGCGCCAGGCAATTTCATTGGCAAGCGCCGAACAGGCAAACATCGCCACCCATAGCCAGCTCATGATCCGCCAGCCATCATTGGTCAGCTTTACCTGCGCTCCCATAATTGCGGCAAGCGGGTTGCGCCCCATAGCACGCCCCCCAGCAATCGCCGCCGCAAACATCAAAGTCAGGATCGTCGGTTTGATCTTGATGAATAATTCATTGTCGAAATAGAGGGTCAATCCGGCAAAAAACACCAGCGCTGCACAACCAAATGCCGCCATCATCGGAATGCGGCGTTCAAGAACCCAGCTTGCGGCAAGCGACACGATGGTTGCCACCACCAGCACCTTCACGCTGAACATCAGGTCGCTATAGAGATAATTGGCGCCGAAAAACAGCAAAAGCGGGCCAAAATCAAGAAGCATGCGCCGCCCATTTGATGGCGGAGTTTCATCGTCCTTGGCTTTGCCAGACGGGGTCTGATCATTCATGTTTCTAATCATCCAATCATTTCAAAAAATCTTAAAACCGTTTATATCCGCAGACATATGTCTTCGGACATAAATCCCAAAGCATAAATCTGTGCCTTATCACTACCCTAAATCCAGCGTACCTCCAACTAGGCGGCCAGTTTTGCTGCCAAAATTTCGCACTCGTCGGCGGCCTTGCGAATAAACGCGCCGCCATCATCGGCAAGACGCGCCTGTTCACCCAATTGGCGGCGCCAATGTTTGGCTCCGCGTTGGCCTGCATATAGCCCCAGCATATGCCGTGTTATGCTGTGAAGCGGCACATGATTTTCCATCATCTGATCGGCATAAGCGGCCATTGCCTCGGCCACTTGGCGACGGCTTGGCGGTGATGCGGCAAAAAAATCATTGGCGATTTCGGTTAAAATATATGGCGTGCGATAGGCTGCGCGTCCAAGCATCACCCCGGCAAAACCAGTGATTTCAGTTGCAATTTGCGCTTTGGTTTCCAGCCCGCCATTCAAAATCACCCCAAGATCATCACGGCGCATGGCAAGACGGCGCGCGCGGTCATAATCAAGCGGCGGAATATCACGATTTTCCTTTGGACTTAGGCCTTTTAGCCATGCTTTGCGGGCATGAAGGTAAAATATTCTAACCCCGGCATCAGCAACCAGATCAACAAATTGATCGAGGCCCGTTTCGGGATCCATATCGTCAATACCAATGCGGCATTTTACCGTAACCGGCAAATCACTCGCCGCCATCATCGCCGAACAGCAATCAGCCACCAGCTTTGGTTCGGCCATCAGACAGGCCCCAAACCGGCCAGATTGCACCCGATCAGATGGACATCCGACATTGAGGTTAATCTCGGCAAATCCCTTGTCAGCAGCGCGTTCAACCGCCATTGCCAAACGTTCGGGCTGGCTGCCACCAAGCTGAAGCACCAGCGGATGTTCAATTTCATTATGACCAAGAAGCCGGTCAAGATCGCCATGAATGACCGCCTCGGCCGTTACCATTTCGGTAAAGAGCAACGCATCTGGCACAAGATGCCGGTGAAAGACACGGCAATGCCGGTCAGTCCAATCCATCATCGGGGCCACACAAAGGCGGCGGTCAATGCTGTCGATTTGATCAATGCTGGTCATCACGGCTTTATAGCCTTCCTTCGGGCAAATGCCAACTCACAGCGCGTCAAACGGGTTTCGCGCTTTTGCATCAGTGACCGCTACAATAAAGGCATCATGATCCATCTTCATTTCGGCGGCAAGGCGCGTTGTGGCGGTTGCGCCATCCACCCATTCGGTGCTGGTGATGATTTGCCACGCGTAATTGCCATCAAAATCAAGGCTTCGCGCCAATAATTTATGGCGCCCATCAAGCGCATCAATATGCACAAAAATGGCGCCAGCATCGGCATCGCCGCGGCGTGCCAGAACACAATCAATAAAATTTGCGCTAGCCTGCCGAAGCGCCGCACTTACCAAAATGCCTGATTTCACCCGAGTCATAACGACGCCTCATTTGCTAGCTGGCAGGCCGGCATGCCCGATCCGGCCAAAAAACCACATGGCTTAAAAATCAGTGCAACGTCCCTTTTGTTCCCAATCGCCATAGCGCGTTGGCTCTGGCCCTTTGGGGCCATTCACCTCGGGAGGCATTTCACCATCAGCCGCCTTATCAGGCAGATTGTCGCTATTTTGCACGGTTTTATCGATCGGCTCAGCGGCCGTTGCCAGCGTGTTTTTCTTGTCTCTTTCCATAATTGGGTATATGCCCCTTTAGACGCCCAAAAACAAGTCATCAGCCACGTTATGCAGATGAACCATCGGAATTTTCAATGCCTGATCGCAAAACCTCTTCGACACCGACCCGCCTTGACAAGCCTTTATTGCGTTTAGAAACGCCAAAAAAGCCTGCAAAGCCGCGGCCAGCAACCCGTGGTGAGCGCCAATCAGCTGATAATTCATCTTCGGGCAAACCATCTGCAAATCAGAACCGGCCAGCCTCACGCCCCAATGGCGATAAAACAGCCAGCGCCGCATCGCGGGCAAAAACCAGCAGCAAACCGGCAAAGCCAGCTGGCAAACGGCCAGATGCAACGGCAAAAAAGGCCGTTCCAACGTCGCTTACAAGCCGCCGCATCGTCTATGATCTTTTGGTCGCTGTTGACGAGGGCATCCAGCTTGATAAGGCGCTGTCATCCAATCATGATTTGCCAAAACTAGAAGATCGCGACCGCCGGTTTGTTCGTTTGCTGGCAACAACCAGCCTTCGCCATCGTGGCCAATTGGAACGCGTGCTTGCCCCGCTTGTTGCGCGCAAACCTTTTGGCGCGCAAGCCAATGCCAACCTCATCCTGCTGATGGGTGCGGCGCAGCTTTTGCTGTTGAAAACAGGCGCGCATGCCGCCGTTGACAGCACGGTCGAGCTTATGCGCCAAACCGGATTTGACCGGCTATGCGGGCTTGCCAATGCGGTCATGCGCCGCCTCACCCGTGAAGGCGAGGCCTTATTTGAAGCCACCAGCCATATGGATAATCTGCCAAGCTGGTTGCAACAAAGCTGGCGGCATTATTGGGGTGAGGAAGCCACCACCGCCATTGCCGATCTCGCCATGCTGCCACCGCCGCTCGATATTTCAGTAAAAGATGATGCCGCCGGATGGGCGGAAAAGCTTGACGCCCGCCTGATTGACAATCACAGCCTGCGCCGTGAATTTGACGGCGATCCATCCCTGCTTGTCGGCTTTGATGAAGGCGCATGGTGGGTGCAAGATGCCGCCGCCGCCCTGCCAGCCCGCCTGTTAAATATCACCAAAGATGAGGCGATTATTGATTTATGTGCAGCGCCCGGCGGCAAAACGGCACAATTGATTGCCGCTGGCGGTCGCGTCACCGCGATTGATAATAGCCGCAAACGGCTCGACCGGTTACGGCGCAATCTGAAACGTCTGAAACTATCGGCTGATCTTGTGCTTGCTGATGGCGTCAGCTACAGCCCCGATGCGCCTGTTGATGCCGTTCTTGTCGATGCGCCTTGTTCGGCAACCGGCACGGTGCGGCGACGGCCAGATATTTTGAACCAGCGCGAAGCCGAGGACATTATTGCATTACAGCAAATCCAATGGGATCTGGTGACAAATGCGCTTGGCTGGCTTCGTTCAGGTGGCCGCATGGTTTACGCCACCTGTTCGTTGCAACCGGAAGAAGGTGAAGATATCATCAGCGCGATCATAGATGCCGCTGATGGGCGCTTTGGCATTGATCCAATCACCGCAGATGAAGCTGGTATCTTTGCCCCGTCGATCACCGATACTGGCTGCATCCGCATCCTGCCAAGCGACTATGTTGATATTGGCGGGGTTGATGGCTTTTTCATCGCGCGGTTAATGTCTTTAGAATAGGCGGAAACGCATTGATTTCTTAATCGTGACAAACGACAGGCAATAATGGCGAAGCGCGGCAAAAATCCTGACTCATGGCGTGTTGGCAAGCTTGAACAGCTGTTCCGACACACAGGCCTGTTTTTGTGGAGTTTGCGAGGCAGCAAGCCAAATGCGATCATCACCGGCTATTCCGATCATTGGCGCGGTTCGGCAAGTAAGGGATCGCAAATCATGACCAGCGGTTCCAGCTGGCGGGTTAGCAGTGACGGCTTTGATGATTTTGAATGGCTTCGCGATTTGCGCACATTTGGCGGCAGTCAGGCCCGCAGCCGGGCGCGGAGCCTGATCACCAACTGGCTTAAGGTTAATGGCCGCTGGAACGCCAAAAGCTGGCAACCTGATATCATGGGGCAACGTCTGGCAAATCTGGTTTTTTGCTATGATTGGTATGGCAGTTCTGCCGATGAAACATTCCAGCAGCAAATCAGCGACTCGATTGGGTTACAGGCACGCTGTTTGGCGATTGATTGGAAACGGCTCTATGATCGTGATGCCCGCGTTGGCGCCCTACGCGGCCTGATCATTGCCGAAGCCGCGCTTGGCGCCGAGGCCAGTGATCTTGATAATCTGATGGAATTTCTAGTACCGCTAATAGACGGAATGATCCATGCTGATGGCGGCCATAAAAGCCGTATGCCCAACAGGCATCTGGCCATCATGCGCGACCTTATCGAAATTCGGAACAGCGGTATTGCAAACCAGTTGGAACAGCTTGCTTGGCTTGATACAACCATTGCCAAGATGGGCGCAATCTGTCGCATGTGGCGTCATGCTGATGGGCAATTTGCCAGATTTAACGGCGCGGGTCTTTCCGATCCTGAAATCATCGAAGAAACGCTGGCGCGCGCGGGTCAAAAGGGCAAGCTGTTGCAACAAGCACCCTATAGCGGTTTTTTGCGATTCTCATCGGGACGATCAACCGTGATCATGGATGTTGGACAACCGGCCGAACATGCCGATGTGGCGGGGCTTGGCACGCTTGGTTTTGAATTTGCCGTTGGGCAGAATCTATTGGTGATAAACCCGGGTCAGATTACCGGCGATGTTAATCTTCAACGCCTGCTAAGCTCGACCAAGGCGCATTCGACCCTGACCCTTGATGGCCAGAATTCATCTGATTTTGCCGCAGGTCGTCTTGCCAAAATATCTGATGTTGAAATGGGGCCAGCCGAAGGTGGGCTGCTCGCGATTGCCAGCCATAACGGCTATGAGACATCGCATGGCATTATTCACCATCGCAAATTATATCTGTCGACCGGCGGCGGCAATCTTCGTGGGGCTGATCGGTTGGAATATTCTGGCGCGCCAGGTGAAATTGCCCGCATGGCGATCATTCGGTTTCATTTACACCCCCGTGTTACTGTCGCCATGCTTCGCGACCAGCGGGTTCTGATCAAGATTCGTGGCAATCGCGCCGGTTGGGTATTTCGGTCCAGCGCGTCAGTGGCATTGGACACGTCCCTGTTTTTTGATATTGATGGGCGCAAGAATTGTCAGCAAATCGTCATTAGTGTGCCGCTTGCCGATATCCGGTCAATTGGCGCTGTTGACGTAAAATGGGCATTTCAGCGCAACGAGCCGCTGTAAAACACAGCCTTGGCAAATGACAATCAGTGCAAAATATGTTTGCATCAAGGCCTTGACCGTCACCGAAAGTTTTCATTTTTGACCCAGACCCAGCCCCTATCCACATCAGATGATAACGGCAAAAACACACCGCCGTCATTTGTCCGATCAACCAGCATCTGGGGCAAGATCGGGCTGCTATCCTTTGGCGGGCCAACCGCGCAGATCGCGCTGATGCACCGGCTGATTGTTGCCGAACGGCGCTGGCTGAGCGAAGCGCAATTTTTGAATGCGCTTAGCTTTTGCATGCTGCTTCCCGGACCAGAGGCCATGCAGCTTGCCACCTATGCTGGCTGGCGGATTCATGGCGTTTTTGGCGGGCTAGTCGCTGGCTTGTTATTTGTCCTGCCCGGCGCATTGATCATGCTTGGCCTTGGCATTGCCTATGTTTATTTCGGTACTTTCGGCATTGTTGGCGCGCTGTTTTTGGGGGTTAAGGCGGCAATTGTTGTTATTGTTTTGCAGGCATTGCTCCGGCTTGCCGGAAAAGCCTTGCAAAGGCCTCATCAATGGATGATTGCCATCATCGGATTTTGCGGCATTTTCATTCTTGCCCTGCCCTTTCCCCTGATTATTGCGATGGCTGCAATCTATGGCTTTGCCAGCAATCGCCAAACCCAAGCAACCACAGCATTGCCGCCATTGCCAAACACAAAAGACACGGCCAAAACCATCTTGGTCTGGGCGGGAATATGGTGGGGGCCATTATTGGCAATTGATCTATTTGCCGGTGCGCCTTTGCTTGCCGAAATTGGCTATTTCTTCAGCAAGCTTGCCGTGGTGACTTTTGGCGGTGCCTATGCGGTGCTTGCCTATATGGCGCAAGATGTCGTTGGCCAGCTTGGCTGGTTGCAACCGGCTGAAATGATGGATGGGCTTGGACTCGCCGAAACCACCCCCGGGCCATTAATTCTTGTTACCGAATTTGTTGGCTTTCTGGCAGCCTATAAGACAGCGGGCATTGCCCATGGGATAGCGGGCGCAGCCATTGCGCTTTGGGCAACTTTTATCCCCTGTTTTTTGTGGATTTTTGCAGGTGCGCCCTATCTCGACTGGTTAACGCATCAGCCGCGTTTGCAAGGTGCATTGGCCAGCATCATGGCCGCCGTTGTTGGCGTGATTGCCAATTTATTTGCGTGGTTTGCACTGCATTTGTTTTTTGCCGAAACCAGCGTGACCCAGCTTGGTATGATCCAAATTCTGACCCCTGATCTGGCAAGCCTTGACCTGCGAGTGATTGCGATTACGCTGATATGTGCATTTTTGGCCTTTGGACGCGGGCTTGGGCTTTTCTGGCTTTTGGGCTTGGCCGCCTTGGCGGGCGCGATGATACATCTTGTCCCGATTGGCTAGATTCAACAGGGGCGGTTTTATCGAGATCGGCAATTGCCTTTCCAGCCAGGCTCGGCCATAAAGACCGCCATAAATTCAACCTTTCTGCTAGGCAGGATTGGCAAGCTATATCATGACATCTTCTTCACCTGTTCCTATTCGTCGCGCCCTTCTTTCGGTTTCAGACAAAACCGGCCTTATCGAGCTTGCCAAACGGCTTGCCGCGGCCAAGATTGATCTTTTATCAACAGGCGGAACTGCTTCGCTGCTCCGCGGCGCCGGCCTTCGCGTTACCGATGTTGCCGATGTGACCGGATTTCCTGAAATCATGGGCGGGCGTGTCAAAACGCTTCACCCCAAAATTCATGGCGGTTTGCTGGCGCGGCGCGATCTTGATGATCATGTTGCCGCAATGACCGCACAAGATATTGAGGGAATCGACCTTCTGGTGGTCAACCTCTATCCGTTTGAAGATACTTTGGCGCAGACAAATGATCATGAGTCGCTTGTTGAAAAAATTGACATTGGCGGGCCTGCAATGTTGCGCGCTGCGGCCAAAAATCATGATTTTTTAACCGTTCTTTGTGATCCTGCTGATTATGATGATGTTGCTGACGCCATCGAAAATCAAGGCGGAACAGACCTTGCGCTTCGGCGGCGTTTGGCGGCAAAAACCTTTGCCCGCACGGCCGCCTATGACAGCGCCATTTCGGGATGGATGGCAGCAAGCCTTGGCGAAAACCTGCCACAAATCACCTCAACCGCTGGCCGCAAAATTATTGATTTGCGCTATGGCGAAAACCCACATCAGCAAGCCGCCCTCTATAAAACCGGTCAGAACCGGCCAGGTGTTGCCTCGGCATCTCAAATACAGGGCAAGCCATTATCCTATAACAACATCAATGATACCGATGCGGCCTTTGAACTCGTTGCCGAATTTGACAAGCCGACCATTGCCATTATCAAACATGCCAATCCATGCGGCGTGGCAAGCGGCGACAATCTTGCAACGGCATGGCAAACCGCATTGGCCGCTGATCCTATCAGCGCCTTTGGCGGCATCATTGCCATGAACCGGCCACTTGATGCCGAAACCGCCACCGCCGTTGCCAGCATTTTTACCGAAGTGGTGATTGCACCTGATGCCAGCGATGACGCCAAGGCGATTATGGCGGCAAAACCCAATTTGCGGCTATTGATCACCGGCGACATGCCCGATCAAAGCACAAGCGCCATCAAAATCAAATCGGTAGCTGGTGGGTTTCTGGCGCAATCACGCGATAGCGGTATGGTAAGTGCTGATGATCTGAAAATCGTCACCAAACGCGCCCCAAGCACAGCGGAAATTGCCGATATGCTTTTTGCGTGGAAAGTCACCAAACATGTGAAATCAAACGCCATTGTTTTTGTCAAAGACGCCAGCACCGCTGGCATTGGCGCAGGCCAGATGAGTCGCGTTGACGCCGCCCGTATTGCCGTTCACAAGGCGTCGGATATTGCCGAAATTCATGGGTGGCCGCAATCACGAACAATCGGATCGGTTGCCGCGTCAGATGCGTTTTTTCCTTTTGCCGATGGTCTTGAAGCACTGATCAAAGCAGGGGCAACAGCGGTGATCCAACCTGGCGGATCGGTCAAGGATAATGAAGTCATTGCGGCAGCTGATGCCGCCGGTATTGCCATGGTGTTTACCGGCATGCGCCATTTCAACCATTAGAAGCCGCAGCTAATGGCCAGAATTTATTTGTAAAGGCGTCGCCGCGGCGGCTTTCCATATTTTGCGCATCAGACTTGGCAAATCGGCTGGGCGCGGCATCACCCAATGGCCTTTGATACCACCTGCAATTGGCTGCGGCTGCCCATCAATACGGGCAAGGCAAATTTTCATCTCAAGCGCAAAATGCGTAAAGACATGCAAAACAGGTTCATCCAGCAAAACCCAATCAGCGGTAAATGGTGCCAATGTCTGATCAAGGTTTTGATCCGCCTGTTTTGACGCAAGGCCAGATTCAGGAAAAGCCAACATACCGCCAAGAAGCCCTTTATCGGGGCGCCGATGCAAAAATATCTCGCCCTGATCATTCACCGCCACAAAGGCAATCGCCCGCCGAACCGGTTTGGCCGTTTTGACAGGTTTGACCGGCAATTGATCAACCACGCCACGGGCCAAAGCCTGACATGACTCGGCAAAACAGCAGCCATGGCAAAGGGGTTGTTTTACTGTGCAGACCGCATTGGCAAAATCCATCAAGGCTTGCGGCCAATCCGATGGGCGATCAACTGGCAAAATGGCCTGATATGCAGCGGCGATCTCGGCTTTGGCCGCCGGTAGCGGGGTTGCAATCGCAAAATAACGGCTGAACAGCCGCTCAATATTTCCATCGACAACCACCGCTTGCTGGCCAAATGCGATGGCCGCAATAGCACCAGCGGTATAAGGGCCAACGCCCGGAAGGGCGCGAAAATCAGCAAGGCTATTGGCATGTTGACCATCGCCCGCAAATTGTCCGCCCCATTCATTCGCCACCATTACCGCCGCTTTATGCAGATTGCGGGCGCGGGCGTAATAGCCAAGACCAGCCCATGCTGCCAACACATCATCAAGTGGCGCTGCAGCAAGGTCATTGATCGTTGGCCAGCGGCGGGTAAATTCAAGAAAATAGGGAATCACCGTTGCCACAACGGTTTGCTGAAGCATGATTTCCGACAGCCAAACATGATAGCCAGGGGCTAAATCTGGCCAGCGTCGCCGCCATGGTAAATCGCGCCCATGCTTGTCATACCATCCAAACAAAGCGGCAGTTGGGAATCTTGGCGATTTATTGTTACCCACGCGGTTATATCCTATTGTCCGAAAACTTGATTGGCCCATATGACTGGTTGGCATATTTTGCTTCAGGGGATGGTCATGCTAGTATATTCGGCAGATGGGTCAAGTCGCCCGAAATCCCTTTATTCTTGTAAATGAACTAACAATGGAACCGGCACAGCAAATCATGGTGAAACCGCCCAAAAACCGACTAAATAAAATGCGGCGGCTATCGACCATGATCGAACCCATGGTGGCGCCATCGGCGCAGGAACGTGGCTTTGCCATTAGCCGCCTTATTTCGCATTGGCACGATATTGTCGGCGATACGGCTGAATGGTGCCGACCTGCAGATATTCACTTTCCGCGTGGCAGCAGCAATAATGGAACGCTGAAATTGCAAATCACCTCGGGCCGCGGCCCACAAGCCCAAGCCATGTCAGCCCAAATCATTGATCAGGTAAATGCTGCCTTTGGGTATCAGGCCGTTGGCCGGATCACCCTTGTGCAAAATCTGCCGCCATCACGCCCTGCCACGCCACCGAAAAAACCGGCCACAATATCGGATGCTCCTGATGTTTGGACGCTTGATGAAAAACTAAAGCATATCAAATCGCCCGAGCTGCGCGCAGCGCTTCGGCGTCTTGGCGGGCCGGTTGATGACGAAGATGGCGCAAAGGATTAGCGCATCTGATTTGTGCATGTGATTTGCGCAAATAATGCGCGCAGATGATCCGCTACCCACAATCGGACGATCTAGCCTGCGCCAAAATGTCCATGATCCAAATTACCCATGATCCAAATTACCCGTGGCCAAATTAATTGGCATTGTCCTAAAATCGTGCATTGCCCCGCTTTTCCCCTTGGATTATGATCAAGCCATGATGAAACAAAACCAGATGAATTTCGCCCTTGATCGCCGCGCTGTCCTGCTAGGGGGCGCTGCAATAACGCTTTTGCCAACCGCCGCATTTGCTGTTGATCCGACAATCGCGCATGTGACGTCACCACGCGTTCTTGGCAAGGCTGATGCTCCGATCAAAGTTGTTGAATTATTTTCAATGACCTGTCCGCATTGCGCCAGCTTTCACAATAATACCTTTCCCGATGTGAAAACACGGCTGGTTGACACCGGCATGGTGCGGTTTGAGATGCAGCCTTTCCCGCTTGATCAAATCGCGCTTCGCGGCCATGCGCTAGCCCGGGCTCTGCCCAAAAACAAATATTTTCCAATGATTTCTATGCTGTTGAAAGACATTGACCGTTGGGCACGCAATCCTGATCCGCTTGCGGCCTTGTCGCAAATGGCGCGGCTGGCCGGGATGAGCGCGGCAGATTTTGACGCTGTAATGGGCAATAGACCGCTTCTTGAAGCGATTGTTGAAATGCGTCAAAAGGCCCATAAAAGCTGGGAAATACAATCAACACCATCTTTTGTGGTCAATGACAAAACCATCATTTCTGGCGATCTGTCATATGAAGATTTTGCTGCCAAGATAAATGCAACTGACGCCTGATCTCAGATGTCACTAATGACAGGTTGTTGATGTGATTTTTCGAAGCCTGAAAATGGCCGGATTCAAATCCTTTGCGGAATCCGCCGAGGTTGAGATTGATTCCGGCCTGACGGGCATTGTCGGGCCAAATGGCTGTGGCAAATCGAATATCGTTGAAGGCCTGCGCTGGGTCATGGGCGAGAGCTCGGCCCGTCAAATGCGCGGCGGCGAAATGGATGATGTCATTTTTGGCGGCACCGAACAGCGGCCAGCGCGCAATCTTGCCGAAATTACCCTTCAACTCGACAACCGTCACCGTCAGGCACCTGCCGAATTTAATGATGTTGATGAATTGGAAATCACCCGCAAAATTGAACGCGGCAAAGGCAGTAGCTATTATGTAAATGCCAAACCGGCACGGGCGCGTGATGTGCAATTGCTTTTTGCCGATACCGCCACTGGCGCCCGATCATCAGGCATTGTCAGTCAGGGGCGTATTGGCGCGATTGTTGGCGCCAAACCGGTTGACCGGCGAACCCTAATCGAAGAGGCGGCAAATATTCGCGGATTGCACGCGCGAAGACATGAGGCCGAATTGCGGCTTCGCGCCGCCGAAACCAATCTTGAACGGCTTGATGATGTCATCGCCGGTCTGATCGAGCAGCGCGATTCTTTGAGAAAGCAAGCCCGCCAAGCGGCACGTTATCGGTCGGTTGCCGATCGTATTCGCAAAGCCGAGGCACAATTCCTTCTTGCCCGCTGGATGACCGCTGAACAGGATCGCGATGCCGCCACCGCCGCGCTTGGTGCGGCCAGATTAGATGTTGGCGCGCGGGCCGAAATTGCCGCCCGCTGCGCCACCGCCAGAAGCGAGATTGCCGCATCCCTTCCGCCCCTGCGGGCAAGCGAGGCTGAAAAAGCCGCCGAATATCAACGTTTGGCGCTTGGCCGCGAAGAATTGAACCGTGAAGAGGCGCGCGTTACTGACGCCCTGGCCCAGCTTGCCAATCGGCAAAACCAGCTTACCCAAGATATCGCCCGCGAGACCAACCTTCTTGATGATGCAAAATCAACCGTAGCGCGACTTGCTGATGAGGCAGAAGCACTAGCCATTCAAATCGCCGAAGCCAGCCCGAAACAGGCCGCGGCAAGTGATGTTTTGGATGCTGCCCGCCTGACCGCAAGCCAAAATGAAGCCAATCTTGCCGAAGCCAGCGCAGCGCTTCGCGCCGCCGCCACCACCCGCAATAGTTTGGCCAGCCGCAAACAGGATATCGAAAACCGCATTCAATCAGCAAATGCCGCGCTGGCGCAATTGTCGCTTGAAACGCTGCTTGCCGAAGCCAGCCAGTCAGATCAGGCCAAACAAGAAACCGAAGCCGATTTCATGGCGGCCAAATCAGCCTTGGAGGCGGCCGAACAAGCCCTAACCGATGCAAATGTTGCCGCCGAATCCGCCCTTAATGCGAAACGTGACAGCGAATCCCACATGACCCGCCTTCAGGCGGAAATTGATGCGCTTCAATATCTTTTGGCCGATCTTGGCGATCACGATGCCGCGCCAATTGCCGATCAGCTATCGGTTCGTGACGGTATGGAAACCGCGCTTGCTGGCTATCTTGCAGATGAATTATCCGCCCCGGTTGGCAGTGGCAATCAAGGGTTTTGGCGCGAAGGCAGCAAGGCCAGCCTGTCCCCGCCTGATGGCACCATGCCGCTTGCCGATTTTGTAACGGGAGCCCCAGCCCTGGCAGCGTCACTTGCCGGTGTTGGCGTGGTTGACGACGCATCTACAGCCGAGGCGTTGCAGTTCACCCTTCTTCCCGGGCAGGCCATTGCCACCAAATCGGGCAGTCTTTGGCGCTGGGACGGGTTTGTCCGCCATGCCAATCAAGCTGATAAAGGCGCCGAGCGAATCCGCCAGCGCCGCCGTCTTGATGCCTTGCAGGATGATGCGGCCAAGGCTGGTAAAAAACTGGATCAAAGCGGCGCCATCGCCAGTACCAGCGAAACAACACTGATCGCCGCGCGTGAGCATCTTCAATCTTGTCGCAGCACCAGCATGCAAGCCGAACAGACCTTTGGTGACAGCCGCCGCCGCGCCGAATCAGATTCATTAAAGCTGGCGGCGGGGCGTGAACGGGCGGCCGAGCTAAATACCAGCCTTGATGAATTATCCGCCAATTTGGCCAATTGCGAGGTTGAAATCGCAGCGCTTGCTGATGATGCCGCCCTTGGCGCAGCTGAATCAACTGCCCGTACAGCCGCCGAAACATCGCGCACCGCCCTTGCCGAGGCGATGCAGGCCGAATCACGCCTTGCTGATCTGGTTGGCACGGCGACCCGACGCCAATCAAGCTGTAACCAAGAAGCCAGCGCATGGACGCAACGTCTTGACGGCGCCAGTGGCCGCATTGCCGAATTGGAAAAACGCCTTGTTGATGGCAATCAAGAACAGCACCGGCTGGAAACCCGTCCCGAAACAATTGCCAAGCAACGTCTTGAGATTGGTGACCGGCTGGAAATTGCCGAGCAGAATCGCCAAGATGCAGCGGATGCGCTTCGGCTGGCCGAAACCAGCTTTGCCGAAGCCGAATCACTGCAACGCGACTCTGACAATGCCCTAGCCACGGCACGTGAATCCCAAATCCGCGCCGAAGCCGCCGAAGAACGCTGCAATGCCACCCTTGCCGAATTAAAAGACCGCATTTCGGATAAATTAAATTGCGCGCCACAAGATGTTGCCGAGATTGCTGGCATTGAAGATGGCGAAGCGCTTGCCGGTCTTGATGTTCTCGAAGACCGTGTTCATCGCCTGATCCGCGAACGCGACAATATTGGCCCCGTCAATTTGCGCGCCGAAGCGGAAATGGAAGATGTGGCAACGCGCATCACCAGCATGGAAACCGAACGTGATGATTTGATTGCCGCCATTGGCAAATTACGCGCAGCAATTAGCCAGCTAAACCGTGAAGGCCGCGAACGTCTTTTGAAAAGCTTTGGTGAGGTGAATGAGCATTTCAAACGGTTATTCAAAAAGCTATTTGGCGGTGGTACGGCCGAATTACAGCTTACCAATGCCGATGACCCGCTTGAGGCTGGGCTTGAGATTCTGGCAAGCCCACCTGGCAAACGCCTTCAATCACTGTCGCTTTTATCGGGCGGTGAACAGGCCCTGACCGCGCTGGCGATAATTTTTGCGGTCTTTTTGACGAATCCAGCCCCCATTTGCGTTCTTGATGAGGTGGATGCCCCGCTTGATGATTCGAATGTGGTTCGTTTCTGCGACCTTTTGCGTGATATCTGTGACCAAACTGACACCCGATTCCTTGTGATTACGCATCACCGCATGACGATGGCGCGCATGGATCGGCTTTTTGGTATCACCATGGAGCAGCGTGGCATCTCGAAACTGGTTTCAGTTGATCTACAGACAGCCGAAAGAATCCGTGACAATGCGGTCGCTTAGCCCCTGCTTTTCAGCGATTCACCATGAACATTTCAGCAAGGCAGGTAATCCGCAGAAATCTGCGGCAAAAGAACACCCATTGAAGGCTTGACAAAGGCTAACCCACCCCCCTATTTTGAGCGCGATTTCGGTAGGGGTGGTCGCTGGCCGTAACAGCGGCATTTCGCCTGCCCAATTCGGTATAGGATAACCATAGGAATAGTTTCGTGTGAACCCGCCATATCCTGCTGCAACGGACGCGGCTTTTAGGATTGGACGACCAGATGAACGATAAAGACACGCAAAGAGACAAAGAACGTCTCGCGGACATTGACCGTCGTCTGGACAAGCTGCAAGCGCAGCGGGAAGAAAAAGACCGGCCCGGCCGATCTGCCCTTCCCGAAGGCATGGCAGCCATCATGGGACGCGTTGCCACCGAGCTTGTTGCCGGTGTTATGGTTGGCGCCTTTATCGGCTGGGCGCTGGATCAATGGCTTGATACATCGCCACTATTTATGTTGGTGATGTTTTTTATGGGGGCAATCGCTGGCATGTTGAATGTTTGGCGTGTATTTACTGGCCGAGGTTTGGCCGCAGGTTATTTCGATGAGCATAAAAACTCATCAGACAAAGATGATTAAGGGAGCTGACAGGCAATGAGCAATTCTGAAGGAATGCATTCACCGGTCGAGCAGTTTGAAATCAAGCCATTGGTTGAACTGTCGCTTGGTGGCTATGATGTGTCATTCACCAATTCTAGCTTGTTTATGCTGCTTGCCGTCGGCGTTAGCGCCATTTTTCTGATCAGCGCGATGCGCCGGGCCGACATGGTTCCAGGCCGCATGCAGGGCATGGCAGAAATGATGTATGAATTTGTCGCCGAAATGGTGCGAAGCAATGTAGGTAGCGAAGGCCGCCCGTATTTCCCATTCATCTTTACGCTTTTTGTGTTCCTGCTGTTCGGCAATATGCTTGGGCTTATTCCTTATTCTTACACCTTTACCTCGCAGATCATCGTCACCTTTGCGATGGCCGCCTTTGTTTTTGTTGGCGTCACGATCATTGCGTTATTTAAGCACGGTCTGCATTTCTTCAGCTTTTTCGTACCTGCCGGTGCGCCAAAAGTGCTGATCCCTTTCTTGATTGTCATCGAAGTCATTTCATATTTTGTGCGTCCGGTCAGCCTGTCGGTTCGACTTTTCGCCAATATGTTGGCAGGCCATACCATGTTAAAAGTTTTCGCCGGTCTTGCCGTGATGATTTCCGGCGCCGGTGGCCTTGCCATGGCTGGATCGCTGCTGCCATTTGTTGCGCTGATTGGTCTAACCGGTCTTGAAGTGCTGGTTGCTGCGCTGCAAGCCTATGTCTTCACAATTTTGACCTGTATGTATTTGAACGACGCCCTGCACCTTCACTAGGCGCAGAGGCCCACCCGAATCCGCTGGGGAATCGCAGCGGTGTGAATTGAACTGAACTATATAGAAACTCATGGAAGGACTATGATTATGGAAGTTGAAGCTGCAAAAATGATCGGTGCCGGTTTGGCCGTTATCGCTCTTGCTGGTGTTGGTGTTGGTATTGGCAACATCTTTGCTGCACTTGTAACCTCTATCGCACGCAACCCTGCGGCTCGTGGTGAAGTTTTCGGTATCGGCATTCTTGGTTTTGCCCTGACCGAAGCGATCGCATTGTTCGCGTTGGTTGTTGCCCTGTTGCTTTTGTTCGCTCTGTAAAAAGACCCGAATTCGCAACAAACATTCCATGACTTGCTTGCCGGCATTGCGGTTCGTTTTCGATCCACAACCGGCAGGCGGGCAAGGGGATAAAAATGACGGAAAATACAAGAAACCGGCTAACCGCAATTGCAGTCGCCCTTCCGGCTTTCATGTCGGCAAAGGCCTTTGCAGCTGGCGCTAGCGAGCCGGGCCTGCCACAGCTTGATATTGCCACATGGCCATCACAGCTGTTCTGGCTGGTTGTGCTTTTTGGTGCAGGCTATCTGGTTATGGCCAAGATCGTAACGCCACGCATTGGTGCTGTTCTTGAAGAACGTCGCCAGACATTGGATGGCGATCTTGAAAAAGCCCGCGCAGCAAGCACCGATGCCGCCAAAATTCGTGCCGATTATGAGAGTGATCTCGAAAAGGCCCGTATTGAAGCTGCTGATTTTGCCAAGCAAGCCGCAATGGAAGCCACGAAAAAAGCCGAAGCCGCTGATGCAAAAATCGCTCAGAAGCTGGCGGAAAAAGTTGGCGCTGCCGAAGCGAAACTTGCCGAAGCCAAAACAAGTGCAATGGCTAATCTGAATGATGTTGCTGCTGAAGCTGCGATGGCAGCGGTTGCGACGCTTGCCGGGATTAAAACCAGCAATGCGCAGGCCACTAAAACCGCATCAACAATCGCGACGAAACTCGCCAAGCAGGAGACAAACTGATGGAACAGGGACTCGTTCTTGAATCGGTATGGGTAGCGGTTGGCTTTATCGTCTTTGTTGCCCTTGTCTGGCGCAAAGCGGGCAGCGCTATTGGCGCCATGCTTGATGAGCGTTCAGAGAAAATCAGCAGTGAGCTAAAGGAAGCATCTGCATTGCGGGATGCGGCGCTTGAAGAGCTGCAATCTTATCAGCGGCTTCATCGCGAAGCGGCTGAAGAAGCAAAAGCCATTTTGCAATCAGCCGAAGCGACTGCCCAGCGCATTCGTGAAACAGCCGAAAAAAATGCCGTTGCTGCGGTCAAACGCCGCGAACAGCAGGCTGATGCCAAGATCAAGGCTGCCGAAGCGAGCATGGTTGCCGAACTGCGCGAGCGGGCCGCTGCCTTGGCCGTCGCCACAGCAACTGAAATCATCACCAGCAATCTAGATGATAAGGCCAGTCTTGCCCTTGTCGATAGTGCCGCTGCCGAGATTGAAAAACTGAATTAAGGTCTTCAATGACCTACCATTAAACGCCTGTTCGCCTGAACGGGCGTTTTTTATGCGGTATTTTTCTCGGTAAAAACCTAATAGGCTGGCCGAAGGCTGATGACCAGCCGCGCATCAGCCGGAACAAGCTGTTCGATTTCGGCAACTGGAAATTTACGGTCACTACCTTTGTCAAAGCCAACCCGATAACCAAATTCTTGATTATCTATGACCGTTTGATTGGCATCGACGATTGCCGACATCATCGGCACCGCAATGACATCATTTGCCTCACCCTCTGCCAGCGAACGCTTTATCTTCAGCCCAACACTCAACGCCACCATCGTGCCGCCTGAATTATGCTGCGTACAGACAGCATTCACCCCGTTAAGGCGAATATCAAAAATCTGTTTGGTATTATCCGACCGCACAAAGGAACGCGCACCTTCTTCGGGCGCGCTTATCGTTGGGCAAAAAACCACCTCACTTTGGCTGGCACAACCAGCCAAAAGAACCGAGCAGCCAATCAAGGCCATTAATGACATTTGTTTCATAGGTCCAACATAAAGCTTTTTTTCCTTAACAGCAATTGACCTAAACACAGGAAACGGGCAACAACAATACTTATGAAAACAAGTCGTAAAAAACTGACCATCGCCGCCCCTCGCGGTTTTTGTGCTGGCGTCGATCGTGCCGTTCGCATTGTTGAGGTCGCCTTGGAAAAATTCGGGGCACCAGTCTATGTGCGCCATGAGATCGTGCATAATAAAACGGTCGTTGACGGGCTGGCCGCACAAGGCGCCGTTTTTGTTGATGAGCTTGATGAAGTGCCAGCCGATGCACCGGTTGTCTTTTCCGCGCATGGCGTTGCTCGTGCCGTTGTCGACGAGGCCGAACGCCGCAACATGATTGCCGTTGATGCCACCTGCCCATTGGTAACCAAAGTCCATATCGAAACGCGGCGCCATGCCGATAACCACCGTCACATTCTATTGATTGGTCATGCTGGCCATCCCGAAGTCGAAGGCACAATGGGTCAGGTGAATCCCGATGAAGTCACCTTAATCGAAACGGTTGATGATGCACGGCATGTCACCCCGCCCGAAGGCGCCGACCTTGCCTTTGCCACACAGACAACCTTGTCAGTCGATGACACAGCCGAGATTATTTCGGTTCTGCAATTCCGCTTTCCCGCTATATCTGGCCCGCGCGGTGAAGATATCTGCTATGCGACAACCAATCGGCAAAAGGCAGTCAAGGATATTGCCGGTACGGTTGATCTGATGCTGGTGATTGGGGCTGAAAATTCGTCAAATTCAAAGCGGCTTGTCGAAGTTGCTAAGCTTGCTGGCGCTAAAGAGGCCTTTTTGATTGCTGATAAAGATGCGATTGATTGGTCACTTGTTGATGCGGCTGATCATATTGGCCTGTCGGCGGGCGCGTCGGCACCTGAAACATTGGTTGAAGATGTTGTTGCGGCGCTGCGCCAACGCTATCAGATTGACGTTAGCGAGCATGGCAAGATCCGCGAAACGGTGAATTTCAAATTACCGGCCATTTTAGCAAGCTAGAGGTTTCATGGCGGTTTATACAACAGTAGATGATCTGACATTGGCTGCGTTTCTATCAGCCTATGATCTTGGCAATGTGCTTAGCTTTGCTGGTATTGCCGAAGGTGTTGAAAACTCAAACTATCTTTTGCGAACCGACAAGGCGCATTATATTTTGACGCTTTATGAAAAGCGCGTTGAGGCTGATGATTTGCCATTTTTCATGGAAGTCATGACCCATCTTGCCAGTAAGGGCATGAGCTGCCCCTTGCCGGTTGCCGCGCGTGACGGCAGCATTTTACAGGAATTGATGGGACGGCCATGTGCCGTATTTTCATTTCTTGACGGCACATCCTCACGCTATCCTAACCGCGAAAAATGCCGCGCCCTTGGTACCAGCCTTGCCGAAATGCACCTCCATGCCAGCGGCGTAACCCGTCGCCGCCCAAACGCGCTTGGCCCACAATCATGGCAGCCGCTTTTAGACAGTGTTGGCGCCCGCGCCGATGAAATTGCCCCATCAATGCAAGCGATGGCACAAACGCGGCTTAGTTCGATTCTGGCAGCATGGCCGCAAGATTTACCGCAAGGCGTCATTCATGCCGATCTTTTTCCCAATAATGTCTTGTTCATTGGTGATCAGTTAACCGGCTTGATTGATTTCTATTTCGCCTGTGATGATATTCTTGCCTATGACATTGGGATTTGCCTGAATTCTTGGTGTTTTGAGGCTGACGGCAGCTTTAACATGACCAAATCACGGTCGCTGATTCGCGGCTATCAGGCGGTACGGCCTTTGTCAGATGCCGAAATTGCCGCCATTCCGGTCTTGGCGGCGGGTTCGGCCATGCGGTTTTTCCTGACCCGCCTATATGACTGGCTTCATACGCCAAAAGATGCGCTTGTCAGCCCGAAAGACCCGATGGAATATTGGTCAATCCTGCGGTTTCACCAATCGGTTTCCGGTGTTGGTGCCTATGGGTTTGACTAGGTGGGAGCAAAATATCCAATGATTGCGCATTGCCCCACAATTTTTTTCATCCCTTGCCGTTATAGGAGCCTTTAAATGCCACAGGATGCTCCAGAACCGGTTACAATCCACACTGATGGGTCTTGCTTGTCAAACCCCGGCCCAGGCGGCTGGGCGGCGATCCTGCAATGGCAGGGCAATGAACGCGAACTGACCGGATCCGAGCCCGACACAACCAATAACCGGATGGAATTGATGGCGGCCATTATGGGGCTGAATGCGGTGACGCGTCCGATGCTTGTCGATCTACATACCGATAGCCGTTATGTCATGAATGGCGTGCAGGATTGGATGCCCCGCTGGAAAGCCAATGGCTGGAAAACCGCCGCCAAAAAGCCGGTTGCCAATCAAGATCTATGGCAGCTGCTTGATCAAGCGGTGATCCGTCATCAGGTAAGGTGGCATTGGGTAAAGGGGCATGCTGGCAACCCGCTGAATGAACGCTGTGACGTTCTTGCCCGCAGCGCCGCCGAGGCCATTGCCTAAATTGATCAGGCAAGGCCGGTTGTAACAACAAACAAAAGGGGCAACACGCCCCCTTGCCGGTTAGAGATTGGCGAGAACATGCTCGGCACTGGATACTTCAAATGCCGCTGGCTCTTCCATAAACATATGTGTCAGAACGCCATTGTCGATTACCATCGCACAACGCGCGGCGCGGCGACCCATGACCGGCCCCATAAAACGGCTAATGCCAAGCGCATCAGAAAAGGCCGCCAGCGGATCAGCAAGCATATCGATAATGCCGTCAGCTTTGCTGTCCAAGGCCCAAGCCCGCATCACATGCGCGTCATTGACGGCAAGACAGGCAATCTTGTCAAATCCGGCTGCCTTGAATTTATCGGCATGTTCGATATAGCCTGGCAGATGCCGCGCTGAACAAGTTGGGGTAAATGCACCGGGCAGCGCAAACATGACAACGCGGCAATCCTTGAAATAATCAGCTGTTTCAACAGCATCAATGCCATCTTCAGATTTAGTGTGAATGGTCGCCTCTGGAATGTTCTGGCCAGCTTCAATGGTCGGGATTTCGTCGGTCATGGGATCGCCTTCATTGGAAAATTATGCGGTGAAAGAATGATGAATGCTATTTATACCGCTGCCCCTGATGATGCAAGTCCAACAAAGCGCTTAGCGACTCATCCCAGCCTTGATCAGCGCCTTTTCAATCATATCCGCACGCAGCAATTCACCAAGCAAAATGCCCTCAGGTGCCGTGGGGCCGTAAATGATATTGAACGGTATACCAAACCGGTCATGGCTTGCCAGAAATGCCGCAATGCGCGGGTCGGGGCGCGTCCAGTCAGCCTTCAGCATCACCAGCTTGTCATCTTCAACCAGTGCCGCCAGCATCGGGCCTATTGGGGCGGCTTCAAGCACCAGCGCTTTATTGGCTTTGCAGGTGATGCACCAATCAGCGGTCACATCGACAAAAACCAGCTTGCCTTCGGCGCGGGCAGATGCACTCGCGTCATCTGACCAAACCTGCCAGACAAGCCCATTGACCTGTGGTGCGACGATTGCAGGCGCAGGCAAAAACGCCAATCCCGCAAAAAGACCGGCACTCGCCAGTAAAATTCCGATTTTTTGACGTAACAAAACCGCCAAAAGCACAAAACCAATCAAGCCCAGCAACAGTAACGCCGCCAGCCCGCCTTGCACCGTTTGCAACAACCAGCCAAGCCAGACCATCGTTGCGATCAGCAATCCTGCCAAACCGCGTTTTAACCAGACCATCCAATGGCCCGGCCGCGGCAGAAACCCAACCAGCGCCGGAAATAGGACGATCAGCCCCCACGGCGCGGCAAGACCCGCCCCCATCGCCATAAACACGGCAAAGAGCTGCACCATATCGCCAGTAAGCGCCACAGTGACCGCACTGCCGACAAATGGCGCCGAACAGGGCGTTGCCAACAAGGTTGCCAGCATGCCAGCCATAAAATCACCAAACAGAACTGCCGGACGCGTCTGGCCGCTGGCATTTTGGCCATTACCGCAGAAACTGGCCTGTAAAAAAGCAGGAATCGGCAGAAAAAACCGGTCGAGCATATTCAATGTAAACAGCCCTAGAACCAGCAGCATCATTGCCAGAAATACCGGACTTTGAAACTGAATCCCCCAGCCGATCTGCCCACCAGCAAGCCGCAACGCGGCCAACCCTGCCGCGAGGATAGCAAAGCTGGACAAAATCCCCATCGCACCCGCGCCAAACCGCAAACGAACAAAGCCACGGCTTTGGCCAGAGGCTTCAATAATCGCCGCCAGCTTGATTGCAAGAACGGGCAAGACACACGGCATCAAATTCAAGATCAAACCGCCAAGAAAGGCCAAAGCGATCACCGTCCAGAATTGCACCATCACGCCCGCAGCAGTTGGCGCTGGCTTATCTGCCACAAGTGATCCGGCAAGGGGCGCCTCTTTCACAATGATGCTTTGTTCGGCAAAACCATCGCCGGCAATCACGGTTAAATCGACATTTTGGCCGGTAAGCGGCGTTTTCAAATCGCCTGCAAGATCAATCACCGCAATATTACCGGCAAAAACCGGCTTTTTAAATGCAATGCCCGCTGGCCCTTCGACAAAAATTTCGGTGATTGGCTGGCTGGTGGTGGCAAAGCTGATTTTGAGTTGCGATCCTGATTGCCATGCTGTTTCAATCTTGATTGGTGATGGCGCGCCAATGCGCGGCACCTTGGCTGCAAATTGCGCTATCGCCATCGCCATAGATGATGGCTCAGCTGGCCCATCGGCAAGGTCAAGCCGCAGATCACCTGCCAACGGAACACAGATATCTGAACAGACTAGGGCCTCGATCTGCCCGCGAACCTGAAGCGCTGCGCCGCGGTCATGGCCACGCACAATAACCGGCAGAATCACCGCATCAGCATAGCCGAAATTATCAAATCCAAAGGCGTTGAACCGTTTTGGCACCGGCCATTCGATCTGGCTTTGCAGCGGCGCACCGCCAGCCATTTGCAGATCAAGCGTTGGTGGCAATCCGGCCTCACCAGGGGTGCGCCAATAGATTTTCCACCCGGGTGCCAAACGAAATTCAAGACCCAAGGGCAATTCTTCCAGTTTGCCCATTGCCGAAACCGCCGAAACAAGTCGTACCTCACCATAGGCAGGGTCACCAACCCAAGGGCCCGTCGCTGGATTTGATTGGCTGGCGGCATGCAGCGGTGAAACAATTCCAAACGTGACAAATAACAGCGCCAGAAACCACCTTGCCAAAAGGCGAAAAACCGGCCTGATTTGGCGCAGATCACCCTTGGTGAATAATGGCGTGGATATGGATGGTTCTGACATAATGTGATCCATAGACGCATAAGCTGCGGCCAGTTTGGAAAATGGTTTTGCTTTACCTGTTAAGGCTTTGCTGTCTAGTGTAAATAATGACGGTCAGAAAAGATACAAGTCAGACAGACGATCATTTGCATCATGCCGCATCTTTTGGTGCTGCGGCCAGCCTGCAAGGTCAGCTTTTGATTGCCAGCCCCCATATTGATGACAGCCGCTTTCAACATAGCGTCATCATGATGTGCCAGCATGACCAAAGCGCGGCAATGGGTGTTGTGATCAATCAGCGATCAGCCCAGCTTGACCTTCGGCATTTATGTGAAACGCTGGAAATGGGCGCGCCGCGTTTTCATGGCGACCAGCCCGTCTATATTGGCGGGCCAGTTGATAGCACACGCGGTTTTGTGCTGCATTCCCAAGATCATATGCGCCCCGAAAGCGTTGCCGTGACGCATGAAATTGGCCTGACCTCAAGCGTGAATATCCTTCGTGATATTACCAATGGCACCGGGCCGGTTCATTCGATTGTGTCGCTTGGCTATGCTGGATGGCACGCAGGCCAGCTGGAACAGGAAATGGCAGCCAATATCTGGCTTAACCTGCCAGCAAGCAACGATCTTTTATTCGGTATTGAAAGTGACGATATCTGGGCGAAGGCCTATGCAACCCTTGGCATTGATCCGGCGCATTATGTCGCCGATGCCGGCACTGCCTAGGCGGCAAGCCGCGCCGCCAAATCACCATTCGACATGACCGCCAAAGACGGCCCAACACAGGCCATCGCTGGCATATTGCCGGAAATCAGGCTAGCGGCCATTGCGGCGATATTCTGTCCGTCGATCTCGTCAATCGCGGCAAGCAATTCAGCATCAGATTGTGGCCGCCCAAATAGCATGATCTGGCGCGCCAACGCATCGCCGCAGCCTGAAACCGATTCGCGGCTCATCAATAAATGGGCGCGAATTTGGGCTTTGGCTCGCGCCACTTCATCGGCTTGCACGCCACCTGCGACCGAGGCCAATTCATCGGCGCAAACCGCCAGCATTTCATCAACCTGATTGGCAGATGTTCCGGCATAGACCGAAAAACTGCCGCCGTCGGAATGAAGTGACGAAAATGAAAAAATCGAATAGCAAAGTCCGCGTTTTTCGCGCACCTGCTGGAATAATCGTGATGACATGCCGCCGCCATAAAGGGTCGATAACGCCATCAAGGAAAACCGTTCGGTCATTGTGTCGATTTTGGCCGGAAGACCAAAAACAATATGCGATTGTTCAAGATCGCGCTTGGCCATTTTACGGCCACCTGTCCATGATGCGGCATGGCGTATCGCAGATGTGGCATTCCCAATATGGCCAAGCCGCGCGCCAATGCGCTGAACCAAATCATCATGATCAACCGATCCAGCAGCACAAACAAGCATCTGGCCTGCACCATAGTGACGCCGCAAAAACGCTTCCAAATCTTGCTGGCGAAATGCCGAAACACTATCTACCGTTCCCAAAATGGGCCGTCCAAGTGTATGACCGTCATAACAGGCGGCTGAAAATAGATCGAATACCAGATCATCAGGTGTATCAAGCGATTGGCCAATTTCCTGAATAATGACGCCGCGCTCGCGTTCAATTTCCAAGTCAGGCAAGGTTGATTCGGTTAGAATATCAGCAAGAATATCAACACCAAGATCAATATGTTCTGGCAATAGCCGCAAATAATAGGCCGTTTCTTCACGGCTTGTATGGGCGTTCATAAAGCCGCCAACATTTTCGACCTCGGTGGCAATGGCCTGTGCATCACGGCGTTTCGTGCCTTTAAAAGCCATATGTTCAAGCATATGGGCAATGCCCTGTTCGTGATCGCCTTCATCACGGGCGCCAGCATTGACCCATATACCAACCGACAAGGTGGTGGCATGCGGCATTGATCTTGTTGCAATTTTCAGCCCGTTGGCAAGCTCACTCACTCTGGTTGTCATATGCTTCGCTTTCGCGCCAGAACCAATGCTTTCACGGCATCGGCATCGGCATCAATTGTCTGCATTTGTTCGGGCCGCGTCATCAGATCGGTCATATGTGGCGGCAAAACCGGCTTTTCGCCTGTTGCCTTTTCCACCGCAGATTCGAATTTTGCCGGATGCGCGCAGGCAAGGCTGATAATCGGCACATCTTTTGGCACTGTTCCATCGGCATGCGCACGCCGCGCCGCTGACAAGCCAACTGCGCTATGCGGATCAAGAATCATGCCGTCATTCTTGGCCGTTGTCGCAATTTCAGCGACCGTTCCCGCATCATCAAGGCGGTAGGCCGAAAATAATGCATAGGCCCGTTCCATCACATCCGCATCAAGGGTAAAATGACCGCTTGCCGCAAAATCCTGCATCACTGCCGCTGTCTTGGCACCATCACGGCCAAGCAATTCGAATAGCAAGCGCTCAAAATTACTTGATACCTGAATATCCATTGACGGGCTAAGTGACGGCACCACGGTTTCACGCGCCATTGTACCAGCCTCGAAAAAGCGTGGCAGAATATCATTCTGGTTCGACGCCACAATCAAACGTTCGACAGGCAAACCCATCTGCACCGCAGCATAGCCCGCAAACACATTTCCAAAATTACCCGTCGGCACCGAAAAGGCGACTTTTTGATCAGGCGCGCCAAGTGCGAGTGCCGATGAAAAATAATAGACAATCTGCGGCATCAAACGCGCCCAATTGATTGAATTAACCGCCGACAGCCCGACCTGATCACGAAACTGATGATCATTAAACAAGGTTTTGACAAGCGCCTGACAATCGTCAAAATCGCCCTTTACCGAAACCGCAAAAGCGCCATCAGCAATGACCGATGTCATTTGCCGCTGTTGCACCGGCGAAACACGGCCATCAGGGAATAAAATGAACACATCAACCGCATCACGCCCCTGAAAGGCCTCAAGTGCGGCCGAGCCTGTATCACCGCTTGTTGCCCCCAGAATCACCGCATGCTGTTGCTTTTTCGCCAAAGCGCGGTCAAAGGCGCGCGCCAAAAACTGCATGGCATAATCTTTAAAAGCGATTGTCGGGCCGTGAAACAGCTCAAGAATATGGATATCGTCGTTTAATTTAACCAGCGGCGCAATCGCCGGATCATCAAAGCCGGCATAGGCGTCACCAGCCATCGCGGTCAATTCGGCTTCGCTGATTTCGCCATCACAAAATGGTGCCATGATACGACCAGCCAGCTCGGCATAAGACAGGCCTTTCATCGCGGCAATTTCGGCCTTGCTGAAACGCGGCCATTCCACCGGCAGATAAAGGCCGCCATCGCGTGCCAGACCGCTTAGCAGTGCTTGTTCAAACCCTAATGGGCCATCTTGTCCACGCGTGCTGATATAATCCATCTCTAATCCTCTTGCCGACGCCCAAACTGCAAGCGACCAGCCTGATAATGGAAGGCGACATAAACCCCGATCAAGGCCAAGGCAATACCATACCATGTCATCGCATAGCTTAAATGTGCATTGCGTAAATTCAATTTCGTTTTTGCCGCAATTGGCAAAGTCACAACATCCGAGGTGCGCACAGCATCAGCATAAAACTGGTTAATCGCTGTCTCGCCTAATCCAAGATGCCGATTAATTTGGCTTGGAACCAGCGTAAACCAAAAGCCATTATCCGGTTCGTTTTCCGGCACAAAATATCCTTTGACGCCCGGCCGCCGCAAAATGCCGGCAACGCTTACCCGCCCAGTGGTTTGCGAAAAAGCACGCTTTGCCGGATTGCGATAATCTTCAGACACCCAACCGCGATTGATAAGAATGGTGCGCCCATCGTCAAGCTGGAATGGCGTAACGATATGAAAACCGGCATTGCCTTCATAGGTTCGGCCGGTCAGGAACACTTCCTGATCATGCTGGAATGTGCCATCAAGCGACAAACGACGAAATTCGACATCATCAAGGCCAGCATCTGCTGCCGGAACAGCAATTGCCGCCGCCGCCGCACGCGACTCAAAACTGGTGATCAGATCATTTTTCCACTGCAAACGCTGCAGCTGCCATGACCCAAGCCCGACCAACACCAACAAGGCAGGCAGGGAGACAATCGTTAACCATAGAAACGGACGGAATCTCATTTTCATACCTCATGGCATCGCCATGTCAAAAAGGGTGCCAACGCCTGTTTAAGCCAGCGCCAGCACCCCGATTTTTCACAATATTAACTGCCGAGCGTAATGCCCGAAACAGCGGTTGCTGATCAACCACCCCACCAGTAAACGGCAGCGAACAGGAATAACCAAACAACGTCAACAAAGTGCCAATACCATGCCGCAGCTTCAAAACCAAAATGCTGTTCAGCGGTGAAATGGCCAGCCCGTCCCCGAAGCCAGCAAACCGCTAAAAACAGGGTACCAACTAGAACATGGAAGCCATGAAAACCGGTTGCCATATAGAAGACTGACGGGTAGATGCCATCAGTAAAGCCAAATGAAGCATGGCTGTATTCAACCGCCTGCAAGACGGTGAAAATCGCGCCAAGTGCAACTGTCAATGCAAGGCCGGTCATGAAATCCTTGCGGTTTCCATGCTGTAATGCGTGATGCGCCCACGTCACCGTACAACCCGATAAAAGCAGTACCAGCGTATTGATCAAGGGCAGATCAAACGGATCAAAAGTTGTGATGCCTTCTGGCGGCCATATCCCATCATTCGGATAAAAGGCACGGTCAAAGAACGCCCAGAAAAACGCCACAAAGAACATGACCTCTGATGCGATAAACAGCATCATGCCATAGCGCATACCAATCTGAACGATTGGTGTGTGATGCCCTTGATATTCGGCTTCGCGAACAATGTCGCGCCACCACATGAACATGGTTGCTAGAACCAGCGCAAATCCAAGTCCCAAAACGGCAACACCATAGGCAACCTCATGCATATACATGACGGCACCAATCGCCGCGGTAAAGGCGGCGGCCGACCCGACTGCGGGCCATGGGCTTGCTTCTACTAGATGATAGGGGTGTTTATTTGCACCACTCATGTTCGTCTCCTCAAAATCTGGCTGGCAATGATTTTACCAAGCCACCTCTCCTCGATTATTGAATGCCACTCTTAGACGAGTTGCCCCCGAGTGCCGGAAAAAATGTGTATGACAGGGTAATTTCCTGAATATCACGCGCATTTTCAGCCGTCACAATTTCTGGATCGACAAAAAACCGTACCGGCATGTCGACTGATTCACCAGGCTGCAATGTTTGTTCGATGAAACAAAAGCAATCTAGCTTCATAAAAAATGGCCCCGCCTTCACCGGCGTCACATTGAATGTAGATGTTCCGGTGCTTGGCGTGTTGCCAAGATTTGTGGCGCGGTAATTAATCACCACTTCCTCGCCCGGGTTCAATGTTACTTTCCGGTCAACGGCAACAAATTTCCAATTTAGCGCCGGATTCACATTGGCATCAAAACGCACATCAACCGGATGACCCATTACAATCTGGCTAGATCCGCTATCGGCAACCTGCGTTGTGCCGCCATATCCGGTCACTTTGCAGAACAGATCATAAAGCGGAACCGATGCATATGATAATCCAACCATGCCGAATACCAAGGCACCCAGAATGGCCAAGGTACGGCGGTTGCCATTTGGCACAATGCTGTTGTTGGACGCGATCATGTCGCCCCACCAATCTTGACCAAGGTCAGGACGTAAAACAATACAACCAGTCCGGCAATCACCCCAACTAGCGCCAGATTACGCTTTTTGCGCATCTGCTGCATTTCGGCTCCGGTCTTTGGTTGACGACGACGCTCCATCAGGCCGCCCCCACCAAATAACCAAGAACGGCATGGTCAATGACCAGCCCCAAAAACAACAGGAATAAATACATAATTGAATAGGCAAACAACCGCATCGCATGTTTATGGTCGCCAGTCTTGAAAAGCTGCAGGCTCATCGCAACAAACACCAAGCCAGCAATGGCGGCAATCACACCATAGCCAACCGACGCCATACCGATAAATGATGGCACAACCGCAAGTGGCGCCAACAAAACAGCATAGATCACAATCTGCCGGCGCGTTTCAAGCGATCCGGCAACAACCGGCAACATCGGAATATTGGCTGCCTTGTAATCGTCATTCTTTACCAACGCCAAAGCCCAGAAATGCGGCGGCGTCCACATAAAGATAATCGCAAAAAGCAGCAATGGCTCAATTGACAGGCTGCCGGTAACCGCCGCCCAGCCAATCACCGGCGGCAAAGCACCAGCGGCACCACCGATAACAATATTTTGCGGCGTGCTGCGCTTTAACCAGACGGTATAAACAACGGCGTAAAAGAAAATGGTAAAGGCCAACAATCCGGCGGCAAGCCAGTTGGCAGCAAGACCGAGAAGCAGAACCGAAAGCGCCGAAATCACCAAACCCATTGTCAAGGCTTCGGCTGGCGCCATAACACCGGCCGGGATTGGGCGCGTTTTGGTGCGGGTCATGATCGCGTCAATATCACGGTCATACCATTGATTGATCGCTCCTGAGGCACCCGCCCCTGCAGCAATGGCGAAAAGCGAGATAGCAAATACCAACGGATGCAACGCACCAGGCGCAACATACATGCCAGCAAAGCCGGTAAAAATAACCAGACTCATCACCCGTGGTTTCAGCAGCGACCAAAAATCGGCAACCGACGGCTCAAACAAGCCGTCGGTGTCACTGATCAATTGCTGATTTGATGTAACTGCCATCAAAATGCCTTTCAAATTCGGGCTATTGCCCTGCCTTACTTGACCTTCGGCAATTCGTCAAAGGTGTGGTAAGGCGGTGGAGATGCGACTTGCCATTCCAGCGTGGTTGCACCTTCGCCATAAGGATTGGCTTCGGCGCGACGCTTTGAAACAAAGGCTTCGATGATCACGATCAAGAACAAGATCGCACCAGCAGCACCAATATAAGACCCGATTGAAGCAACCATGTTCCAGCCAGCAAACGCGTCAGGATAGTCGATATAACGACGCGGCATTCCAGCAAGACCAAGGAAATGCATCGGGAAGAAGGTCAGGTTCACACCGATAAAGGTGACGTAGAAATGCAGCTTGGCAAGACCTTCGGAATATTCGTAACCGGTCATCTTTGAGAACCAGTAATAGAAACCGGCAAACAGGCCAAATACCGCACCAAGTGACAGCACATAATGGAAGTGGGCAATCACATAATAGGTGTTATGCAAAACCACATCCAAGCCAGCATTTGACAAAACCACACCAGTCACACCACCAACGGTGAACAGGAAGATAAAGCCAATCGCCCAAAGCATCGGAACCCGGAAGGTGATTGAACCGCCCCACATTGTGGCAATCCATGAAAAGATTTTCACGCCAGTTGGTACGGCAATAACCATCGTTGCTGCGGTGAAATAGGCACGCGTATCGACGCTAAGGCCGACCGTATACATGTGATGCGCCCAGACCACAAAGCCGACAACGCCAATAGCCACCATCGCATAGGCCATTCCAAGATAGCCAAATACCGGCTTTTTCGAGAAGGTCGAGATGATGTGGCTGACAATGCCAAAGGCTGGCAGAATCATGATGTAAACTTCAGGATGGCCAAAGAACCAGAACAAATGCAGGAACAAGATCGGGTCACCGCCACCTTCTGGAATAAAGAAGGTTGTTCCAAAGTTACGGTCGGTCAACAACATGGTGATCGCACCAGCAAGAACCGGAACCGCAAGCAATAGCAAAAAGGCAGTGATCAACATGGCCCATGCAAATAATGGCATCTTGTGCAAAGTCATGCCTGGGGTGCGCATGTTGAAGATCGTGGTGATAAAGTTTGCAGCACCAAGAATCGATGAAACACCGGCAAGGTGAAGCGAAAAGATCGCCAGATCCATCGACATGCCAGGCGTACCGGCAGTTGATGACAATGGCGGATAGATCGTCCAGCCAACACCGGCACCGCCATCCATCACCGCTGACAAAAGCAGCAGGATAAAGGCTGGTGGCAATAGCCAGAAACTGATGTTGTTCATCCGCGGAAAGGCCATATCTGGCGCACCAATCATAATCGGCACGAACCAGTTACCAAATCCACCAATGAGACCCGGCATCACCACAAAGAACACCATGATCAAACCATGGGCGGTGGTGAATACGTTCCAAACATGACCGCTATCCATATATTGAACGCCAGGATTCATAAGTTCCATGCGCATATAGATAGACAGACCACCGCCGATAAAGGCCGCCAGAATGGCGAAGACCAAATACATGGTACCGATATCTTTGTGGTTAGTTGAATAGAGCCAGCGACGCACAAAACTTGAAGGTGCGCCGTGATCAGCGTGGGCTTGAGCACTCATTGTTAAATCCTCTTCGCTTAATTATTTGGCTGAAGCCAAAGTAACTTCTGGTTGCACAGGAACGATATCGTTCGATGCAAATTCTTTTTTCGCCTCGGCCAGCCAAGCTGCATATTCAGCTTTTGGCAATGCTTTGACCTCGATTGGCATATAGGCGTGGTTTACGCCGCAAATCTGGTTGCACTGACCATAATAGGTCTGGCTACCAACAGGCACATCAATCCAGGCCTCATTGGTGCGGCCGATAAAGGCATAAATCTGCACGGCAAGTGATGGCACAAAGAATGAATGCATCACGTCATTGCCCGTTATCAGCAATTTGATGCGGGTGCCTTCAGGCACGACCATCGGGTAATCTACTGTCAACAAACGTGGCTGGCCCGGCTTCAAATCGGCCTCATCGACCATATAGCTATCAAAGGTAATGCCTTCGTCAGGATAGGTGTAGTTCCAATACCACTGATTGCCGGTAACCTTGATCACCATGTCAGTTTCGTTGGTACGGTCCATGTAATAAAGAAGACGGAATGACGGAACGGCAATACCAACCAAAATCAGCACCGGAATAACCGTCCAAAGAATTTCGATCACCGTATGGTGCGATGTCTTTGATGGGTTCGGGTTGCGGCTTGCACGGAACCGGACGCCAACATAAATCAGCAATCCAAGAACGAAAAGCGAGATCAGCGTGATCACCACCAACAGCAAATTATGCAGGTCGGTAGCCATTTCGGCAAGTGATCCGGCCGGCGGCTGCAGATCCATCTGCCACGGCACAGGCGCAGCAGCTTGAGCCGCACCAGATGCGGTCAGCGCTAGAACAACACCACCAAACAAAACACCGGCGAGGTTAGCTGCCTTGCGTCCCGAAAGAAACTGCGCGAAATGCGCATTGAATTTGGCCAAGATTGGCATGGATTCCTCTCCCAAAATTCGTCATCTGCCGTTCAAAATAATCTCTCTAGGTGGCGTAGGCGACAGACCTTTCCACCAAACCGAATTTGTTTAGACTGTTTGGGCTGAATAGAAAAGCCCCATGCGGCAGCCTGTCGCTATATTTTTTACTTTTTTCCTTTTTTTGGATGGAAAATCCAACATGGTGCCTATCTTCCCCCAAATGAGCGCGGCCACAAGCCTTGAATTTCATAGCAAACACGCCCATCATCATAAGGGCGGCAGAATATATTTATATGGCGCTTTTTTAATTTTAACCTGTCTTGTCAGGATGGATCATGGATCTGCTTCAGCAAACCGACGAACTTTTTTTCACCCGTACCAATCTCGATCTCGAACGAACCGGCAAAATCGTGCGCGATGCGCTTGCCGGAGGGGATGATGGTGAATTATTTCTCGAAATGCGTCATGCCGAAATGCTGGCCTTCGATGATGGTCGTCTAAAAACAGCAAGTTACGACCAATCAAGCGGGTTTGGTCTTCGTGCAGTGGCTGGCGAGGCGCATGGCTATGCGCATGCTGGCGAATTATCCGAAGCGGCTTTGCAGCGCGCTGCCGACAGCGTGTCTGCGGTAACCAAGGGCTATAGCGGCAATGCCGCATTGGCGCCAAGCGCGGGCGCGAACAACCCACTTTATTCGGATCAAAACCCTTTAAACGCCACCTCATTTGATACCAAGATCAAACTTCTGCAAGAAATGGACGCCTATGCTCGTGATTCGGATTCGCGGGTCAAACAAGTCAGCGCCAGCCTGTCTGGATCATGGCAGGCTGTGCAGATCATGCGTGCCGATGGCATTCGTGTTGCCGATATCCGGCCTTTGGTGCGAATCAATATTTGGGTTGCTGTTGAGCAAAATGGGCGCATGGAATCTGGCGGTGCCGGTGCTGGTGGCCGGGTGATGCTTGATCGATGGCTTAGCCCAGAAAGCTGGCAGTCACAGGTTGATGAGGCCCTGCGCATTGCCATTTTGAATTTGCAATCAGTACCGACACCCGCAGGCGAGATGGAAGTAGTTCTTGGCGCAGGCTGGCCCGGTGTCATGCTTCATGAAGCGGTTGGACATGGGCTGGAAGGCGATTTTAACCGCAAAGGCACATCGGTCTTTAGTGGACGCATTGGCCAGCAAGTTGCCGCCAAAGGCGTTACCGTCATTGATGATGGCACGATTGCCGATCGTCGCGGCTCGATTACTGTTGATGATGAAGGCACGCCAAGCCGCCGGAATATATTGATCGAAGATGGCATCTTGAAAGGTTATATGCAGGACCGGCAGAATGCGCGGCTGATGGGCGTTGACGCCACCGGCAATGGGCGGCGCGAATCCTATGCACATGCCCCCATGCCACGCATGACAAACACCTATATGGAAAATGGCGACGCCGATCCGCAGGAAATTGTTGCCTCGATGAAAAAAGGCATTTACGCGGTGAATTTTGGCGGCGGTCAGGTGGATATCACATCTGGAAAATTCGTCTTTTCTGCAGCCGAAGCCTATCTTGTTGAAAATGGCAAGATTGGCGCACCAGTCAAAGGCGCAACGCTGATTGGTAATGGCCCCGACGCCATGTCAAAAATCACCATGATTGGCAATGATACCAAGCTTGATAGCGGTATTGGCACCTGCGGCAAGGCCGGGCAAAGCGTTCCGGTTGGCGTCGGCCAGCCAACAGTCAAAATGGGCGGGGTCACGGTTGGCGGCACTGAAGCGGCATAACCACCAGCATTCAAGGCCCCTATGATCGGGCCAGATAATCGGGCCAGATGAAATGATCGGGCTTTGACTAGGCGGCCTTGATGACTGGCCGTCGTTTCAGCACGATCACAACAATCAGCAAAATGAATGTGACGCAGGCACCAAAGCCAAAGGGATAATGCGATCCACCAAGCTGGTATAGGGGGCCTGCCAAAACCAATCCGGCCACCTGTCCGAGCGAGGCAAACCCTTGAACCGTGCCAAGCGCCCCACCCATTGTTGTTTTGCCAGCAGCATTGCTGGCCGCGGCTGACAATGCCGGATTGCTAAAGCCAAAGCCAAAACAGACAGCTGTTGTTGTTAAAATGATCTGCGCCAGCGGATAGGCATCACCAATCAAAAACCCGACCGACAATAACGCCGTGATGATCTGTCCAAATACCAGCATGCTGGCACCAAACCCGACAGTGCCAACCTCGCCAAACCATTTTACCGCAACATTGATCAATCCGGCCTGCACCAAGACAATACAGACACCGATATAAGTAAATAGCCAGCCAGTTTGGGTTGCGCCAAAACCAAGATAGTCACGAAGCAACAGAATATAGCTTGCTTCGACCTGCGCAAAGGACAAATTCAAACAGAAAAAGGCCAAAGCATAAAGCGCAAGCTCGCTTCGCAAAACCGTCATGATGCGGATGCCAAGTGGTGCTGGCGGTGCTTTTTCAGCTGGTGCCTTTGCCGCGCTTTCGGTAAGCCGCATCGACAAGAACAAGGCGATAATGCCGAAACCGGCAGCCAGCAAAAACGGTGCCTGATGAAGCGGGCCGTCACCAAACCCGCTAAACAGCCCGCCAAGAGCTGGCCCAGCAACGAATCCAGTGCCAATCGCCGCACCAAATAGCCCCATATAGCGAGCCCGATCCTTGGCCGCAACACGATCGGCAATCATCGCCTGAATCACACCTGTATTGCCTGCAGCAAGACCCGCTAGAATCCGCGCGGCGAACATCTGCACAATATCACTGGAAAAGGCAAACCAGATATGCGCAAGCACATTGACCGCAAGGCTTACAATCAGCACTGGCCGCCTGCCAATATAATCGGACAAACGACCAAGAAGCGGGTTTGATAAAAACATGGCAAAGGCGAATGACGCCAGCAGCAGCGTCATCACCGTTGCCGATAAGCCAAGCGTTTCAATCACCGTATAGGGCAATACCGGAATCAGCGCGCCAATGCCGACGAAATTTATAAACACCACAAGCAGCAAGACGGGCATGATTTAAGAATCCTTAATGCGCGGCACAGCTAAATCTGGCGGCAATTTCGATGCTGTTAATATTGGTTTGACGTGAAAACCTGATCAATATCTTCTGCCCAATCACCATGATAAAGATCAAGCATCACTTCAGCTGGTGTTTTTTGCGTTGCAATCACTTTACGCAATGGCTGCAAGAACCCGCTTTCATCATCACCGCCATCATCAAAAATGCCACGGTTACGCAGCCCTTTTGAGGCAATATCAATGGTCTTTTTGGCAAGGGTGGCGACATCATGCGAACCAAGCTTTCCGCGAAGCCCGTCCTTTGCCACTGACAAGCGCGCCGCCATTACATCATCAGCACCGATATCACGAACCAGATCTTCGGCCTCAGCCAGCGCATCATCACAATATAATAGCCCAACCCAATAGGCAGGAAGCGCGCAGATATTGGCCCAAGACCCGCTATCAGCACCACGCATTTCCAGATATTGCTTTAACCGCACTTCGGGAAAGGCGGTGGTAATATGGTCTTCAAAATCGGCCATTTGCGGCGGCTCACCCTCAAAACCGACAAGCGTTCCACCCAGATAATCGCGGAAAGATTTTCCAGCAACATCAACATAATCTTCGCCGCGATGCAGAAAATACATCGGGACATCAAGAATATAATCGATCCATTGTTCATAGCCAAAATGCGGGTCGAACACACAAGATGGCACACCGCATCTTGCATTGTCAGTGTCAGTCCAGACATGCGCACGCCCCGATAACCAGCCAGACGGTTTGCCATCTTTAAATGGCGAATTGGCAAACAGAGCAGTTGCCACCGGTTGCAGGGCTAGCGATGTGCGGAATTTCCGCCGCATATCGGCCTCGTCAGCATAATCAAGATTCACCTGAACCGTGCAAGAGCGCAGCATCATATCAAGCCCCATTGTGCCGACCTTCGGCATATGGTTTCGCATGATCCGATAGCGGCCTTTGGGCATCCATGAAATATCGTCGCGGCTCCATTTTGGCTGAAACCCAATGCCAAGCATCCCAACCCCAAGCGCCGATGACACTGCCCGCATATGACGCAAATGGCGGCCGGTTTCGGCACAGGTCTGGTGCAGGTTTGACAGTGGCGCACCCGATAATTCCAATTGTCCACCAGGCTCAAGCGATACCGAGCCACCATCGCCATCTTTCAGGCCAATGATTTTGCCTTTTTCAATGATTGGCGTTGCCTTATCGCCAATTGCCTTGCATAGCGCGTTAAGCATTGCTTCAACGCCGCTATCGCCGTCATAGGCAACAGGCCGTAAATTGTCGCGATGAAACAGAAATTTTTCATGTTCGGTTCCGATGCGCCAATCAGCAGCAGGTTTTTCGCCTTTGGCTAGCCATTCCACAAGCTGTCCGACATCTTTGATGATCGTGCTATGATTACCCATGCGGTTTGCCCTTTGCATTCAGGCCATGGTGAGACAAATCACCCAAGCCGGTTTCAGCCAGATCAAATGGCTAACTCTGCCAATCTCCGCAAATTGACTGATAACAGGAAAGTGCCGAAATGGCGGCGGTATCAGCGCGCAATATGCGCGGCCCTAAGGAAATTTTCAAACAATTAATTCTTGCCTGCAAATAGGTTCTCTCCGCTGGAGAAAACCCGCCTTCTGGCCCGATTAAGATAGCTGCCTTGTCATGCGGTGGCGCGGTGGCAAGCGCGGCGGTGATATTCAAGGCCGGATGGCCAGCGCTAGCCTCGTCACACCAAATCAAAAGACGATCATCTTCACAGGCGGCAAGAATGTCATGCAATGCGTCAAAAGATCTGATTTCAGCAATATCCAGACGTTCGGTCTGTTCAGCAGCTTCAATCGCATTCGCCGCCAGCCGGTCATCATTGACCCGGCTAATCTGGCAATAATCGGTTTTGACTGGCCAGATCACCCGCACCCCTAATTCACTGGCTTTTTGCGCAATGAAATCAAGCCTTGCCTTTTTCACCGGCGCAAATAGCAACCATAAGTCACGGCAAAAAATCTGCTGGCGGCGCTGATCGGCAATGGTGATCGAACATTGCTTTTTCGCCACCGCAGTAATCGATGCGTTGAATTCACCATCAACACCATTGAAAACACCAATCACCGCGCCAAGATTCAAACGAAGCACATGCAGCAAATAATGCATCTGATCGGATGGCAGCGTGATAACGGCACCCTCGGCAAGCGGCGCATCAATATAAAGACGCGCTTTGATATCTGTTTGTTCCATCTCTTGATATGTACTGCCCATTATGAATCGTGACAAGCAGTCTTGGGGTGAAACATTTTTGCTTTTTACCGCTTTATTCGCTAATGACTATCGTCATGACGATTGGCACCCCTTCATCCCATACCGATATCCAGTCACGCGGCTGGTGGCACGGGCTGCCCGCATCATGGCACCCCTTCATCTATCTGGCACGCCTTGACCGGCCAATTGGCTGGTGGTTGCTTTTGCTTCCGGGCTGGTGGTCAATTGCGCTTGGTGCGACAAGTCTTAGTTCGATGGTTTGGGTTATGATGCTGTTTCTGATTGGTGCCATTGCCACCCGGGCCGCAGGATGCATCATCAATGACATGTGGGATCGCCGCCTTGACCAGCGCGTTGGCCGGACGAGCGCACGCCCACTTGCCGCTGGCACCATATCAATGCTTCAAGCTAGCCTATTTTTGATGTCGTTCGGGCTGATTGGCCTGTTTATCCTGTTTCAACTGCCCCTTCTGGCGATTTATGTTGGGCTTGCCGCCGCGCCGCTTGTGGTTCTGTACCCTCTTGCCAAGCGCGTAACATGGTTTCCGCAATTTGTGCTTGGACTGACATTTTCCTGGGGTGTGTTTCTCGGCTGGGTTGCCGTTACTGGCACCCTTCCCGATCTATCGATCATGCTTATTTACGCCGGCTGTGCAGCATGGGTTTTTGGCTATGACACGATTTACGCCATTCAAGATATGCAAGATGATCGCATTGTCGGGGTCAAATCATCGGCCCTTGCCCTTGCCCAAAACATCAAAGGCGGTGTTGGAACAGCCTATATTCTGGCAATCAGCCTGATTGCGGCTGGATTGCTAACATTTGATCATCAACCGGTTGCTGCAGCCTGGCTTGGCCTTGCTGGCATGGCGATTCACCTTGGCCATCAAATTTGGCGACTGAAAAGCGATGATGCCGTTTTGGCACTTGCGCTTTTCAAATCAAATCGCAATGCCGGTCTTTTGCTGATTGCTGGATTGGTGCTTGATCGGCTTCTTGCCAACTAGCCCATCTTATTTAGGCTATCATAGATAAGCATCAATCCCGTCAATATGAACCGACTGTAATTGCCATGGCGGATTTTGCGGCTGGATTGCAAAGGGGCGCAGCCGGTCAATAATGGCATCACGCGCCGATTTGTCGGCCTGCATTTCAGCAATGAATTGCGACATTGTCCGATTATCATCAACCTTGGCAAGCTGGCGTAATTTGGTGGCGGCCTGATCTTGGCTAAGCGTTGTGAATCGCCGCCCCTCGACCGGAATCGCCGCCAAACCAGCAGGCATGCCATCACCGCAATCCAGAACGCCAGCGCGCGCCGCATAGCCGAAAACCGACCCTATTGGCAGTTTGAATTGATGTTCGACGGTTTGCATTTCAACAAAATCATAGGCAACACCAATGCCTTCGGTTCGATGCATCTGGATCAATTGATCATCATCAAGCCACGCGACATTCAGCTGCACAACAGTGCCAGATGACGGAAAGGCAGTGCAAGGCACGGCCGCGTAATAGCCCAAAAGCGCCGCATGGACGATATCACAATCATGCAATCTCGCTGGCGTTACCGGAACAGTGGCAGCCATGCCAAATTTACGAAGCAATTGCACCGGCGCCCGATTTGACCCAACCGATAAAACCGCCGTCCGTCCCGCCAGAATACCATCTTTGCGATCATGGCTGACTTGGGATTCGTCAAGATGGAACAAATCTCCATTTGACAGAATAAAACCGCCCGATGGGGCGTGATAGGGATATTTGCGGGCGCGATCAATTTCACTGATTGGCGCAAGATAGGAGGTAGAATCGGCAATTTTCAAAAGATCATCGCCACCATTTAAACGCATTTTGATTCGCCTTACCCCAAAATAACGGAACAGCGGCCACGCGAACGCCAGCCTAGCCTGATCGCCCGCAGCTGGTTAACTAAGCCCGAAATGATCTTCAAGGCCAAGGGCAATATTCATATTTTGCACCGCAGCACCAGATGCGCCTTTGCCAAGATTATCCAGCCGTGCAGTTAACCAGAACCGTTGTTCAGCGGCATCACTAAACACGAATAATTCCATATCATTGCGCCCAGCAAGTGCATCGGCGGCGAGCATTGGCGGCACATCAGCATGATTCGCAGCAGGCGCACCCATGCGTACCAAAGCCGAATCACGATACCAATCGGCAAGACAGTCATAAATCATTGCTGCATTGGCAGATCCTTCGATCTGATCAGCATGAAGCGGCATATGAACAAGCATTCCAGCATAGAAATCGCCAACTGACGGCATGAAAATAGGCGGCGTTTTCAAGCCTGAATAAAGCGTCATTTCGCCAAGATGCTTATGTTGTAAATTTGTACCATAGCTAAAGGCCGGATGAAGATCACCAGCATCATGCCGTGCAATCATCGCCTTGCCACCGCCACTATAACCGCTAACCGCTGGCGTACAGATAAGCGCTGTATCGGCCAATAGCCCGCTGGCAATCAATGGCCGTGCCAAGGCCAAAAAACCAGTTGGATAACAGCCCGGATTGGTGATGAATTTGCCATTGGCAATGGCATCACGCTGGCCAGGCTGTAATTCGGCAAAGCCGTAAACCCAATCAGGGTCAATCCGGTGCGCCGATGATGCGTCAATCAGCCGTGTTTGCGACGCTTGCGCCAGACGTACTGCCTCGATAGCGGCATCATCGGGAAGGCACAGAATGGTCACATCACTTGCCGCCATCATGTCGGCGCGCGCCGCTGCGTTTTTGCGTTCGGCCTCATCAACCCGCAATATTTGGACATGCGGATGCGCTTGCAGACGTTCCGCGACTTTCAGGCCGGTTGTTCCCGCCTCACCATCGATAAAGACTTTAAATTCCATGACGCATTCATAAACCTAATCAACCAGTACGACAAGCGGTTGAATTATGTGGTGGCGCAGGGTATCAGATAATATATGGACACAAATCATCAAACCCTTATCGCCCAATTGCTTGACGCCGCCCAAACTGCGGGGGCCGATGGCGCCGACGCAATGCTGGCCCGCGGTCAAAGCAATAATATCAGCCTGCGGCTTGGCAAGGTCGAAGCCAGCGAACGATCCGAAGATTTTGATATCGGATTGCGCGTCTTTATCGGCCAGCGAACCGCATCAATCTCGACAAGCCAGCTTGATCCGGAAAATATCAAAAATCTGGCTGAACGCGCTGTTGCGATGGCCAAGCTGGCACCCGAGGATCCTTATGTCCGGCTTGCCACCGATGCCGAAATCGCCAAAACCATCCCCGATCTGGATATGTTTGACGAAACCATGCCCGAAAGCGAACGCCTGCGGGAAAGAGCCGCACGCGCCGAAGATGCCGCCTTGTCACATAAAGGCATCAAAACATCTGATGGTGCCGATGCAGGCCACAGCATTGTCGATGTTCTGATTGGCACATCAAATGGCTTTCTTGCCGGTTACAAACGGTCATCGCATGGCGTATCAACCGTGGTCATTGCCGAACAAGACGGGCATATGGAACGCGACTATGATTATAGCGCGGCCGTATATGAAAGTGATTTGCAGCCGGCCGAAGAAGTTGGGAATAATGCAGCCAGCCGAACATTGGCAAGACTTGGCGCCCAAAAACCCAAAACCGGCAAATTTCCGGTGATCTATGACCGGCGTGTCGCGGCATCGCTTGTTGGCACAATGGCCGGCGCAATCAATGGCGCGGCGATTTCGCGCGGCACAAGCTTTTTAAAAGACAGCCTTGGCAAACAAGTCACCAGCAAAGGCCTTTGTTTTGTCGATGATCCGCTGCGGTCGCGCGGGCTTGGCTCGCGCCTGTTTGATGGTGAAGGGCTGGCGGTTCAGCGGCGGGTCATGGTCGATGATGGTATATTAACCGGCTGGTTCCTTGACCTTGCTTCGGCGGCCAAGCTGGAGATGACACCAACCGGCAATGCGCGGCGCGGCCTTGGCAGCGCCCCATCACCTGGCGCCAGTAATTTTTATATCGAAAATTCGACCATTAGCCGTGATGCGCTGATTGCCGAGATCGACGAAGGCTTTTTGATTACCGAAATGATTGGCAGCTCGGTTGATATGATCACTGGTGATTACAGCCGTGGTGCCGGTGGGTTTTGGATTTCCAAAGGCCAGATCACCCATCCGATTACCGAAGCCACGATTGCGGGTAATTTGGCCGAAATGTTTCTGCAGATGACAGCAGCGAATGATATCGATCTTCGTGACAGCGTCGCATCGCCATCACTTCGACTTGACAGCATGATGGTTGCCGGATCATGAAATGGACCGCCCCGCCCGGAAAACGGCGCGGGGTCGCCGATTGGCTAGACCTAATCTTCAAGGATCATGGCTTCTTGCGTCTTTTTTGGCATAACCAGCATCTTGTTAGCGACGATCTATGGCGAAGCAATCAACCCGGGCCATCGCGCATTGGGGCATTGGGTCAAAACGGCATCAAAACCATCATTAATTTACGCGGGCCGCGCCAAGATGGCGGCTGGCAGCTTGAAGCTGAGGCCTGTGCCAAGGCTGGCATCACCCTTCTTGATTTTACCGCACGATCACGCGCCGCGCCGTCAAAAGAGATGCTGTATGAAGCGCGTGACCTTTTTGCCGCGATAAAAACACCAGCATTGATGCATTGCAAATCGGGCGCCGATCGCGCTGGACTAATGTCGGCACTCTATCTGTTGATTGCCAAAAAACAGCCCGCGCGCGTTGCAATGGGCCAGCTTGCATGGAAATATGGCCATGTCAAAGCGGCAAAAACGGGCCTTCTTGATGCGTTTTTTGCCGCCTATATCCCCTATGAAGACCAAGGCATGGCCTTTTTCGATTGGGTTGAGACCATTTATGATCCAGATGCGTTAGCGGCTAACTTTATGGCACAAGGCTGGGCTGTCAGGCTTACCGACAGCATTCTTCGCCGCGAATAGTCCCATCTAACGGCGGCAATCTAACGGCACCATTTTAGCCGGTTTTTTCATCATCAAAAAACTGCAATTGGCACAGCCTTGCATAGAGGCCATTTTTGGCAATCAACGTGTCATGCGTTCCCTGTTCGGTAATGCGCCCTGATTCCATCACCAAAATCAAATCGGCATTGCGCACTGTTGCCAACCGATGGGCGACAACAAGCGTCGTACGTCCGGCCTGTAATGTTTGAAGGGCGGTTTGAACCTGTTGTTCTGATTCGGCGTCAAGCGCAGCGGTGGCCTCATCAAGCAGCAGAATAGGCGCATCTTTCAACATCGCCCGGGCAATGGCAATGCGCTGGCGTTGCCCGCCTGAAAGCCGGTTTCCCATCGCACCAACCATCGTGTCATAGCCATCTGGAAGCGCACGGATAAAATCATCGGCCGCCGCATCACGCGCCGCTGCCTCGATGTCTTCGCGGCTGGCATCCTCTCGACCAAAGCCAATATTGGCCGCAATCGTATCGTCGAATAATACCGATTCCTGACTAACCAACGATACGGCGCGGCGAAGGCTGGCAATCTGCACGTCACTGATTGGCTGGCCATCAATGCTGATCACGCCGCTGCTTGCCTCAAAAAAGCGCGGAAGCAGGTTTATCACCGTGGTTTTGCCAGCGCCACTTGGGCCAACCAAGGCGATTGTCTGTCCGGCACTGGCGGTAAAACTGATCCCTGCAAGCGCTGTTGCGCCGCCATCACCATAGGCAAATCCAACATTATCATAGGCAATCTGCCCCTGTTTGACCGCCAGCATCGGCGCATTTTGCCGATCGGTGATCATGCGCGGCGTATCCAAAAGCGCCAAAATACGCTCACAGGCAGCAAGCCCTTCTTGGGTGACCGCATTCAAGGTGCCAATGGCCCGCACCGGCTGCACCAGCAAAATAAGCGTTGTGATAAAGGCAATCACATCACCAACCTGCATGTCGCCATTGGCAACACGCCAACTGGCCAGCGCAACAACACCGCCAACAGCAATACCGCCAACCACTTCCAAGATTGGATCAATCTTGGCGCGGCCGGTCAATAGCCCAACAAGCCGTCCATATAGCCCATCAAAAGCCTGATGTGTGCGCAATGTCTCAGCATCTTCACGCTGATAGGCCTTGACCATACGCGCCCCTTGCAAAGTTTCAGCAAGAAGCGCAGTCACACTTTCCATATGGGTTTGCAAATTTCCCGACGCTTTGCGCTGGCGGTTGCCAATCTTGATGATTGGCCCCATGGCCAGCGGATATACGCCAATCACGACAAGCGCCATCAGCCAATCAAGCCAGATCATCGCGCCAATCAAAACGACAATGGTCAGACTATCACGAACCAGATTATTGGCCAATCTGACCAACGCTTCACGAACCAGATTCAAATCATTCATGATGCGTGACATGAACACACCTGCCGGTTCACGGCTAATGGTTTGAAGATCGGCCTCAATCAGGGTTTTTGCCATGTCTTTTTGCAAATCGGTACTGACCCGAAGCGCCAATGCATTCACCATGACCGTTTGCGCAAATAAGGCAGTGCCTTTGACAAGCGCAAACAGAATGATAACCGGCGGCGCCAGCCAGATGATTTCATCCGCCCGGCCCTCGGCAAGTCCATTGAAAATATATTTTGTTAAAAGCGGATAGGCTGACGCGCTTGCCGCCACGATAATCATAAGCAAAAATGCCGTGATAAGACGTGGCACATAGCCAGCAATCCAGCCTCGCCAAATCCGTCTTATGATGTCACGATTGACCTGTTTTGGGCGTTTCGTTTCGGTCAAGCCGACAATCCTATCAAAAAAGAGCCGATATCAATTTCAATGACTAATGCCCATTTGCATAAAGCCATGACGGCGACGCGGCAACTTCACCGCTGTCCGACTGTAGCAATTTGCCGTCCAATCCAAAAGCATTGATCGCAATTTGGCTGGCATATTTGCAAAAAAGCGCGCCAATGCATAATTGATCTGCTATTTTTGTATCTCCCCATTCCGCAATCGCCTTCTTACATGCTAGGGTTTGGGCGCAGATGATTTAACTCCAAAGCAGTTTCGGGCGCATGATAAAAAAATTGATACGATCGCCATTTGGCAATGCCCTTGTTGGCTGGACAATTGGCAGCATCATCGCGCTTTTGATGATTACCGTTCGCTGGCGCATAATTGATCAGAAAAAATCAGATCAATTCATGGCCAGCCAGAATGGCATTATCATGGTGTTCTGGCATGAGCGAGTGATGGCCATGCCGTGGCTTTGGCCGTCGGCCTATGCGCTTCATGCGCTGCAATCGCCGCACCCTGATGGCCGTATGATGTCACATGCGATTGGCTGTTTCGGGGTTAAGACGGTCTGGGGCAGTTCTAACCGCAACCCCCTATCGGGGTTACGCGGGTTAAAACGCGTTCTTGACGGTGGCGAATCTGTTGCCATCACGCCTGACGGGCCGCGCGGCCCAGCCCGCAAATCAGCCCTTGGGCCTGTTGCCATTGCCCAAATGGCCGGAAAACCAATTGTGCCAATGTGCTGGTCAGTTGATCGTTATTGGCGCGCCACCGGATGGGATCGGCTGATCATTCCAAAACCTTTTGCCCGTGGCCGGTTTATCATTGGTGATCCGATCTATCTTGATGATGTTTCAAAAGATCAGCTCGAAACCGCCCGTCAACAGCTTGAAGATGCACTCAATGCGCAGGCTGATGCGGTTGATCGGCTTTTCACCGAGCCACCGCAATGACTTTTGGCCTGTATAATCTGATCTGGCATCTGCTGCGTCCGTTTATCCCGTTGATTTTGCGCTGGCGCACGAGCCGCGGCAAAGAAATTGCCAGCCGCCTTCATGACCGGTTTGGCCAGCCCCAGCTTGACCAAAAGATAAAAGGTGCCATCTGGATTCATGCGGTCAGTGTTGGCGAAACCGTTGCCGCTATTGGCCTTGCCAAAGCGCTTGCCACCACCATGCCAAAGGCCAGATTTCTAATCACCACCAATACGGTTAGCGCCGCCGCGATGGTTGAACGGGAAATGGCAAATGGCATGGCCCTGTCACATGCGTTTCAACCGCTCGATCACCCGCATTTTGTCGATCAATTTTTGCACCATACATGCCCCGCATTAGCCATTTTCATGGAATCTGATTTCTGGCCCAATTTGATATCGAAAACCGCGGCCAATGCGATTCCGGTCATTTTCGCCTCATCCCAATTATCCAGCGCCGCCTTTCATCGCTGGACAAAACAACCGGTAATGGCAAAGGCTGTTTTTGCCGCGCCGCAAATGGTTTTGGCAGTCAATGATGCGCAGGCAGTCCAATTTCAACGCCTTGGCACGCCTGCAGATATCATCACGGTTTTGGGGTCGCTCAAGCTTGGCACGATGGCAGCGGCCGATCCAGCCCTCTGCCAAAGCTTGAAAACAGCCATTGGCAAACGGCAGATTTTGCTCGCTGCCTCAACGCATGATGGCGAAGATGCAAGCATGATTGAGGCCGCCAATGCCCTTGGCAATGACTGGTTGACAATCATTGCGCCGCGCCATCCAGATCGGGGCAGCCAGATTGCCGCGGCAAGCGGCGGCGCACCACAACGAAGCCGCGGCCAATTTCCATCCAAGGATCACAATCTTTACATTATGGACAGTTTTGGCGAGATGGGCAGCCTGTTCAGCCTTGCCGATCTGGTTATTCTTGGCGGTTCCTTTACGCCAAAAGGCGGCCATAACCCGCTTGAGCCAGCGGCTTTTGGCTTGCCGATCATCACCGGCCCGCATATTTTTAAAAATAGCGCCGAATTTGCCGGACTTCGCGATGCCGGGGTTGTGTTTGATATGGCAAAAACTGACATTGGGCTTGATGCCACAATAACCGGTCAAAAGCTTGCCAGGCTTGTTATCACCATTGCAAGTGACAAGGCGGCGCGGCGACGCATTGCCAGCGCGGCAAAAGCCTATGCTTTGGCTGCAAATGAACGCAGTCACATCGCCGCGCGGAAAATTGTGCTAGAAACAATGAAACAACCAGTCAAGACCAAGAAATGATCAAGACTAAGCCATGATAAAAACGCCTGATTTCTGGACAAACCGTGGATTGCTGGCCGTGCTGCTGCTGCCGTTTGCAGGCTTGTGGGCAGGCGCAACCGTCATTCGCAATGCCTTGGCACATGAAACAAATGCGGCATTACCAATTATCTGTATTGGCAATCTTAGCGCTGGCGGCACTGGTAAAACGCCAGTTACCGCCTTTTTATATGACCAGCTGCTAGCGCGCGGTCATAAACCGGCCATTTTAATTCGCGGCTATGGCGGAACAGCAAAGCGACCGCTGTGGGTTGATACCAGCCTTCACCATGCAAACCAAGTTGGCGATGAGGCCTTAATGCTTGCCGAAAGCCGTGATGTTTTGGTGGCGCGCGATCGGGTTGCCGGCGCCGCGATGATCGCGGCAAATGGCAGCCATGATGTGATTTTAATGGATGATGGTTTGCAGCACCCCTATATCGCCAAAGATTTTGCTATTGGAGTGTTTGACGGCGCTGTTGGCATTGGCAATGGCTGGCTGATCCCCGCAGGCCCGCTTCGCATCGGATTTCAAAACGGCGTCAAAACCATCAATGCTGCCATTATTAATGGCCATGATGATACCAATATCACGCCAAAGCTACAGCCCCATATGCCCGTCTTTGCTGGTCATCTGACAGCTGATCAAAGCATTATCGACGCGCTTGACGGCAATCCTGTTATGGGTTTTGCCGGCATTGGCCGGCCAAATCGGTTTTTTGCCACCTTGAAGACGGCTGGGGCAAATCTTGTTCGCAGCCTGGCATTTGCTGATCACCACCCCTATAGCGAAGCTGATCTGGTCAGGCTGCAAGAAGATGCGGCCCGCCTTGGTGCCGCGCTGATCACCACAAAAAAGGATTGGGTTCGCCTCCCCGCCGATTGGCGGGAACGGGTCGGGTTTTTGCCCGTATCGCTTGATCTTGACGCGGCTGATGCGTTACTTGATGCCATCATTGCAATCATCGCCGAAAAAGGGGCCTGACCAAGATGGCATTTTCGGCTGGTCATATTTTGCAAAAGCTGTTTCGGCAAATTATTCGCTGGCCGCTTGAAGCCCTGTTTGGCTTTGGCCTTTTCTATTTTGCCCGTTTGCTGCCAGTGCGCTTTGCGAGTGCCGCAATGGGCGGCTTTTTGCGGATTATGGCGCCATTGACGCCGTGGCATAGCCGCGCCCTTCGCAATCTTAACCATGCCATGCCAGATCTTGATGATGCTGAAAAAGACCAAATTTTACGGGCAATGTGGCACAATCTGGGACGGGTCGTTGGCGAATATCCGCATATCAATTCAATTGTCGATAAGGGCTGGGTTGAATTTGTCGGGCTTGATCATCTAAAGGCGCTTGATGGCGGCGGCTTTTTGATTGGCGCGCATATCGGCAATTGGGAATTTGGCCCCTTTGCGGCGTTGTCGACTGGCAAAAAAGTGGCGGCAATTTACCGGCCATTAAATAATCCGCTTTTGTCTGGCCTTTTGCATCGGCGGCAGGAAACCTATGGCGGCGATATTTACCGCAAGGGCCGCGAGGCCGCGCTTGGCATGGTCACCGCGCTTCGCAAAGGGCAGATGATGTGCCTCCTTGTCGATCAACAGCTTCGTGAGGGTGTATCGGTTCCCTTTTTTGGGCATTCCGCCCGCACCTCGATCAGCCATATTAAAATCGCCGTCAAAAAACAGGTGCCGCTATTTTATATGCGAACCGAACGGCTTGGCGCTTGCCGGTTTCAGGTGACGATTTCACCGCCAATTACCTTGCCCGACACGGCAGATGATGCTGCAGTTCTGGCATTGGCAACCGAAATCAACCGCGAAATTGAAAGCTGGATTCGCGCCACCCCCGAACAATGGTTTTGGCCGCATCGCCGCTGGGGAAAAAATATCTAGCTAAAATAGCTTGTCCTGCCGGTCGTCGCCTGCCGGTTTGTGCGCCGGTTTTCGCGCCGGTTTTGATTTGGCCTTAACCGGCTGTGGTATCAGGCCACTGCTATCGCCACCCAAAACAGCCCCACGCGTCCCATCGGCAAAACGGATCATGACATTGGCCTGATCTGGCGCTGCCGCTGCGCGTTTGATCGGCGCACCGGTGGCATCAGTGACAAGTGCAAAGCCACGATCAAGGACGCGCTCGAAAGAATTGGCATCGAGCAATTTAACAAGATTATCGAGCCTTTGCTGACGGTGGATAAGGCCGGTGGCAAAATGCTGGTCAAAGCGTTGGCCGATCTGCGACAAACGTCCGCTGGCTTCGGCAAGTTTGATTTCAGGCGGCCGTAACCGACCAGCCAGACCCGACAGCCGCAAGGCCCGCGCCGACAGCCACCGATCAAGTCCGCGAAACAGCCCGCCAAGCGCATAATCAAGCGCTTGCGCTCGCCGCTGGATCAAATCAGCCGGATCAACAAGGCCACGCGCCGCCAGCGCTGTTTGCTGGCCAGCATTTTCAAGCTTGCGCGCTGTTGCCCGCATCAAACGCGCATTCACTTCGCTTAGATAGGCCGCAAGATCGGTTTTGACCGGCACAGCAAGCTCGGCTGCCGCGGTTGGTGTCGGGGCGCGTAAATCGGCCGCAAAATCAATCAAAGTGGTATCGGTTTCATGGCCGATGGCCGAAATCACCGGAATACGGCATTCAGCGACAGCCCGCACAACCACTTCTTCATTAAAGGCCCATAGATCTTCTAATGCACCCCCGCCACGCGCGATAATCAACACATCCGGGCGCGGCAAAGGGCCATCTTCGGGCATTGCGTCAAAACCGCGAATGGCGGCGGCAACCTGCGCCGCCGCATCACGGCCTTGAACCAATGTTCCCCAAATCATCACATGAACGCCGAACCGGTCTTGGAGCCGGTGCAAAATATCCCGGATAACCGCGCCAGTCGGACTTGTTACAACGCCAATGGTTGTTGGCATTTTCGGAATTTTTTTCTTGCGCTCTTGGTCAAACAGGCCTTCGGCTGCCAGCATCCGGCGGCGATCTTCAAGCTGTTTTAGCAATGCGCCTTCACCGGCAACTTCGATCTGGCTGACAATGATCTGATATTTTGACTGACCGGCAAAGGTGGTAAGGCGGCCAGTGGCAATCACCTCAAGCCCTTCTTCGGGCTGCACCGCGAGATTGGCTGTCATGGTTTTCCAGCACACCGCTGCAAGGGTGGAACGATCATCTTTTAAGGTAAAATAAAGATGGCCTGACGGGGCTTTATTGGGGCGCGAAATTTCGGCGCGGACTCGCACATATTCAAAAGCCGTCTCAACAGTTGTCTTTACCGCTCTTGAGAGTTCGCTAATTGTTAAATAGGGCGCGTTATCGCCGCTGTTTTGCTGATCGCCCTCTTCCATGATGAACCCATATTATGCCATATTGACCAAGCCGCAACACCAAAGGATGGTTCGATGAATATTTTACTAATTGGCAGTGGGGGGCGCGAACATGCGCTTGCCTGGTCACTCGCGGATTCGCCACTCACCAGCCGTTTGGTGATTGCACCCGGCAATCCGGGCATGGCGCCATATGGTGACATGCGGCCAGTGGCGGCCGATGATCTTGATGGTCTATGCAAGCTTGCTGTCGAAATATCTGCCGACCTTGTGGTGATTGGCCCTGAAGTGCCACTTGTTGATGGGTTGGCTGATCGGCTTGCCAGCCTTGGCATAACCGCCTTTGGCCCCAGCGCCGCCGCTGCCCAGCTTGAAGGATCAAAGGAATTTGCCCGCGCCTTTTGTGCGCGTCACAATGTTCCGCAGCCAGCTTATTTTCCGGTTAGCGACTATGCCGCCGCCTGCCAGCATATCGACCAGCTTGGCGGCTTTTGCGTGATTAAGGCAGATGGGCTTGCCGCTGGCAAAGGCGTGGTGGTTGCCGATGATGCCGACACGGCCAAAGCAGCAGCAAAATCGATGCTTGATGGTCAATTTGGTGATTCGAGCAAACGGCTGGTGATTGAACAGCGCATTCGCGGCCCCGAAGCGTCACTTTTTGCGCTTCTTGATGGCGATTCGGCAATTTTAATGGCAACCGCTCAAGATCACAAACGCGCCTATGATAATGATCAAGGACCCAATACGGGCGGCATGGGCGCCATTTCACCGGCACCCCGGCTTGATAAAGCGCTTGAAGAACAGGTGATGCAAGAGGTGGTCGGGCCAGTGGTTCGCGGCATGGCAGCCGAAGGCACGCCCTATCGCGGCGTGCTTTATGTCGGTCTTATGCTTACTGAAGACGGCCCGCAGGTCATTGAATTTAACTGCCGCTTTGGCGACCCTGAAGCGCAAGTGATCCTGCCTCGACTAAGAACCGATATTGTCAGCGCGATGCTGGCCACAACCAATGCCAGCCTGCATCATTTTGATATGCGCTGGGATCCGCGCGCAGCGGTGACTGTCGTGATGGCCAGCAAGGGCTATCCGGGAAGCTATGAAAAAGGCAGTGTGATCCGTGCGATTGACGCCGCTGAAACGGTGCCAGATTGCAACGTGTTTCATGCTGGAACCGCGCTTGCTGAAAATGGCGATTTGATTGCGGTTGGTGGGCGGGTTTTAGCCGTGACCGCGCTTGGTGATGATGCAGAATCGGCGCGGCGCAATGCCTATGATGGCGTTGCAAAGATCGATTGGCAGGGCGGATTTTACCGCAGCGATATCGCCAAGATCTAGCGGCGTTTGGCAAAAAATTCTTGAAGCATAGCGCGGGCTTCAGCAGCGCCAATACCGCCATAAATCTCCGGCCGGTGATGACAGGACGCATTGTCAAAAAATCTGACACCCGACTCAACCGCCCCCGCCTTTTCATCATGGGCGGCAAAATAAACGCGCCGCAATCTGGCATGCGCAATCGCCCCCGCGCACATCGTACAAGGCTCGAGCGAAACCCATAAATCATAACCATCAAGGCGCGACTGGCCCGTGGCGGCCATTGCCGCCTCGATTGCCAGAATTTCAGCATGATGAAGCGCGTTACCATCCCGAACCATACGGTTTTCTGCGAGCGCGATTAAATCGCCCTTCGCATCAGTGATCGCGGCAGCAACCGGCACTTCGCCAGCCGTGGCCGCCGCCGCCGCCGCCGCCAGAACTTTATCCATATGGCCTTTCATTTTCATGCCTTCCTTGGTGGCATATATGACCGACTTTACCAAGCAGAAATAGCCATCGCTATAGATTGGTATTTGCCAAGGCGTGGATTTCGGGCTACATCCAAGCAGATGACAAAACAAAGCTTTACATTAGACCAGCAAGCCGAGTCCGAGCGCATTGCCAAACGCATTGCCCGCGCAGGCATCTGTTCACGCCGCGAAGCCGAGGCACGCATTCTTGATGGGCGCGTCACCGTCAATGGTGAGGTGATTTCCAGCCCGGCGCTGAATGTCGGCGCACGCGACAAAATCACCATTGATGGCAAGCCTTTGCCCGGGCGCGAACCTGCCGGATTATGGCGCTATTACAAACCACGCGGTCTGGTGGTCAGCGACCGTGATGAGCAAAACCGCGAAACAATTTTTGACCATCTGCCGCAAGATTTACCACGCCTGATGACGGTTGGTCGCCTTGACCTTGATTCAGAAGGCTTGCTGCTCATGACAAATGATGGTGATCTTGCTCGCCATCTGGAACTGCCCTCAACCGGCTGGAGCCGCAAATATCGGGTTCGTGCCCAAGGTCAAATTAATGAGTCCCAACTTGCCGCGCTCGCCGATGGTGTTACCATTGACGGCATCCGCTATGGGCAGGTGATCGCAAAGCTTGACCGGCAAATGGCAAGCAATGCGTGGCTTACTGTTGCCATCCGTGAAGGCAAGAACCGCGAGATTCGCCGCATCATGGAATATCTAGGGCATAAGGTCAGCCGTCTGATCCGGATTTCCTATGGGCCATTCCAGCTTGGCGACCTTGACGATGGCGCCATTGAACAGGTCAAAACGCGGGTGCTTGCCGATCAGCTTGGCCTTGGCGATGGCGCTTTGGATGCCAGCGAAAAACCAACGCTTTCCATCAACAAGCCAGCGCATAAATCAGGCGCGAAACGAGGCAGACATGCGAATCATAGCGGGAAGCCGTCGCGGGGCAGCCCTCACAAAACTGGACGCCGTTAAAACCCGGCCAACAGCTGATCGGGTTCGCGAATCCCTATTCAACATTCTGCAAGCTGGCCGGTTTCAAGGCCTTTTGGCCGACAGTCAGGTGATCGATGTTTTTGCCGGCACCGGCGCTCTTGGGCTCGAGGCCATTTCGCGCGGCGCCGCCTTTGCCAGCTTTATTGAAAATGACGCGTCCGCCCTCGCGGTTTTGCGCGCTAATATTGCCAAGCTTCGGTTTCAATCCTCAGCCGCGGTTTTAGCAGCTGATGCAACAAAATTGGTGCATTGGCGACATGCGCCAGCCAGTGTTGTCTTTGCCGATGCGCCCTATCAAACCGGGGGCGGCCTTGTGGCTATTAACGCTTTGGCCAAGATTGGTGCGCTTGGTGATGCAGCGGTGGTCATCATCGAAACCGCAAAAACCGAAACAATGGACAGCAGCTCGCTTGCCACTGGCCTGACGCCGATTGACCAGCGTAATTATGGCAAGGCTTTACTGCATTTCCTGACCTATCAGACGCCGTAACCGCCGCTTAGCTCCGGCCAAATAACCGTTCGATATCGGCAAGCGATAATTTCACCCAGGTCGGCCGACCATGATTACATTGCCCCGATCGTGGTGTTATCTCCATATCGCGGAGAAGCGCATTCATCTCGCTGGCGTTCAACGGACGGCCAGCGCGAACCGACCCATGGCAAGACACAGTTGCCAAAACATGATTGATCCGGTCTTCAAGACTAGTGCTGCCACCAAGTTCAACAAGTTCTTCGGCGATATCAGCAACAAGCTGTTTGACATCTGGCGTGCCAAGAAGCGCTGGCACCGCCCGAACAACTACCGCGCCAGCGCCAAATCCTTCGACCACCAGCCCCATTGTTTCCAGCATATCAGCGGCCTCGATAATTGCTGCGGCATGATGATCTGCAAGCGTGACCACTTCGGGTAAAAGCAAATTTTGTGATGCAACGCCACTTTCGGCAAGCGCGGTTTTCATCCGTTCCATCACAAGACGTTCATGCGCCGCATGCTGGTCAATAATAGTCAGCCCATCTTCAGTTTCGGCGATGATATATGTTTTGTGAAGCTGCGCCTTGGCCGCGCCAAGAAGATGATGACGCTGGTCATTCTGCTGTTCGGCCTCACTTGTAGATGCAATACGCGCAGCTGGCACCGCATCATCACCAAGCAAGCCGTGTGGCGGAATCTGATTGGGCCTGTAAAAAGCATGGGCGGAGGCCAATTGTTGACGTGATGGCGGCGTCATATAGGGGCGTTGCGCACCACTGGATAGCGTGACATTGCCCGAAGGCGCAAAGTTATTTCCTGCCGCCATATCCGGCGCATTTGAAAATTTGCCCATTGCCGCCGCGCCGCCAGCGCTGGTGGCGTTGATGCTGCCATCACGAAGCCGCGCCATTAACCCGCCAACCAAAAGACTGCGGACCGCGGCCGCATCTTTGAACCGCACTTCAGCCTTTGCCGGATGGACATTCACATCAACCGCGGATGGTGGCACGTCAAGAAACAACACCGCCATCGGATGGCGGCCACGCGGCAATGTATCGCCATAACCGGCCCTGATCGCCCCCAAAAGCGCCCGATCATGGATTGGACGGCCATTCACAAATAGAAAAATATTCGCTGTTGTCGGCCGGTTCATTGTTGGCAAGCCAACAAGACCCGTAAGCCGAATATCATCACGCACCGCGTCAAGCGCGACCGCTTCGCCGGCAAATCCCTGCCCCATAATGGCGCCAATACGCGCTTGTAAACCGCTTTGTCCTGGCAAGCAGGCTGGCAAATCCAGCAATGGACGATCATCAGCGGTCAGATGAAACCCAACTTCGGGCCATGCCATGCCAAGACGCCGGACGATATCGGCGCATTGCCCCTGTTCGGTGCGCTCGGTTTTCAAAAATTTCAGGCGGGCTGGCACGGCCTTGAAAAGCTGGGTAACCGAAATCATCGACCCTTTGGCCAGGGCTGCTGGTTCCGGGCCAGACACAATGCCACCATCGACAACAAGCCGCCACGCATGATCAAAACCAGCAGTGATCGACGTTAAAGATAGCCGCGAGACAGCACCAATCGACGGCAGCGCCTCGCCGCGAAATCCCAATGAATGAATATGATCAAGCGAGTCATCTGGCAATTTCGACGTGGCATGGCGTTCAATGGCAAGCGCCATATCATCAGGCGTCATGCCAGTGCCATCATCAATAACGGTGATTTCGTCAATACCGCCACGCCGAAGGGTGATGCTAATCTGTTGCGCCCCCGCATCAAGCGCATTCTCGACAAGTTCTTTAAGCGCACTTGCCGGGCGTTCAACAACTTCGCCAGCCGCGATCTGGTTAATCAACCGGTCGGGAAGTTGGCGGATAACGGCCATAACGACGGTCTAATTGACGCTAAGCGGCTGATTGCTTGCTGGATCAATGGCTTTGGTACCGCCTTCAGTTGGCGCTTGTCCGGCAAGACGTGCTTTGCGAAGCCGCAGATCTTCAGCCATTTTATCAAGAACCGGCCCCACATCAGGAACGCCGCCAAACAGCGTTTGCAATGGCAACCGCTTTTCCAACTGAATCCCATAGGTCTCTTCATCGACCTTGGTACGAATATCATCGGGAACGCCGGAAAAATCGAACAAACCGGCAAATTCAGATCCTTCAATTATTTGCGAGCCTAGCAGTTTTGCGGTGCTGGTCTGTGCGTCCACCCCGCTTGTTTGTGAGGATTTCACAATATCTTCTGGGCTATCGCCAAATCCGGGCGGAAGCGACAAAGGCGCGCGCACCACAACTTGAAATTCATCTGGCGCCGATTTCCCATCGCCAATCGCACGGCGAACATCGGAACAGGCGGAAAGTCCAGCTGTCAGTACAACGGTCATACCAAGCATCACTACCTGTCTGGCCATCACTTGTCTGGCCGTCATTTGTTTGGTTATCGCTTGTCTGGTCATGTCTCGTTTGTCTCCTGTCCAAACAAAATGCTATAGGCCCAAAGCCCCGCGCCAATCGTAATCGCCGCATCAGCGACATTAAATGCGGGCCAATGCCACGCACCAATATGAAAATCTATAAAATCAACAACCCGCCCAAAACGCAACCGGTCAATTGCATTTCCAATCGCACCACCGGCAATTGCCGCACCGGCAAGCCGCTGCAACCGGTCAAGACGTGGCAACATCCAGACGAACCAGCCACTCACCGCAAAGGCCAGAACGGTCAAACCAATGCGCACCACAAGGCCGCCATCGGCGAGCATGCCAAAGCTCATGCCACTATTCCATACCGGAACAATATTTAACATCAAGCCAATTTCGATATAGCGCGGCGGATTAAACACCAAATCAAGCATGATCTGCTTACTTATCTGATCAGCGACAAGCACCGCACAAAATACCGGCAAGAACAAAGACAGCCCCGGCCATTTTTGAATTGGCGATGGCATGGTCATGCTTTTGCCGAAACCACATCATGGCAACGACCGCAAATATCAACATCTGCCGTAACTTCGGGGGTGATTTTCCAGCAACGGGCACATTTTTCACCATCGGCAACAGCAACAACAACAGCAACATCGTCAACCGCATCAAGCCGGAAGGCGTCTGCTGGCGCCTGATCACTGCTAAGCGTCGCATTCGAGGTGATAAACAAACTAGCCGCATCCTGACCAGCAAAGGCAGATTGCATATCAGCCGCGATATAAACCGTTGGCATTGCCTGTAATGACGCACCAATTTTGCCATCATTACGCGCGGTCTCAAGCGCGCTCATCACCACTTGACGGGCTTTTCTGATCTGCGCCCATTTTGCGGCAACAGCGCTATTATGCCAATCAGCTGGCACCGGATCATAGCTTCGCAAATGCACCGACTGGTTGATATCAGCGTGACGTGACTGCCATGCTTCTTCAGCGGTAAAACATAAAATAGGCGCAAGCCATGCGGTTAGCCGGTTAAAGACTTCATCCATCACCGTACGGCAGGCACGACGCGCGATTGAGTCAGAACTGTCACAATAAAGCGTATCTTTGCGAATTTCGAAATAAAATGCCGAAAGATCACTGTTGCAAAACTGATGAAGCTCGGAAAAAATTCCATGAAAATCATAGGTTTCGGTCATTTCTCGAATGGCAACGTCAATCGATGCCAACCGGTGGAGAACCCATTTTTCAAGTTCAGGCATATCGGCATAGCCAAGCTTTTCACCAGCGTCAAACCCGTCTAACGCACCGAGAAGATAGCGAAGCGTATTGCGGAACCGGCGGTAATTATCAGTTGTGCGCTTAATGATTTCCGCACCAATCCGCAAATCATTATAATAGTCGGAACTAACCACCCAGAGGCGCAAAATATCGGCACCATTCTGTTCCATCACTTTTTGCGGCGTTACCACATTGCCAAGTGATTTCGACATTTTCCGACCCTGCTCATCCAGCACGAAACCATGTGTCAGAACGGCTTTATAGGGTGCTCTTGCGCGGGTCGCACAAGATTGCAGCAATGATGAATGGAACCAGCCGCGATGCTGATCCGATCCTTCAAGATATAGATCAGCAGGGCTGTCCAAATCATCGCGGTCTTCAAGCACAAAAGAATGTGTCGAGCCTGAATCAAACCAGACATCCAGAATATCGGTGATTTTTTCGTAATCATCAGGATTATAGTCATCACCAAGAAACCGCGATGCGTCCGACATGAACCAGCAATCGGCACCTTCGGCCTTCATCGCCTCGACAATCCGCGCATGAACAGCCGGATCACGAAGCGGCTCGCCGGTTTCCTTATGCGCAAAAATCGTCAAAGGCACACCCCATGCACGCTGGCGGCTAAGGCACCAATCAGGGCGTTGCGCAATCATCGAAGTCAGCCGTTTTTGCCCAGCAGCAGGGTAGAATTTTGTCTTGGCCAATTCGCCAAGCGCCGTATCGCGCAAACCATGTGATTCCATCGATACGAACCATTGCGCCGTATTTCGATAAATCAGCGGGGCTTTTGACCGCCATGAATGCGGATAGGAATGCACCAATTTGCCAATGCCAATAACGCCATTATGCTCTGCCATGATTTCGGCAATTTTGGCATTGTCACGAAGCACATGCATACCGCCAAAAACCGGCAAATGCGGCAGGATGACACCATCTTCACCAACCGTATCAGGAACCGCAATGCCATGTTTGAGATGAGCAAGCTCGTAATCTTCAACACCATGTCCAGGCGCGATATGCACAAAACCAGTGCCTTGCTCGGTGGTCACATGGCTTCCCGCCAAAAGCGGCACATCAAAATCATAACCATGCCCCGCCATTGGGTGGGCGGCAATCGAGCCTGCCATTTCACGGCCTGTCAGGTGAGCACGGATTTTGGTTTCGCTAGCGCCAATCGCACGCATGACAGATTCGGCAAGATCATCGGCAATCACCACAACATCGCCCTTGGCACATAGCGCACCATCATTTGCGGCAAGCACTTCAGTCACCTGATAGCTGATATCATCACCATAAGCGACGGCACGGTTGGCAGGCATCGTCCATGGGGTTGTTGTCCAGATGATGATGCTGGCACCTTCCAAAGATGCGTGCGCTGCATGCGTGACCGGAAAACGGGCATAGATTGTCGTTGATGTATGATCTTCATATTCGATCTCAGCTTCGGCAAGCGCGGTTTTTTCAACAGGCGACCACATCACCGGCTTGGCCCCACGATACAGGCTGCCATCCATCAAGATACGTCCAAGCTCTTCAGCAATCTTTGCCTCGGCAGCATAAGCCATTGTCGTATATGGGTTTTGCCAATCGCCAAGCACTCCAAGACGCTGGAATTCTTCGGATTGCACATCTAGCCAATGCGCCGCAAAATCGCGGCATTCTTGGCGGAATTCAGCAACCGGAACAGCGTCTTTATCCTTGCCCTTTTTCCGGTATTGCTCTTCGATTTTCCATTCGATTGGCAATCCATGACAATCCCAGCCCGGAACATAATTGGCATTTTTTCCAAGCATTGATTGTGACCGGTTGACCACATCTTTTAGAATTTTATTCAGCGCATGCCCGATGTGAAGCTGGCCATTGGCGTAAGGCGGGCCATCATGAAGGGTAAATCGCGGCGCGTCTTTGCGGGCTTCGCGAAGCTTTTTATAGATATCAATATCCTGCCAATTTTGCAGAATTTGCGGTTCTTTTATTGGCAAACCGCCCCGCATCGGAAAATCTGTTCGTGGCAGGAAAACTGTATCTTTGTAATTCATGATTGGCTCGATCTACTATCTCGAATAAAAGGCTCGTTAACAAAAGGCAGGGTCAATGCTGACCAAGGGCGAATGGCGGCAAGAGTTGGCGTGCGGCTTCGGCATCTAAAGAAATCTGACGAATCAATTCTTCAATACCAGAAAATTTCTGTTCGGGTCGCAAAAAGGCCTTTAGCCGAACCAGTAAACGCTTGTCATAAAGATCCATATCACGGTCAAACAAATGCGCCTCGCATAAAACACCGCGATTTTGCACAGTTGGTCTGATGCCAATATTGGCAACACCATTGCCAATCTGGCGAATGGGCTCAACGCCATCATCAAGGTCAATTTCAACCGCATAGACCCCAAAAGCTGGATGCTGGAGCGATTCAAGCGCAATATTGGCGGTTGGAAAGCCGATGGTGCGCCCGCGTGAATCGCCCCTGATGACCGTACCGGTAACTGCCCAATCATGGCCAAGCATCGCCGCGGCAGCATCAGGTGCGCCGGCTTGCAAGGCGGCACGGATGCGGCTTGAGGAAATAACCGCAGTATTTGCATCAACAAGCAAAGGCACTGCCGTCGCGCTGATTCCCAACGGCTTGCCAACTTGATTGATCGTTTGCAGATCGCCGCCCCGCCCCTTGCCAAAGGCGAAATCAGTGCCGGCATAAAGCTGACGAACGCCAAGACCAGCAAGAATATCAGATACAAACTGGTTAGCATCGGTACTGCGCAACGCATCATCAAACCGAATATAAATGACCCGCGCTGGCCCCATCTGACCAAGCAAACCCGCCAAAAGCCGGTCTTTTTCGCGGCGATCGATAAGATGGAATGGCGCCTCATCCTGACGGAAAAATTCGCGTGGATGCGGATCAAAAGTAATGACTGACGGCAACAGGCCATCGCGCCGCGCCGCAGCGATCGCAGCAGCAACAACTTTTTGATGCCCACGATGGACACCGTCAAAATTACCAATTGCCGCCGCCAGCCCCTGGCCAGCAAAAGCGGTACCGGCCAGCGGCGCATCGCCGACGGCCCAATCAATCATCTCGACCATGTTTGTCTGTTGGTTTTTCATTGCGCGGCACTATATCGCCTAACGCCACTCAATATCAATCTCTGATCAAAAAAAGCGGCAATCCCAGACAGGTTTTTTGCGAACCATGCCAATGGTCTTTGGGTCATTTTGAAACATTCGGCTCTACCCAATAGAATACTTTTACATCACTTGGCGCATTTGATAGGATCGCCACTGCATTTAGGGGGCCAAAACAGCTGTTTTAAGACTAGTTTCATGGCACCCGCTATATTTGCTTTGATTTTAACCGTGATTGATTGTGACAGATAAAATATGGAAACCATCACCGATAGCTTGTTCTCCGTGGATTTGTTAAATCAGCCAGGCGCAGATTTGATGCTGGGATTTGCCACACAGCTTCTTGCAGGCATTTTGACCATCATCATCGGATTTTGGTTAGCCGGTCGCGCCAGCCGCCTTATCGTTGATTCGATTTCAAAAATAGAACGGATCGACAAAACCATCCTGCCGATGATTGGCGCGCTTGTCCGCTATGCTGGCATGACCCTTACTTTGGTTGTGGCGCTTGGTAAATTTGGCGTTGAAACAACATCAATCATCGCGGTTCTTGGTGCGGCTGGTCTTGCTGTTGGTCTGGCGCTTCAAGGCACTTTGTCAAATGTGGCCGCCGGATTAATGCTGGTATTTTTGCGGCCGTTTAAGCTTGGTGACTGGATTGAAACGGCTGGCATGTCAGGTATTGTTCGCGAGATCGGGCTTTTCACCACCGTGATAGACACGTTTGACAAGGTCTATATCAGCGTCCCCAATTCGTCGATCTGGTCATCAAATATCGTCAATCATTCACGCTATGAAACACGTCGCCTCGATCTTGATATAGGCATTGCCTATGAAAGCGATCTGGATGACGCCGAAGCCGCTTTGATGAGCTTAACAACAGATCCGCGTATCCTGCCCGATCCGGCACCGCGTTTTCTGGTTGTCAGCTATGCAGATTCGGCCATCATTGTGCGGCTTCGTGTCCATGCCACCTATGATGATTTCTTTGACCTTGGCTATGATTTGCATCGCCAGCTAAAAGGCGCCATGGCGGCCCATAATGTGTCAATTCCTTATCCGCAACGCGTGATCCGTTATGCCAGCGACGATGAGGCTGACGGATCTGTTGGCGGGGCATGACAAGCGAGTCAAAACCGAGCCACATCACCCGTGAATCCCTGCAAAGCTGGCGCGTTGCCACGCTAGCACGCGAACGCGACGGCGCCAATACGACCATTGCAAGCGAAGACCAGCTGCTCGAATCACGGCGCGCCATGATTCCCGATGATACCGATTGCCGTGATTTATGGGTCTTTGGCTATGGCAGCCTTATTTTTAACCCGATTATCGCCCATGAACAGCGCCTGATTGCGCGCATTCACGGCTATCACCGGCGGTTCTGTTTATGGACCCAAATTGGTCGCGGTTCGCCAGAATGTCCGGGCCTTGTGCTATCGCTTGATCGTGGCGGATCATGTGTTGGCGTTGGCTTTAAGTTACAGCCCGATACAGCGATTGCCGAACTTGATCTATTATGGCGCCGCGAAATGATGACGCTTGCCTATAATGCCCGCTGGCTACGGCTTCATACTGACGATGGCATCAAATGCGGGCTTGCCTTTGTTGCCAACCCGCAGCGCCCAGCCTATGCGCCGCCGATGCCATTTGAAGATCTGGTCACGACAGTGGCAACGGCAATCGGATTTAACGGTCATTGCTATGATTACCTGTTTGACACAATTGCGGGCATGAAGGATTGCGGTATTCGCGACCATTCGATGGAAAAACTGGCAGACGCGGTATCACAGAGGCTTGCATCAGCTGAATAATTTGGGTAGGAACTGTTTTCCTGTTGGAAAATGCGGCTGTGGCGGAATGGTAGACGCGGCGGATTCAAAATCCGCTTCTGGTGACAGAGTGGGGGTTCAAGTCCCTTCAGCCGTACCAACAAGGATTGTCTTTCGGGGCATTGGCACAAAGTCCGTTGCAAAACGCGATTAATCCCAAGGTCTGATTTATGGTGACCGATGCCAGTTTGGCGATTTTTAAAGCAACAATATGATTCACTCATTCGCGCCGCTGCGACCAAATTGGCGGTGCGGGCGATGTATTTATTCGCCGTTCTAGAATCGATCATCATTCCTGTTCCGGTTGATCCATTGCTTGTTGCCACGGTGCTGGCACGTCCTGCCCGTTGGCGGCAATTGGCCATTGGCTGCACGATCGCATCGGTCATTGGCGGTGCTGGAGGCTGGGCGATTGGTCGCTTTTTCAGCCTTCATATTCACGATTGGTTGGCGGTTCTGCCTGCCAAGCTTGCCGCGCCAGCCGCCTTTGCCGCAGTTGAAACCGGCTTTGCCGAATTTGGCATTTTTCTGGTATTTCTTGGCGCTTTTTCACCGCTTCCCTATAAGGTTATCGCGATTAGCGCCGGTCTTGGCGGTTTTGGTCTTATGCCTTTTGTTCTGATATCCATTATTGGCCGTGGTTTGCGATTTGCGATTATCGCGGCTATTGCAAGACATAATGGAAATCCTAAGATTGTGATCTTGCTCGTGACGGCGCTTGTGTGTCTATTTGCCATTGCAATAGGGATAACATAATGAACAATCCTATGATTCCCCTGATCGGCCACCGGCTTGGCCTGATGATCGCAGGCGGTATTTCCACCGGGTTGTTGGGCGGCGCGTTATTATTTCAATATGCTGGCGGTTTGGCCCCCTGTAGCCTCTGTATCTGGCAACGCTGGCCGCATCTGGCCGTGATGATTCTGGCCGTTATCGGCCTTCGCGGCATTATGCCCCGCCTGATGCTACAACTCATCCTCATCAGCGGTGTGATCAGTGCGGCGCTTGGCGGCTATCATGCTGGCATTGAATGGGGATTTTGGGCGGGGCCTAGCGGCTGTACCGCCAATCTTTCGCTTGATGGTGACATTTCGGCGATGACGCAAATGCTTCTTGAAACGCCGTTGGTGCGGTGCGACGATGTGGCATGGTCGTTTTTCGGCCTATCAATGGCAGGATGGAATGCGTTGATCAGTCTTGACATTATTGCCGCGGCACTTATCTCGTTAAGACGTATGTGAACCAATTCTGTTTCTGACCGGCAAAGGCTTTTTCATGACAACGGCAAAAACCACGACAAACCGGCAAGATATCGAACGCTATATCCGTGTTGACCATGCTGGTGAACGCGCCGCCCAGCAAATCTATCGTGGGCAGTTGGTGGTGTTGGACAAACATCCGATGGGCGAAGAAATCCGCCATATGATGGCGCAAGAGGTCGAACATCTGGAAACCTTTGACTCATTGATCAATGAACGTCGGGTCAGGCCATCTTTGCTGGATCCGCTTTGGGGCGCCGCTGGATTTGCGCTTGGCGTGGTAACCGCGGCAATGGGGCCAAAGGCGGCTATGGCCTGTACGATTGCGGTCGAAGAGGTGATTGGCGAACATTACCAGAAACAGGCTGAAAATCTTGGTGAGGATGAAGCTGAATTAAAAACGAAAATTGAACGGTTTCGTGATGAAGAGCTGGAACATCGCGACATTGCTGTTGATTATAAAGGGCGTGAAGCGCGGCATTATAAATTGCTCCATGATGTCATCCAGACTGGATGCCGCACCGCCATTAAAATTGCCGAAAAAATTTAGACGGTGATGCTAGCCTAGAACCGGTGCTGCTTACCGAGAGTCGCAGCGACTGCCTTTGACTCCCGCAGGCCAGATTATTCATCACTTTGCAATTCGCTATCCCAATAAAGATAGTCACGCCATGATTCATGAAGATAATTTGGCGGGAAAGCGCGGCCATTTTCCTGCAATTGCCAAACATTAGGCGCCGCCGGTTTCGATAATGGGTACATATTGCACTGGCTAGGCAGCAAATTGCCTTTGCGCAAATTGCATGAGCCGCAGGCCGCAACCACATTTGTCCAATTGGTTCGCCCGCCTTTCGAGCGCGGCACGACATGATCAAAGGTCAAATCAGACGCCGAAAAGCCGGTGCCGCAATATTGGCAGGAAAAGCGATCACGCAAAAACACATTAAACCGGGTAAAGGCAGGATTTCGCTTTTGCGGCACATATTCCTTTAGCGCAATAACCGATGGCAAGCTCATCTCCATGCTTGGCGACGAGATCTTTTGTTCATATTCCGAAATGATTGTCACGCGATCAAGACACACAGCCTTGATCGTGTCCTGCCACGACCATAAGGACAGCGGAAAATAATTTAACGGCCTGAAATCTGCATTCAGAACCAAAGCTGGTGCAAAACTGCCTGCATTCATTCATGTCTCCCTGTCTAAAGACAAATTGTCTTTACAAACGCTACCCATGACATCTGACAAAGCAAAACATGCCAGCGATTGAAAAACAACCCTCTGGAATCAAGATATGGACAGGAATATTCAAACAGCCACTAGATATTGGCGACCAAATAACAAAGACCGTCAAAATCAGATTATCACCCTAGGCTGGCAGATATTTCGCCAGAAACGCAATCGCCGCTGATAGGCCATCCGGGTCGATACCATGACCAAGGCCGTCACAGGCCAGGGTTTCAACCGTAATTGACCGGCTTTGCATCACGTCATATGACGCGCCCTGAAGCGCAAAAGGTACCACCTGATCATCGGTACCATGAACCAATAGAACGGGCGGATAAGTGGCACCATCAACAAGGTCATTATGCCGCAAAAGCGCGCCGGAAAAACTGACAATGGCTGCTGGAGGCGCGGCATGGCGTAACCCGCAATGAAGGCTCATCATGCCGCCTTGGGAAAATCCGGCAAGCGCCAATGCCGATGTTGGCAGGTTCAATGCAGCAAGCGCAGCGGTAATCGCCGCGTCAATAACAGGCGCTGCAGCAACCGGCCCATTCACCCGATCATCAATATCAAACCATTCGCGCCCTGCAGGATTCATCTTACAAGGCGATGGCCCATTTGGCACAAAAAAAGCCGCGCCGGGAAACCGAACCGAAATCGGATAGGCCAGATCGGCAAGATCATTGCCATCAGCACCCCAACCATGAAGCAGGATAATCAGGCTGCTGGCTTGGCCGCCGCGTGAAGGCGGAATAAATGGCCCAGATAAATCACCAAAACTGCGCATTTCCATAAACTCTCTCCCGTTAAGCGGCGCCAAAATATGTTTCCATCTTATGTTTTGTCAATTGTTACCAGCAAACCGGCCTTTGCCAAAATGGTTATCTGATTGCCCACTCGATCGCCCGCCCGATTGCCCGCCCGATTACCCGCCCGATTGACAAAAAGATTGGCTGGCAGATGACCTGTCAAAATCATCAAGGCGCAATATCCTCGATTTTGCCGTCCGCTATCGTCATTGACGAAATTGTTGCAAAGCGATAGGTCTGGATTAAGACGAACAGCAGGATCACTGCCATGGATCGCCCCTTCATTACCCGATTTGCGCCAAGCCCAACAGGCCTTTTACATCTTGGGCATGCCTATGCGGCCAAGGTGGCACATGATCTGGCGCGGCATTCGGGCGGCAAAATGATCCTGCGGATTGACGATATCGACCATACGCGGTGCCGCGATATATTTACCGCGCAAATTTTCAATGATTTGGACTGGCTGGGGCTGAATTGGCATGGCAGCACCAATGACCCGCAATCAGGCCGTAATGCACCGCGCCAATCACAGCGGATGCCAGCCTATCAAGCCGCCCTAAAAACGCTTCAGGATAAGGGGCTTGTCTATCCTTGCTATCTTCGCCGCCGCGAATTGAACGCGTTATTATCGGCGCCACATGCGGCCCCTGCATCGCAAATTGATCGAACCAGCCCAGCCGCATCACATGACGCGGCTATTGCCAATACCGATCAATTATTAAGCAAAAAAGAACAGGCCCGCCGTCATGCCGCCGGTCACGGCGCGGCATGGCGTCTTCGCATGGATGCCGCGATTGACATGGCCATGATTGCGGGCAATGGCGATCACCTGTCTTGGTTTGACCATCTAGCTGGCCCGCAGATTGCCAATCCAGCACAATTTGGCGATGTGGTGATTGCCCGCGCCGATATTGCCGTGTCCTATCATTTGTCCGTGGTGATTGATGATGCGCTTGATGGGGTCACGCTTGTTACCCGCGGCGATGATCTTGTCGAATCAACCCATCTTCACCGGCTTTTACAGGCGCTTTTTGCGCTTCCGGTTCCCGATTACTGCCATCATGCGCTTGTTGTTGATCAGGCCGGCAAGCGGCTTGCCAAGCGCGATTCTGCGCATAGTCTTGAATCGATGCGGCAGATTCATGACGATCCGTCATCAATATTTGCCAAAATGCCGCCGATTCCGGCGGTAAATTTACCAAAAAACCCGTAAGAAACGATATTTCAGTGGTATTTGCGCATGGCCATGCGCCGCTATCTATTTTTATGAAATTTAAATTAGTCAGTGGGGTTGACTTAAATTATTATTAATCCCATATACTGCATTGCACCAAACGAAGGTTTGTGTGTTTCCTCCCTAGACTCGGTCGTGAGCTTGCTCACGACCTTTTTTTTGGCTTGTATCTTTATAAAATCTAATTTGAAAATTAATTAGTTCCATCTTGTGCATAATAAAACAGGGTATTTTAAAATGCTGCACCGCAATATAACTGAATTCACACCCTGTTCACCACAGCGTCTAATCGGCTAAATCATGGAAACAAATTAAAAATTATGCATGCTTAGGACGGTGTAGCAATCCCAGCCACGCCAGCGCAATGGCGATAATCATTACCGGCCCTAGGGCTGATAAAACCATCACTTCCCAGCCAAATTGGCTATGCAACGCGCCGGCGGCCAAGGATGCCGTGGCAACCGATGTTGTGGTAACCAAATCGGCAATGCCCTGAACCCGCCCGCGTTCTTCTGGGTTGGCCACGCTTGCCACCAGCGAGCTGCCGCCAATATACAGGAAATTCCAGCCCAGCCCCATACAGGCTAACGCCACAAAATACCACCAGAACCCATCACCAAGAAGCGCACTGGCAATGGCCGCCAGATAAATCAGCACGCCACTTGTCAGAATGATTGGCGCGCCAAATCGGGAAATCAGATTGCCGGTAAAAAAGGCAGGCGCAAACATGGCCACAACATGCCATTGAATAATGGTCGCATTGGCCGAGGTTCCAAGCTTGGCAACATTGACCACCTGCAATGGCGTGGCGGTCATCATATAGCTCATCATCGCATAGCCAATGGCCGCGCTAATGACGCCAACGACAAAAATGGGCATTTTGAAAAAACTGCCAATCGGCCGCCCACCCGAACCGGTGCGTTTCGGTTTTGGAATTTGCACCCCACTTAAAAACCAAAGCGAAACAAGCTGCACGGCGGCAACGCTGAAAAAACAGCCCGCATAAAGATGGCCTGGCACAAAATCAACTGTATTACGGGCGATTTCCGGCCCCATGAAAGCAGCAAGCAAGCCACCAGCCAGCACATAGGAAATGGCCTTTGGCTTTTGTGATTCTTCGGCACTATCGGCGGCGGCATAGCGATAAAAGCCAGCGCAGCCATGCGCGATACCAAGAAACATCGAAGCCAGACAAAACAGCCAGAAATTTGAAATTAAAATGGCTATGCCTTGGGTAAAGGCAGATACAGCCGCGATCATCACCCCACCCATAAAAACCGGCCGACGGCCAAATCGAACCATCAGCAATGACGCTGGCAAGGTTGTCAGCATCGAGGTGACAAATTGCAGTGACAGCCCCAGCGTCGCCAGCCACGGCAAGGGCGATAAAAGGCTGCCAACAAGCGCGGTATTGATGATATTCACATTCATCGTTGTCATTGAAAGGGCCTGCGCCGCCGCAAGCCTGATCACGTTGCCGGTATTGCTTTTCGCCTGCATGATATTGATGTCCAAGATAGGCGCCAGTCGTAAAACCAAAGACCAGCATAACGCATGAATAACAAAGCCGCTAACATCCTATAACGCGATTTCCACCGAAGTACAATCAACTGCCATCACCGCAAATGATGAGCCGACCCTATCACGCAAAAACCACGCCCTAGCCTATTTTCAGGGGCTAAATTTGAATTTAGGATTTCAATTTCCGGCCAAAGAGTTCAAGACGATGATCGACGAGTTCATAGCCCATTTCACGGGCAATTTGCTCTTTCAAGGCTTCGAGTTCAGCATGGTAGAATTCGATCACTTCGCCCGTTTCAACATCGACAAGATGTTCGTGATGCTCGCCAGATTCCTCATAACGTGCGCGCCCATCACCAAATTCCAGCCGGTCGATAACCCCCGCCTCTTCCAGCAATTTCACCGTTCGATAGACAGTGGCAATTGAAATTGTGCGATCCTGCTCAACAGCACGCCGATATAGCTGGTCAACATCAGGGTGATCTTCCGACCCTTCAATGACACCTAAAATAATCTGCCGCTGGCTCGTCATGCGAATGCCATTATTGAGGCATTTTTCAATAAGCCCGCTTGTCATGGCATCACCCATCTGTTGTGTTGGTTACAAGATTTCCTAAGTATAAGCCGGATGGATAAAGCAATCCAGCCCCAATCGAATTCGCCCCAACCGCATTGGCCCCAATCGAATTAGATTGACCTTGATCAAGATTACGGGAAATGTTCTGCCCATGATACCACCAGCATCCAATCGCCTAAGCAATGATAGTGCCAGCACGACAAGGGGCATATTGCAGCTTTGCGCGGCCATGCTGTTTATTCCAATCCTTGATGTTTTCGCCAAGCTTCTTGGCCAAGCATTAGATCCTGTCGAAGTTACCTTCATGCGGTTTGTCATGCAAATTTTGCTGATGGCGCCATTGGTTATCTGGACGCGTCAATGGCATGTTCCGGCTGGCACTTTGATGATGCAATTTGCCCGCGGCATTCTCTTGGCAATTGCCACCGTCTGTTTCTTTGCCGCGCTTCAGCATTTGCCAATGGCCGAAGCCATTTCAATTTATTTTGTGCAGCCATTGATCCTGACCGCGCTATCAGCGCTTTTTCTGGGTGAGCAAATCAGGCAAAGACGGATAATCGCGATTGTCATCGGGCTTTTCGGGGTGGTGGTTATTTTGCAGCCAAGCATTGTGATTTTTGGCGCTCCAGCCCTGTTTCCGCTGGCAACTGCCCTTGCTATGGCAGGTTATGTTACGATCACCCGCCGTCTTGCCGGCAGAGCGCATCCGTTTCAAATGCAATTCATTGTCGGCATTACAGCGACAATCGCGCTTGGCGCTACCATGCTCATCGGCCAGATGTTTGATCTTGCTGGCACCGGCTTCATTATGCCAAATGCGCAACAATTTGAATGGATTATCTATATGGGGCTTGTCGCCACCATTGGCCATATCTTCATCGTCTGGGCAGCCAATAACGCACCAGCAAGTGTCCTGGCACCATTTCAATATACCGAGATTATTTCATCGGTGATTTTAGGCTATCTGGTTTTTGGCGATCTGCCCGCCAAAACTACAATTCTTGGCGTTTGCATCATTGTCGGATGCGGCATCTATCTGTTTCACCGTGAACGCATTGCCGCGCAAGAAGACCGCCAAGCAGGCCGCTAGCTTGTTTTGCTGCCTTCATATTGCCGGCGTTCGCGCAAGAACTGCAATGTTGATAGCGGCAGGCTAAGCGTATAGATCACCACCACCGCCATATAGGTGAACCAAGGCTCGGTCACCACAGCAGCGCCAAGAAGGCCAATCCCCGCCAAAACCGGAAGTACCGACTCGACTGGCAATTTCACCCGCTTGCCGGCAAAGGTTGGAAGCGAACTAACCGCGCCAGCACCAACCAGAACCAACCATGCCGCCACCCAATTTGCATCACGCGCAATTTCCAGATTGAATTGCAAATCAATAACAATCGGCAATAACACAAGAAAGCCAGATGCAGGGGCGGGAATACCGGTAAAATAGCCTTTGGCATAATCGGGCGGATCAGGCAGTTCAGAATCAAATCGTGCCAGGCGAAGCGCAATCGAAACTGCATAAAATAATGTTGCCCACCATGCCATCGTGCCAGCATCTTGCAAGGCCCAGATATACAGACATAAAGCCGGAACAACGCCAAACACAACCAGATCAGACAAGCTGTCAAGCGCGGCGCCAAAGGCGCTTGAGGTTTGAAACCGGCGCGCGGTGCGCCCGTCAAGCGCATCAAAAACAGCGGCCACACTGATCAAAATAATCACCCCAGCCCAACGTCCATCCATCGCAAATCGCAATGCGGTTAGGCCCGAGGCAAATCCGGCAACGGTTAGAATATTGGGCAAAAGCCAGTAGATCGAAACCGATCTGAAACGCTTTTTCTTTTGAGGGCGATCGCTCATTACCGGCAAACCCCGTCGGTGATTTCAGCGGTCTTGCCCGATAAATCGGCAAGGATGGTTTCGCCAGCAATTGTTGTTTGACCCGCCAGAACATAAACTGGCGTCGAGGCTGGCAACCACACATCAACACGGCTGCCAAATCGGATAATGCCATATTGCTGGCCGATATTCAGATAATCGCCAACCGCTGCTTCAAGCAAAATCCGGCGGGCAACAAGCCCCGCGATCTGCACAACACCAACAGGCTGGCCCGATGCCATTTCAAGAACCATATTCTGGCGTTCATTCTGCTCCGAAGCTTTATCGAGGCTGGCATTTAAAAAAGCACCCTTATGATAGGATGTGGCTGTCACCTTACCGGCAACAGGCGCACGGTTCACATGAACATCAAATACATTCATGAAAATCGAAATGCGCCGCCATTCGCCTTTTGGCAGATCAAGATCATCGGGAACGGGAACAATACCGGTTGATAGCACCCGCCCGTCAGCTGGCGCGATCACAAGATGGTCGGTCACTGGCGTGGTGCGCTTTGGATTGCGGAAAAAATAAATACACCATAACGACAAAAGACTGCCCGGAAGCAAAAACCCTGCCCAGAAATAAGTGATGATTGCCGAAACAAGGATGAACAGGAAAATGAACGGCCAACCAGCAGGATGGATTGGCACCAGAACTTCATCCTTGACGCTTTTAAAGATATTCATTTGTTCAAACCTGTTTTCCAACAACCGTTATCACCGGCTGGCGCGCGCGCCGCGTCCAAGCCAAAATCCGTTGCTGGCACCATATCCATTTGCAGCGCAAACGTCATCAAATAATTAACGATGGCACATCCGGCGATCTAGCGAAGCTGGCGACGACGCTCATCGGCAAGGCGCATCGCCGCGCGAACCGACTCGCGGGCAATTAATCCGCGCTCTAAAAGATCATTTAACTTGCCCTGAAATGCGCCGCTATTTAGCCGCCTCGTTGTGCCAAGTGACGGCACCTCAACATAAATGGCAAATTCGGCCATTTGCGGCGGTTCAATTGGCGCGGCGGCGGCAATCTTCTGCGCGGCTGGTGCTGGCACCATTTGCCGTGCCTTGGCCTGGCGACCGTCACCCTGTTGCGCCGAACCAATTGCCGAATCATTTGCCGAATCATTTGACAGGTTGCGACCGCTTGCGCCAGCGGCATCAACCGCAGCAAAATCGGCTGGAACGATATCTGGGCTGAAATTTTGAGGAAATGCAGGCGTTTGGGCTGGCTCTGAACGAAGCGATTCTGCGCCAGATATCGACGGCACCATCACTGTCTCCTCTTCTTTGTCACTCCATATCTGACTTGATGCGGGCATCGCAATTTTTGTTGGCCGAACACGATAAAGTCCAATTTTATCCCCCTTTGGGCGTTGGCGTGGCACCGACCGGATGCGGCCAGATGACCAAGACAGAAATTCACCAACAAGCTGTTTTGACGTGACCTCAGCTTCGATCACCCATGCCCGCTCAATCCGCGGCAAAGCGTCGATAAACACAGCACGCTTCCCAAGCCATCGTGCCTTTAATGCTGTTTCACGTTGCCCGTCTATTTTCCGTTTTTTGGCAAATATCTCTAATCGCTGGCTCATGATTTGCGCAATATGAACCATTTCAACAGCAACCGCATCTAATGCCGCCCGCATTCCGGCAGCCGATGAAACCGTCATCTCGAACAGGCGGGGCGGACGAAACCCAAACAGGCCTGATTTACCAGCAAGCATATCAAGGCTGATTGGCCCGCGCACCGGCTGGGCGGTAAATTCAATGAAAAAGCTGAGGCGTTTTTGCTGTTTGCGGGTTAACAGCCGGTCGGCAAAAAAATCTGCCGCAGCGGCCAATAATTCGACTTTACCTTCAGATGTTTCTGCGTCAGATCCGGTTTTGGCTTGGCTTGACGTTATTGCCGGAATAACCTCGATCATCTTTACCCTGTTCCCTTTATCACATTCCAAATCACATCGACCCGATTGCATGGCGGCATCTGTTTACGAAATGCGAGCCTTGCCCGCTAATCTGCAACCGATGATAGCCCGACTTCAGGTTTACTCCAATTTACTAATTTAAATGCTGCAAATTTAGAAAAAACACCATGGCTTGTGCTCTGATTTGGTGAAACGGTTTGCCACGGAAAAACCCTATTGACTGGCTGGCCGACTGTCCGCAATCTTAACCGCTTGTCAGGTCTGACAAAAATGACCCACACAACAAAATACGGCCGATTCGCGCCACCAACCTAGATAACAGAATGGGAAAACCATGGATAAAGATCTTTTTGAAACTGGCCTTGAAAAACGTAAAGCAACTCTTGGTGCCGAATATGTCCAAAAATCGCTTGATGGTGCTGATGATTTTTCACGCCCCTTTCAAGAAGCGATGACCGCTTGGTGCTGGGGCTTTGGCTGGGGCGATGAGGCAATTGACGTCAAAACAAGGTCAATGATGAATCTCAGCATGATTGGCGCGCTTGGCAAAATGACAGAATGGGAATTGCATTGCCGTGGCGCAATCAACAACGGCGTCACACGCGAAGAATTGCGAGCGATCATCCATGTGATTGGCATTTATTGCGGCGTGCCGCAGGCGCTGGAATGTATGCGCGCAGCGCGCAAAGTGCTGGATGAGACCGAATAGGACATCCGCTTGCGAGAATAGGCAAGGATTAGCAAGGATTAGCAAAGGCTGGCACAAGAAACGGGGCGTCAGGTTCGCGCCCGCGTCAATGTTGTTGATACTTTCGGCGTTGAAACCGTGATCTTCAGCCAGGCGACCAATACGGTGAAAAATGTGAATAACAAACCAGCTGGCAAAATCCTTGTAAGGCGCGTCGGCAACTAATTCATATCCTCCCTTTCGGGATAAAAAGCCTAAGAAAAAACCGCAAAATCGGGAAAAACGCCCGACCGTTTGCGGTTTTTTGCATTTTTCACTTTCCCCAAAAGGAAAATCAAGACACACTACATCTCGTATGAAACAAGCATGGCTATATCAATTTGTTGATGTCCGGCGTGATCAACGCCCAAACCATAACTTGACCTTCATTCATCCCTACAACGCCCCTTCGTTAATGGAGTATTGTCATGCGCATGAACGATCATGACCGACGGCAAGATTGCCGCGTCATTCCTTTCGTAAGGCCTGTCACCAATGAGGATAATGTCGTGACAAGCAGCATCGCTGCTGTCATTGCCGTCACGATTTTACATCATGAGGGCGAGTCACCAGAAGAACGTCTTCTTGAAATCATCGAAGCATCCGGTGAGGCCGAAGTTCTTGATATTGCTGATGTGCTGGAAGAATTTGAAACGCTTGGTAATGCGCCAATGCCGTTTGACCGGCCAGCGAATGACAATCAATATCTGACACGCATTTAAGCCGTAACCATAAAAAACGCTTCGGCAAATGCCGGAGCGTAATTTTGAAACACAGTGGTTGGCCAGGGATTGACCAGGGATTGACCAGGGATTAACCAGGGATTGACCAGCATTATGGCTGGTGGCAGACCCCTATTATTTTTGCGTAGATTTCACAAACCGCCATGCTACCGGCATCAAACAGGCAGCAATCACCAGCTTTAACGCATCACCATATAAAAACTTTGCCATCCCAAACATCAGCGCTTTTTCCATGCCGATGAAGGTTGTCAGCCATGACACGCCCATTGCATAGATTACGGCATTGCCAATCACCATCGCAATCACCGTGCTAATGACCGAACGGCCCATGCCGCGTTCAGCCAAAAAGCCCATAATAACCGCCGCAACTAAAAACCCTGCAAGATAACCACCCGTTGGCCCAAGCAATGCCGCCATGCCAACAGTCGTGCCAGCAAAAACAGGCAATCCCATCGCCCCTTGCAGCAAATAAGCCGCAACCGTTGCCCCGCCGAGGCGCGGGCCATAGGTCATGCCGATCAATAGAACAACCAGTGTTTGTCCGGTTACCGGCACTGGATAAAACGGAATTTTGATTTGTGCCGACACCGCCAAAAGCAGGCTGCCAACGACAATGAGAAAAGCCTTTGCCATAGGCGCTGACATGGCTTTTGCTGCAAAAGGGCCAAAAAGAATAGCATCTGTCAGCACATGATGGCGCATCACTGCCGTGGTCGATGACGCGGATTTATGCATTAATCGTCTCCTGCCGGTAAAATATATCAGGCCAAACTATAGGGCGAGGCTTCACACAAAGCAATAACGACACATCCGATTTCAAACAGGACTGTCTTGCCCATCATCCGGATCAGGGCAAGGCTGACAATTCATTGATTTTTCGCCCCTACTGCAAATTCACGCCGGCAAATCTGCGATTGCCATCGCCGCATCAAGCATCACATCAAATGCGGTAAAAGGCGCCATCACGACATAGCCGTCACCCGCGCCAGCCGTGATCGAAACCGGCTTGCCAATCACCCGATTCGAGGTGCCGGTTCGTTTGCCAAGCGCCATTGTGACGTCATCCAACGGCCATTCCAGCCCGTGCGAGCGCAAAAAATGCTGGCGGCCAAGCGGCCAGACCGAAAACCGGCTTGCCAGCGGTAGCGTCATTTCAAAATCACCGCGCAAACGCAATAAAACATCATCACCACCAACCAATAAAACTGGCCGGTCATGCGGCAATCGCGCCAGCGCATCAAGCGCCGCCAAGGAATGATCAAACCGGCCATCAAGAAAGCCAATGCCAATGATCAAAGGCGCAGAAATCACACCAAGCGATTTTTCAAAATCAGTATCATCTTGTCCGGATAATTTTATCTGGCGAATATCATCTGGCAGCTGATCAAGATCATTTGCCGAATCCATATCACCAATCACCGCTTGTGGCCGCAACCCACATGACAAAGCCGTGCGAAGACCACCATCTGCCGCAAGAACCGGCCAGTTTTGGCAGTGATCAAGACAAGATAACAATGATCCAGCGATAGGCGCCGCGCCGAATAACAGAATTGGGGAGCTATATAGCAATTGATTATCTTGGCGATGTGCCATGTTGGATTCCCCAAAATATCAGACTTGGCGATGCCGGACTGGTGATGCCAGATTTAACGATATCAGATTGCCAGCATCGCACCAAATTCACATAAGGGGCAAGCCAGCATTGATGGTAATATAAGCCATTGTGATTAAAGTTAGAAGCTGCTAAATTTATGTCATGGATCAGAACTTGTCACCATTGGCAAACTCACAGCCCACAATAGGGGGGCCACGCGGCCCTGCGACCGCATTTCATAGTCTATTGATTCTATTTCCGGTTCTGTTGGCTGGCTATGTGATGATGCATGTTGAATCTGAATTTAATGACATTCTATTCAAAGCCATTGCCGATGCCTATATTCAGGTCAGCACCTTTGTTGCTGGCACATTTTTCATTTTCTACGGCATTGAACGGCTATTGAATATCGATGCGGCAGCGGCGCTGCGCAAGGCAACTTTCTGGCAAGTGCCTGTTGCCGCCGCGCTTGGCGCTCTTCCCGGTTGTGGCGGGGCTATTATTGTGGTGACGCAATATGTATCGGGCCGCCTCAGTTTTGGCAGTGTTGTCGCGGTATTGACCGCAACGATGGGTGACGCCGCTTTTCTTTTGATTGCACAGCAACCCCTTGTCGGTCTTGCAATGGTCGCGCTTGGGTTTGTTGTTGGCACATTAAGCGGCTGGATCGTCAATTATATTCATGGCCGTGATTTTCTGCGCGGCTCACTTGGCGATGGGCAGGATGTTGACCATATGAACGAAGATGCCAGCACGCCATGGCTAGACCGGATTTGGTTAATCATCATGCTTCCCGGGCTGGTTCTTGCCGCGCTTGTTGCCTTTCAGGTCGATGTTGATGCGTTATTTGCAAGCGACTATCTCGATAAGCCGGCAAGCCTTCTTGGCGTGCTTGGCGGCGTATTAGCCGTTGCCATGCGGCTTGCACCACGATTTGGCATTAGCGGTGATACCGCTTTTTCGGCAAGCGGGACGATACTTCGGCGCACCGTTGCCGACACTAATTTTGTGACCGTTTGGGTGATTGGCGCCTATCTGGTTTTTGATTTGTCGGTCTATTTCTTTGCGATTGACCTGAAACAGGTCTTTAGCGGCTTTACGCTTTTCACCCCGATGATCGCCATTTTGATTGGCTTTTTACCGGGATGCGGGCCACAGGTTTTGGTCACGACAATGTATCTTGCTGGCATTCTGCCCCTATCGGCGCAGATCGGAAACGCCCTTAGCAATGATGGTGACGCGCTGTTTCCAGCCATTGCGATTGCCCCCAAAGTGGCGGTGGTGGCAACCCTTTATTCCGCTGTGCCAGCGGTGATCATTTCCTATGGCTGGCTGTTTTTATTTGAATGGTGATCGCATTGACCAGCATCACTTTTGATCAGCGTCACAGATTGCCACTTTAACGCCGCCAATGGTGATTTTAGCCACCCCTATTTTCCAAGGCATTTCCATTGATGTTTGAGATTATTTTATTTGCGCCGCAAATTCCGCCCAATACCGGCAATATCATCCGGCTTTCGGCAAATAGCGGTAATCGTCTGCATTTGATCAAACCGCTTGGCTTTACGCTTGACGAAAAATCATGTCGGCGTGCGGGGCTGGATTATCACACGCTAAGCGATGTTCATATTCATGATGATTTGGCGACCTGTCTGGACTGGCTTGACCAGCCGCGGCTTTTTGCCATTACGACAAAGGGCGAAGAGACCATATATGAACGTACCTTTGCCCCGGGCGATGCCTTTCTATTTGGGTCGGAAACCGCTGGCCTGCCAGCCGATATTCACGCCAGCATCGCGCCAGATCACAAATTACGTTTGCCAATGGTGGCGAATAACCGGTCGCTAAATCTTGCCAATGCCGTCTCGATTGTGATTTATGAAGCTTGGCGTCAGCATGATTTTGCTGGCAGCTAATTTCAAACCAGTGGGAGGCAATTCATTGCCACTTTATTACCCCTATATAATGCACCCTTTTTTCTGATCCATATTCAATCATTACCTCATTCTTGTTTTATCATTTTCGGGGTTTCACCATTTTCGGGGTCTCATCATTTCGGGCCATCCTGTTCTAATAAGAGAAACGCACATGCCAAACACGCCAAACCCATCAATGACCCCTCTTGCCATTGACCCGCCTAAAGCTGGTGAAATGGTGGCGCTTGCTGATGATCTTTACTGGATGCGTTTTACCCTGCCGTTTCGGTTAAACCATATCAATCTTTATGCCTTTGATACGAAAGATGGCTGGTTGCTTCTTGATTGCGGCATTCAAAGTCAGGCCATCGCCGATCAGTGGCAAGTGATGTTGGCAGGGCCATTGGCCGGCCAAACGGTGATTGGCATTATCGTATCGCATTATCATGCTGATCATGTTGGCTATGCGGGCGCGCTGGCGGCCATCACTGGCGCCCCTATCTATATGGGCGCGGTTGAACATGCCCAGGCAAGCTGGAGTCTTGCGCAATCTGATGCCGCATTCGGCAATATCATGGGCGATACCTATGCCCGTTTCGGGCTAGCCAGCGACATTGTCGAACGCATCCGGTCACAGGGCAATTATTTCCGCAAATTATCTGGCGACCTTCCCGATGTCACAATCATTGATACCGATCACCGCTTTCACAGTAAATCAGGCGTCTGGACACCACGTTTTGATACCGGCCATTCACCGGGCCATATGAGCCTGTCCGATGACGACCGCAAGCTTCATATCTGTGTTGATTTTCTATTGCCCCGCATCTCACCGAATATTTCGGTCAGCCTTCGGTCTATCGAGATTGATATGCTTGGGCATTATTACAGCTATCTTGATCAAATGCGCCATCTAGGTGATGACTGGTTAATCATTCCGGGGCATGACTGGCCTTATTTTGGTGGCGGCGCGCGGGCGGCTGATCTGATTGAACATCACGATACGCGGCTTGATCTATTGCGCAAGGCTGCGGCCAATGGGCCAATCACAACGGCCGGAGCAATGCATGCGCTTTTTGCCTTTGACTTGACCGACCATGAATTATTCTTTGCCAGCTGTGAGGCGCGCGCGCATCTAAACCATCTTGTTGCGCGCAATGAAATGCGAATTCAGACCGAAGACGGCATCGATTATTTTCGCCTTGGCTGATCATCAAAGAACAGCCGCCCAATCATCTGATTTTTAAGATAGCAGGTTTTGGCATAACCCAGCTTTCGATATGACTCAGCGCGCGTGCCTTTATTGACTTGCCTTGATTGACTTGCCTTGCCGAAGCGGGCAAAAAGAACGGATGTGAACATCAAAAAAGGCGGCCTGAGATGAGCGGTGACTATAAATTTGACACGTTGAGCCTACATGCGGGTCATGTGCCCGACGAACGTCATGGGTCTCGCGCAGTGCCAATCCATCAGACAACATCCTATGTGTTTCAAAATACAGAACATGCGGCCGCGCTTTATAACCAAGAGCTTGGCGGCCATCTTTATACGCGCATCTCGAATCCGACTGTTGCCGTGCTGGAACAGCGTGTTGCCGCGCTTGAAGGCGGGGTTGCGGCAACGGCAACCGCATCAGGCATGGCAGCGCTTTCAACCGCGCTTTTGGTGCTATGTTCGCAAGGCGATCATATCGTTTCATCATCGCGAATGTATGGTGCCAATATCAATCTGTTGGAAAACACGCTTCCGCGTTTTGGTATCACCACAAGCTTTATTGACCCGTCTGATCTTGATGGCATCGAAAAGGCCATCCAGCCCAATACCAAAATGATTTTTGGCGAGGTGATTGGCAATCCGGGCCTCGATATCATGGATGTCGAAGCGGTGGGGAAAATTGCCGCCAAGGCCGGCATTCCATTGATGCTTGATTGTACTTTCAATACCCCTTGGCTGTTGAAACCTTTCGAGCTTGGCGCCAATCTGATCGTTCATTCATTGACCAAATGGATTGGCGGCCACGGCGTTGCTATTGGTGGCGCGGTGGTTGATGGCGGCAATTTCGATTGGGGGCAGAATGACAAATTTCCAACCATTGCAGGCCCGCATTACGCGATGGATGGAATTAATTTCTACGAAGAATTTGGCCCCGCTGCCTTTACCGCAAAATTCCGCGCCGAAGGCATGTATAATTTCGGCCCGTCACTATCGCCAACAAATGCATTTCATATCCTGCAAGGGATGGAAACCCTGCCTTTGCGGATGCAGCGTCACATGGATAACACTGCCAAGATGCTTGAATTTCTATGCGGTCATGATGCGGTGGCTTGGGTACGCCATCCTAATCTTGCCGATCACCCAGGGCATGAACTGGCAAAACGCATGATGCCACGCGGCGCGGGCTCGATCATTGTATTTGGCCTAAAGGGCGGGCGCGACGCTGGACGCACCTTTATTGAATCGGTTGAATTGGCGTCGCATCTTGCCAATGTTGGTGATGCCAAAACGCTTGTGATTCATCCGGCAAGCACAACCCATTCGCATATTTCGGCCGAAGCGATGATCGAAGGTGGCCTGTCTGATGATATGATTCGTCTATCGGTTGGGCTAGAGGATTTCGACGATATCAAAGCTGATTTCGAAATGGGATTTCGGGCAGCCGCCAAATTTACGAAGACCAAGGACTAACCGCGCAGTCGATCAGGGGGCAGTCACGATGAAGCATCAGCTATTAGACACACAGATCCATATTGCCACTGGCGGACGATCCTTTGCCAATGATGGCGAGGCACTTGTTCTGCTTCATGGCAGCGGCCAGAACCATCTGACATGGGTTCTGCAAAGCCGGTATTTTGCCTATCGCGGCTTTCAGGTTCTCGCGCCTGATTTCCCTGGTCATGGCTTGTCTGGTGGCATGCCATTAGACTCGATCGAAGATATGGCTGATTGGGTGATCGCCCTTCTTGATAGTTTGGATGTGAAAACGGCCTGTCTTGTAGGCCATTCCCAAGGCTGCCTTGTCGCCATTGATGCCGCAGCGCGTTATCCAGAACGTGTCTCACGCCTTGGCCTAATTGCTGGCGCCTTGGCCATTCCGGTGAATGATCAGCTTTTAACAATGTCAGACAAGGCCCTAAGCAAGGCCATTAGCGTGATGACAAGTTGGGGACATGGGCCAATGGCGCATATGCATGACAACACCCAGCCCGGTCATTCTTTTCTTGGCTATGGAAACCGGCTAATGGCAAGCAATCATGCCAATGCCCTTCGCCATGATTTGACCGCTTGCAATAATTACAGTGGCGGCAAGGCCGCGGCGGCAAAAATCACCCAGCCGGTCTTATGTATTCTGGCCGCATCTGACCGGATGACGCCGGTAAAATTCGGCACGGCAATGGCCGATAGTCTGATCAATAGTGAACGTGTCATAATGACCGGCGCAGGCCATATGTTGCCAGCCGAACGACCTGCCGAGGTGAATGACGCGCTTCGCCGCTTTCTGGCACGCTAGACAAGGCTTGGCAAAACCAGCTTGATGACAAAGCCCTAACAACAGGCCCCAATTTTTAAGGATATTCACATGAGCGCTGCAGATTTTCGTAATATTGCCGTGATTGGTGCCGGCACAATGGGAAGCGGCATCGCCGCGCAGATTGCCAATGCTGGCCATGATGTTTTGCTGCTTGATCTCGGGGCCAAATCTGTTGGTGAAAAAATTCCGGCTGAAAACGCCATCGACCGGCTTTTGGCGTCAGATCCGCCACAGTTGATGTCAAAAAAGAATGTTGCCCGTATCACCACTGGCGTCATTGATGATGATTTCGAAAAGCTGGCCGATTGTGACTGGATCATCGAGGCCGTTGTTGAACGGCTGGATATCAAAAAAGCGCTCTACCGCCGCCTTGATGCGGTAATTGGCGCTAACTGCATCGTCAGCTCGAACACGTCAACCATTCCGATCAAGCTTCTTGTCGAGGATATGCCAACCGCGTTTCGTCAGCGTTTTGCCATCACCCATTATTTCAATCCGGTTCGCTATATGCGGCTTCTCGAACTTGTACGCGGCAGTGAAACCAATCATGATGTTATCGATCGCCTTGCCGATTTCAATGACCGTGTTCTTGGCAAGGGCGTTGTTCGTTGCGGCGATACACCGGGTTTTCTTGGCAACCGTGTTGGGGTGTTTGCGCTTCAGGTTGGCATTGACGAAACCCTGAAATGCAATCTTGCGATCGAAGATGCTGATGCGTTATTCGGGCGGCCAATGGGCATTCCAAAAACAGGCGTCTTTGGTCTTTACGATCTGATCGGCATTGACCTTATGGCCGATGTTGTTGTCTCGCTTGGCAATATTCTGCCTGCCGATGATGCCTTTCATGCGGTTGGCGCTGCCAATCCGGCCATTGCAGCGATGATCGAGGCTGGCTTTACCGGTGATAAGGGCAAAGGCGGCTTTTACTGTTTGGAAGGCACCAGGCGCATGGCGCGGCAATTTGCCGGTTTTGACGGTAATGATATGCCGCCATTAAAACCTGCCAAAACCAAACTTCCCGCCGCGGCGATTGCCGCCGCCGAAGCCGCTGCCCGTCAGGATGAACCTTTATTCCTACTGCTTGATGGGCATGATGATCAGGCTAAATTCTGCCGCCGTGTCCTTGGCCGGATTTTGCATTATGCGGCAAGCCTTGTGCCATCAGTGACAACGACACCGCAGGATATAGACGACGCGATGAAGCTTGGCTTTAACTGGCAACGCGGCCCGTTTGAAATGATTGATGCCATTGGTCCCCAGCGTTTTGCCGCGCTTCTTGATGAATGTGATCTGACGATCCCGGCATTTCTGGAAGATGGCGCGCCAAATTACAGCGTTCAGGCTGGCACCTTGATGGTTCGCCATGCCGATGGTGCCCGCCAACCGGTCAATTTACCCGCAGGGGTGATGCGCTTTCATATGACACGGCGCACGCTTCATCCGATTTTGACAAATGACGCCGCCAGCCTTTTTGCCCTTGATGGCAATTTACGGCTTGTCGAATTTCATTCTAAAGCCAATGCGCTAACCGATGCCTCAATGGAAATTGTTGCCGCCGCTGCCAAAGATCATGGGGCGGGAATCATCATTCATAATGACGCTCAGCATTTTTCGGCTGGCGTTGATCTGAATGCGTTTCGCCGCATGATCGAAGCTGGTCAATGGAATGAAATTGACAGCTTTCTTTTGCGGTTCCAGACAGCTGTTGCCGCTTTGAAATATACGCCTGTTCCGGTTGTTGGCGCCCCGTCTGGTTTGGCGGCTGGTGGCGGATTTGAGGTGCTGGCGCATTGTGACAAGCTTGTCGTTCATACCAATTCGGTTCTTGGTCTTGTCGAAGCAGCGGTTGGTGTTGTGCCAAGTGGCGGCGGGGTAAAGGAAAGCTATTTACGCTGGCATGCCCATCTTGGCGATTGGGAACAGGCGGCGTGGAAAGCATGGATGAATCTAGGATATGCCGCCACCGGATCATCGCCTGAGCTTGCATCACGCATGCAATATTTCCGGCAAAACCATGATGAAACCGTGATGAACCGTGACCGGCTATTACCACGGGCAATCCAGCTTGTTACCGAAATGGCCATCTCTTATGCGCCACCAAAACCGCCAAAGTCCGAATTGGCACCCGTAGAACTCGCAGAAAAAATGGCAGGCTTTATGCAAGATGGCGTTGATTGCGGCGATTTCATGCCCCATGACAAAACGGTTGCAATGCAGATTGCCACAATCATGGTTCAAAGCCCTGATGAAGACAGCCACATTGATGAAGATGGGTTATTCGCCCGCGAAAGAGCCGCCTTTATCAGGCTGGCAAAAACGCCAGAAACCCACGCCCGCATCAATGCCATGCTGGATGATGGCGCACCGGTTCGCAACTAGACCTGTCATGCCAAAACTGGCTAGAGCAGGATTCTAAAACGTGCCCGCAATTCGGCATCAAGCGCGTCGGAAATATGGCTTGGATGTGAATTTTCCAGAATATCTTCTTTGCGTTGACGCGCCACCTCTAGCAGGTTTGGTTTGCCAAGCTCTTCCCATTCCTTTGGGCTAGAGCGGTCAGCAATCGCCGGATAGACATATTCGGTTTGCATCAGGTTGATGGTCTGGTCATGGCCAAGATAATGGCCAGGCCCACCCATGCAAATATCCTTCATCACCTGAACGGCCAAGGTTTCTTCATTTACCTCAATTCCGCGAACACAGCGTAAACATTGCCCCAACATGTCATTATCGATAATCAGACTATCAAGACAGAAGCCAAGCAATGACGCATGCATCCCAGCGGCCTCATAGACCATGTTCAGCCCTGACAGACCTGCCATGACAAGTGTACTACCTTTTTCATAGCCTGATTGCGCATCCGGCATTTTGGCATCGGCCATACCGGCGGCGGCACCTCCAGGCAAATCATAATATTGCAGCATTTGCGCACAGGCAGCGGTCAATAACCCTTGCTCACCCGATCCGCCCGACATTGCGCCAGTTCGCAAATCTGAAACAAATGGCCATGTTCCGCAAATACAGGGATGGCCCGGTTTCATCGCATTGACATAGATTAATCCGGCAATCACCTCAGACAATGCCTGCGCCACCGCACCGGCAATGCTGGCTGGTGCTGTTGCCCCTGCTTGCCCTGCGGAAAGCAATAAAACCGGCATGCCGTTATGCACCGCTTCTTCCATCACCAGACAGGATTCAGTAGCAAACCGAAGTGGTGGCACGACAAAACAATTGCTGTTCGATACAAATGGACGCGCCCGCCATTTATCTTCGCCGCCAGCAACGCTGTGCAGCATTTCAAAAACCGGCTTCATAAATTCAGCTTCGGTAAAGCTGACGCCAACATGTTTTGTTGTTCCCTTGATCGCCGCATAGACCGTATTGAAATCCAGATCGGCCGGATCTGGGATATCGCGTGCTACCATCGGACGCTGAAAGAAATGAATATTATCCATCTGTTCGACAATCCGCGCCGCATCATAAATATCGGCAAGATAGGATTCACGATATTCATTCTTGGCCACATCAACAACATGAACCGCTGCACCCGCTGTGCCATAATGAACACGCGATCCTGATAACAGCAAATCATGTTTCGGGTTTTGACCATGAAGCGTGATATGGCGGGCGCATTTAGCAAGCGTATCTTCGACCAACCCCCGCGGGAACCGAAGACGGCCATCTTCGCCAAGAATGGCGCCAGCATCAGTCATATATTTCACGCCCGAATCTGGCGCTTGGCTAAGGCCGATTTCTTCCAAAATCTGATAAACAGTTGCATCAACCGCCTGAACAGCAGCCGCATCCAGAGGTTTGAAATTCCCCCCTTCAAGCCCAGCGCGTATTGGCCGCAAATCTTCGGCTAATGGTGCTGCCCGAAGGTTACGTCTTGCTTCACGGCCGCCGCTGCGCCGCGTCGAATATGGGATCAATCTATTCTGGATCATCAGCATGATCTCCTTAAAAGGGGCCCTATTTATAGTTTTATCTGACTTATAATTTTACCTGACTTATAATTTTACCTGCAGGGCCTTTGGGTCATACAGGGGACGCAAACTCACTTCGGCATCGACCAATTTACCGGCAACATCGATCTGATAATGGGCATTTAATTGTGACTCGGCAGTTTCGCCAATGCTGTTGCATTTGACATAGCCAAGCCCGATTGCACCGCCAAGATAATGACCATAATTGCCGCTTGTCAGATAGCCGATCACCGCGCCATCGCGGTAAATAGCTTCATTGTGATAAAGCAGCGGATCAGGGTCGGTCAGGCGGAATTGCATCAATCTTTGTGAAAGGCCGTCATTGCGTTTGGCCATAACTGCATCAGCGCCAATCATGCCGCCAAATTTGCTTTGCGCCTTATTTTCTTTAACGGCAAATCCAAGACCCGCTTCAAGAACATGATCTTCACTCGAAATATCATGGCCAAAATGGCGAAAGCCTTTTTCAATACGACAACTATCAAGCGCATGAAGTCCACACATAGCAATCGGATGATCATTGCGGCGTTCGGCAATGGCCTCGAAAACATGCGCTGACATATCGGCAGATACATACAGCTCCCATCCGAGCTCGCCAACATAGGTAACGCGGTGCGCGCGGGCGACGGCATGGCCAATTTCAATCTGCTGCATCGTGCCAAAGGGGAAATCATCATTGCCAAGGCTTTGCGGGATCATCGGCTGTAGGAAAGATCGCGCCTCTGGCCCCATGACCACCAAAACCGATTCCGACACGGTAACATCAATGGCAATGGCATGAGCCTGATCAGGGATATGACCATTGATCCAATGAAGGTCACGCCTGATTGTCGCTGCCGGTGTCACAATCAAAAATTCTTCAGGGCCAAGGCGCGTTACAGTCACATCAGCTTCAATATGGCCATCGTCATTTAAGAATTGCGTATAGACGATTTTTCCAACCGGAACCGCAACATCATTTGCCGCAATGATTTGCAGCACCGCCTCGGCATCGCGGCCAATCAATTTAATCTTGCCAAAGCTGGACATGTCAAACATCCCCACCTTTTGCCGGACAGCCATATGTTCAGCCGCGCTATAGTCAAACCAGTTCTGGCGACGCCAGCTATATTCATATTCGGCTTTTTTGCCTTTTTCTTTTTCGGATTTTGGCAAAAACCAATTGGCGCGTTCCCATCCAGCAACCTCGCCAAAACACGCGCCTTCAGCGTCAAGATAGCTATGAATTGGTGACCGCCGAACGCCACGCGCCGACGCAAATTGGCGATAGGGGAAATGATCGGCATAAAGCAGGCCAAGCGTTTCTGATACGCGTGTCTGCAAATAGCTGCGATTGGCCTGAAACGGCTGCATCCGCCGGATATCAACATCCCAAAGATCAATTGGCTGTCGCCCCCGGTCCATCCAATCAGCAAGAACCATCCCCGCGCCGCCTGCCGATTGAATGCCGATTGAGTTGAATCCGGCAGCGACATAAAAATTATCAAGCTCTGGCGCCTCACCAAGAATATAGCGATCGTCAGGGGTAAAGCTTTCAGGCCCATTGAAAAATGTTTGAATACCTGCCGATGCCAATAGCGGAAAGCGTTCGACAGCACGTTCAAGAATAGGCTCGAAATGATCAAAATCTTCAGGCAGTGAATCAAATTCAAAATCTTCGGGAATGCCGTTCATGCCCCATGGTTTTGAATTTGGCTCAAACGCGCCAAGCAGAATTTTACCGGCATCTTCTTTGTAATAAGCGCATTCATCCGGAACGCGCAATACCGGCAGATTGGCCTCGAGATCGGGCATGGCTTCGGTCACAATATAGAAATGTTCACACGCATGAAGCGGCACGGCAACATCTGCCATCGCGCCAATTTCACGACCCCACATACCACCAGCATTCACCACATAGTCAGCCTCAATCGGCCCATGATCAGTTTCAACACCTGTCACGCGGCCATTGGCCTGCTGAATTGCCGTGACCTTGACACCTTGCAGGATTGACGCGCCAAAATTGCGCGCGCCCTTTGCCAATGCTTGAGTAATATTTACCGGATCTGCCTGCCCGTCCTTTGGCAACCATACGCCGCCAACAACATCCGCTGTTGCCAGCCCCGGATAGCGACCGGCAATATCGCTTGGGGTAATTTCGTCAATCTCAACCCCAAAGGCACGCGCCATCGCCGCCGACCGGCGCAGTTCTTCCATACGCTCATCGGTTAGTGCCACCGTGATAGAACCATTGCGTTTAAAGCCAGTGGCAACGCCGGTTTCTGCCTCAAGGCCGAAGTAAAGTTCTTGTGAATATTTGGCAAGCCGCGTCATGTTCTGCGTTGCGCGAAGCTGTGCGATCAATCCTGCCGCATGCCATGTGGTGCCGCAGGTCAGCTGTTTGCGTTCAAGAAGCACAACATCCTTCCACCCCAATTTTCCGAGATGATAGGCAATCGAGCAGCCAATAACACCGCCACCAATAATTACGGCACGCGCCTTTGAAGGGATCTGCATTGGCTATACTTTCATCTTTGCATTTTCAGGATCATATAAAACATGGCCTTCGACCACAGTGGCACGGCGTTTCCGCCCTAAGACATGGACTGAAATATCCTTTGCCTTTGCGAGGGCTTCACGATCAACAACAGCCATCGCAATTGACGCCCCAACGCGGTGCCCATAGCCAGCCGATACAACCAGTCCGGCATCGGCGCCATCAATTGAAACATTGCTAAGATAAACCGCCTCGCCAAAGGGAGCGCCATCATCGGGATCATCAAGGGTAAGGGTGACAAATTCGCGCTGGCTGCCCGTCTGCTTTTCGGCCTGTAATGCGGCGCGGCCAACGAAATCATCCTTGTTAAAATTCACCCAGCGGCCAAGACCTGATTCAAACATCGTATAGTCAGACGTCAAATCTGATTTCCACGAACGATAGCCTTTTTCCAATCGCATCGAATCCAGTGCCAACATCCCAAAGGGGCGCAACTGATGCGAAGCACCAGCCGCCATAACCGCATCATAAACGGCGACAACATCATCCATCTGGCAATGAATTTCAAATCCGGCTTCGCCTGCGAAAGACACGCGAATGACATTTACCTGACAGCCAGCAAGATCAATCTTGCGGTGACTAAGCCAGGCAAAATCATCATGCATCATCGACTGACCCGTCATATCGGCCAGAATGGCCGGTGCTTTTGGTCCGGTCACTAGCAAGGTTGCCAAATTGCGCGTAACGTCATTTATCGTCACCAACCCGTCGGCTGGCAGATTTGCCATCAATAAATCACGATCATGCCAATAGGCCCCGGCACCGGTCATCAGCAAAAAGTCATTTTCGGCAAGACGTGTAACCGTCATCTCGGTCAGAATTTTGCCTTTTGGCGAGGCGAAATAAGCCAGCCCGATGCGCCCAATACGCGGCATATTGCCAGTGATTTGTTTGGTCAGCCATGCATCGGCACCATCGCCAGTGACATGAAATCTCGAAAATCCGGTTAGTTCGAGAATGCCAGCATGTGACGCAACATGACGACATTCATCACCAACCGCATCAAACCAATGTTGACGATCATAACTATCAGCCGGACGGCGGTCAGACTCATTGGCCGGGAACCAATCAGCGCGTTCCCATCCGCCATAGCTGCCAAATTCGGCACCCGCAGCCACCAGCCGGTCATAAAGCGGCGAACATTTTGATTTGCGACCAGCTGGCCACTGAATTTGCGGGAAATGCATCGCATATTCATGGCTGTATGTTTCGACGGCTTTTGCCGCGGTATAGGCGGTATCAACATGATCGGTAAAACGGCGCGGATCAACAGCCCAACTGTCACTCTCAGCTTCGCCTTCAATGATGATTTCAGCAAGCAGCTTGCCAGCGCCACCCGCCTGAACAATGCCAAAGGTAAAGACACAAGCCTCAAACGCATTTGGCACACCAGGCATCGGCCCAAGCAGCGGCAACCCATCGGGCGTATAGGGAATCGGGCCATTGACCACGCGCGTAATACCGGCCGTGCCAAGAATTGGCACCCTTGCGCACGCATCTTCAATATACCATTCCAGCCGTTCCAAATCGTCATTATAAAGTTGGAACGAAAAATCATCCGGCATCGGGTCATCAGACGACAACCAATGCGCCCGACAGTTTTTTTCATAAGGGCCAAGGAGCAACCCATCTTTTTCCTGGCGCAAATAATAAGAGCTATCAGGATCACGAAGCAACGGAAGCTTTTCATCGCGCGCGGTCAATTCGGCGATTGGCTCGGTAATCAAATATTGATGCGCCAATGACACGCAAGGCACGTCACGGCCAAACATCTTGCCAAGCTCGCCAGCCCGATAGCCAGCTGCATTGACCACATATTCAGCCCTGATTTCGCCATTTGGCGTGGTTATTTTCCATTCATCATCATTCCATTCAACCGCCGTCACCGGACAAAAGCGAATAACCTTTGCCCCGAGATCGCGCGCACCTTTGGCCAAGGCTTGGGTCAATTGCGCCGGATCAATATCACCATCCAACGGATCAAACTGACCACCATAAAGATCATGCGTTTCCAAAAATGGATAGATTGCCTGCATGTCGCTATTCGACATTTCCTCAAATTCAACACCCATATGCCGACCCATTGCCTGCACATGCCTGAATTCTTCCATGCGCTGGCGGCTATGCGCCAAACGGATGGCGCCGGTCACATGATAATTCATAGGATAATCAACAAGATCACCAAGCTTGCGATATAGCTCGGTCGAATAGGACTGCATTTTCATCATTGTCCATGAGCCGACAAAATTTGGGCAATTGCCAGCCGCATGCCATGTTGATCCTGATGTCAGCTCGTTCTTTTCCAGCAAAACACAATCGGTCCATCCCATTTCGGCAAGATGGTATAAAACCGAACAACCAACAGCCCCCCCACCAATCACCACCACACGCGCTGATGCGGGCAGTTTGGCTGATGCCTGTAATTCCGTGTCATTTGCAGCGGCTGTTTGATTTGTCATATCAAAGTCTCTTTCCAAAGGTTCAACCAAAATTTGTGGCCTTCTTTTTCATTTCGCCCGCAGTTTTAATAAACTGGCGGCGCAATAACCCATATCAAGACCGCATTGGTCTTGCCCTCATTAATCCATGTGATTTCTTCACCGGCAAAATGGAAACTATCCCCCGGATAAAGCTCGAAACGAACGCCATCAATAAACAGCACCAGACTGCCTTCAAGCACATAGCCTGCCTCTTCGGTTGGGCGCACAAAAGATTCGGGGCACGCCGCCCCTGGCGCAAATACCGAATGGACAATTTCAAAAGCACCGCCCAAATCAGGCGATAACAGGCTTTCCGCCAGTCCTTTTGGCGCATCACTCATGATACGCCGCGAGCCGGCCCGAACAATATAGGCGGCCTCATCACTTACAGCGGCATCGGTAAAGAAAAAGCTGACCGGCAGCGAAAACAGGCCGGCGATTTTACGAATATCGTCAAGCGCAGGTTCAGACACATTGCGTTCAACCTGCGATAGCCAGCCAACCGACCGGTCAAGCTGTTCGGCAAGATCATTTAATGTCCAGTTGCGCGACCGACGCAATGCCCGAATATCACTGCCAATCTTGCCACTTGAACGTAACGGCGCTTTTTGCGGTGTCTTTTGCCGCATCGCCGCCTTATCACTATTTGTTAGATCAATCAGCATCATGTCCCCTTATTCGTCCAAAATACCTTGAACAGAGAAAATGAAATTTTCAATGATTTTTTCATCACCGCATAATTATTTATGATTTTTTCACAAATAAAGACCAAATACGGCCAACCGCTGGCGCGGGCTAGCCGGGTTTTTGATAGCCATCGGGCAACAGGTTACATGCGCTGTCACGCGGTCTTTATGTTTTTAAAATTTTGCTGATTTTAACCCGACAATATAGCGGTGATCTGGCCGCCATCTCGCGGTTTTTTAACGGTCAGATGGCTTGTCGGCCGAATCCTGGTCGGCGACAAACATGTCCTGTCCAGTTGCGCCAGTCATCCAGATAAGCGCGATAAAGGCCCCTTTGGCGCGGGGCAAAACAAAATAAACCCCTACAAGCGTTACCAGCGTCAGAATGGCAATGGCAAGCCATGGCGAAATTGTTGCATCGCGGCCAAGCATAATCATCAATGGCACAACCGCATGGCCAACAACCAAAAGCGTTAACCAAGCTGGCCCATCATCAGCGCTTATATGGCTAAAATCTTCACCGCAATGCGAACAGCAAGGCTGTGGCTTTAAATAGCCCGTCAAAAGCGGCCCAACACCACATTGCGGGCAATGTTTCAAGATCCCGCGCCACAAAAGCGCAAAGGAAAATTGACGCGCCGCAACGGCTGTGTCGGCGTGACGATTTTCGCCGTGGCGATCAAGGCGGCGAGATGCTGGTAGTTTTGTTGGTTTCATGCTTTGTTATGTAGCATGCAGCGTTAAAAAATGAAATGCGACAGACGCGCACGCCCCGCATATGGAAATGAACGCCGTACAAATCGTGATAGGGCTATATGCTGCCCCCTCAAGCGCCACGAATGCCCATATGCACCAATGATGCCCATATGCACCAATGATGAAAGAGACGAAAGATGAGCCGTTTTTTTGAGGAGCTGGATTACCAGCCAACCGCCATTGGCCCCATTTCATTGCGCCGACGCCGCGAATTGCGACTTGATGTTGATGTGTTGGAAATCCTGCTTGGTGACGAGCATCTGATGTCCGATCTTTTCACCACATCCGAGGTTGCGCTTGCTGAATGCGGGCTTGGCGCCATAACCGATGACAAGCCTTTGTCGGTGGTGGTTGGCGGGCTTGGCATGGGCTTTACCGCCGATGCCGCATTGAATGACACGCGCATTGAAAGCCTTGTTATTGTCGAAAAGCTGGCGCCGGTGATTGGCTGGCATGAAAGTGGCCTGATCCCGCTTGGCAAACGCTTAGGTGATGATCCGAAATGCCGGTTTGTTGAGGGTGATTTTTTTCAGATGGCGGCTAGCGATACCGGTTTTGACCCTGTTGAACCAGCGCGGAAGTTTGACGCCATTTTGCTTGATATAGACCATGCGCCTGATTTTCATCTTGCGCCTGCGCATGCCGGGTTTTACCAGCCCGACGGCTTGGCGAAATTGCAACAGCATCTGGTCGATGGTGGTATATTTGCGCTATGGTCAAACGACCCGCCCGATGCGGCATTTGCCGCAAGGCTGCAATCGGTGTTTCGCGTGGCAAATGCCGTTGAAGTGCCGTTTTACAACCCGCTTCAAGATCGCGATTTCATACAAAGCATCTATATTGCGCATCGCTAGATCGTGTGATTTATCCGGTCACGCACAATCAATACAAAGCGTGACCGCCGGATCAACCGCCAAACGGCCAGCAGCAATCTTGTCATCACATTCCAGGCAATAGCCATAACCAGCCGAATCAACCCGTCTTAGCGCCGCAGCCAATGCGGCAAGGCGTTGCTGGCGGCGTTCTTCGGTGGCAAGTTCCATTGATTGTTGCTGCATGGCATCCATGCGGGATAACCGGCCAACTGATTGTTGATCCAATGCAACCGGCGCACGGCTATCTTTTGCCGTTTCACTTAGATATTTCAATTGATCCATTTCACTGCGAATCATGGTCGCCAGATGATCAAGGTCATTATTTTCGTCGGTCATTACCTGCTCATTACTTATGGCCGCGCCTGACTATCGCCGATGGCTTGCCTTTCCTTGCTGATCTTGCTGACCTTGTTTGGCAACGGGCTTAGCGACGGGCATGGCCCTTGTCATAAAGGGTCAAACCGAAGCATAGTAATGGCGGCGTCCTTGTTATCAATCTCTCACCACAAATGCCAAAGGCCGGTCACATCATGTTCTGCTCCCATATAATCAAATCTGTTATGTTTAAATATGTTTGGCAAGTGGTGCAGCGTCATTTGGTGCAACGTGATTTCGCTGGCCAGATGATACGCCTTTGCATGATTGGCTTGGTTATTCTTGGCGGGCCAATACTCCCCGCAGCCGCAGCCCCATTGATCCAGAAAATTGGCGCACCATTATCACATCCGTGGGGCATGGATTTTCTGGATGAGCGGCATTTATTTGTGACCGAGCGCAGCGGCAATTTATATCTTGTCGATCTGTTTACCGGCACCCGAAACAGCATTGGCAATTTGCCGGCAATTGCGGCTGCGCAACAGGGCGGTTTGCTTGATGTTGCGGTTTTCGCCAACCAAGATAACCAAGACGAAAATGATGCCATTATCTATCTATGTTACAGCCTCAAAATTGGCAGCCAAACCGTCACTGCCATTGACCGCGCAGGATTTGATGGCACCAACCTGACCAACAGGCAAACAATTTTCCAAGCCAATAATCCGACAACGCGCGCCATCCATTATGGTTGCCGCCTTGTTCTTGATCAGACCTATCTATATGCCAGCCTCGGCGATCGCGGTGCGCGCCATGATGCGCAAGACCCATCACGTCATGCGGGGGCGATTATCCGACTGTTTCATGATGGCAGTGTCCCTGCTGATAATCCAAAACGAGCTGGGTGGGCACCGGAACTATTTTCCAAAGGCCATCGCAACCCGCAGGGCCTTGCCATCAATCCTGAAACGGGCGCTATTTGGGCTCATGAACATGGGCCACGCGGCGGTGATGAAATCAATATCATACGGGCCGGACAGAATTATGGCTGGCCCAAAGTCAGCCATGGCGAAGAATATAGTGGCGGCAGCATTGGCAGCGGCACATCGGCGCCTGGCCTAACCGATCCGGTATGGATCTGGACTCCATCGATTGCGCCGTCGGGAATGGCTTTTTATCGCGGCACCATGTTCCCCTATTTGAACGGGCACCTACTTGTTGGCTCGCTAAAATTCAAGCGGCTTTATCTGGTGCTTTTGGAAAAGGGGCTGCCAGCTCAAGACGCAATCATGCTGGATGGCGCGATTGGGCGGGTTCGCGATGTTGCCATTGCCGCCGATGGCAGTGTTCTTTTGCTAAGCGATGAAGATGAAGGCGGGCTTTACCGCATTGCCGAGTCCGGCCAATAATCCGCATCTGCCACATCACAGGCCGACTTCATGGCCAAACATTAAAACCGGTTAATCACCCAGCGCAGCAAAAACAGCCCGATGGCAATCAGCATCAAAGGCCCGCCAATCATTTTCAATAGATTGGCGAGACGTGCGTCCTTATTGGCTTTGGCCGCTTTCTTAGCAAGGCTTTCACCGGATATATAAAGCGCATAACCGGCACCAGCCACTGCCATCAAAATAATTGTTAGCGAACTCAGCCCATCCATAATTCCGGTGCCAAACATATATTTTCTGCCTTTTTTGATCATCAGATTGCCATGTGCCGGCACGTTATCGCGAAAGTCACGCCTGCCGCAACAAAAAGACGATTGAAACCAACGCTATTGAGGCGTAATCAATCGAAATGACAAAAACACATGATCTCACCACAGGCTCGCTTGCTGGACATTTTCTGCGGCTTGCCGTACCGGCTGCCATCGGCATGGTATTTTCAACACTCTATAATGTTGTCGATGTGTTTTTTGCAGGCTTGATCAGCACCGATGCACAAGCTGGCCTCGCCATCTCCTTTCAGGCCTTTTTCGTTTTTGTCACGATTGGTTTTGGCCTTGGATCGGCAATGACCGCGCTTGTTGGCAATGCCATTGGCGCGAAAAACACCGCCGATGCCAGCAAAATTGCGATGCAGGGCATTGGCTTTGCAATTTTGGCGTCGGCTTTACTGATTATTATGGCGCTGGTGCTTGGCCCGCATTTATTGGCGTTTATCTCGACCGAAGGCGCCTATCGCGACGCTGGCACTGCCTATTTCACCATCCTGCTTTTCAGCCTTCCCGGCTTTGTTATGGGATATGGGTTAAACGGCCTTTTGCAGGCGCGCGGCGATACGGTTTCGATGCAATATGCGCTGATCGGTGCTTTTTTTGCGAATATCGGGCTGAACCCGCTGATGATGTTTGGCATTCCGGGAATATGGGACGGGATGGGGTTTGACGGCATTGCCGCCGCCACAGTGATTAGCCAGACCGGCGTTATGGTCTTTATCGGATTTCGGCTTGCCGGATCATCGCTAATCGATCAGAAAAAATTTGTCGATATTCTTCCCGATTTGACCGTTTACCGGCAAATTCTGGCACAGCTTTTACCGACAACATTTACCATGCTCGTGATGTTTACCGCCGGATTCATCGTGCAATTCTATTTGAAAACATTTGGCACATCTGCGGTTGCCGCTTACGGCGTTGCGCTTCGGGTTGAACAGTTATTTCTATTGCCGGTCTTCGGCCTGACAGGCGCATTATTGCCGATTGCCGCGCAGAATTTCGGCGCTGGCGAGAAAGAGCGTGTTCGCATTGCATTATTCACCTGCTGGAAATTTGGCTGGCTATTTATGTTTGTGGCCTGCCCAATCCTGTATTTTGCCGCGCCTTTTTTGATGCGCACCTTTACCCCTGATCCGGCAGTGATCGAAATTGGTGTCAGCTATCTTCGGGTTGATGGATTTATTCTGCCGATCTATATGATGCTATTTGCTATCAATTCCCTGTTACAGGCGCTGAAAAAACCAATCTGGACATTGCTTATCGGCATTTATCGCCAAGCTTTTGGCGTGGCGTTTTTCAGCTATATCTTTGTTCATATCTGGGGGTTTGGCGTGATTGGCGTTTGGTATGGTATTGCCACCAGTGTTCTATCTGGCCTGATCTTATCCTTGATCCTTGCCCATCATGCGGCAACACCACTGATTGGCGGTCTTTTCAGCCGTAAAAGCAAGGCTGAAAAAACCTGCTAGCTTTGGCCTTCCGGCATGGCCATTTCATGCATCATCAACGCAAGCGCATCAGCCGTATCAACATCGCGCAAAATAGCCGGATCATCACATGGTACAAGATTTTGCACAGCCTGATGATCATCAAGCAATTGTCGCCCGCCAGAATCCCCCGTCATGGCCGCAAGTTCGGGGAAAAACGCCTTTCCCCAAAGCACGGGGTTACCGCGCTTACCATCGCTGGTCGGCAAGGTAATACAGCGGTGATGATCTTCACGGTCAAGATGGCTTTGCACCAGCCTATCCAGCAATGGCGCTGATAAAAGCGGCATATCACCAAGCGCGATCAACAGATCGGTTACATCAGCGTCCAGCGCGGCAACCCCGACCCCGACCGAACTTGCCTGACCCTGCGCATAATCAGGATTAAACACCAGATGAACCGGCAAACCCTCCAAAGCGGAAGCAACCTTATCTGCCTCATGGCCAATGACAACGACCAACGGCGATAAACCCGCTTCGACCAACGCCTCGGCGGCGTGCCGGATCAGCGGTTTTCCGGCAACCGGCGCCAATAATTTATTGACCGTCCCCATGCGGCGCGATTGACCCGCAGCCAGCAAAATACCGGCCATTTTATCTTCGGTATGCGGGCTTGTCGCAAGCACACGCGGCATCGGGCGCGACGCAATCTCCATCAGCAGCCCGCCGGCCGCCATTTCGGCAAGCTCACCGCGGCTAAGCGGTATATCGGCAAGCACCAATTGCAGCACCCAATCAAGCCCGTTTAATTTTGGTGAACGCGCACATCCCGGCATGCCAATCACATGATGATGCCCAAGATCACTGCCAAGCTTGCCAATCATCAGCAAATTTCCCGGATCGACAGCAAGGCCGAATTGATCGATTTCACCGCCAGCGAGAACCAGCGCTTGTGGCAATTCGTCCTGACGATCAATGATGGCCGACCCGCCACAAACCAAAATAATTTCGGCACCAGCAGCAACGGCTAGGCGCATTTCGGCTGCAACCACCGCGCGATCATGAGCGCAAATACGGCTATCGACAAGCCGGCTTCCAAGCTGGGCAAGCCGCGCCTCGGTCACTTTTTGCGTGGCGCTGAACAAACGATCCCTTTGCCCCGCAAGACGCGTTTGAATAAGCCCAAAATTACAATTACGAAGCGCATGAAATGAAAATGCCACCCGATCAACAAACAAATTCTCAACGGCAATAATTGATGATTCCGCGACAAAAAAGGGAATGATCTTCAACGTCGCGGCCATCTGACTCGCATCAAGAAGCTGGTTATGCTGAACCAGCGAAAAGGTAATGGCCTCGTCAATTTCATTTAACTGGCGGATCAGGGCGCGATCATAGCGGATGATGCCGCGTTGCAAGGTGCGGATATTGACCCGACCTGTTGCGGCACGAGTGAACGCAACCGTCGCTGGCGATAAGGCCCGCGCCAAACGCTCGGCCGCCTCATCTTCATGAATATCGCCATCGTCAGGCTTGGCGCAAATCAATGATGTGACGCCATCTTTCTTTAATTGCGCCACCATCTTTGCCGTCAGGATTGTGCCTTTTTTCAGATTGCCGCTACGCCCTGTTTGGCGATGTGCCAAAACAAGGCCAAGACAATCTGCAAGCGCAAAATTTGCCAGCTTCATTACGCTATCTTTCCGCGAAAGGCCGCCACCAATTCGGCCAGAACCGAAATGGCAATCTCGGCTGGCGTTTTCGCGCCAATATCCAATCCAGCAGGGCCTTTGATCTTGGCGGTCACGTCAGCGTCAAATCCGGCCGCCGCAAGCCGTTCCAGACGCGCCGCATGGGTTCGCCTGCTGCCAAGACAGGCAATATGAAATAACGGTTTACCAAGAACAAGATGAAGTGCCGCATCGTCAATTTTGGGATCATGCGTCAAAGCCACAAGCGCGGTTTCCTGATCAAGCGCCATCTCGCCAAGAACGCGGTCAGGCCAATCGAAGACAAGCTTTATGCCCGAAAATCTGTCCGCCGTGGCAAAGGTTCGCCGTGGATCAATGACGGTTACGTCAAACCCGCTTTGCGTTGCCATTGATGCTAGATGCTGGCTGATATGAACTGCGCCAATGATAATGATTTGTGGCCGCGGTGCCTGCACAAACCAGAATTCATCGTCAACCAGCGCACTGGCCGCTGGCAATGACGCCGCTTGTCGCGCTGGCCCGCCATGAACCGGAAGACAAAAACCAACCGGTAATCGGTGCGCTAGCGATTTGGCAGCATCGGCAAGAAGAACCGGCGCAAAGCCGGTTTCAGATACCGCCATCACAAGCACCGAAATTTTGCCGCCACATGACAAACCGACTTCCCAGGCGGTTGCATCGGCAACGCCGAAATCAAGCCGCTGACTGCCACCGGTTTTGATAATCTCTTGGGCGGCATCAATAACCGCGCCTTCGACACAGCCACCCGATACCGAACCGGCAATTTGCGAATCTTCGCGAACCAGCATCAAAGAGCCAACCTGTCGCGGTGATGATCCCCATGTGTGAATAACAAAGGCCAGCGCCAGACGATGACCCGCGCTCTGCCAGCTCGCGGCTTTTGCCAACAATGCATCATCAGCAAGCAACAGATTACCATCCAGATGATTGATTGGTTGATCGCTCATAATGCAGTTTGTCCCTTTTCCTGTGCATAAGCTGATGCCAAATCTGCAGCAAGGCCGGCCCGCCGCGCCGCGGCCTGCCATTCAGCCAATTTCGGATCCCGCCGAGTTTGCATCTTCGCAAGGCTGGCCGTCAAATCCGTCATCGCCTGCAGCGAATGAATTGGCAGGAAATGGTCGACATGCTGAATCATTGTCCTTACCGAATGGCTTTTTGGCGCAAAGCCGTCAAACCGCAAAAGCGGGTTTAGCCATAATAGTGCGGCTGTTGATTTATGCAGCCGTTCCATATGCATACCAAGCGCATCATCCTTTTTGCGATCAAGCCCGTCAGTGATCAATAGGGTTATTGCCCCTTGCCCCATAACGCGGCGCGACCAATCCTGATTAAATTTTTCAAGACTGGCAGTGATACGGGTGCCACCAGACCAGTCATCAACAAGGTGCGAAACCGACTGCACGGCTTCATCGACATCACGGTGCCGCATCTGGCGGCTGATATTGGTCAGGCGCGTGCCAAACAGAAAGCTTGAAACCTGCGGATGACAGCTGGTCAATGCATGAATAAAATGAAGCATGATACGGCTATAATGTTCCATTGACCCAGAAATATCACACAGAATGACAAGCGGGCGTGGCTTGGTCACGGCCGAACGGAATTTCGGAATGACCATCCCGCCTTGTCGCTCGGCATGCTGCAAGGCCGCCCGCATCGCGATCAGCTGGCCGCGTGATGACAGTTTTGACCGCCGCGCCAAACGGCGCGGTAATTTTGGCCGAAGACTGGCAATCGCCTGTTCAGCACGCCGCATTTCCTCGGCGGACATCATTTCAAAATCTTTATGCTGCAGCCGGTCGGTATCGGCTGCAGTGCCTTCAGTGTCAAACTCAATTTCCACATCATCTGCCGTGGTTGGCAGGTCATTGGGCGGATCAGCCAATGCATCGGACAGGCGACGCAGCATCGGTTCGAGATTTTCATGCTCATGACCTGCCGATTTGATCCTTGGCAGCATCAAATCACGAATCCGTTCGTGAAATTTCGGGTTCTGCCAGAACAGATAAAAGGCCTGATCAAATAACGGCTTATCTTCACGCCGTTTTATCAAACAGCTCACCAGCGCATGATACAGAAAATCCTTGTCAGCCACCCCGATCGTTTTTGCCGCATCGATCGCCTCCAGCATGCTTGCCGATCCCAGCTTCAGACCGATCGTGCGCAGCAGGCGCACAAACAACATGATATTCTGATCAAGTTTTGGCGTCGGATGTGAAATGCGGGTTGAAAGGGATTCGATCATGCGCGCGACAGCTCGCCCTGAACCATTGCCGCTTGGACTTCAGATAGGATGCGCGCCGCTTCACTGCCCTGAATACGGCCAATATCATCCTGATATTTCAATAAAACACCCATCGTTGAATCGACGATTTGCGGGTCAAGCGCAACACAGTTCAATTCAACCAACGCCTGCGCCCAATCAATGGTTTCGGCAACGCCTGGTGATTTGAATAATTGCTGGCCGCGAAGGGTTTGCACAAAATCAACGATCTGTGCCTGCAACACAGCACCCGCCTCGGGTGCCTTTAGCGCAAGAATTTCCCGTTCAACCTCACGGCTTGGATAATCAACCCAGTGATAGAAGCAACGCCGTTTCAACGCATCATGGATTTCACGCGTCCGGTTTGAGGTGATGATGACAATCGGCGGCGTGGCAGCGGCGATTGTGCCAAGCTCGGGAATGCTGATCTGCCAGTCCGACAAGAGTTCGAGCAAATAGGCCTCAAACGCCTCATCGGCACGGTCAATCTCATCAATCAGCAGGATCGGTGCGCCGCGCGGGTTGGCGCGTAATGCGCGAAGCAACGGACGTTCGATCAGGAAATCCTCACGAAACAAGTTATCCGCAGCCGTTTTATCATTATCGGCAGATTGGCGCTGCGCCTGAATTTCAACAAGCTGACGCGCATAATTCCATTCATAGGCAGCCTGATTAATATCCAGCCCCTCATAACATTGAAGCCGAATCAAATCACGATCAAG
>Ga0209137_1000024_pt1 | contig 171142 bp, 230 predicted proteins | sample SaaInl5LU_22_DNA_FD_184642 | JGI IMG/M metagenome (GOLD analysis project Ga0209137, IMG submission 184642) | Marine microbial communities from expanding oxygen minimum zones in the Saanich Inlet - ESP_105LU_22_DNA (SPAdes) (version 2) | ecosystem: Environmental > Aquatic > Marine > Intertidal...
CGGATGGTACTGTATGGGGGACTTTATTCCCAGGTGAAAGTTTATTACAAAAAGACATCATTGAGTGGTGTGATAATATGGAAATTATTGCTTAAATTAGCGATATAGTTCTTTGAAATTATGGGGGCGACTTGGAATTGATTGGCAGGGTCAGTTATACAGGGCACGTAGTGAGATGTTTCCTATCACTTAAATCTATGGTGACAATTTTTTTAGACGGCAACGTTTACAACGAGATGGCAATGTTCGGCTTAGTAGCTGACGAAGCTATCGTTAACGCATAATAGTTATGGAGTTAACAGTAACCCACTCCGAGAGTCGGTTACATCGGGTCGGTCAGGACATTAACCTAGGAACAGAAGTCCGTTGTTGTGGTGGAAAAACGATTGAACCCAAACTCGAATCGTCCATTGGTTGTCAGGTTTACGATGGTGAAGAACAGACTGACTATTTCGGAATATTGCGAATTAATATTGACCTAAACGTGTAGTCCTTTATAGGTGGACTGAACAAGACCCGGGTTTGATTGGGGACCCACTCAGTAGTAATATTGAGTTAAAAATCGGATGAATTGCTGGAACGCTAAGTCGGAAACGATAAGCCAATCAGCAGCCAAGCTTAAGATACATCTTAAGAAGGTTCAGAGACTAGTGGAGAAGTAGAGTCTTCTTAATAACCACATTAGCGTCCGACATCTCATTGAGATGATGATATAGTCCGTACAGTGTAGAAATACATTGAGTATACGCGAAACCCGGCACCTCCACCATTAATGGGAGAAGAAGGATAAAACCATCTTCTCCCTTTTTTCTTTTAGTTCTTTAGTGTACTTACCATTTCTAGGTGTTAACTTAAGATAGTTTTCTTCTACTATGTTTTTTCTATGTATTTTTTTAGGGTGAAAGCTTTCGATATTGGTGATGACTGATAAACCACTCCTTAATTGGGGTGGTTTTTTTATTATAGAACGTCTATACTTTCTTCCCCTTTTTCATATACTTTTTACTCTAAATATTTATACTTTAATATGAGAATTATATACAGTTTCAATACATCAGTTGAGGACGACGACCTTTACTATAAAGGCATCAATTTAGAACATAACTTTTTGTATTACGAATTATCGATTAGACTATGTCGACAATATTACCCTGTGACGTTATATACTGACGAATACGGGGCTAGTCGATTGGGACACTTAGTAGATGAGGTAAAACTATTAAAGAAAGACCCTGATAATTACATTTGGAGTGAACCAAAGTTTGAAGCAATAAGTAATGAGTCTGGGGAATTTTTACACGTAGATGGGGACTTATTTATTAGTAGACCTTTCAAATTAAATGACTCTGACGTTTATTATGACTACACAGAAACTACGTTATATGAGTATTACTATAAAGATAACTTAAAAAACTTTACTGATTACGGGATTGGTGAAGTATTCCCTGAATGGTCCAGTGAATATTTAGGGGCGTTCAATATTGGGATTTTAGGGTTTAAAACGGATGAAATAAAAAATATCTATTTAGATAGGTATTATAAAATGAAAGAATGGTATTATAACGTATTTCCGAATAAGGAGATTTATTCCCGTATACCGAGTATGACATTAGGGGAGCATAGTCTATCGTGTCTATCCAATTATTATGGGTGGAAGTCGACCCCATTATATGATGAAAATCAATACTTACACATGTACGGTGGTCGTAAACATTTAGACATGTTCCATAAATTCGTTGGGGCTTACTTAGCAAGTAGAGAGTTTAAAACGTATAAAGACAATGGACATAATTTCTAACAACCATTTAGAAACTATTAGGGAAATAAATACGATAACTAATAACCAAGTTTTTTACGGAGGTAGTTTAGAGGATTATTTTTTATTAGGAGGGTCTGATAAACCAATAGGGGATTTAGATGTTTTAATTTATAATCCTGACCTTATTAATATATTTAGTAATCGATATTCATTAACAAATCCTAAAGGGTCGTATTTCAACAGGTTTATGGGTGAAAAATTCACAAAATACAATACATACATCAATGACATTAAAATCGATTTTTTGTTATCGCATAGTGAATTAGATGAAAATAACTTTACAGAATCTATTTTCGATTCAGTGGTTGTCCCTCATAGAACATTACTATTTAAACGTACGATATTAATGGAGTGGATAGAAAAATCAGTTCCTAATGATATGTGGGCTCATGATAAGTTCTCTAAAATATTAAAAAAATATGAGGGTCTTAATAGTATGTAATTCAAGGTGTGGTTCGACAAACTTAATGAAGTCAATATCTTCATACTACGAGATACCTTACTTATTTGAACCTTTTACCAAACAAAAAGAAATACCAATGTATGGTGATGTGGTAGTAAAGAGTCTGATTAACCATAGTACGGTATCTAACTATATTGAACTTTCTAAACACTTTGATAAAGTGATTTTACTTAGTCGTAGAGACATTATTGGAATGTCTGAATCATTATATTGGGTTTCTAAAACATGGGAAAAGAATGGTTATAAAAAGGACGGTGAGTATCATTTATCGGAATATGAGTTTAATGAAGGAATTGATGTTACTGAAAAAGATTTATATAATAAAGTAGTTGATAGGATTAATATGTTGAAAAGTTTATCTAACGAATTAAATATTCCAATAGATTACTATGAAGACATTTTTTATAAGGATAAAAAACTAATCGATACCGAAATTGGATTGGATTTAAAGTATTTAGACAATAGTCTTAAACTTAGGAAATAATGTCTATTAAAAACAAAAGAGGACCAAGTCCTCTTTTGATAGATAATTTCACCCCCCTTTCTATTAAATGTTATGGATAACATCCTTTTGAATCTGTTTTGATTCTAATTATAAATATCTTACATTTACATAAAATAACACTTTTAGAAATAAAATATGTCCATTATTAATGAATTAACTTTCAGAAAATTATCTGACAAAAAACCTGTAGATTTGGGTGAGTATGTAATAAATTACCTGTTAGATAACCCTGGTACTGATATTTATGTGGGTTGTGATTCTCAAAATCATAAACACGGAACCATTTATGCGACTGTCGTGGTTTTACATAAAAATAACAAAGGGGGTCACGTATTGTATACAAAAGAACTTTTACCTAAGGTTCTGAATAATTTTAACAAACTATGGGGTGAAGTGGATAGGAGTATAAGACTCGCCACGGACTTAAATCATAATTTTGGTGTACCTATTAAGTGTGTTGATTTAGACTTAAATCCTGACCCTAAATACCGTTCCAGTCAGGTATTACCAGCTGCAGTTGGGTATGTTGAGTCTATGGGATTTACCCCGAGAGTTAAACCTCAGGAGTTATGGGCTATCTCTGCGGCAGATTCTATATGTAAGTAATATTTATTATTATGGGTAAGAATATAATAATAACAGAAAAGCAACTTATAGAGATTGCTAAAACACAAATAAATGATGGTCGTCTTTTAGACTCCATCAAGTCAGAACTTAAGGCGTTTAAAGATGACCTTAAAGAATTATACGATATAGAGAATTATAGTAAGGAAATATTTACCTTCTTAGATAATTTAAGATTATCGGGTATTACCAATATGTTTGGTGCTTCACCATTCCTGTATTCAGGTAAACAATGGATTGAGAACTACGCAAGGTTAAACTCACCACATCTATTCGACGATGACGAATCTTTTGGAGAAATGCAAGAATCTTACCAAGAAGTGATTGACGAGGCGGATAATATGAAAAACATTATGATTAATATTTGTATTGACCGTGGTGATGTGGATTATGATAATATAAGTAGAGAAGTAACTAAAGTATCATCAAGCATGGTTAAACTATGGATGAAGCACTTCAGTTCTGAATTAGGTAAAAAAGTACGCAATGAAAGTGAATCTATGGAAGAGGGTGAGAATGTTGTATGTAACAACTGTGGACACTCATGGGAAATAGTTTTACCCGATGAAGACCCACTATTGTGTCATATGTGTGGTTTTGATGAAAAAGACCAAAGTTTTAAAGTAGAGAAAGTCACAGACTTTTGGACAAATAAAAAAGGAGATAATTAATTATCTCCTTTTTTTATACTCAAACAATAATCCCTAATTTTATTTAAGCTCCAGCTAATGGAGAATTTGCAATATTATTTTTTAATCCGTCAGCCGCTCCACAAACAACATCTGATACCTTCATAGATATTTTGTTTATAAACGCTGAGTTCTCAATAAATGATTTATCTAACTCCTGTCTAATTGTATCAATAAATATACTATCTAATTTTAATTTCGATAACATAGATGTTAAAACAAATTCAAAGAATCCTAAGACTAATATTTTAGTCATCTTTGCACAGTTTGTAATTGTTGACATAATCTCCATAAGAGGTATATCTGCGAATGTTACCTGTACGTAAGTTCTTAATGAAGAATATAGTCCCTCATCAGCACCAAGTCTAGTTACTAATGGTTTAACGAACCAATCCATAACTTTACCAATCGCCCATTCCTTTAATTGTTCAGATACGTTACCACCTAAACCACCTAATAGATTACCAAAAAAATCAAATAACCCTTCATTTAGGTTATCTTCACCATTAAATGATTCTCTTAATATAAATGTACCTAATTTATCTATGTTTACATTTGATTCGTTAATGTCTTTAAACTCATTATTAAATCTCTGCTCTATAGTTGAATTTTTCTTATTATATAAATCAACTAGTTCACTATGTATCGCTTCTCTTAATTTCATATTATTCTTCCTTTTTTATAAATACGTATAATTTATTTTTAGACATAAACTTATTTCTAGCCTTATCTAAGTACCAATCACCACCGTAGACACTCTCTAATTCAATTTCAATGTCACTAATGATATCAGTAATATCTTCATTTGCCACGTAGACTACTTTTGAATCGTCTGAAGTGATTCTAACTTTCTTAATCCTTTTAGCATCGATTTTTAGTTCATTATTTGATTTAGCGACTGCATCGTCACCAATTTCGTCAACTGCATCAATTTCTATAGGTGTAGGTTCTTCAATCTTAGTAACGACATCAATAACCTTTTCCTCTTTTTCCGCTTGTTTTTCAAAGTTGGTTTTACCACTGGATGTAAACGTAAGCATTTTCTTATCAATTGATTCAATAGCCTTTTCAGCGTATATGTCCTCCTCGCTTTTCATATACTCCTCTGTGGTAACCGTTTTACGTAGAAGGGTACTAACACCTAATGAACATACTTGAGCTCTTCTCTTATCGTCATTTACTAGTGTTTCACTCGCTCCTTTTTCAACCATAAATAACTTAAGTTTATCCGTATTAGGAGTATCACTTACTTCTTCAGGTTTCGTTGTTGTTGTATCTGTAGTTGTATCGTTTTGATTTGTTTCAGGTTCCGTTGTTGTATCTGTAGTTGTATCGTTTTGATTTGTTTCAGGTTCCGTTGTTGTATCTGGGTCTTTTTTAGTAGGTTTCCCATTTACCGCAATGTCGAGTTTACTAAATAGTTCTGGTGTAATAGTATAACTAACTTCTCCGAACTTAACAGTTATTGGGGTATCACTCGTCTGTTCGTTAAGTCCTCCAAATTCCATATCCGAAGCATTATCTCCACCACCACAAGTTATATTTGTAGTAGTCCCTAGTGGGGTTCTTATATCGCTCTTATGATAGAAACTACCACTTAACTTTCCTTCCTTATTTAAATAAGTGACCGTAATTATACCATTACTTTCTTTCTTTACTGCGATATCCATACCTGACTTTAACTTTTTAAACTCATATTTTGCAGTCTTATAACACGGTAAGTTAATTGCCATATAGGTCTCTAACTCACTTTGAATATCACCATCTTCTTTCTTAGTCTCAATGACATTTGCGATATCGGCAACAAAGGTAGCTAATTTCGATGTTTCCCAATCACCATCTAACCTATCGGTATTCCAAAAGGCCGTGAAAGATTTACCTGACTCAAAAAACTCAACTAAGAAGTTTTGAATTTCTTCCGATTTATCATTCGATATGATATTAAAACTATCTGAACTTTCAATCTTTGATGCGACAAACTCGGCAACATCATCTATATTGTTCTCTTCCATATGGTCAGACCACATGTCTTCATAATTAAAAGACCCACCTTTAAATCTTTTAAAAATACCATATGTGAGAGATTCAAGACCTTCCCATAGTTCAAACCCTTTACCTTCACCATCAATAATACTTCCACTCTCAACTCCTTGAATAAAGTTACTTAGTATAATTAATAAATTGTATATTGAAGTATTTGTTTGTAGTTTATCGTGTTGAGCCACAAATAATTTGGACGTACTTTTCACTACATCGTCTAACTTACCCCTAAAAGGTCCTGGTTGTAGTATTTTTTCTTGACTAGCTTTATCTACTAAATATGGTATTCCGTTTGATACCATCGTTTTAAGTCCGTCAAACGCACTACCAATACCATCGGCAATTGTACCTAAAACGGTCTCGTCTTGTTCAGAAATTGTAAAGTCAGAACGTTCTATTTTTTCAATTAAATTTAATATTCTCTGTGTTTCTTTCATTACATTTTTCTTTTTTTACCTACCATATCATGAGTTGGTTTATATTTACTCTTCTTCTTGTCCAATATCTCAATATCCTTATCTCTACTGTACTCTTCATCCGATTTGTAATCTTTTAGTGTTGTGGCAGTTATAAACGATGCTCCTGATTTTTTTAAATAACTAAAAAATCCTCTAGTATCCTTTACCACTGATGGGTCCACTGTCCTTAAGAATCTTTCGGTTCTTTGTTTAAATGAAGAACCTTTAAGGAAATCGTCAAAAGACTTATGTCCGTTAACCATAACTAAATTAGCGAACTCTCTTTGTAGTTCTTTGTTTGTTGACAAAACATTTTTTCCTTTAATGTTTAGATTTTTACTTGCTTCGTATAGAATACTATTTAAATTTAAATTTTTAGATAAAGGTCCGTTTGTCATTTCTTTTACTAAGTGATTTTTAAACATGTCCTGAGTCGCGTAAAACGCTCTTTGTCTGTTCTTTTTAAATAATCTACTACCAGCGGGTAGTAAAATCCTACCCTGTTTAGTTAACTTATTTGACGGAATTTGTTTTATTAGTTTAGAAGCTACCGATTTAGCACCGCTCTTAGTTGAGGTTTTCTTACCTAAACCAAGGATGAACTTCTCAAGTCGATTCAACAGTTTAATACCCTCCTTTGATAATACATCATCGATTTTTGTAAAAGGGATTATAGCAATGGCCCTTATAAGTCCACGTAATATATCAAATCCCGATTTTATATATTTAGTGCTTTTATTGATAACGTTTATTACGGGGTCGAATATGTCTTTATAGTTTTTAAGTGTTGAGGTAACTGCATCCCCACCTTTTTGAATCGTCTCCATTATTTTAGATAATGCCCCAACAGGCATCATTTTAAAAACGGATTTAAGGGGGATAGCGATAGCAGAACCCACAACAGGTATAACTGCAATTAGGGATAAAAGACCGTTAGTTGCGTGAGGAACCCACTTACCCTCGAAGGATGCTCTTATAAATGAAATAATTGCGTTTATAACATCAAGTGCGTCTCCAACGACTGGTATGATACCTGCATAGTCTAAAACGGTTTGAACACCATCCAACCACTTTTGTTCATTTATTTCTTCTTCACTTATTAACCCTCCTTTATTTTTGGAGTAGTCAAAACCGTTAACTCTATTAAATTGTTGTTTTTCGGATAGTATGTGACTATAATCTCCAATTCTTTTTATAGTCTCCTCTAAGGAGTATGTTAATTGTAATTCTGTATTTTTCATATATTACGGTATTGGGTTCGCCTTACCTCTTGTTATTTGAACAATTTCAGACCACTTAGTGACACCTACTCCATTGGCAGGTCCCCTTTGGACACCGGTCTCCCATTGTGGGTATGACGTGGTACCTTCACCCCCTTCCGCGTCTTGTTCGATTATATCGGATGCGTGATTGGTGGTTAATCTACTATATTGTTCTTTAGTTAATATAACTTTCATCTATATAAATATTTAGATATACTAAAAAATATAGTTATAACCCTTAAAAGGTCAATTTACTTTAAGTGTACATTTTAAAGATACATTACCTATATCGGTTTTTTGACTTTTAACCTGTTTAAAAAACTTGATAAGTAAGTCGTCCCATATCTCCTCATACTGGTCCCTGTAAAGAATATTAATTTCTGAAGACATAATACTTAACTCTCCTTCCTTATCATCATGACCCAAACCAAAGATACAATGACCTATTTCGTGGTAGACAATATATTTTAAAATGAACTCATCATTTATTTTGTCGTTTATATAGATATCCCTATATTTGTAGAACAAATTGGCATCGGTAATACAAATACCTAAGTCATTATCGGACATAGTGTTTTTATTAAGATTGCTTAATCTAGGGTAATCAGTCATATTAATCCCATGTGTTTTAGCGTCCTCAATAAAACCAACGTATATCGACAATAAATCCCTATCAACATTAGTCCCACGATGTCTTGGAGTACAAGAAATCAGAGTAAAAATTAGGAATATCGAAAAATAAAATTTATATTTGTACATAATTAAAATAGTCAATAAATAAATATCTTATGAGTAGAATAAAAGAGTATCACATCAACAATTTAACCAAAGAAGAAATCGAGATGGTTAGAAACATGTCAGTCATTCACGAAGAAGTGGAATTTGTGGAATCACAAATTGATGAAATAAGAAATAAAATCATCAGTTTAAAGATAGAAACACCAAAAACGGTGGATAATAAACTTAAAATTCAAAAACTCCAACAAGAGTTAGATTCTATAATTAATGGTTAAAAATAAAACTATATTCTGTGATATTGACGGAACAATATTCGAATACCGAAAGTTTGAGACATATACTTCGTCAACCCCAACACCAATTGAGGATGTGGTTGAAAAGATTAAAGAGTGGTTTGACAATGGTGAGCAAATTATTTTAACCACTGCAAGACCTGAGTATATGAGGTATCGTACAATGGAAGAGTTAAATATGTTTAATATACCATACACAACATTACTTATGGGTATCGGAAGAGGTCCTCGATACGTCATCAATGATATGGACCCAAACAAACCAGGAAAACGGGCAACAGGAATTAATTTAAAAAGAAATGAAGGATTTAAAGACATCAATTTATCGGTTTATAGTTTATAGTGTTCTAATACTCTCAACCTTAGGTTGTGAAGCGGAATATGAGATGGAGACGTACCCAACACTTAGTGGGTCGTATAAAGTCGAGTTTATATCCGCAACAGGTCAAAACTTAATTACTGGTCAGGTTATAGATACTATGATTGTCGCTGGTAGTTTTTCAATGAAAGACCCAATCGAACCTTTTGATATATTAGATATCGGTGAGAGAATTCATTTTACTAATAGTAACGTTTACGGAGGATACTACCTATCAAACTTAGGAGATGAATGGGAATATAACTTTCATTATTATGTTCATCGTGATTTAATTACAGGGGCGTATCGAAGAATTGAAATTGATTACTTCAATACAAAAAGGGTTTTTACTATTGTTGCCGATGGAGTTGATTATCTGATACTATCGAGTTCAGGTCAATGGGAAGATGGTTCACCTGAAAAAACTTTTACTAAGTTCACCATGCATTTAGAAAGAATCGGACCTTAAGTCCGATTTTTTTATTTAGTTAGATACCGTACTTTCGTCGATATCATCAGGATTTACACCTTCAGGGTAAATGTCATTACCTAATTTAGCGAACTTCTTAACTATTTCACCCGCTTTAGCATTTGCCTCATCTTCTATTGGACCTCCAACATCTGCAGGTTTCTCATCCAACTGACCATTTTCAAATTGCATGTGATGGGTCATTTCGTGAGCAATAGAACGAAGTATGTCTACTAATTGTCTGTCCCTACAATACACTTTAATAGATGATTGTTCACCACCACCGTAGTTATACACTGCAGTCGTTTTAATACCATTCTTATCGTTTTGTAAGTTAACAGTAATTTCTTCTTTAATACCTAACTCTCTCATCGTAAATTTGACAAAGTCCTCAATAAGTTTCTTATCGTTAGATTCAAACTGAGCTTGGTATTTAATTTCTTCCTTAAGTAGTGATATAAACTTCATACTAATAAATACTACAAAATCTCTTCTTCGGGAACATCATTTTCATTAAATGATAAAAAATGTTCTAAGATGTCATAGATATAATCCTCGTCCTCTAAAATCTCTTCAACTGACATATCATCAATTAATGAAGGAAGTGGTAGATTAGATATAACACCTTCATTATCTAAATTTAATATTCGATAACTAACCTCTGAGTCATTCTCTAAAGAGAATTGTATCGTAAGTTCTTCTGTGTCGACCTCATAATTAAAGTCGTAAATTTCTTTTATTTTCATATTGTTAAATATTACGTTATTTGATTTATTATAAATCTTATCGTATATTAAATACAATGAAACTAACAAAAGTACGTGTAATTAATGAATGGTATGAGATAGATGGGTTTATACATATCGATTTTATGATGGATAAAGATTACCATAATCTCGACTATACTGATTCGCATGCTCGTATATTGAATGTGGATATTGATGAGTTCAGACAATATATTGACGGTATGGGATTATTAGAAACCACCCAAGATAGATGGGACTATGGTTCAGAATCTCATTATACCATTGATAGTGTTATGGATTTTGACGAATGGATGGATAACTATATGGATGACCAAATAGTTAGACAATACGTTTTAGATTATATGAAGGAGGGTAATACCCCCGACTTAATGGTATTAGATTAAACTTTAATAGTTTTATCAATTAACGCTAAAATTTCATTACCCGTTAAAAACGACTCACCTAAATATGTTGACTGTGTACCACCTATAGGTGATGTATAGTCCCCAACGAACTCTTCAAACTCTCTTTTAGACCCAAATGCTAATTTATCGTCTTTGTTATCCGTGGCGTGATACAAGTAAACTCCCTTTTTATTCTTTCTAATAAATTCATAAAATTTCTCGCCATATTCAAAAGACTCAGGAAAATCATTTTCCTCTTCATAGTCCAATGTTATATCTGCTTCTTTTTCAAAACTCTTGGTGAACTTAGTTATGAATTGTTCTAAGAATAGGGCACCCTTAAATGTGGCTCCCATTATTAAGTAGTTGAATATATTATCGATATTGAAATCTGTATTTCTACCCATCAACTCGTTGATTCCTGTCATAAGTGGGTGTAATATACTAGCAAACCCTAATATTCCTGAAACGGTACCCGCAGTATACCCCATATCCTTTAATACCCCACTACCGATTTTAAGTAGTTTGGTTATTTTATTTGTAGTCTCACTTACTTTGTTTTGAATGTTTTGAGATTCTAAATATTTTTTTAGTTCCTGTCCTCCTTTAAACCTATCGTATGATTTAAAGATAAATTGACAAGTACCTGCAACTATCAGTGAGGTAATTTGGTCCTGAGTTAATTCAGGGTTACCGCCCACTAAAAAGGTATTTATCGGTTCAAATGTTGCGTCGATAACTAATGAAAATGTTGGGATTAATCTAAGGTTAAATAAAATAGATTTAACGGTATCGTCCTTTGTTGACTTTAAAAGTTCTTCGACTTTTTTTGATTGGTATTTGCTCATAACATGTCTTTTATTCTTTTGGGTAATGTATTACGGTTTTTTGCCCACTTCATTTGTAATTTAAAACTGGTTCTTATTTGAGAATCTTCTTCATCAGTGATAATATTACCGTCAGTGTAAACTTTATACATTAATAAATCTAAGAATTTGTTTTTAGTTGCTTTATTATGTTCCATATTTTACATACCTTTTATACAATAATAAATATAGTCAAACAATAATAAATGGAAGTTAACGTAATAATCATAGACAATTTTTATCAGGACCCTGACTCGGTTAGAGAGTTTGCTCTTAATCAAGAGTTTGGTGTTCAAGGTAATTACCCTGGTAATCGTACCATATCTTTTTTAGATGATGAATTAAAACACTATATAAATTCAATAATTAAACCCCACGATGGTGAAGTAGTTTACTGGGGAGATAGTGAGGAATCATGTTATACAGGAGCGTTCCAACTAACAACCGCACAGGACAGAACGTGGATACATTCTGACCAAACAACGGGTTGGGCCGGTGTTTGTTATCTAACCCCTAACGCTCCACATACAGGAGGTACAGGACTATTCAGACATAAGGAAACTGGGTTATATAAAGTCCCTAGAGATGAGTATGGTAATAAAGTAAGTTACGACCACGAATTAATGGATGAAGTTAGTAGGGATTATCAAGACTACACTAAATGGGAAAGGGTTGATACCGTAGGTAACGTTTATAATAGATTGGTACTTTATCGTGGAGATATTTTCCACGCATCCTTAGATTACTTTGGTAATGATTTAGATGATGGTAGATTGTTCCAAACGTTCTTCTTCAGTACTGAAAACTCTTAAAAACAAAAAAAGAGGGCTTAATGTCCTCTTTTTTTTGTTATATGTTTTTTTATTTAAATTATAAGTTTTTTAAATGTGGTGGTAATAAACTAACTGGTATACCGAATTTCTTTTTTTCGGGTTTTCCTTTAAAGTTACGACCATCAATACTAAATTCGTATCCACTAGTATGTGCCCACGTTTCGTAACCCCTATTAAGAACTTGTCCTATTTGGAATGGGAACCTTACCTTATATGGGTTATCAATACTAACAATTTCACCGTTAGGGTGTTTTTCTACTGTTAATGTTACTCTAGGGTTAACTATCTTTCTAAATATTACTTTATCGACTCTTCTATTCATAAACGAATCACTTTCATTAAGACTATTAAGTTTATTTGAAATTTCGTCTTTATTAGAGTATATGTACGCCAATACTTCAGGTCTCAAATACTTCTTAACCTCGTCATTGAATATATCATATACTTGGTCAATATCTCTTTCTCCGCCATCGACAGGTAAATACTCATCGACTTCTTCCTTTGATACTTTAGGGAATTTTATGGTGTGTTCTTCACTATAGTTAATTTTTAATCCTAAAGAGTTATCACCTATTTTACCAGAAACTGGTTTTTCTGATTTGAAATTTTTAAGTATTTCGTCTTTTACCCTTTCGATATCATAAATAACATAATTAAATGACCTTTCTTCTTTAATGATATAACAGAACATATATAAAATGTCAGAAGGAAAACAAGTATCTAAAAACTCTCTTTTAACTGTATCACTATCTTCAGACATTAAAAACTCTTTAACTGTTTCGTAATCAATACCACTCTCATTTTTAAAGTCGTTAAACTTTCTTAGGAATGAACCAATACCGTAACGTTCTTTATTATCTTTTACTAACTTCAATGATATCTTCTTCACACCTGAATTTTTACTGATTATAATATCAGAGATAGGGTTTTTATCATTATTTTCAGGGTCTTCATATGTTAGTTTTGCGGTAGTGTCTCCGCCAAATAAACCAGCAACCAATCCTTCAAATGCGAAACCTCTACCATCCGTTGTTGTTGAAAGTCTATTCCAGTATTCGTGAAAACGGATTTTATCTTTTAATTTAAGGGAGTCTGATTCATTAGACCCTAAATCGTATGATTGATTTAACCTTAAAGAGTATCTCATCTTATTAGTGGATAAAATTCCTCTAATCATATCTGATGATGCGATGTTGTCTGAATGTATACCACCCAATAACTTAATTGCCTTAACAATGTAATCCTCAGACGCTTCGTTTAAGATACCTGCAATTTGTTTATTTGTGAATTTTAATTTCATAATTAATTAAACGTATAGTATATAAATATTCGATTTATTGGGTTTTTTGATTTATCTTTGTCAAATACAATTATAAACATAGTAATTTAAAATTAAAATGGAAGATAATAAGTTTTATGAAGTTTCTAAGGTGAGTGATATTATTTTTGTAGAAACTAATATTGGTGGAATTATTGAGACAAAAAAGGGTGTGATTATCAATAATCGTGTTGAGATTAGTGAGGGTAATAACTTTAGTTTTAATGGGGATGTTTATAAAGTCGATACTAAACCTGATGTTATATCATACGGCCCATCAGGATGGGTTAAGGTTACTTTCAGAACAAAAAATCACTAAAATGTTGATTTTTTTACGATTAACACATATTTATTAGTATACTCGCAATATTACCGATTTTAATTTACCAAAGTAAGATTGAGAATAACATACCAAAAACAATATTTTAAAAGAACCCTTCGGGGTTCTTTTTTTTGTTGATTAATCTCAAAATATGTTCTATACTTTTCATATGAACAAAAAGGATAAATGCGTTATCTGTGGACAAGACAGTCCCTATTCAATAGACACACCGATTTATAATCGATACGGATACATCGAAGGTGCTGGTCAAGGGTGTGCAACCAATGAAGATACGTGTGAAAACAAATTAATCGTTCGTAATAAACAAATTCATTTAATAAAAACATGATATACTGGTTCACAGGACAACCTGGTCACGGTAAGACCGTATTAGGTAAAACATTAGTAGAGTATTTAAAAATTAATTACCCACATAAGAAAGACATCTTTCATGTGGATGGTGATGACTTAAGGTCTCTCACAGACAATAAGGATTATAGTAGAAAAGGTAGAGAGGCCAATATCGAAAGAGCTCAAAACATTTCTCAGTACCTTAACAACAAAGGTTATGACGTAGTAGTTTCGTTAGTAGCTCCTTACGAAGAAATGAGACAGAATTTTAAAAACCGACTTGACGGAGAGGTAAAAGAGTTCTATGTTCATACTACAGAGATTAGAGGGAGAGAACATTTTCATAGTGATGAATATGAAAAACCAACTGAAGATTACTTAGATTTAGATACTACGGACACTCCTGTAGAATCTAGCTTGGTAGAAATAATAAACTATATAAAACTATAAAAAATGGAAAGCAATTCAATTATTTTCAATATTGATGGATTAGACACACCGATTTTAGAACTTAGAGAAAATGGAGACATTTATGTGAAGGGTAAATTAATCGAGAATGATGTCGAAGTAGTAGAAGCACTACGAGAATTCATCCAAGAGCAAGTAAACTAATAAACATTAATTAAAAACAATTTGAACTATGGCGGAATTTAAAGCAACTGCAGACAAAGAAAGTTCATCGACTGAAAAGAAATATTCTTTCTTTATTGGTAGATGGCAACCTTGGCACGCAGGCCATCGCTGGTTGATTGACCAGAGACTGAATGAGGGTAAAAATGTATGGATAGCAATTAGAGATGTTAAGCCAGACGATAAGAACCCTTTTACGGCAACCGAAGTATTAAAGAATCTAACAACAGAATTAGAAGATTTAATCAGAGAAGGTAGGATATTCATTAATATCGTACCGGACATTGAGTCCATTAATTATGGAAGAGGAGTGGGATATGATGTTATCGAACACGTACCACCACAACAAATTCACGATATTTCAGCGACTAAGATACGTGAACAAATGAAGGCTGAAGGTAAAATATGACAAAAAAAACTAAAGTTTCGTTAAAGAGACACGTTTTAAAAACAATTACATGGCGTATCGTTGGTACGATTGATACTATGGTTTTAGGATGGGTAGTCTCGGGAGACCCAATAGTTGGGTTAACGATTGGAGGTTTTGAAGTAGTGACTAAAATGATTTTATATTTTTTTCACGAAAGATTATGGTATCGTAGCGATATCGGATTAGACAGAGAACAGTAATAACTATGAAAAATCATTTTGAATGGGATGTGATAATGGAGGAGTATCCACATTCATTTAAGTTTTTTAGAGAGACAGTATTCCCAAATACTACGATAGTAAACAAAAGTATACTGTCTCTTTATCACGTTAGAAACCTATATAACTTCTTTGATTCTGTTGGTGTATTACTCACCGTAGAATGTATTGGTGAGAATATATGGTTAGGTAACATTCAATTGAGGAGTGGTTTTTCATTCTCAGTTTCAGGTTCACATATGAACCGAATTGATTTGGAGGTTGCTGGATTCACAGAGTGTTTTCAGCAACTTAACAAACGTTTAATAAACTTAAAAAATAAAAAGTAATTGTTTTATTTTTTAAAAAACTATGTTAACTTATAATAACATAAAATATCAATCTAATGATAAATAAAGAACTAAACGTAAGAGAGCTTAAGTACGATTTCCTTAAAAATGGTATTGTAACCATTAAGGATTGGTTGGAACCTGAGTATGCGAATAACTTATGGAATCACTTAAATGATATGCCTCAAGATTGGTGGTTTGTATCTTCTAGACCTGCGGTTGACGGGGATATGCACGTAACACGATGGATACCAGAAAATGAGAAATACATTAAGGATTCGGATAAAGTCGCAAGGGAATCATTCAATAAAGGAATATTTTCATATTCGTTTAGAAGAACTAATGATGACCACGTACCTGAATGTCGTTGTCACGAATGTGTCTTTAGAGAAGACTTACTATCTGATGAAGTGGTAGGGTTCTTAGATTATATTACGAGTTATAAAGTTACTAAGATTAATGAGTTATTTGCGTCGTGGTATACTGATGGGGATTTCTTAGGACCACATAGTGATGGACCTAACGGAGTTTTAGGGTTTGTTTATAACTTAAGTAGTGATTGGAAACCTCATTACGGTGGAAATTTACATTTTCAAAATAATGAAGATGAGAGCTTGATTGAGAAAATTAATGTACCTAAATTTAACACGTTGACGATGTTTGACCTTTCAACCAGTATGGGACATATGCATTTTGTTTCAGAAGTGGTTAAGGGAGTTCCGTCAAAGAGAATGGCTTTCGCTGGATGGTGGGGTCAAAACGATGAAAATAAAAATACAATAAATTATTAATATGAAATTTAAAGACACAGTAGGTTATTTTGAATCTGCATTTACAGTTGAAGAGTGTGATGCTCTATTAGAGAGGTTCGAAAGAGCAAAAACATTAAAGTTGGCATATTCAGGTCAATCAGGTATGGGGGTTAATGATAGTATCAAAACTTCTACAGATTTCGACCTACTTACGTCACCTATTGAAGATGATATTATTTTTGGGTACAGTGTTATCGAAAAATTTAATGATATCATCATTAACCAATACTTAGGTAATTTCCCACATAAAGAAGAATATTCTGCGGGTGATGACTTATTCCAAGCACAAACATTCTACGAGTTATTACAAATTCAAGAATACCCAAAAGCTAAAGGTCATTATAATGCATGGCACGCAGAAACAGGTAACTTCGAAATGAGTAGACGATTATTCTCATTCTTACTTTATTTAGATGATGTAGAAGAAGGTGGTGAAACAGATTTCTTATATGTTCAAAATGATGAAGGTGAAATGTTATCAATTCAACCAAAGAAAGGGACTTTATTAATTCACCCAGCATCTTTCCCATACATACATAGAGGAAGAACACCGGTTAGTGGAGATAAAACAATTTTAACTACGTGGTTATCATATGAACCAGAATACTAATATAACACAAAAGACTTTATCGAGAGCGTTTTATGAGGTTATGTCAGATTTGTCGACCTCAGAAGATGACCCGGTAGTTTTAGGATGGAGAGACAGAGAGAGTCAAACTAAAAGGTTTGATGTCTTTGTCGACCATTGTGTGAAGAGTGGGGATACAGTTATGGATTTCGGTTGTGGAACTGCTGACCTATACCCATACCTAAAAGATAAAGGTGTGGATGTTACTTATACAGGTATCGAGATTATGGATAGTTTTATAGGTAAAACAAAAGAAAGATTTAATGATGAAATCCGTATCTTAGATACTAATGTACTATTCTTTATGGAGAAATTTGATTGGGTATTTGCCAGTGGAGTTTTTTCTGTTGGATTTACAACTGAGATGTTAATGGAACACATCGAACATTTAGTTTCTATTTCTAATAAAGGGATATGTTTTAATTTATTAGATAAAAATAACTTTAAAGGTGATGTTCAGGTATCTTTTGAATCTGAAGATATCGTGAATAAGATTGATACTCTTATACCTAATTTGACCATAAAGATTATAAACAATTACTCAGATGATGACTTCACGGTTATCATCACCAAATAAAAAAATACGGTTTTTACTACTTATATAGTGAAAAATATTAATTCTCCGCTTTATTATCTTAAATAATATTCGTAGTTTTGTATAAATAAAAAAATAATAAAATGCCTGATACACAATTTAAAAGTTTAGCCCTCTTACTATCACATAAGTTAAACGCGATTATAGATAAGGTTAATACGAACACTAACTCTAAAATTTCCAAAAGCGGAGGTGAGTTTACAGGTCCTATTGTTTTCTCTTCTATTTCAAGTAATATATACCCATCAAGTTCAAGTGTCTACACTATTGGTAGTGACACATCAATGTATAACAATGTCCATACCAATAACTTAAATGTTGGTAATATTCTTAGTATTAATACTGAGAGTGACAGAGTTTCATTCAATTTTAAATCTTCAGATGGTACAGATACAGATAGTATTCAAATTATTGATGGAGGGTTAGTTAGGATTAATAATTCATATAACTTACCTATTACAGGTGGGGAAGTAGGTCAAACATTATTCTTAGATGAAGATGGTGACTTATATTTTGATTTCCCTAATGACGATACAGAGTCTTCAGACTATGCAAAGTATATCTTAGAACAATCGTTTATTGGTGATGGTGAGACAATCGAATTTACAGTAAGTGCTACAAATCTTAATCAGGTTATGTTTGTGGAGATTAATGGACTAATACAGAAAGAGGGAACGGACTTCACTGTGGATAACAAGACTATCACATTTAGTGAACCACCACAAATAGGTACTGAAGGAACTATTAAGTTTTGGGGTAACGATATTAATAGTGTGTTTAGTAAAACAGATATTGTCACAGATGGTGAGGAAACATCATTTACTACTGATACACCATTAACAACTATCGTATATGTAGAGATTAATGGACTCGTCCAAAAAGAAGGGGTGGATTATAGTGTGAACGTAGATACGAACACCGTTCTATTTTCAGAACCATTCGGGGAACCTTCTACAGGGACCATCTTATATATCTCCTAAAAATCGACGAAGTCGTAACCGGCGCATGAAAGATGGAACAAAGTTAATTTAAGACCTTTAATCGGGTCTTTTTTTATACGTATAACTTAAGACAACCTCAACAAATCGACGCAGTCGTAACCGGCGCATGAAAGATGGAACAAAGTTAATTTAGGGTTTCCCCGAGAGAATGTACAATTAATTAACCTTTCTTCATTAACCATCTAAAATCACCTGACCCAACAATTCGACGGAGTCGTTTCCGGAGTATGAAAGATGGTACAAAGTTAATTTAAGTCTTCTTTCTTATATCTCTTAAAAGTATTCTAAAATACATCAGTAATTCGTTAACCCACTCCCATTCGGTCGTGGCAAACACGATTTACTGATTTACTTAAAATGGATAGGAGTGATATCTTATGAAGAAGTTCTAAGGGGTAGTGCTAGTATTTCCTCTATGAGAGGTATAATACGTTTAGCTACTGAGGGGAGTAAGTTTAATGAGATTTCACTTTCGGAATGTGTATAATTATCGATGTTTTCAACATCAACAGACATGGGACACATTTCAATTAGTTCCTTCTGATACTCCATAATAGAGTTTATAAGTTCCTGTGGTCGAGTTTCGTCCTCTAAGTATTCTGTGATAGTGTACCTAATATGACTGAAGTGTTTCTCTAAGAGGTATTCTGCCATATCATTCGGGGTGTAGTTAGGACTTATGACGTTTTTAACTACATACTCTTCATCTATGTCTAAACCATAATCCTTATCTATGATGTTTTCATTCATATATATCTTACGGAATATTACATATTCTAATAGGAATATATTAGGAACATCTTCTATGGGATTATCTGTGAGTATTTCATTAATGAGAGTAAAGAATAGAAAACGAACATCATTAGTGACTTTCCCTTCTATTAGTCTTATGAACTCTAAGTCATATTCATCAGAGATATTATAACTAACAAATTTGTCACTACAGTTAATAAGGTCTTCTCTTAATGTAAGAATATCTTGTATATAATCTTCTTTGTTCTTATATTTGGTAATAATACTTTGGATACTTTCTTTAATGGGTTGAAGGTATCTTTTATTCCATATAGTGTTAAGAAATACTCTGTACTGTTGAGTATGTATTTTCATTGTATTAATATTAAGAAAGATTATTATAGTTTTACTTAAAAAGTAAACAAAGGTCCGCGGCCTGTAGTGATAAAATAATTATAAAAAAATAAAAGTGTAGTGATAAAAAAACATAGGGATAATCGTGGGGATTAGATATGATAAAATAATGAATGATAAACTGAGAAGGAGATACTGTATAGTGGAGAACACGGTTAGAGATAAAAAAAACTTTGTAGTGCAATACAAACATTATGTCTTAGGGTTTTTTCCTATATGGGTGGATATACTGATGCATGACACATTAGAGGAATCCATAAAATCAATAGACTTATTAATTTCTTTAAAAGTTAGTGAATAATATTTTCTTTTTTAGAAATTTATGTTTATACTTCTAATAGAATAAGAATCCATATAGGGATTAAATAGAATAATATGTCAGAGACAAAACAAACACAGAACAATAGACCATCTACTCCTCGTAACGGTAGAAACAATAATGGAGGTAAGAAGAGGTATTATAAGAAAAAGAAACCTACTACTAACAATAATAGTAGGCCAACACAGGAGACCCCTAAAGAGATTAAAATGCCAAAGGTAAGGTCTTATAAACCTAACCATAAAAAACCTGTTACGTTCGGGGAGATTCAGTATAGTGATAAGATTACTATGTTATTAGGGGGAGTTACTTTACTAGCCTCTTTAATAATGTGGTTTATGGGTAAGACTGAGGAAGCCATTTACTTAGGTATATGGGTACCGGGTGTATTCGCGGCTAGTTCTTTCATTAGACTTTCATATACTCGTGCGAAGCGTAAATAAGCAATGGATAATTATATAGTACTTTACGGATTATTAGTATTGGTGGTGTTTATAAAGACATCATGGATAGAATACTTACTTATGAGTAAGAACCCATCTAAATATAGGAAAGGGTTTATAGATAATACTGCCCGTAGAGAAACTGTATTTGAGATAATTCATAAACTATATACTCACCCTAAGTTAATCAACAAAAATAATAAGAACTCAGTGTCTAATAACATGGACGATATACGTCAGGTTATTAAGGAGTATCTAAAAGATTGTGAACACAATGATGAGAACACCAAAGATAGACAAAGTAAAGGTAGGTGATTATTATGTATACACTACCGAAATAGAATACATAAAGAACTTAGACCAGGAAACATTAATAGATGAGGTTTGGTCTAACGATTTTTTAGGTTCAAACTATAACGATGAAGGGGAATTGGAGGACCAAGGACCTGGGGTTCATTATAGTATCGATGTTAATAATGGTGAATTACCACATTTCTTTGTCGATGCTCATTCTTTCGCTACCAACTTTGCTAGTTCACTTAGAGCTTTAAGGGGTGAGAATACTGAAATATTAAATGAGTCTGCTTGGATTATCGCAGCCCAAGATGAGCATACACCTTATTGGCATACTCATAGACGAAACATTGCAGACCCTAGACTTAGTGATGATGATGAACAGGTAGATTCTACATACTCATATTCCTTTTATTTGAATACACCTGAATGTGGTTCACCATTCTCTGATTTATTATTCGCACATAAAGATGATGTATTCTCTATGCCGATTACAACGGGTAAGTTATGTTTATTTGATGGTGACATTTTTCATAAACCACAATTGGTCCCTAAAGAGTTTGGATGGAGGTACTGTATTGCAGGTGATATTCTCTATAAAGATTAGTGAATTTTTCACTACTTATAGTACGAATTATTAAACTATTATTATGAAAAATCTTATATGGGGACTTGTAATGTTCACAGTAGCACAAACTTTAATATGGATTCAAACTAATGGTCAGTTTGTATGGCCGTGGTTTAAGAAAAACCCATTAATTATCTCCATATTAGGAGGTACAGTAATATCTTATGTTTTTATAAAGGGGACTGCTTTGGTTGCTGAGTATTTTGACGGTCAATTATGGCCGGGTAGATTCTTAGGTCAGGCCAGTGGTATTGTCGTTTTTACTGTTCTAACATTCGCATTATTAAACGAAGGTATTAATACTAAGACAGGTGTGTCATTAATGTTAGCAATCATCTTACTGTTGATTCAAATTTTTTGGAAATAGATGAAGATAGCTATAGTATCTTTTTATTATTACAACAACAATTACTGGTGTAATCGAGAGATATTACAATCCTACTGCGATTTACACGGTTATGACTTACACTATACAATAGAGAAAGTGGAAAGTGAGAATATCCATTCACCGACATACGATGGTATGGTTTATATGAAAAATCTTTTTTCAGAAGGTTATGATTGGGTTTTTTGGTTGGATGGGGCCGATATTATCATATCAAACCCAAAGTTAAAATTGGAGGATATGATTTCCGATAGACCAATTCAATTTTCAAATGACGTTATAACAAATAACCCTGTAAACTTATATGAGTGTAATAGTGGTTTTTGGGGAGTAAGAAACTGTGATATATCAAAAACCTTTTTAAACGATGTTTTAGAGAGTTATGACGATAATTACCATAATGGGTGGTCTGAAGAGTTTTGGGGTGACCAAGACGCCCTTAAGGGTATTGGTGAGGGTTATAGTGACCATATAGATACGTCATCATTACATCAATCGTATTGGTTCTATAATACCCCTGATTTTTATAATATGGACATTAAATCAATGATAAACTACTTTGGGAATCAAAGTAATAATAGAAATGTCTTTAAATTTGGTGATTTTTTAATACATTTTGCAGGAAGAGTCCTCTCACCAAAAGAGATGGAGAATATATATGACAAATTACAACCCTAAAATATTAATATTAAATCCTGATACTTTAATTGGTGAATCCTACTACAACGAAAGTGAATTACATTTTGCCCGTACCGTATTATGTGATGTAACTAAAAAATATTGTGATAAGTGGGGATATGATTACATCAGAGACACTGAAATCATAGAAAATATTAATGAAGTTAAAGGAAATAATCGTAGTGGGTGGACTCTATCAACGTGTAATAAAGTCCTACAGGTTCAAAAACACCTACCGAATTATGATTACGTGTGTGTGATTGATACCTATGACGTTTTAATCACCAATATGAACAAACCACTTACCGATTTTATAGACGAAGATTACTCATTTTTTATTGGTGAGGATGTGTACCATCCTGAAACGCCAAAATTTATGGAAAGAATTAATTCAGGTTGGATAATTTTTAAGAACGATGAAGTGTCTCATATGATACTTAAAAATTATGTAGATTGTCTGTATGAGTTAGATTATGGTTATGATGATTATAATGACCAAAACTTATTACTCTGTTCGGTTAACAAATTAACTAACGAACAAAAGTCAAAAATTAACCATGCCGATAAAATTAAACAATCGTATTGGATTTATAACACTCCGAGTGAATTTGAAATTGGTAATGGGGATTACAGTAGAATGGAAACCCTAATTAAATCAAAATACCTATGGAAACCTGGTGACTTTATGATTCATATGTGTGGTCACATAAATAGAATGCAACTTTTAGAGAAGTTTTATAATACCATATATGGAACTAATTAAATTATTCGAGGATATGACAACCATAAAAGATGGTAGTGAGAAAATTACTTCATTGGATGGTTTTAATTTTAGTTTGTCAGAAGAAAAATATACTACTCCTTCAGAAAAAAGTAATCTTGCGGTGGTTTGGTTCTTATTTGGAGAGAGAAAAGAGTATGTGTTACTTACTTACTATTCGGTATTATCCTTTTTAAGGAATACCGACCTTAAAGAATTTAATAGGTACATAGTCATACCTAATGATTATCAGTTTGAATATCTTTTACCCTTATTTAATCAATTTGGTGTTGAGGTTAGGTATACGTCAAAACCATTTAAGTATATCGATTCTGAATCTGATATTGTTACTAACCATACTCACGTATTTTCTGTTGATAGTGATTGTTTCTCATACTCAGTAAGTGAACCTAAAAGTTACTTCAATAAATTAAGTTTGTATTTACAAAACTTGTCGAAAGTAGGTGTACTTAGTCCATACCTATGTATGAACTTAAATAAGGGTGGTGGATTGATAATGCATCGTTTATATGGTTATTTTATTGCCCTCACCGAATCTACAGATACGGAACTTAAAAAATACCGAACAGAAGAAGAGGTATCTAAAAAATACTTTGAGTCTTACCACGTAGACGATATAAAAATTGCATTAACCCCGCTAATTGAAGAGTTTGGAGATAGATTTGATTTGAATGAACTAGTCACAAACTTTATCTCCTCACAATGGCCAGTTAATGAAGTTTTTTGTGTATCAACAGAAGTATTCAAAGACCATCTGTTGTATAAATTAATTGAAATATCGCAGAAAAATCAAAAATGGTTTTGGGATGATGAAATAATATATAAGATTTACTTTGCTCTGACTCAACAACATAATCATCATATAATTCCTCTAACAAAAAAACCTGACGATGTGTCTTCATTTATGATTAGACCTCACGGAGTTCCACCATTAGAGTCAATGAGTGAGGATTATTTATACTTTGTACACCCATATAATGAGATTGGTGGTTGGTGGGACATAAAAGACCTACATAGGGTGTTATATAACGATAAACCCTCCGAAGAGGGCTTATAGATTACATATTGTCTAATTGGTCGTAAAGGGTATTTATTTTACTTATAATAGTATTTTTCTCTGATTGTGTTAGAAAGTTCTTTGACTCAACAAACTCTTTAAGGTCAGGTGCGTTAGTGTCATTCTTCAAATATCCCATTGATATATCAATTGACTGTTGGTAGTTTAACTTAAATCGGTTAGGGTTATTTAAGTTACCGTTAATTAAATGATTCAATCCAAAGATTACTGATTCGTAAAACATATCATCTCCCGTGATGTATCCCATTGTGAATACGTCATCATACATACGTTGACTATTGTCTGAACGAGATACTAAACATTTTAAGATGACTAATGATGCTAAATCTACCTCACCGTAATCTTTAAGTGCGGTTCCGATGTATTGAGATTCAAATGAGTTACGTTTCCCGTAGTTTGTTAACCAACCTAAGTATAACCATTGAACTTCATTAAGTAATCTATTATTAATCTCAGCCCCATTACCCACATTAGAACCATTGTCCTGACTTCTACGAGCGATATTACCGACATCCCATATACCATCACCGATTGAGAAATAAGCTACGTTGTAGTTACCTAATTCCTCTCCAAAAGATAAATCACTATTTGGTTTGATTACGTGTTGCATGTATAGTGTTGCCATCCATCTTTGGTAATCGAAAGAAGTTTCGAAGTCATTAAACCCGTGTTCTCCTGGGTTACGTTCACCTTCAGTCATAGAATGGTGTGATACGTATAATAGTGACTCTAAATTTTGTTTGGTTGGATTCTCTAAGTAGTCTTCATATTTACCCTGTAAGTCTTTTTCTGTTTGTAAGTCTAACTCAGGTAACCAATCTAAGTTATCATCGTAGAGTGTGTTTGTTTCATCACCTTTGAACCAACGTGGGAACTCAAAATCGTATGTCACTCCATTACGGAAATCCCAACTATTAATTACTGTTGAGGTAAGTGAAGTACTACCGTCCCATAGTTGATTCGGTTCAACCCCATTAGAATTATCAATACCTATCATACTAGCTAGTGAACTATTATTATTAGGTGTAACATTTAATGTTTTAAGGTAAGCTGCGATGTGGTAAGACTCTTCTTTACTGATGTGTGTCATAGCACGAGTAACAACGATAGAATCCTGTTCTTTAATGTTAATCTTACCAAACTGTACGATATCAACACCGGTTGGTGAAAGATGACAGTTAACACAAGAACGACCGTTGATGTCTTTAGAGTTGAGGTATATATCCAACCCTAAGTCAGAATCACCATACTCGTCCACTGAGTCTGAAATACTTTTGTAAGTGGGTTGTACTGGTTCGATATAGATTTCTTCTTTTTCACAAGAAAAAAGGGATAGTACGATAAGAGGTAGAAGTAGTTTTTTCATAATGTTTTGTTTTTAACACTACAAATATACAACATAACTTTGGATTATAAAAATAACCCTCCGAAAAATTTTCTTAATTCCATATCTGTGTTGATTTCGTTTGGTGCTCCACTCTTGTTTGAAACCAAAACATATGCGTCATCGTCATCAGAATATAATTTTATACCATTATCTTTAAGTATTTGGTCAGCATACTCTACCGTAGTATTGTCTATTTCAACAGTGACAACTCCTCTACTCACATAGGCATAATCAATTCCCGATTCCTCCATATCTTTTAATGTTTCTACATTACGCATAGATTTTAATATGGTATCTAACTTTTCTAATGAAAGGTAAATGTCATAGTCCACTTCTATCGTTAATGGAGACATATAATTACCGTCACACACCTCACATGCTGAACTCATACCTTCACATTCAGGACATTCTATATAATCACCTTCTTCATCACTATATATCGTTCCATCACCAGGACAGGTTTCACATTCCTTTTCCCCTTCTGTACAGTGTGAACACTCTATAGGTTCTTCGGTATCGCTATGTCTTGCAAATAAAAAATACGTTATATTTTCGTTCTCAATCAAAACCTTATAGGTGTCCTCAAAGTTTTCGTCATAAGTAACCATTGTATGTGCGATTATACAGGAGTTTAAAAGGTCGACCTGTCTTACAGGTTTGTTACCCATCGCCATCTTGACAAATTTTTTTAATTTGGTATCTTTAGATAAAGAAATATGAAAGTTCAAATTACCTTTTTTGTATTTTGACTTTACATATAATAAAACAATTTTAGTTATTTCTTTTAATGTTGACTTATCCATATCGGGTTTGTTATCATAATATAAATATAATGGTTTACGATTTAAAAATAAACGACTATACTTAAAAATATGAGTGAACTTAGTCATATCGCTAAAGATTTGGTTAGTACCGTTTTAAGGTATCCTAATGATATGGAATTAGGTAACTACATAAGACAACAAACTTTACTCATTGAGAGACAACATAAAAGAAATAAAGATATACATATTAAAAAAGATATTGAATGATTATTATTGACAATTTTGTACAGGATGAAAAACTCCTTTCAAGAATACGAGAAGAATTAGGTAAAGAGGACTCTGAATTTTGGGGTGACTATGGTAACTACTCTTGGTATGAAGGGTGGTGGAAAAGAGAACCTGAAACACTAAGAGAAGAACTTATTAAGTATATTTGGGGAGATAACTGTCCATTAAATTATGATTTAGATGTTGAGGGGTTTGAACATTGGACAGGGTCACAATCAGCAAGTGACGAAAAGAAAGAGGACCATTTAAAACAACATTTCGATAAAGATGAAGACCTTTGGCATGTAACAGGTGAGGTTAAAAGACCGGTTATTGGTACCGTATACTATCCAATCGAGCACGATATAGATGGAGGACAGTTACAGGTATGGGACACATACGAAGTTGACTTTGAAGCCGAACACGAATTAATATCACCAAAACCAAATAGATTAATCATATTTGATGCTGGTAAATTACACAGAGTTAATCAGGTGACTAGAGGAACTAGATACGCAATTGCAATTAACTTATGGGATTACCTCCCTGAAACGATTAAGAATATCCAAAGTGATAAGGGAACTTTCTACGAGCAACAGGAAAAAGGATTAATATAAAAAGAGAAGGGGGACCTAATGGTCCCCTTTTTTATTCTTTTCATTTATTTTTACCTCTACTGAGTCAACTACCTTGGATTCCTCGGTTGTTGAATCTTCATCAAATATGGGTTCATCCCAATAGAGAAATCTCCATCCATCTTTCTCTTCTCTCATAAAATATTTTGATTAATTAAATTTAATTACTTAATATTAAGTAACCTTAACAACAAACTCAAGTTAATGTTGAGGTAAAGATATAAATAATAAGAAATGTAATGTATAAGTACGTAATTGAGATTGTCGGTATCGGTTGCGAAATTTTTTCAGGCGAGTTAGATTTAAAAGACCTCGAAAAGATTGAATCACTTATTAATGCGACAAAGTTACCACTTAATGAGGTGATTGAAGATTCTGACTTAATTCGTTCTTTAGATATTGGTGTCGATAACTGGTATGAATTAGATGATATTTGTCACGTTTATGGTTCTTATCATAGAATGAGTCGAGTTAAAGTAATTGGAGAGGACGTTGAGGTTTTTAACCCATCAAACTTATCTACTTCAGTTGATGATTTCTACTCTTTAGATGAATTCAACTCAATCTATACCATCACACAGGAGAAAGGGATATTAGTTAAATCCAATTTAGTGACTAAGGAACCTTTTGATTCAAATAGACTTACATTATTAGTAACTAAAGTTATTAAGAATAATAAAACATTATATGTTATTACTGGGTTTACTTATAATGACGAATACCTTAAATTAGAAAGTACACTTACCGAACAAATTAGTGCTTCGACACATTTACGTAACACAACAGTAGATGACTGTACATTAATTTAATATTTATATTTAAATTCTTATTATGGTTGAACCTAGAGGATTACATACTCTTCAAGATAATCTATTACTGTCATTTGAAATAAGTGTTAGTGAAAGTGAACTTAGAGATATGGATTATTTGTATGTAAGTAGATTTTTAAAATCATTAGTGGATGAAGAACTAAACGCCCTTTGGATGTCTTCAATAACCGTTAGTTTTGTTTCAGACTTGGATTTAGTATTACACCTTTGTAAATGGGTACTTCCATTTATCGAAGAAAAAGAATGGTATGAGTTATGTTCCGGGGTATTGACTACAATGAATAACTGTAAGTTATTCTCTAATGAACATCCGGGATTATTATAAAATAAAAAAGGGGTCGTGAGACCCCTTTTTTATATCTTTTAGTATGATATTATCTAATACCACCTAATCCACTGTAGTTTGTGTGTGACCCAGTATTGGACCCTGTGTGTGACCCTGTGTGTGACCCAGTATTGGACCCTGTGTATGAAGTGATTACCTCACCTTCGTCACTAGACGAACCACCACCTCCGTGATTACTATCGCTAGATGTACCACCGCCGGTGTATGAACCTCCATTGTTACGAGTAGTTGTTGGTGTTACCACCACGTTACTTTTTTTCTTTGTTAATTTTTTATAAACAAAGAATACAATTGCTATTACAACTGCTACTATTAAAAATTTCCACATAATATATAAGTTTTTAAGGTTTATGTATTTTACCTATACTGTATCGTTTAATACCCATAGGTTTTAACGTATTTAAAATCTTTTCTTCTAATTTAAACACAGTTTCTTTATTTCTATCATTAACTGAGTCGGTTAATAAATTAATCTCCTCATTTTCTTGGTCAATTATATCAATAATCATAATTTGTTCTTCAGTGAAATAAACGCTATCAACATCAATGACTTTGTTTAGTTGAAGTCTTACATCGTCTAACACTGTTAACAATGATTTATTTAATTTAGATAACTCACCACAATTAATGTGGTAATCATCTTTATATTTTTTATTTGATATACTGATTATCTTAAATGTCTTAATTATAGACTTATTTATGATATTAGTCAATGTAACGTGGATATCTTGATATACCCATCCAGTATCTTTAAAGATAGAATCGTAGTAGTATTCTACGTAATCTCCCTCTTTAGGTTTTAAATTTTCAACTTCATACCAGTTATTACCGTTAAAAGTGACTTTTCCTTTTAAATCCCATATACTTAAATAAAGAACCCCCGAACAAACCTTAGGTGAGTTCGTTGTGAATGTGAATGATGCGTATGGATGTGAAACCGTAAAGGTCTTATCCGTTAATTCAATTAATGTATCATTTATACTCATCATATACTATATAAATATTTATAATTAATAAATAATCACTATATTATTGTTATGAGTAAAATATCTGATACAATAATCGCTTGGTATGACGAAATGATTAGTCATCACGAGAGTGTTGAAAATTACGAAGCGTGTAATTTTCTGAAGATTTCTAAAGAGTCATACTTAGACTTCCAAAAGGAAGGTACGGTACTATTTAGAGGTGAGAGATACACGGCAGAAGAGGTTATTGAGATATTAAAAGAAATTAAAGATAAACGGCCTCAATAGGAGGCATTTTAGGACCGTCTATAGTTATAGGCGAAACAAAGGGGGAATTCGCTACTCCCCCTTTACTAAAAACAAAAGAATGTTAGGAATCCATACAGTATATACGAAACCAAAAAGTGTGTTTGATGATAAGTCAGTACATGAAAATCAATATCTATTTGAGGTACTCACTATGGTATTATCCTGTTTAAATTGGAAAAGACACTGTGGTCCAATAAAATTATATTGTGACCAACCCTTTTATGATTATATTGATGATTTAGAATTACTGTGGTTATGGGATGAAATTGATACTGAAACTATACAGAACATACCTGGTGATTATGATAGTAATATTTATTGGGCATATGCTAAAGTATATATCAATTCACTACAAACCCAACCATTTGCCAGTTTAGATACAGACCTTTATATTAGGGGTGGGTTTAAAGAAGGTGATTTTGATATTTTATTTTGTAATATTGAGAAATGTGACAACAAATTTGGTTATCCTCCGTATCATAAGATGGAGGAATATAATGAACATTTAATCTTTGATGGGGTCAATGATTATGCCGCTAATGTTGCTTTATTAGTGGTTAATGATTTAGATTTCTATAAGGAGTATGTTAACGTTGTAAATGAATTTGTTTTTAACACAAAAAAAGGGCCTTTAGAGGGTAGTGCTCAGTCATCTTTAATGACTTTTACTGAACAAAGAATACTCTATGGTATGTTAGTAGATTATAATAAAAAGTTCGACCATCACGTTGAAGGTATGTACGATTCAGGAACAACTCTTTTTGAGGATGAATGGTTTAATGCCAATAACTTAACTCATTTGTGGGGATGGAAACATATGTGGAAAATGGAAAGAAACGAACATAAACGTAATAAATTAACCAACGAGTTAATCGAAGAGGTAATGAATGACTTCCCTGATGACTGGGATAAGTGTTATACTATGTTACGTAAAGTTAAATTTATATAAGGTTTAAACTATTTATATAAAACAAATTAATATGAATCCAAATTACACTCAAAGAGAAAAAATAATTTCATATCTAACCCTTAGGAGATACGATACCAAATGGGGTGAAATTTATAGAGACATGCGTGAAGAAATGAAGTCTATAGGTGTTACTGACCCAACAAGAGTTACTCAAATAACCCCTAGATTAATTCACCTTAAAGGTAAGATGAATACTATTCATGAAAAACTACGTAATGAGTTGAAGTTATTTAATGTTGATGGAATCGAAGAGGCTAACGAACTAATTATAGATTTGTTTAAAGATACTGCCGACAAAATTGATAAAGAAGTACCGTTAGGTTAACTTCTTTCTTTTTTTGATTCTAACTCGTCAAAAGACTTAGATGCTATCATATCCTGTAAGTTTTTAATCTCTTGACTTAACTCCTCATCTCTTTTTTCAGACTCACCCTTTTTCTCGAATGATTTGAATTTCTTATTTTGAGATGCGTATTTGGTGTCTGTAGTATAAGCTTTGTTATGAGACCCTGCATCGTCTAAACCTTTCTCAACACGTATCATTCTTTTATATAATTCTTTAACTGCCTTTTGAACATCCTGTAGAGAATTAAACTTACTTAGTATGATAGTATCAGATAAGAATTCCGGTAAATCATAATCAACAACATCTGAGTTGTTTCCATATAATCCCTGTTCGTTCAGTGTGTCTTTAAGTACTTCCTTAAATTGTACTTCAGTTATTTTAATTTTCTTCATTATAATAAAATGATTTTCTTTATGTCGTATACTAATAAATATAAAGTTATTTGCTATTTATATAGGTAAAACAGAAAAATGTATGGATTTTGAAAAAGTAGAGGAAAGTTTTGATACTATGTTTAAATCTCTAAACGGTGAGATTTTTATGATTGGTAATTCAATTAAGGTTAAATACTTAGGGTTGAATGATACCATTATTAATGCTGGTGGTTCGTATATTCTAACACCTAACTTTGAATTTATTTCAACAAATAAAAGTTTCACATATGAATACATAGTTTCTCAGACTTTAAAAAAATTGGGTAAAGTCTCTAAGTATTTAGGGTTAAATGAGAAGACTTTTAATGTTACTGTGAGTTATGACTTACCTGAGTTTTACATTACCGAAGAAGATAATAAACATATCAATACCTTTTTAAAGGGTATAAAAACTTTAACTTTAGAGTCTAATATGGAACAATCTATCGAGGTAACTCCAATAGATTGGTCTTATCGTCACGATTCGGAATATAATGAAATAATGTTAATTGAGTTCCAATTCTTCATAAAAGGGGGTAGTATAACTATTAGAACGGGGGAAAAGTTAAATTTACCTTCAACACCAGATAATGACTTCTATATTCAAAATACTTTTGATGGTTCAGAAATAAAAGAGTTAAAGGACTGTGTAGATAGTTTATCATCTAGAACCCTTATGACGCCAGGTATGGACTTTAGATATAGAGTTATCCCTATATTTTAATTTTAAACAGTCGTATTCATATACTTGAAAAGTTTATTTTATTTACTATTATTAAATAAAATTAAACAGTCGTTAATATGCAATTTAGAAAAACATTTATTGAGGGTCCGTATGAATTCACGCCGACAACTCGAAAAGTAGAGAACGTTCAAATCACTGAAACCTATAATCAGATACTATTAGAATCTAACGGTTTTAATTATAAGTTTATTCAGGACGAAACTATCGTGGTTGATAAAGGAGTTTTTATTGGGATTCATTGTCAGATGCCTCCATATACTCAGGGTAAATTAGTTACTTGCTTAAAAGGTAAGATAATTGACTTTGCAATTGACCTTAGAAGAGGTTCAGACACTTATGGTCAATGGGAGAGTGTGATATTGGATTCAGAAAAAATGAATCAGTTTTGGATTCCTCCTGGATTCGGTCACGCATACTACTCACTTGAGGATGGTTCGGAATTATCTTGTAGAAGTACTAACCTTTATGACGAAAAAAGTGAGGTAGTAATTGATTACAGAGATGAAGATTTCAACTTACCACTAAGAGACTTAAAAGACATTAAAGTGTCTAAGAAAGACTCTGAGGGGATTAGTTTTATGGAATTCAACAAAAAAAATCCTTGGTAGAGTTTGTGTAGTCAATATTTTATCTTATCTTTGTAGTGAACAAAAAAGGAAAGATATGGCTAAGAGAGAAAAACTTTGGAGAAACGTAAACAACGAGTATAACTACCAATTCAATTGGATTGATGAAAATGGTGATACTACGGGTTTCAATGATGTTTGGGCAGCTAACAAACGTGAGGCCGTGAAAAGAGCTAAGAAAATGGAGACAAAGGCTCATTGGTCACTTTGGTCTGAGGACGAAAGAAAGTATATTACAGTACCTAATGAAGTTAAGGGTCAAGGTCATTGTTTCAGAATGAAAGGGATGTATGTCGATGTAAAGTCAATGTATAAGGCAACCTACAGTCAGGCCAACAGAATGAATGAATTAGGTTGGATGATGAGTATTTAAAATAATTAATTATGATAAAAGAGTGGAAAGAGGATATTATTTTTGAATTCGATAATGGTTATCGAGTAAGAATCCCTTACGTTAAAAGTACCAATTTAGCAATACCAACAAAACCCGTGTTTGACGTTTTAGGTCCTAATGATGAGTACCTAACTCCAAACTTTACAAATAAGAAATACCTTAAAGGTGTTACGGCAGATGAGCTAATAACTATACTGTCAAAGATAAAAGATTTAGAACCAAATAGACAATTCGATATATTATGAGTAATACAACAGAACCTAAATATTCATTATTTAATGGACAGATTAAATTCGATGACCCAGCAGAATTAAAAAAATACATTCAAAATGCTGACGGTCCTGAAATAGCCAAGATACTTAGTAATGTCTTAGACACGGCAAACTTAAGTGGGTCATACACCTTAGGGGAATCAGTAATGGTTTCTGAAATTTTTGAGAGAACTATGGCACTACTTTCATTAGTAACTAAAAAAGTTGAACAGTAATGATTAAGAACATAATTAAATTATTTGTAGTTGGGGTTGGACTTTACCTATTCAAAGAAGTCACGGATAAATGGGTTGAAAATAAAGAGTCAAAAGAAGAGTAGGTAATGAGATTAATTACAACACACCCAATCAAGAAAAGTGATTTGGGTTTCCACGCAAATCTTTTCGGGGGTAAATTATTAGCATGGTTAGATGCTTCAGCAGCGGCATACGCGATGGAATTTTGTGATACACCAAGAATGGTGACGGTAAAGATTGACGAATGTGTTTTTAATAAACCTGCTAAGGAGGGTCAACTTATAAAGATATACGGTAAGGTTGATGAGATAGGTAATACATCGATTACTATGTACTTAGAGGCTCGTGCTCACAACGTTTATAGTGGTGACCAAACAACTATATTGTCTACTAAATTTAAGTTCGTTAGAATTGATGAAAATAATGAGTCAATACCTATTTCTCAAAAGGTGAAAAATAAGTTTAAGGAGACTAATTATTAATTTTTATTTTCTTTGAAGTATTGGTGAATGATGGACTCTTCTAGTTGGTCTTCATAAACACTACTTTCTTCACCCCATGATATAAAACTATCACCATCAACAGAGGGTTTAACTCCATTTACTGAAGAAACTATAATTTCATCTCTCGTATAAAATTCGTACTCACCACTGAGCATAAGCTTGTTCATCTTATATATCTCGTCTGATAGGTTTTCATATTCCCTAAGACCTAAATACCCTACATTATCTTCGTAGGCTATGGTATCAAATAATGCACAAATGCCGGATGAAATATCGGTAGTTATAGTTATGTTATTTAACTTATCCTCATCTATATGGTTAAATAATATACTTGATAATGTCCCACTTAAAAGATGAAACTGACCATCTCCAGATTCGACATCTAATTTTACCCCGTGAAAAGTATCACCATTTAAATCTGCGTTTTTTATGTAGTTAATTGCAGCGTCGACTTTATCCTGAGATAAGTCCTGAGTATTTGGTCCTGAATGTCTATCTCTTTTACTTATCTTATCTATTACGATTTCAAAATCTAATGAAGTTACATAATAAACGTCATCAATAAAGAAATTACTTTTACTCCAACCACTTGGTTCTATAACGTTAGAAATAGTATAGTCGATTATAAATGAAGACCCCGTAAAAAATCTACCTTTTTGTCCAATAAATCGGTTAGATAATTCTTTAAATGAGTATTTTTCGGGAACGACCATATTCTTTAATTCTGGAATTGATTTTGTCCTCCACCATTCACTTACATCCAGATGTTTGTTGGTGAAAGTATACTCTTCTCCGTTCACATCTGCAGATACTTTAAAAAATATTTCTTCACCAATACTATCTACAATTCGATATTTCTTTACCTCGTTTATTATTGATTCAGTAATATAAAGACCTAAAGATTCTGAACTTAGTAACCAATCTCCCTGATATGTGTAATTAAAGCACAGTATGGGGTGTGTTTTATTTATGTGCATCTCGCACACTCCTTCATACGTTAAGCCCTTAAATGGTAACTTTAAGGGTACTATCTTTAAAAACTTATTTAGGTTAATTATATTTTGGTCCATATATATTATAAATACTAAATAAATTAGTTTGTTTAATCCGTATATTTTAATTAATTTTACTTAAAATATTTTAGTATGATAAAAACAAAAATTATTAATTTATTCGGTGGTCCTGGTGTTGGTAAGTCTACGACCGCAGCGAAGGTATTTAGTGAATTACAACTTAAGGGGTATAAGTGTGACTTACCTTATGAGTTTCCGAAACAGGTTGCGTGGGAGTCTAATGTGTCCCAAATAAGTGACCAGTCATATATTTTCTCAAACCAACATAGGGGAATCGTGAGGTCCTTTGGTAAGGTAGATTACATTATACTTGACTCTCCAATATTATTATCTATAGTTTATAAAAATCGATACCATCAGGGGTATCCTTCAAATCTATACGGAGATTCGTTCGATAACTTTGTATTAGAAGTTTTTAAAGGTTATGATAATATTAACTTTGTATTAGAAAGAAACACCGAGACTTTTGAGGAGAATGGTCGACTACAGACTAAAGAAGAATCATTAGAGATTGATAACGATATTGTTAATCTCTTAACAAATAATGACATCGATTATGTTCCAATTAATCAGACTAACGATATTGGAGATAGAATCGCAGAACATTTGGTTCTGTTAGATAAGTCAGAAAAAAATATTATTGAAATATATGAGTGATAGAGAAATAATGGAAGCTAAGGGGTTTAGTAGAAAATATACTAAAGGTGTTATTGCTGGTAACTTTGATGTGATACATCCAGGATACATAAAAATGTTTAAGGACGCAAAAAAAGAGTGTGATGTATTAGTCGTACTTCTTCATACTGACCCTTCAGTTGAAAGACCTGAGAAATTAAAGCCTATACTTTCTATTGAGGAGAGAAGAGAAACGCTAATGGAGTTGAGGTCAATTAACGATGTTTTTATTTACACATATGAGGCACAACTAATTGACTTACTTAAAATGGGCGAGTTTGATATCCGTTTCTTAGGTGATGACTATATTGGTAAACCATTTACGGGAGACAATTTAGATATTAAAATTCACTACTTAGATAGAAGTCACGGATGGTCAACAACTAAATTTAAAAAATTAATATCTGAAACTATATAATGAAAATAGGAATAGTAGGACAGGGGTTTGTTGGTAATGCAGTTTATCAAAAGTTTAAGAATTATTATGAAGTATTAACTTACGACCTAAATGAGAATAAGTCGAACTCATCTAAGAGGGAAGTATATGGTTGTGAGTACGTATTCTTATGTCTACCGACCCCAATGAGTAAAGATGGTAGTTGTTATGTCGGGTACTTAGAAGATGTCTTAAACGAACTTAATTTGATTGGTGACAAAAAGACAGTCGTAATAAAATCCACTGTCATACCAGGCACTACTAAGAGATTTAACTCATTTTATAATAATTTAAGTGTGGTATTTAATCCTGAGTTTTTAACTGAACGTAATGCAGTTAATGATTACAACAATCAAAAAAGAATTATATTAGGAGGTCCTAGACCATCAACCACAATACTTAGACAGATTTTTAGTAAGGTATTCCCAACGGCAGATATCGTTAAAACAGATGAAACGCACGCTGAAATGGTTAAGTATTTAACCAACACTTTTTTGGCGACAAAAGTTTCTTTTGCGAATGAAATGTACCAAATATGTAATAAGTTGGATATTGATTACGATAAAGTAGTTGAATATTCGGTATATGACGAAAGATTAGGTAATTCTCATTGGAGTGTTCCAGGACCCGATAATGACTTAGGGTATGGTGGACATTGTTTTCCAAAAGATGTTAAAGCTCTGATATCCCTAAGTAAGGAATTAGATGTCTTACCAACGATACTAAACGCAACAGATGAGAAAAATAACTCCGTAAGGGAAAATAGAGATTGGGAAGATATGAAAGGTAGAGCGACTTTATAATTTAACGAAAGTACATTCACAATTTCCATTCACACCACTAAGATTTCCATCAGCATTTACCTTAATTTTGTTTTCACCTTTAAGGAATTTGTTGATAATATCTTTAGATTCAGGGGAATTAATTGTGAATTCCGCACCACTCTTTGAAGTTCCAAAGATAGAGTCGTCATTTTTTAACTCAATAGTCTTAAGATTGACCTCACCATCGTAAGCTTTAATACTAAACTTATAACATTTAGCGGTTGCTTTATACTTTAAAGTGTTGTTTTTATTAGTAACTATTAATTTACCATCTTCAACATCCATTAACGCACCACCACTGGAAATATTCTCATCTAATGGTTCGTCTTTTTCTTTAGGTTTCCAACTTTCTAAACTCACATAATTAATACCATAGTTTTCTCCCAAATGATTAAATATCACTTCAATATGTGGTCTAACAAATTCATCCCAAAAACAATTAGGATACTCTTTATCTTTACAGGTATAGTTTTCTTTACCAATTCCTTGCACTTTAACCTTAAATCTAGCGATTCCAAACCATGTAATATCCATTGAGGATTCTGGTCCTTTTTTGAACTTAATTGGTTTAATATTAATATCAACTCCATCAGGTTTCTCTTGAGAGTCTGAAAGAGTCTTTATTAGGTCGTTAAGGTAGTCTGAAAAATCAACACCTTTATACTCACTATAAAGTTCATAGTATTCTTCCCACGATGGAGATTCGGTTTGAATGTATCTGAAGGACTTTAATGGGTTACCTCCAAGGGTATCCCATAATTTAAAAAGACCTTTTTTAGTTTCTCCTGTTAGCATTACCTTAGTTTTTTAGAAATAAACTTATCCCCATCTTGATAGGTTACAAAGTCAACTGCCGTGTATCTATTAGACATTTTAAGGAATGATGTCGCCTGTCTTTCAGAAGTCTTTACCTGAATTGTTTGAATATTCCCTTTTGGTGATTTTACGATTAAGTCGATACCAAATTTCATATCGATAAAATCTCCATTACCTCCCTGATATAATATTTCATATCCTTTAGAGTTTAATATGTCGGCAACTAAGTCTTCGTTACCTTCACCAACATCAGACCACTTAGTAATCTTATCGGTATAGTTTAACAAATCTTTAGGGTTAGGTAGAAAGGTGTCTATTAGGTTGTAAATAAAATCTTTGTGGTAATTGAAAATCTCTTTAATATCTCCTTTAGGTGTATTGATAACATCCAAAATATCTTTGGTTCTATCCTCATCACCCTTATCAAAAGACATTAAAAGTACGTCAGTTAAAACAGTTGCAAGCTGAGAGTAATTTGTGTTTAACTTATTTGACGGATGCCATTCACCATCGACAAAGACTAATTTACTATCGGATAGTGTCCTCACAAACCAATCGTATTTACTTTTATTTATCTTACCACCACTTAAAAGGTAAGTAGCTCCCAATTCATATTTCTTAATGTCTTCATCACTAATATTTGACTTAAGAGACTCTAATCTTTTATTAATGTAATTTGCCAATCCAAATCCATTACTTTGATGTAACCACGAACCCAATGAGTTAATTCCGTAGAATATTGATTTTTTACTATAACCACTCGTGTCTTCGGTGATTACACCCATTATATCTTTTATTCTATTTAAATCTTCGTTAATCTTCATATGGTATTCATTTAAGGTTTAATATAAATACAAATATACAAAATAAAATTCAATAATTACTATTATAATAGAATATATTTACTTATATTTGTTTAATAAATATGAAAGTATGAAAAATTTAGAAGAGGTTAGAGGTAAGGTTGAAAACTACCTTAAGAATAATGGGTACTATACGGTAATTAACTTAACTGAGTCAGATTATCCTCATATTGTAAAAACAGGTGTGGATATCTTATATACTAAATGGTTACCATCCTACGTTGGTGGTGGATTTGCGACCTCAGTTGTGAATAATGATTTACAACGAGCAACAATGTGTGCTGATATTACTAACATACGAGCACTTAAATTCTACGCACTGTTGTTAGAAAATACTAAGAACCCCTTATTATAAATAAAAATGGGTGACTCTAATAAAAGAGTCACCCATCATATATAAATTTCTATTTAATTAAGAACACGTTCCGTATAGGTCGTTATCTGTTTTAATACCTGAATATTTGTTACCAACATTAATAATGTTATTAACGACTCCATTATTAAACTCAACCATTAAGTAATCCATAGGACTGTAAGTGTCACTGTTAACTACCATATTAAACGCATAAATACCATTGTAATCCGTTATAAGTACGTCGTTAGTGTCGTAAATTTGAGAACCTATCTGGAAGTCACCATAATATTTTAGTGGTGTTGCACTACCTGATGTTCCGTTCTCATGTGTTATAGCATCAACTAAATTACAATACATACTACTTTCATCATCTCTATAGTCAGAATCTCTAAATAATTCTATATTAGTATCTTGTTCACTCAACAAATATACATTGGAAAGACTATTAGATGATTGTCCTGAAGATGTGGTCGTAGTTGTTACAGTAGATTCAGAACACGTTCCATATAGGTCGTTATTTGTATAAATACTACCTTGAACGGTACCATTACTATACGTATAAACTTTATTACCTACATTAATAATTTTTTGGATGATACCTTCTCTAAATTCAACAATTAAATACTCATTAGAGGCGTATTCACCATCACTACCATTCATCTTCATAGTATAAAAACCTTCATACCACCACAGTAGACTTCCCTGATAACTAAATAATTGAGTCCCTGGTTTAAATTCACCGTAATATTTCTTTGAATTTCCATTAGAGGTTTTATGGTTAACTGTAGGGTCACCTACTGTTAACTCGTCTACAAACGCACAATACATTCCACTTTCGTCTTCTCTATAATCGGAAGGTGTAAATGTTACATTACCATTAGTTTTATATGTGGTAATTTCACTCACCGCTTTGAACGGTTGACCTGAATAGGTCGTGGTTGTTGTTACAACCTCTGAGTTACCTCCACTTGCTATTGTAGTAGTGGTTGTAGTTGGTGCCACCGTAGTAGTAGTGGTTGTAGTTGGTGCTACCGTAGTAGTTGTTGTTGTAGTTGGAGGGATAGTAGTTGTTGTTGTACTAATCTCAAACGTCGGGTCACCGTCAGGATATGCCTCGACACCAGGGAAACCATTAATAACCAATTCTTTACCATTGGCTAAAAATAGAATAATCTTATCGTTATTATCAATAGAACCAGCGACGATTCTATCCTCAATCTGTTCAAAGAATAAACGTTTTCTATCTTCAACAACCTGAGTAAAATCGGCTGGAGACCCATCAATAGATATTGTAGACCCATCACTATTTTGAAGTACTAAAGTCTCCCCAACAAAAGAACCTGATATGATATTATCGAATACCTGTCCTTTATGTACTTGTTGAAGTGGGTAATTCTCAGATAGTGGTTTTGGATGATTTGGTTCGACATTTATAGTATTACCTAATGAGGTAATGAAGTACAGATTACCACCAATAAACTGCCCCGAAACTATAGTCTCTAAAATTTGTGATTTTATTTTTTTCATTATAATGTTTTAATATAAATATTTGTAAAAACACATAACAACAAACTTAATAGTAAAAAGATACTGATTAATTAAATCGAGGGTATATTTATACTCAATGATAGTAACATTATTAAAGATGGCGGGGATTTTAGTCCTCTTCTATTTCGGAATGAATAGGTTTTTACACTGGTTGGATAATCGTAAATAGTACGTATTACGCTTCAACCCATTCAGAGTTTCTACCTAAAGATATATCATCGAAGTTATAAGTCTCATAACTCTCCAAATCAATACTTTCAATTAGTTCACCTTTTTGGTATAGGTCAACATCTATATTAAAGAAAGTAACATGAGAATTAATATTAAAATATCTAAAAACCTTTCTTTCTAAGTTTTCAAATACGATACGAGCAAATACTCTTTTAGCTAATGGTATTGGAGATGAGGTTAATATAACAGTAATTGAAAGATTACCCAATCCTTTAAAATAAAGTCCGTCCTTTCCAAAGTCTCCATCTTGGTCCAAAGGTAAGTCGATATCTTCAGGTTTCACCAACCTATCACTATAGAAAGAATCCTTTTCAAAGGTAACTCCAATTTTAGAGATACAGTCTCTTAACATATTGTGGTCAATCACATAAGAACTTTTAAGGTCCTTCATCATTTTTGCAAACCCAGGTCCCTCCAGATAGGTATTTACTGCGGACTCCAATTCTTTTCTATAATCCATATTATATTTCTTTCTTTGTTTCAAAGGATACACTACCCAGTCTAACCCCATATTTGTTTTTCACGTCCCTCATTGCCAAACTTACTGATTTGGTAACACAACGGTCATCGTGACATTGCAAGTCATAAAATACCTCTTCTTCATAATCCTCAGGACATTCTTCATACTTCTCATCCACAGTACCATAAATCTTAATACCGTTAATACCTCCATGTCCGTCATAGATGTTCTTCATAGTCGAAGGGGATTGGACATCGAAATTGGGGGTTATCTCCAAACATACAATTTCATTATCGCAAGTAAGGTGTTCTTTAACCTTTTCATTAAAGTACTCAACCATATCTTTATATACCTCAGTAGCCCCAACAAAAGAATTGAAACGAATACCGTAATACTCAGCAACCGTTTCCAAATAATCATAATAGGTAAAGAACTTTACACTCGAACCCAAATAACGGGTATGGTCATAACTAACTCCCAACTTACCCCATAAAGTTAATAATTGTTTTTTTTCAATATCAGTCATCACTTAATCTCTATCTATTTTATTACTCAACTCAACGGAAGGTACTTCCAATTCAAATCTATCTTCAAACCAATCTCCAATAACATCCATTGCTCTAACACTACGGATATTAAATAACTTGGTCATTGATATAACCAACATCTCAGGGACCATTAATAACTTTGAATTATCCTTAGGATTACTCATCACATAATTATGGTGAGTTATTCTATAACTACCACCGTTAATAGTAAAATGAACATCGTGACGGTCTATCCAACTATAACCTTCAGGGTTGGGATACTTCTCAATATTGGTACCCACCTTACTATCCAATAATTTATAACAAACCATATATAGTTGTTCTTCACTAATTTTAAACTTCCTCATATCAATAAATACTATCCAATATAATTATCGTCTGACCAACTAATACCACAATCCATATTGAATCTTTTCTTAGGTTGGGACCAATCATCCTTAACTTTATAACCAAACTTATTCTCAATCATATATAAGAAAGATTTATAATTGTTAACAACCCAATCGTGGTTTACAACAATACACTTATCCTTAGGGAGAGACATACCATAATCAATATATTTAGAATACGTATCATAGTCAACAGGATACATATACCAATCTTTTCTCTTTATGGATTCAACCCACTTATCATAATCCTTATAGATAACAATAACATAATCAGAGTAATCCATACTCGGCCACGCATGTTTAACAGAACCCGTAATATTATTTCTAATAATTAAATCATCAGAATTAGAATCAAACAACTTATCATCATTCAAAGGAACATAATCCAAACCCAATATATTAACCCGAAGGGTGTGCTCAATAAAGTTTGTGCCACTACGAGGCAAACCAAATACCTGAATATTATTTCTCATATCTATAAATACCACATATTATCAAATGATACACCTATAGACATATAGGTGGTTCGGACGACCAGAAAGATTACCATTTATATATTTATAACCAAACGAAAGACAATCAATAGTATGGGATGGATACAAAAAGACACAGGATGGATAAAAGTCATATTAGTAGCAGACTTAATAACCACAATCATAGAACATAACCCACAGATGACAGACTATCTCGAAATAGGAACTCAAACAGGGAAAACATTCAATAGAATAAACATAAAGAATAAAGTAGGGGTAGACATAGTAGACCAAAAAGAAAAGTTTAAATTCACGGCAACACATATAACAACATCACAAAACTTCATACATAATATTAATAACCAAACTTACGACATAATACTTTGTGACGGAGATAGAGATGGTAAAGTATCATCAAAAGATATTGTAGACTCATATAACATATTAAACGATAATGGGTATATCATATTCCAAACAATACTAACAACAAACCCAATAGAAGAAAAGGTACCAAGACAATCAATACGTTGGACAGGAGATACATGGAAATATATTCAAGACCTACAACATAATAAAACATTCCCCATATATCTTATTCATACAATGGATGAAAATCTACCATACCACTTAGTTATCTCAAATAACCTACCATTCCAAAAAACAAATGGTAATCCACCAATGAAAGACTTTAATAAACTAATGTCCAATGTTGATGAATATTTCCATACACTTACAGTTGATGAACTTATTACACTAATGAATAAAAAAAATACTTCATACACCCGATAGGGATTCCTAAGTTTATCATAACCCAAATTAACAAACCATTAGTTTGGATACACACACATATATAAACCCAATCCCCCACGAAATTTTCCAAAAATTTTTTTTAGGGATTTCTACAGATTTTTTCCAAAAATTTTTTTTTAAACTTTTACATACTTTATAGTCGGCATAGACCCCCCTTTTAGAGGTGTCAAAATGTCCTATATATACGGGGGCCCGGAGGGGGGGGGACCCCCTATATTAGAGGGGGGTAGGTAGGGGGTTGTGTATCAGATACTTAGGGGGGGTGTCTTATGTTAATAACTTAGGTGTATTGTTAATAACTTTATCTTATGTAATATTGTCAGTAGATATATTTTGTGGTTACAAATAATTGTTGTATCTTTGTGTTGACGCTTTAGATATTTTCTTAGGGGAGAATATAAGGCAGGATGGAGTCTACTCTTTCGGGGTGTTAACCTCAGACCATAACAAAGATAGTGAAATCTTTTTTCATATACAACTTGTGTGGTAATTATTTTAGTTGTATCTTTGTGTTGGTGCCTTAGAGATTTTCTTAGGGGAGAATGTAGAGCACCATAACAAAGGTAGTGAATATATTTTACATATACAAATAAAGTTATTAACAGTGGGGGTGTTCATAAAATAATATACCGAAGGTATTCTTCAGGAACACCCCGTAAGTATGTGTGTCTTAGGGGATTACCTTAGGTGGTAAATTGTGGTAGACCCATTAGGTACATATAAAAATAAAGTTATTAACAATACAAATTAGGGATAGTGTATAAAAAAATAGGGATTTTAGACAAATTGTCACCCCATTTATTTGGTTTTTAGAAAAAAAAGACGTAGAGGACGCGGACGGGTCAGACATTTTCCCCCACTTTCTACCACTTGGTGATTATAGTCTATAACTAAAAAAACCCCGATTTCACGAGGAAAAAGGGGAATTAATTAGGGTTTCATAAGTATAAATAGAAGTAATAAAGTGACTAACTTTTTACGACAAATACATAAGAAAAGTCCTGTTTTTAGTGGTAAAAAGGGGAATAAATCCCTGTTTTACATATAACTTTGTAGTGTATTAATCTGTAGTATCAGTACCTTTAGAAAGGTTAGATAGTTCATTATTAATAGTATTGTTATTTAGTGTAAGACCTTCTTTCATTTTAAACTTAGAAGGGTTTTCAGTAATTTCTTTGGATAGTAGTTCCATTGATTCATTGATAAGCGTGAGACCCTTTGAAAGTTTCTCTTCAACTGAATCTATTAGGGTAATATCCATATCATCGACATCTATATTTTTATCCAACACTTGAATGACGTAGGTTGATGAAAGTAATTCGTTTGTTAATTGTAGTAAACTCATAATTTAATGTATCTAATTTTATTTTTATACGTTCTAATGTTAATGTATTAATAATCTTTCATAAGTGAACACTATTATTATATATGTTTATGATGTCTTAGTTATTTTTACTTATCTAAAGACTGTTATACATATCTTCATTTGTGTTCTTTTGTTTTATCTTAGAGTCATTGTATCTTATCATCCCCGTGTATGTGTCTCATCCTTTGTTTTAGACACGTTATAGTTCTTTATGATAACTTATACCATTTAACTTTAGATAAACTCTTATATAAAGATTCTTCTATAAGGAATGTTCACGGATGTGGTAAGTGAATCCCCCTTTGTGAGTGGGGGGATGAGATTACTTCATACGTTAATAGTCCTTTGGTTATATTATAAAAACTATAATTGATAAAGACAAGTCCTTTTATTGTGTGGCTAGTTAGAATCCCCTTTATCCCCTTTACTATTAATCTGTTGTTGCGATATTTATTATAAACAAATATATTATGGGAAGTAAATTCTTTGGAAACAAAAACGACAACAAAAACAATACTAACAAATCGTCTAATAAGATGAAACAGAATAACAATAAGAAGAACGGTGGGTCAGGTATTAAGAAATCAGGTAGAGGTAAGTAATACTATATCTTTCTTTATGGGGCTAGTTTAAATCCCCCCTTACCCCCTTTTGTTTATTACCTTACTATCTTAAAGGAAACTATCGTATCACAGTCATTACATACAGTGGTATCTATTCTTCCTCGTATACACGAATCCTGTTCCCATAATACTATATGGTTTGAACCATCACACTTACACGTAACGACGCCTTTCTCTGTACACGACACAGAACCCCACTTACGCAATTTAATGTCCTTAATCCACTCCTCTCGTAATAACTCCATATATATCTTTTTTGATTACTACAAAGATACAATATTTACTGATACCACACAAATCTTTCTTTATGTGGCTGGTTTAAAATCCCCCGACCCCCTTTTTACTTAATTAACCCTGAGAGTCTTTTATAGTTTTCGTAGACCTTAATCACCTCAGCAGTATCAATCTCCGTTTCAGAGTCCCATGTATCAAAGACCTCATCATTTTGATACTGTCCATCAAAAATGTAAATATCTCCTTCGTAATACATCTGTTCTATACCTCTTTTAGAATACCCATCGTGAGTATCAGTATAATAGTCTGACTTTCTAGCCGTATATGTCTCTGAACCATTAACCCTAAACTTTTTATACTTAGGAACTTCATATACACTCTCGTCTCTCTCTTTCTCCAATAACCTGTCGTAATTAAGAATAACGAATTCATAACAGAAATCTTTTAAGTCATCACTATTTAAATTTAAACCAACGTATTTTATCTTATCAAGAACATCTTCAATAGTATCGTAATTGTCCTCAAATCTTTCTAATGGTGTAGACTCAAAGTCATACCTTCTTACTTCAAACAAATACCATAATAGCACCTTTGTTGTGATTGGAGGTTTCCTACCTGACTCACTATCATTTTCGATAATTAAGTCTTTTAAAATGTTCTTGAATTTAAATGTGTCTGACATTATATTTATGAATATAAAGATAAATATACCATAAAGTTATTTAAAGATGGAAGAAGATAAAGGAATAATCATACAACTACGTAAACTATTTAAATCATTAATATTGGATAAGTACAACGCCAATGGTGAAATTAAAGTTATTAACTTCCTTAACGATGAATACTACGATGTTAATAGTGATGATGAATTTCCCACTGTTGGAGGTATTGAAGTAATCTTTGATTTAGATAGTAAACGTTTATACTCACACCTGACAGAAACTTATGATAAGGAATATTCTGACCTATTCATTATAGGACTACATTACGATAAGTTTGATTCTATTCTTAAGTACTTACCTGAACTTCCATTCTATCACGAAATCTATCACAACCATATTAACTTAGACGCTCTTATCGATACCTTCCCTGAAATGATTGATAATATTAATAGTAAATCAACGTCAAAACTTGAAAGTATCGAATTGTTAGACCGTGAACATCTTTCTAAACTTAGGGGAACAAACTTTAGTCTGAAGTTACATGCTGAGTCAGGATTGGAAGATTTACACTATATCGCCTCAGGAACATATCCCGACCTATTGTGGGTAATCTCATAGGTAAGGTATTCTTATCCCTTATCAGTGACTTTATCCGTTTCTTTATATTCGTACCACGCAGGATTTGGTAACTCACTGTAGTGGTCCCATAACTCCCTCTGTACTATCTCTGTATCATTGTTAGTCTTACTCGACATACTACTGTTTTCTTTTTGACGTACTACCTCTTCTAATTACCGTTGTGTTTCCTCTCGTCCTCGTAGGTGTTGACCTAACAGGATTTGTTCTCGTTGGTGTAGTTCTAATAGGTCTAACAGTATTCGTTCTCGTTGGTGTGGTTCTTACCCTCGTATCTCTATTAGGTGTAGTTCTTACCCTCGTATCTCTATTAGGTGTAGTTCTTACCCTCGTATTATTTGTTCTAGTCGGAGTAACCCTAACAGGTCTTGGGGTGACTGTGTTGTTAGTCCTAACTCTTCTACCATTTGTAACTCCACCTCTTCTACCATTTGTATTTATGGTTCTATAATATCTTTGACCGTAATAGTTGTTCCATCCGTAATAGTTGTTCCATCCATATCCGTTGTAAACATTACCCATCCAATTATTATAACCCCATCTATCGTATCCAAATGGAGACCATCTATGTGGTGTATAACCCCATTGATTAAATCTGTTATTCCACATTAGATTATTATTCCAGTGGTTAGGTCCTCCCCAATTCCAATTCCATTGAGAAGCGGCTATAAACCCTGAACTAGGCCTACAAAAATAAGGAGAGTAACTAAAATCAGTCCAATTGTTTAAGTTGTGAAAACCATGGACTCTACAATGCACCCAATTTCCCGTACTATTCAATCCTAAATCTTCAGGGTCTAAGTTTTTAAACGTTTCAAAATTTGTAGAGTATACTTTAACAGGATATTGTGGGTTTACCTGTTGGTGTGGTATTGGTTGAGAATTAAACCCGATTCTAATTGACCCACACGATGATAACCCTAACAACATTAATCCAATAACTGTAGATTTTATTATAATTGATACTCTTTCTTCGGTACTGAATCTGTTTAATAGTCTTCTCATCTCTTATTTGTTTTTGTTATTATTTTTTAATAAATCCCTTCTTTTTGTTAATACCTCAATAATCCTGCCCAACTGTTCTGTGTCGGTCTCGTGCATTATTTGGTTTAAGATATTACTATTGTATTTTATATCCCCCAACTTAGATTCGTTAATCTCCACCTCATCAGTAATTTCCTCAATACTATCAATATTCACTTCAGAGTCCCACGTATCTAAAATATCTTTACGGTAAAAATCACCATACTCGTAAATATACAACATATCATCACCAAAAAAGTCAGTTTGTAATATCTCCTTAGCATATACCTCACTATACGATTCAATATTATACGTATATAAATCAGCAACCGCTTGACTATATCTCTCCTCACCCGACACTTTATATTTTTTAAGTACAGGTTCCACATATTTGGATGGGTCCGTTTCACCACTTTTAAACAAATCAATGTTTTTATCTATCAACTCAAATAAGTAAGATTTAATCGGACTATTCACATAGTCAGTTTCAATATACCTCAACTTCTTAAAAGGAAAGTTATTAACCCAATCACCATCAAGGTCTGGCTTAGCGATGTTAAGTACAAACTTAACTACTACATTTTTATCGAACTTCTTACTCATAACTTACTTTTGGTTTTTTGATTTAAATCTATTAGATGGTGAGGTCTTACTATGTTTGGTCTTTCTACCTTTTACTCTTTCTCTCCATAGTTTGAATGATGATTCTTTTAAATGTGTTCTCATAATCTTACGAACATCATTTTCCTTAATACCGAATTGGAACTCTATTGCTTCGAAAGGTGTTCTATCCTCCCAAGCCATTTCAATTATTCTATCGATATCTCTAAAATCATCACTATACACCATATATTAGTAAATATATTAAACCAGACTTTTACGTACGTTCCTCTTTCTAAACCAACTTTTAGTATATAAAGTAACCGTAGTGATAATACCAATACCAATTAAAAAGAATAGTCCCGTATAGTTGGTACCCGTAAAGAACTCATAAGTCAATAACGTCCATCCCATTATATATCCGAACCATAAGACCAACCATACACCATCAGGTATCCTTTTAGTCTTCTCCTCAATCTTATCAACCTGCTCATCATGCACCACTCTACTTAACGCATCCTGTAAGTCTTTACCATACGCAGGGATTAAATCAGTCTCACCATTGGTGAACTCAATCTTAATTTCATATTTACTCCACCCGTCAAACGTAATACTCTCTTTACGTAACTCCGCATGAATTACTCTCTTCATCGTCCTTTTCATATTCTGTTAATATAAATTACTTTTTATAACTTTCTTTACTATCATCTGTGATGTTGGTGATACACCAAACTTTCTTTCCCCATATATTTCATTACAGGTATTCATCACATACTTCGGGTCATACTCCTGATGTACATCCTCATACATCAATGGATACCATTTTGTTTCGTATCCGTCATCTGAGAAGGTCACCCAAGCCATCTCTCTAAAAAAATCAATAACCAAAATAGTAGTTTATTATTTTACAATCAGAACTCAATCCTGTCAAATCAGGAAATGTAACATCACCTATCTGATTGTCGTTAATATGCGATATGTGAATCTCAGTGAATTGTTTAACATACTTCTCATATGTCTTCTTACCTCCAATACACCAATCACACGTAATATCAAAAACATCCCGTTGGTCCACAATAACATCACGACCCTTCAACGTTGGTAATCCTTTATTGGTATTGTAACCAACCAAACACCTACCACCTAAAGTCATTTCCTTAAAGTGTTTCAAATCTTCTTTGTTATGCCATATCAATTCGTCACCTCTACCAATGAACCCCAAATTGTTAACCGCAACTATCGCCCTCATATTAGAAGTTTCCCTCGTTGACCTGCATACAGGATAAACCGTTGTCTCTCCACATCTTCACTACCTTATCTCTATCATCAAACACACATAAGATATCTTCTTTGTTAGGGAACAAATCGTCCAACCATTTTTTCTTTAAGTCATCATCCGGCATGAACATAAACTCTTTACTGGTAGGTCGCATCTTTAATATATCAAATGGTACATTGAAATTATTTAACCATTGTTTAGTGGCGTCTTTAGTCGCTTTACTACGACCTGAAAAGATTACAATTCTATGTCCCGACTCTTTTAATAATCTCGCCATAACAATCACAGGAGTATTTGGTAAATCCAAATCAATATTCTTAGGGTCAAAAAAGACATCCCAATCCATCTTACCATTTTCCTTTGTTGATAATTGTCTTCTCTCCTCGATATCCGCTATCGTACCATCTAAATCAAAAATTACTGTTTTCATACTACTTTTTATTGTTCCATACAAATATAACACATATTTTTCACATTATAAAAAGAAACCTAAAACTTTTAATTAATATCCCTCTCAAAATAATATGTATCCACTCCTCGACCAACTATCGTAACCCTTTCACCTAAGTCTTTAATGAACGAATCGAATAATCGTTCCCTATCATCTTTAGTATAAAATAAATTTATATAATCCGTTGAAAATATGTTTGAGATGTTTATAAGATTATCACCATTTGTAAGTTCACTAATTATTGGTCCGTAGTCTTCAATTATATTCGTATGTATGAAACTAATATTTAGTGTTCTAAATTTAGTTAAGTAGTCTTTGAAAGATTTCTCACCACCTAAGTATTCATATAACTCTTTAATGTGATTATTTAAATTCTCTGATGGGATTTCACCATTAAATAATGGTTCCACTCTTTTACCTATTAAATTAATTTCTTTTGGTCCCTGTTTTATTAATTGAATAATGTCAGTATCTTTACTACCCATTAAATATTCATACCATTCAATACTTCTCACATTATAATCATAGAATACTATCTCTGACTCATCATCAATTAGGTTTGAATGAACCAAATCTAAGAATTTAAATCCAGCACACGGTAAGAATACTTTTTCATATTTCTTACCATTTGCCTTTTTAAGTATTGTCAATTCTTCAGTATTAAAAATCCACACACCTGGGTTTGGATTTAATACCATATAAAGTAATTGTTTTTTGGTGTAGTCAATATTATCCGTACATTCTTTGTTTTGAATTAAACTATAAAACTTATCCGAATTATATTCAGGGTAACAATAAGACTTCATACTACGTATTTCATAGGTAAACGGAGATACCTCAAACCCCATACTCAATAACCCATTTAACATTGACCACCCATATCTAAGTGGTGAGTCTGAAATATAGTCATCACCACCCTTTTTAACCCATATTGGAGTATAATCATCATGAAAGTTATCATCAGAACGCTCAATATTTGTAAGAGTATTATGAATATCACCCTCTAACCCAAATGATGGTCTACCTGATTTCAACCAATGTTTTGTTCTAATGACCACGAACTGTGGGTGTACTTCATACCACTCATCTTTGCGGTCCAATATATGCCCCATCATAGATAAATTTTCATTCTCATCGAACTGAGAAATTATTTTATCCATAATATGTTTTGAGTTATAGATACGATTACCCGAAGACATTAAAATTATGAAATCAGATGTACCCGTTAGAGTCTCTAACCCTTCATCAAACGTATTAGAGTGAGTCACATCATATACATGTAAAGGATTTTGTGACATTCTATTAATATAGAAGTCAGTGAAATCCCTCATCTTAATAGATAACTTATCGTTTTTAATCCTATAATTGTGTGAGTGTATTACCGATATCTTATATTTGATACGTTTATGACTCATTAATCCTCCACTGTGTTTTCACCAATTTTAGATGGGTAACTTATCCAATCATCAACACCGTCCTCTAATATATCTCCGTAGTAGTCATCCATATCCTTATCCTAAATTAAAATTTTCCTCTAACTCAGAAATTAATGTCTTAATCTGCTCTTTGTTTAAAGTGATGTGAGTGAAAAATGGGTCTTGTGACCTCATAGTGATTTGTAACTTCATTCCTTCCATACCTCCACTGAAACGAGTTAAAGACATTTCCGTATCCTCTAATACCCCTTCACTCTTAGTGTTGAAGAATTGACCCTTAATTGATTTTAGTTCTGTTGACATACCGTTTATTTTTTGTTCACTACAAAGATAAACAATTTTTTGATTTATGACAACTAATTACCTTAATTTAATTTCAAATCATATCTTGTTTCACTATGCTTTCCTATAACTTGACCTTTATGTTCTCAGTACCTGGCGATGTTAAATGGATACTACTATCTACTGTTATATTACTTCTATTCTCATCCTGCTCCCAAAACTCATGTCTTATAACCTGAATTATATCATACGCTTCTCTACATGATTCATCAACATTAGGATTGTGTATTCCCCAACTACCATTCCTACCAATTTCAGTGTCATTATATAACATATTTCTTGGTTGAACTAACACATTGTCGACAGAATCTCTAACTGCATGGTATCTCTCATAATCGGTAGTGTACTCAATCTTATCAATATCTGTCCACTTTTTAACCTCTTCACCATTTCCCCAGCTTCCTTTAGTTTTTATCCATTTATATTTTGGACCAACTTCTACAACTTCACCTCTCATTGTTCTATCACCCACTTTAAAAGGACCGCTACCTAAAGCAAACTCTTTATGTAAATGTTTTTCAAATGTTGGATGTTCTTTAATTACGTTGAATTGACCAATACCAACTCTACTATAAAAATCTAATGCTCGTTGGATTAATCTTAATTGTTCGTTGTTTAATTCTATTGTTGCCATAATTTTTATCTTAATTTAACGTTAAATCTGTCTTCCATTTTTTGTAAACTTTCTTCTGGTACTCCATGTTCATTTACACCACCATGTCTGTTTTCAACAATTAGTGAATAAACTCTGTACCCATACTTTTCTGCAAGTTCAAAATATGGTTTCATTTCCCATTCTTGGGTGAATGTGTTTGAAACTACTATTTTTTCTCCTAAAGCCATTGCTAATTCGGTATTGGATTGGCACCAATTATGTGCCCTTTTAAGTTTATCCGCATCGAATTTATATTCACCCTCTGAATCTATGAAGTACATATCGGCTTCTAAATGTTTACCTCCTAATGATTTTGCTAATGTTGATTTACCACTACCTGGTAATCCTCTTAATAAGAATAACTCTTTCATAATTTATAATTTTCTAAATTCTGGTTTAATAATTCTCCATAAGGTTTCTGAGTAATCTGAACCATCTAACATCTTAAAAAGAAGTTGTGGATATTTGTATCTTTTTGCTAGTTTCGCAAATTCAGCTCTATCATTTATTAGATGTCCCATTTTATTAAAAATCCAAACATATTCAGTCTCTAACATAATGTATTGGTGTTTTAATTCTTCTACATATTCTTCGATTTTATTGAAGAACTCATCTGGTACATCTTCTAATATTTTATAAATATCATTTCCACTACTCAGACATTCCCATACAGATTTAGTTGAGATTTCTGTCATAATCTTATGAAGTCTAATATATTCTTCACCTTTGATTTTACATCTATCTCCATTTGAGAACTTAACTACAAATCCTTCTCTATTTTTACCTATATTTTGTTTTAAGTATTTGTAATTCTTAATGTTATTGTAATTTTTAACAACATCATATCCATTCTTTCTAAATTGGTCTAACGAATATTCTTCACCTGATTTGGTTCCGATTCTACCTAATAAAACTAATCTCTCTGAACCTGCGTAATCTACAACAATTCTGTTTTCTGGATAGATGATTTCAAACATATAGGTTGAATCTTTAGAAAAATGAGATTGTTGAAAATTATCCTTAAACATCTCACCACCTTTAATTGCCTGCTCAGAAGTAAAAGAACCTCTACTTGCAAAAATCCATTTACCGTCATAGTAAAATGCAATACCTAAAGAACCATCCATTTTCTCATATACTTCAAACTCATCAGTTATTGTATGTTTCCCCTCCTCAATATTAAAGAACTTTTTAAATGGTCTTGCAACTATATTACCCATTTCATCGGTAACCAATCCTCTACATTGTAGAGTAATTTCATCCCACTTACCTTCATATTGAGTCGCCTGAGAATAGTTCCATATTGTTAATGGAAGAGTTAGATGAGTTTGTTTAATCAACCATCCCTCGTCATAATACTTCTCTAATAACTCTAAGTTCATTTTGTAATGTTTCTGCAAATATAAGGGAAAAAAAGTGGGTTTAAAGACTATTTTACGATTTTTTTGTAAGTTCCGTCATTATACTTAATTAAGTATAATTTATTATCCGAAGGAATTACATTAATATCTTTTGATATATAACGTCCTCTCCAATCCCAAACACCTATAACTTCTCTTTTAATACTATGTTCTTCTACCCCTAATATAGAACTTCGAACAATGAATGTCCATTGAATTCTCTGCGTAGTCATTAAATAACCACTACGGTATTTGTCAATTTGAAATCCATACCCATATCTTCCAAGCGTTGTTCCTACAAATGTAATTGAGTCATTATCCGCAAGTACATTACTACCTGTTTGAGTTTGTGGTACGAATACTCCATTTGAATATGATGAGTAAAGGTCTGATAACGTCAGATTTACTGAATCGTTTTCTGGATTTGTGAAGTGACAGTTGTAATTTCCCCACACTGGTTTCATTGAATTAACCACATTTGATTCAACATTAACCCAAAGAGGTTGTTCCATAAATGGTGTTGAACTATTTGGTACGTGCCAGTAATCTGTTGACAATACAAAATCCGATTGATTCGAATTTGTAGAGTTGTTTAACATTGGCCAACAACAGTTCTTATAGATAAACCTATATTTGTTTGAATCTAAATCCAAATAATCACTACCGTAATTTGCAGTGTTAAATCCTTGATGTGTTGATTGATTAATCTTATCTAAGGTAACATAAGAATCGAATGTATACCACCCTTGAGAATCCATCACCCACATTTCAAGTGATACCTGATTCGGTAATGGTGGAAACGCATCAGCAACCACATACATTCCAATCGATGTAGAGTCCTGTGATGTTTGTGCAACCTGAATAATACCACCCATCATATGAGAGGCATTTGTCACAAATGTTGTCAAAATTAGTGACAGTGTTAGTAATTGTTTTTTCATATCTATTTATTTTCTTTAGTTACAATTTCTCTTCTCCACCATTTTGAGAATAGAGTCTTTGGGTTTCGTTTAACATATCTTTCCCCCACCACTAAAACAATGGCGATGAAAGTTGTAAACACAACGTAAACCTCAATCATTAATATTAATTCTTTCATACGAATCTGTTTAACCAAATGTAAGTCTAATATTTACAAAAACAAATATAACCCTAAATTTATTTTATGATTAAATTAACCACATTATCAGAAACAAAAAGTTCCGAACTCTATGTGAATCCAGAACTTATATGTTATATTACTAAGACATCCATGTGGGACGCATCGATTAGTGAGAATATTGACCTCACTAAAATATATTTTAATCAGGAACACTACCTAATGGTAAGTGAAACCCCTGAAGAGATTATAAATCTAATTAAGAGGTAGTACGTTAAACATTAACTCTACGAACCCCTCATCATTAAATCCAAACGAACTAATCTTAGGTTGTAGATACTCTTTGATACAGTCACCAACTTCAGTCTCTATCTCCCACAATTGGTTTTCCTCCATATACTCACTGACGTTGAATATATCACCTAAATCGTGTAAGGTACCGTCGAGTAAACTAACATTACTACCACTATCAATTTCAACATTAATTGTTATATATTCTTTAACCTCTAAACTTTTAATTCTAAAAATTAAGTCGTACCCTCCACAGAAAAATTCATGAATGCCCGTTTCAGACGCAGTTTCATTAATCTTATCTATAATAACCTGTATTCCTCCGATATAGTCAACTTTATGTTGATTAATGTCCTCAACACTACCACGTATATATTTCGACTTATTACTATCCAAACCGTTTCGGTCCCATAAATAAGATAATGTTTTCTTTTCAACATCAGAAAGTTGCGAACTCGGTTTTTTGTCCGGCCTTTGGAAGCGCTGAAGAGATTCGTTCAATCCCTCAACATCTTTCTCAATTGAATCACCAATAATGTCACTAATGATTATCTGCACATTAGGAATATATCGACCAATGGATACTTCCAACTCACCAATAAAGTTATCGTATTCAATCCTTGCACTATTCACATACAGATTAACATTCACAATAGGAACCTCATCATTTGTAAAGCTAATAACATCAATCCTATCTACAGAACTGATTTCATCTAACTCATCCATCTCACCTAATCCCATATCGAACGCGTAATCTTGAATCTTTTGAACACCGTTATTAATTAAAGTCTGTATTGTCGATAAATTATTACTTTCATTCAATCCCTCAACATCACTACTCTCTACGTTCTGATTTAAATCACCGATAAAGACCATTGGGGTGAATCCTATTGCTGCCGAAACACATAAACGAGTGTTACCCGATACCAAATGATATCTGTCGTTAAACTTAACGATAAGTGGTCTCTTATAGGTATCCTCCATAAGTTTAAGTCTTAACTTATATGGGTTACTCTTACCATACATACTGGCAATATGTATTACCTTCTCAAACTCACCTTCTTCTATTGTGTTTGATTCTGTATTTTCTAGTTTATCCCATATTTCTTTGGTTAACTCTACGGCTTCTACACCTTTAAATGATTTCTTTACCTCTTTAACCGACACTGGGAAATTATCGTTTCGGGTTATTTGTTGAGACACTCTCTTTATCTCATCCATCTCACCCTTTATATCAGGTACACTATTTAATGTATTAACTACCTTATCCATTATTAATTGTCTTTATTTCTTAATTGAGTAAATATACTCCCAAACCTATCCTTTAGACTTTTTACTATATCTATTGGAGTGTATTCTAATGGTGAGTTATATCTATCAGACTCTAATTTATCATAACAATATTTCACCATAAAGTGAACATCTTCTTTTGGTAATCTTAAAAAGAATCTTCTACACATTACGTTTATCCTATCTCTTATACGTATAGATGAAATATCATAAAGAAACTCATCAGTACACTTACTATCTTTAAACCTATTAAATGTTTCATAGGTCAAAACATACCCCTTACCATTTAACTTAGTATATATCAACCCCTTTAGTATATATACATCACATAACACCCTTAATCCACCCTTAGGATATCCCATAGTCTCTCCAACTTTCAGGAACTCTACCGATAGTATCTTTTACTTTCTGAACTGATGGTCTATATATGTCATACAACATCTCGTATTGAGACTCATCAATATCCGTTAATACTGACTTATCAGATGAATTCTTAATCATAAAAGGTAATTCTTCGTGTCCAACCTCTAAGTATTTAAATAACTTTGTTAACTCAACACTACGATTCGTCTTAAACTCTTCAGTAATAATATAGTGACAGTTGTCACCAAATACGGATTGTATATTATCCAACAATATGTCGTAACGACCTAACTGTATCTTATTCATCGAACTCATCCTATAAGGTTGGTGTTTATCTAAAAAGTAATACCTTTCCAACTGAAACGATAAGAAACTCTCAAATGTCGTATTCTCATCCATCTCATCCCATATTGAACTGTAATAGTCAGGCGAATACCTACTATAGTCCTCGTCAATCTTTGACCTCAGTACTGAATTCATAAAAGACCACCACGATAAAAACTTATCAATAGGGTCTCTCATCATAAAGATGTTTTTTACGTCATCCCCACAATAATGTTTAATCGCCTCTAAATATGTTTTTGAGTTTGAGTGTGTAACACTTTTGTCACCTATAATCTTTTTGTCTTGTCCGTCAATGAAATATTCATTAACCCATAACTCAACAGGGGTAGTATAAAAACTACGACTAAAATAATGCGTTTCGTCATCCGTAAAATACATCTCTGAATGATGACTTAGGACTTTCTGTAAGGTAGAAGTGCCACATTTGGACCCTCCTAAAATAAATGTATTTGGTAGTTTCATTTAACTGATTATATTATTCCATAAATATAGTCGTTAAATTTTTAATAGTGAAGTGATTTGTTAATTAGACCCCGAAATACGTTCCGTATTCATTATTTGGTCTAACTTAGTGGATGTGATATGAATCTGTTCCCTGATTTCTTTTACTTTGTCTGTTGTGGTATCTGTAGATTTTAAGTGACTAACACTTACTGGAGTTTGGAGTCTACAATGATGTCCAGTCTCTGTGGTTGAAACTAGTAATATAGTGAATGTCATTAACAATAATGTAACGACTGTCGGTATATATTTATTCTTTTTCAAGTTTTTCTAAAATTTTATCAACTTTACCGTCTACAGATTTAAGGTCTCTCTTGATGTAGTCTAATTCTACTTGTAGAGCCTCAGGATTTACCTTTTCTAATTTCTGTTCCATTCTCTCAACCTTATCCTTAAGTAACTCAGTCTTAGTATCCATACGATAGTATAGACCAACTGCAGATAAAATAAGAACAGTTATCGTGATGTAATCTTTAAGTGCGAATTTTGGTGCCGTTATTGCCATGTTTAAAATCTTATACTAATAAATATCATTAAAAAATAGAAACTACAAACTTAAATAAAGTTTTTTTTAACTTATTTAATTTATTTAGTCTCTTTATATAAATACCTTAAAAAAGTTTTTACAAAAAAAAACCTCTGCAGTTTTACTACAGAGGTTGAGGGGTATTGAACGCTGAGACTACACGTCTATGTGATTCGTCTTTAGGTGGTGTACCTCAATGATGAGTTGCCATCCTGTCCACCATACTTTAGTATAGTATCGAATCAGTGTCGGTTATTTACGTGAACCACTCGTTTCGTTGAACAACTACTCAACTACAAAATTAAACTATCGAATCTTGCGGACTCACTAAGGGCTGACCACCCACTAATTTTATCGTAATCGACATCGGAAGACTTGCGGTCTTACGAAGACTTCATTAATCCTATGGACCTGAAGTATTAGACACCTTTCGTTGTCAACGCCTGAAGTCTTTTGCTTGTATCTATCTTATAATAGTAGCAAAATGTGAGTTAAGTAAAGATGTGCTTCAGGAGAAGGTTCATTCCTTTTGGGAAAGAAATACTTCACACCTTTATGTAAGTCTGTCAACCTACGGTATTTCAGGACTACGTTTACTTTAACGTATCGGTAACCCTTAATACTGGTACTCAGCCCTACAATATCTGACAGGATATGTCGAACCGTCACCTGTGGTTTATCCTATTGGTATCACTACCTCAACTTCGAAATCTCACAAATTCAAAGTATCTTCTTTCCCTCAACAGTTGTCCTCAGGAAATTAGACGTTACCACTTTGTTTAGTTGTCAGAGTTAAACTCTGCGGGTTTCCAATAGATACTACTCTACCTTCTACCCCTTTAGTCCTGTTGCCAGGTTTATCTAACGACGCTAAACCGCCAATTTGATTATATATTTACACTTTTTAAAGGGGGTTAATCCATCAACAAAATATTGATATAATCAAACTAATACATTAAATAAAGAACTCGTCTAAATTTTATTACCTTACAAATCTAAGGATAGTTTTTCATTATGTCAAACTATTTTTTAAATTTTTAAGGTTTTTTTTGTATTTGTTATAATCTTAACGACTTTAACTATACAAATGTAGAAAATAAATATAACAGTATCAACTAAAGTTCTATTTTATTTGACACTTTTTTTAGTTTTCTACTCTACCGTCACACTTTTTGCTAAGTTTCTAGGTTTGTCAACGTCTTTACCATTCAATGATGCGATTTTATACGATAGTAATTGTAGTGGTACAACCGTCAATAACGGAGATACATACTCATTAACTTCATCAATATAAATTACGTCATCAACAATAGTCTTAGTCATTTCATCACCTTTGTAACAAATAGCAATAACTTTACCACCTCTCGCCTTTACCTCTTGGATATTAGATAAAACTTTATCGTAGTGAGGACCTGATTGTGCTATGAACACACTAGGACAATTCTCATCAATCAGAGCGATTGGTCCGTGTTTCATCTCACCAGCAGGATATCCCTCAGCATGAATATAAGATATCTCTTTTAGTTTTAACGCTCCCTCCAATGCAGTTGGGAAGTTAATACCTCGACCCATAAATAAAAAGTCTTCATAGTCCTTATACTTTTCAGCAATTCTAAATATCTCTTCCTTATTATCAAGTATGTTCTTAATCTTCTCAGGAATAAATCTTAGAGACTGTTTGATATTATAGAACTCATGGTCTGTAATGTTATTAAGTTGTTTCGATAGTTTTAACGCCAACAACATAAAAGCCGTCACCTGTCCTGTGTACGCCTTTGTAGATGCAACCCCAATCTCAATACCTGAGTGTGTGTATATTCCGGCATCTACCATACGTGCGATTGAAGAACCAACGGAATTGACCACACCGAATAAAGTAGCACCCCTTTCCTTAGCCATCTCCAATGCCGCTTTGGTATCTGCAGTTTCTCCTGACTGAGAAATCGCAATAACAACATCTCCGTGTTGAATAATAGGATTACGATATCTGAACTCAGACGCGTAATCAACCTCAACGGGTATTCGGGTTAAATTCTCAATTAAGTATTTCCCCACTAACCCAGCGTGCCAACTAGTACCACAAGCAACAATAAAAATACGTTGTGCTCTTAATAGTTTTGGTAATATACTCTCCGTTCCTCCCATCATAAGTGGTAAGTCCCCGTCTGTTAAACGACCCCGTAAGCAATTTAAAATGGTTTCTGGTTGTTCAGCAATTTCCTTTAACATAAAAGAATCAAAACCACCTTTCTCGATTGTTTCTAAGTCTAAATCAACTTTCTCAATCACAGGATTAACATCTTTATTATCCATATCAATAATACGAATACCACCCTCTGTAATTGTGGCAATCTGATTATCCTCGACATAAATAATGTCATCCGTATGAGTAAGGATTGGAGTGGCATCGGATGCAACCATAAAGTAGTCCTCACCGATACCTATCGCCATTGGTGAACTTTTCCTTGCGGTTACAACCTTATCCTCGTTAGTATCCATCACTAAGATAGCATACGCTCCAACAACTTCTTTTAGTGAGAGTCTAACAGACTCCTCTAATGAACATTCACACTTTACCTTAACATAGTGAATCCAATTCACCAAAACTTCAGTGTCAGTATCCGAATGGAATTCATACCCTTCAGACTTTAACTTAGTTTTAAGTGTTTCGTAATTCTCAATAATTCCGTTATGGACTAATGTGATTGTCCCATCGTTGGATGAGTGTGGGTGGGCATTTCTAACTTCAGGTGCTCCGTGGGTAGCCCAACGAGTATGACCAATAACCATATTAGTCTCACTAAATGTACTATCCAACTTATTAACCAATTGGTCAACACCTCCCACCGCTCGAGTAACAGTAATCCCGTCTTTAGTACGTATCGCAATACCTGAAGAATCATACCCTCGATATTCCAAACGAAACAATCCGTTGATTACTTTATTGACCGGTGAGTCATTACCTATATATCCTACAATCCCACACATATAATACTATCCTACTAATGTACCTTTAAGACTTCTAAGAGCCTCCATCTTATCTTTTGCCGATGCTAATTGGTCGATAAGACCATCAATCTCTTCCGTGTGTTGTGGGTGTTCCCCAATCGCCACAGGGTTTTTGAAATAAATGGTTAATCTTGCCGTTGCATCTGCAATATCAGATTCGTACTTTTTGACTGTTGCGTCGTATAATAATTCACTAATCATAATTCTGTTTTTTAGTTTTACTTTATAAATGTAGTATTTGTTTTTAGTCTTTTCAAGCTCTCGATAAACATTTTTATCACAGATTCTACATCATCTTTATGTGCCATCTCAACAGTTGTATGCATGTACTTTAATGGTGTTGCAACAATCGCAGTTGGTATACCACCATCAGCTAAGAAGAATCCCATAGTGTCGTTACCATACGAACCAATCGTTAGTTGGTAAGGTATCTCATTTTCATCTCCAACTGTTCTGAATAACTCAATCAACTGTCTATGGTTTTGTGCGGTGTGTTCAATAGCGCAACCGTTACCACCAATAGTCTCACAGTCCTTCTTAACATCATACATCGGTGCCTTTGTGATATGACACACATCAGTTACCAATGCAACATCTGGTTTGATATTATTAGCAATCATTCTCGCTCCGTACAATCCAACTTCCTCCTGTACTGAATTGACAACATACAAATCAAACGGTAACTTATCACCATTCTCTTTTAATCTACGAGTAACCTCTGCGATGATGTAACCACCAATCTTATTATCCAATGCCTTTCCAACATAATAGTTACCCATCTCGTGTAGTCGGTCATCGAAGTTTACAATGTTACCCACTTCAATACCCATTTCGATAACCTCATCCTTAGAACTCGCACCCACATCGATAAAGTTATTCTTCAATGATGGATTGTCCTCTTTGTCTTTTCTTACGTGAATCGCTGGCCAACCAAATACTCCCTTTAGTCTACCGTTCTTTCTCGTATGAATAACCACTGTTTTTGATGGGGCAATCTGATGGTCTGAACCACCGTGTCTAACCACATATACAAAACCGTCAGCATCAATGTGAGAAATCATCCATGAAATCTCATCACAATGTGCCTCAATAACAACTTTCTGTGCTCCTTCAATACCTGACTTTACAATACCATAAGCAGTACCATAGTTATCGTGATGAATCTCATCAACATACTCAGTTAAATAATCCGTCCACACCTTTTGTCCCTCACCTTCTTCGGCAACAGGAGAATACGCATTTAGGTAATCATATAAAAATTCCTTACTGTCCATATTTATTAATTTAATACTATTTATTAAAAGAAATATGAATATAAAATTTAAAGATATCAACTTACCAGTCACTTTATGTGTCACTCCAGAACAAATACGTAAAGGTATTCAGGGGTTGGACTCATTAAACGGTGAAGGATACTTATTTTTCTTATCGGAAGGTCAACATTCCTTTTGGATGAAAGACTGCCTAATCCCAATAGATATTATATTTCTTCAGGACGGTAAAATTACAGAAATTTATTCGGATTGCCAACCCTGCACCTCAGAAGATTGTGAAAAATATTTAGGTACTGGTAATATGGTATTAGAAGTTGAATCAGGTTTTTGTTCACAACACGACATAAAAAAAGGAGAATCCTTTCGAATTCTCCCTTAATAATTTATAGTTTTAGTTTTAGATTACTCAGCTAATCTACCAATGATTGTCTTAAACTGACTCTCAGTAATCTTAAAAGTCTTAGCCGATTCTTCTATGTTTGAATTTGCTATCTGTGCTCTTAATTTCTCAACCATCTTACCCTGTACATTTTTAGTCAATGCAACATATGGTGTAACACTATTATCTTTTTTTGGTGTATACTTACCATAACTAGGTTTCATTGCTCTTCTAAAGTATTGTAACCCTGAAATGTTGGTAATACATTTATGACCACCTGAGTTTCTTTCGATTATCTTAATTAATGGAATACCAATTTTGTTTAATACGTCCCATTGTTTGTCCGTCAACTCATTTGATGGTTTACTCATAATACTTTCAATTACTTTTAAGTAACTTCTACTCATACCTTCTAACTCTTCATCCGCGTATAGTGCTTTTAAATCTGAGAATGTGAAACCTATTGGGTTTTCTAACTTCTCAACTTTACTCCCTTCTGAAACGTGTTTGATAGTTGAAAGAGGTACAATCTTATCTTTACCCCAATCTCTCATCTCATCAATGATTTCATTAGCAATCTCACCTAAGTTAACACCTTTCAACGCTCTGTCCTCCTTAAATGGATTACACGAAGCCTGTACTAATCCCATTGGCCAAGCAATAACTAAAAAGTCAGCGTCAGGATAGTTTTTAAACGGAGTATATCTATCATACGAACCTGGTTTAAACATTGAACCACCACCGTATTGAACAATAATACCATCTTTATATTCTACATTTGGACTGTCCTTTTGTTTCTCAACATAATTCTCGTGGTTTGCAGTCATATCTTCAGGTGATGCATAACCGTTTTGTTTAGCTACCTCACGTATCTTCAAATAGATATTAATCAATGATGGAGTACATTCCATTACTAATTGTTCTAAGAAATTTGGTTTGTTTTTATAAGCTAATAATAATTTGTTAACTACTAATCCGAATAACATCTTATTGTCACCCGCACTTTTTTCTGAATCAACAGTCTTAATGAAGTTAGTAACTTGCTCAGGTTTAATACCGTGAACCGCATAGTTAGCAGAATCTACTGTCGATATAATTGTAATGTCATCACTCGGGAAAATATCTGAAGGAGAAACAATCTGTGAAATAGACTCCACATTCGAACGTGCAGACCTAAACGATACTGCGTCAGTATCATCAGCACCTGCCTGTGAATCGTGGTGGTCAGTATGAATCTTAAAGATTGGCTTACCGTGAGCGAAATCAACCAATACTGGCATAATTTCAGAATTTGCCATTGGTTTCTTTATTGTGAATTCTTTGTCTCCGTATTGAATAATCTCAGCGTCAACAACTTTAATACCGTTTCTTTGTAAGTAATCTTTCATACCGATGGCAGTAACAACCCCATCTAAATCTTGGTGAAAGAATATCTTAGCATATTGGTATCTTTTAGCTAACTTATTAATATCCCTTATTCCACCTTCGTTTAATATTTTCTTAGACATAAAAATCTTTTTATTATAAATACTTTAAAATGAATTAAATTATTGTTTTTATAGTGATGTAATGTAATTTTTTAATTTATCTTCAGGTTTCCACGATAACAAATCTAATGCATCATCTCTTTCTCTTAGTGTTACCCTATAGTTTCCGTCTTGGTCAGGTAAACTTGTAGTCTCACAATCAAACCTCTCCTTAAACATATCTGCAACCTCATTGATTGAGTAATTCTCACCCGTTCCTAACTCCCATGCGTCCTCAACTTTATTGTTAGTAGTCATAATCTTAAACAACGCATCGACAATATCATCTACGTGAGTGAAATCTCTTCGTTGTTCCCCATCACCAACAATAGTAATCTTCTGACCGTCATTGATTTGTTGTCTCCACTTACCAATAACTGCAGCCCATTCTCCTTCCATAATCTCACCGGGACCATACACATTATAAAATCTAACAACGTGAGTATCTAAGTTGAAACTCTTACGATACATCTTACAAATCTCTTCACCGATGTGTTTATAACACGCATAAGGAGACTGGTATACATTATGCCATCGAGAGGATGAACCTGAGTATATGACTCTCTTAACCCCATTGAGTCTCGACCAATCACATACTATCTGAGTGGTTAATGAGTTCGCAATAAAAGATTCTGTTGGATTGTCATATGACGGTTGGATACGACTAAGAGCCGCTAAGTGATATACCACATCAATCTCTAATGGGTAATTGAAGAGGTTATTTACGTCATCGTGGATGTAAGTTACACCGTCTATTTGATTCTCGATAACACCGATAGATAAATCATCGATAGATGTTACGTTATGACCTTCTTTATATAGTTTTTTGATTAACGATGAACCGATAAATCCGTTTCCACCTGTGACTAATATATTCATATGTTTTATTTTTAGTAAATATAACATAAAATAAAAGGGAGTCAATATTGACTCCCCTTATATTACTCAACCTCTGTTAAGTCGATGTGGTCACGTACGGTATTGTAGAATTCTTCTTTTTTTAGTCGTCTTCCCTTAACCTCTCCTCCGTCAACATCAACAACGAAAACACACTTATCTGTTATCTTTGTTACATTGTATGTGTGGTTGTATCCCAACTCAATAACATAACCTGACTTTACGATTTCGAACATTCTCTCCATCTTATTCTCCGTCTCATACTTACGTACGATTGAAGAAACCTCACTCATCTTACGACTTTTCTCTTTTCTTAACTTAGCCATTTCAAAGTACTTCTTAGTCATCATCTCACCTACCGAGAACACACCCTTCTTTCCTTTGAAATCTAAAACCAACATTCCCGTTAGTGTTAGTAAGTCTTCGTTAGAGTTTAAGTTAATATTTTTAACGTCCATATCGTAGTACTCTCCGAATTGAATCTCTAACTTTAAATCTCTGTAACCTCCGTTTTCACTAATACGGAACATAATAGAATTTGACCATGTCTTAGCGTCAACAAGTGAGTTAGTAATCTCATACCCATATAAATCCTTAACTGATTTTTTAAGTTCAGTTTTGATTTCCTCAAAGTATTTGTCAATGTTATTATTCATAACCTCATACTCTGATACTAACTGCTCTAACTCTTTTTTATATTCTAAGTACATATCTTTCCTTTTTTGTTCACTACAAAGATAAGCATTAAAACTAAACCACCAAAGAAACTACTAACTTAATTTACGTTTTATATATGAGGTCACCATCTTTGCAGTTGAATAGTTCGTTGCCAGTGGAATATCGTGTACGTCACACTGTCTCATCAACATTGAAATGTCTACCTCGTGAGGATGTTTACCTAATGGGTCTCTAAAGAAAATAACCGCATGGATATCATTCTCAACAATTCTAGAGGCTATTTGTGCATCACCACCTAACGGCCCACTCTCTAATGAGTTAATCTTATCAACACCAGCATTCTTTAAATGTTTAGATGTGGTCCCTGTTCCATACAACACAATATTCTCTCTGTTGAAGAACTCTAACCTTTTCATTACAAATGCAACTAAGTCCGCTTTCTTACCGTCGTGGGCAATTAACGCAATACCTATTTTATCCCTCATTGTTAAATCTATCACTATATTTTATGGTTACCTTTATTTAAATTTTTATCGCTTTAATTATATTCTCTACCTCAGACCTCTCGAAATACTTATAGTCTTTGACCTCCATAAATTCAACCCACCACTTTCCATTGATGGTATTATCATTCTCATTAGAGATTAGACAGAACTGATAGTTATCTTCAGATAAATCACATACATAAAAATAATACCCTTCTTCCGTTCCTGACTCCTCAGAGGTTACTTCGTTTCTTCTGAAACCTAAATCTATTAAATCTATTTCTGTCATATCTTAAAAATTTGTTTTAGGACTATTAATATATTTGTTATGGTATTCCATTATTTTGTCTCTGGCCTCTTCTGCATTATCAACAACACGGAACAAATCTAAGTCTTTATCTGAAATGGTCCCGTTCTCAACTAAGGTAGTCTTAATCCATTGAATCAATCCTCCCCAATAATCTTTACCTACTAACACAATCGGATACTTTACATTGTGACCACATTGTGCCAGTGTTATCGATTCAAACAGTTCATCCAACGTACCTAACCCACCAGGGAATATCGCAAACGCCTGTGAGTATTTTAAGAACATAACCTTACGAGTAAAGAAATATCTATTTTCCACACCTAAGTCCACATACGGATTCATTCCCGCTTCGAACGGTAACTCAATACCAATACCGATTGACTTTCCCCCTGACTCTTTAGCTCCCTGATTCGCAGCTTCCATAATCCCTGGACCACCACCTGTAATAACTCCGAAACCTTCCTTTACAATTAGTTCTGCAAACTTCTTAGCCTCTTTATACCATCTGTCTTCGATATTGGTTCTAGCACTACCGAAAACCGAAACACACGGAACATCAATATCATTAAAGGTATCAAAACCTTTCGTGAACTCACCCTGTATTCTGAGGATTTGCCACGCATCTTCACTCTTACTCTTCTGCACGTTCATATAAGTCTTTTAATAGTTCACTATATGTTTCCTCATAATCTTCAATATTAAACACATCAACAGTAAAATATAACATATCATACTTATTCGTAATGTACTGTCCGAATCTTAAGTCATCCTCATTTCTTTCTTCTCCATATTTGAGAGCCCAATTAAGATACTCCCCATTCAAACTTTCGTAAGTTAATTTTCTTTTTTTTAATCCCACCATCTTTCTATATTTTTTTCTATTATTTTAAAAAGTAATTTGTGTGCTCTATCCTGATTTAAATGTGCAATGTTCATTGCAATTATTTGTTTATCTTCTAACCCCTTCGTATTAAAGTATCCTTCACCGTTTAACACTCTCTTATGTACTAGTGGATACTTTTTAAAGTAGTCATCAAAGTTTTCACCCAACAACTTACTCTCCCAAGTTGAATACCCTTCTTTATCTTCGACGGGTTCAAACCAACTTTTAGTTTTGTGATAGTCCATATATTCACTCGAATACCATTCATCACCTACCTTATCAATTAACCTAACACATGTCATCATCACCTCAGCATCTCTTTTTGCTCTGGTATGGATATCTCTATCACCAATATATTGAGACTGAGCTTTTAGTTTGTGTTGTAAAATGGTATAGATGTATCTATGGTCGTAGTTCCTATCTTTCCAAATAATAGGTAACCAATACTTAAGATTCTTAAACCCCTGTTTAATATCTTTAGGAATGTATTTCCAATCGTTACTCCAACGTATTTTTATACTGTTCCACAATTTTTCGTACCATGAAAGTTGTTCACTTTCAAGTTTCCATTGTTCAAAGATGTCGTTTTCTGGTTCCATACTTATACTCATTAATAGTACAAATGTATGAAAAAAAAAGGAGGGTATCAAACCCTCCCTATTTTTATTTGTTTTCCTCTACTGAAGCCTTACGGTATTCAGTGACTAACTTCTTAACTTCTCCAATTGCCTTACGAGCTCTACCCTTACCAGCCTTTGTTGTTGAGTTATGTCCTTCTTCAAATTGAGTGAATAACTCACTGATTTGTTCAAATAATTCTTGCGTATTCGCCATAATATTAATTTTTTATATGTTTATTCTTTATTATAAATGAATTTTACCCAACTGTAAAGGCTTCTATTCTCTAAATAATTAAAATCATCATCGTGTTTAAAGGCTTCCTTCTCAAATGGAATGTTGTAATACGCCTCTTTTGTATCGAAACCGTACTTAACTATATTCCATAAATAAAAGAATACATATAACACATAAAAGGGTATCAATAATAACTCCTGTTGTTGTTTAATGTGTATCGATTCGTGATTTATCGTCCTCTTCGTTGAGTGAAGGTTCTTATATCTAGGTGTGTTTAATCTTTCTCTTAAAATTATAAAAGGCCATAACGTTATTCCTTTTATCTTCATAAACCAACCCAATAGATTTAATGTTCTGTCTGAGTATATTATAATTGTCTTCATACCTATAAGTATATAAACTCAATGTTTAATACTCATAATATCATTTAGTAGTGATTTAATGTTGTCTTCACACTCTCTAACATACTTCAGGTCTTTCTCCTGAATTGCAAACAATTTTTGTTCCTCCCACCATTGAAGTTCATTTTGCATTTGTTCTTTAGTTGTATAACTCTTAATCATTGTACATCATTTAAATTTACCCCATTCTCACTCATCAGTTCAAATAGTTTCTCTCTAGCTTCAACATATGTGTTATACTTATCCTTACTATATCCTTCATCTGGCATATACTTATACTGAGCCCTTAACCATTGGTCCATTTCCCAACAAACATTCCACCAATCCGATGCTTTGGTTGCTAGTTTGAAATCCTGATTATCTTCGGGTAGATTAAATTCTAAGATTGCTTTCATTTCTCTTTGGTGTTAAATAATTCGTAGGTACTATTACCTGTCTTAAACTTAATGTAATCTTCTCTCTGTTCCACAATCTCTGTAATTGTTGTAGTTTGCCAAGTAAAGAATTGGTTGAATGGTGACATTAATAAACTTCTGTTGATTAGAGGTTCATCGTGTTTAGATTTAAATGTTCTGTCCTCATTCCATTCAACCCACATTACCTCTTTAGATACTTTAGTTAAACCATCGCGTTCTCTGACCAATTTCCAGTCAAATTCAGTTTCTAAACCTAGTTCGTTTAGTACATCTACCGGTATTTTTGTTTGTTTTAATTTACTCATCTTCTTTTCCTGATTTTCTAGCCAATACCAACCCAAATCCAATTAGTGTTCCACCAAACCAAGACCACATAAACGTATCGGAAAATAGACATACCCATAATCCTAATGTTGAGATTAAGATTGAATGTCCGTAAGTTGTAATTTTCATAATTATTATTTATCTCTCTACAAATATATGAAATTTTACTATAACTAAAAACTATACCTTCATTAATTTCCTCATCTTTGGATTGAGGACCATATAACACACCTTAAAGACGGTGAGAATCAAAAATGACATAGCTAATCCCATTCTTAATAAACTTTCAGATTGAACAAAATCTTCAAGTATGAGGTACCAAGTACCTGCAATTGCCCCGTCTCCAACAAACATTAATAAGACCGCACCTAAACTAAACTCAGGAGGTAATAAGTCCATTAAAAATACAACCAATAAAAAGAACGGGATTAATAACATTAACGACCCTAAACCAATTAAAAATTCCATACCTATACTCGAGTTTTTCTTTTTTTGTTTTTCTTTTTTTCATTGTCTTCTCTCAACCACACATCTGACATATATAATATCCAATCAAACTTATGTCCCATCATTAACTACTCTTAGTGGTTAGTTTTTGATAGATGTATCTGGTCGCAAATATCAAGAACAATATCCCAACAATTGGATTATCTATTGCTCTCATTAAACCCCACGGTAAATCTTCAGGTGTTGAAGCATAACTCATACCAATCACTAAACCAATAGTTCCTGTGATAATTAAGTGAGCCACTTTAGCCAATACGAATGACAGTAATCCTGTCCAAAATCCTTTTTCCATTTTATTATTTATTTAATCCAATCTTCCCATTCATCAAAGAACATACCGTCACTCTCAACCAACTTTAAACACTTGTCTAATAGATTATCTTGAGTCTCCGCTAAAGTTTCGTAAAACTCCATCTGAGTATCATCGTAGTCTTCATCGTCAAAATCCATATCTGCAGTTGGGTCTTCCAATGTTGTCTCTTCACCCCAAATACAACCCTCTAATACCATTTCTTCATTTTCATCTTCAGTCATTCTTGATTTGATTACTAACGCACCAACAGGGTCAAAACCTTCATCTTCATACTTCACTTCAATAACCACATTATTATCTAAAGGGAAACATAGTTCATATAAACGATAGAAAAATTGTCTTGGTGGATACCACGCTGACTCGATAGAGAACACCCCTTCATCTATTGAATCATATAATTGAGTCCACTTAGGTCCTAAATTTTCATACGACCAACTATTCATTACACTACCACCATCTTCACTTAACTCTACGTTATCATAGAATGCCTTTGCAAATGCAACAATAGCATCTTCATCACTATCATTTACTTGGTCAACCAACGAATCAACTAACTTTACCACTTCTTCGTTACCCTTTACTTCAACGTAACTTTTTAAATTATTTGCCATTTTATATTTTTTTTAAATTAAACTTCTATTTTATTTCCTTCACCACTCCAAACCGTATCGTGAGCGTAATTTAAAGAACCAATCATAATATCATCCAACTCTTCCATAAACTCCATCTGAGTATCTTCATAGTCTTCATCGTCAAAATCCATATCCTCAGTTGGGTCTTCAATGTCGTAATCCTCTGACATCGACCATGCAGGAACACCATTGTGGTCTTTTTTAACTACCAATCCACCGACTGGCTCGTATGACTCATCTTGGAACTTAACTAAGATTTCAACATTCGGGTCAATCTTAGATGCCAACTTATATAACTGTACCCAAAAATGTTCAGGAGTATAACCTGCCGATGAAATATTCCATTCTCCACGGTCCATTTCATTTTCAACGTAAATCCACTTAGCACCTACATTATCAAATAACCAATCGTGTGGTACCCCTTTTTCGTAATCCGTTCCGTAAAACGTATTTACGAACGTATGAGTCTCTGCGTACCCACCCGCGTTTTTAAATAGGTTATCCATTGCTTCAATTACCTCGTCAGTACCATTAACTTCAAGGTAGTTTGTCATTGTATTCGCCATCTTATTCTTCTTTTAATTCAGGCCACTCAGTGTCCTCTAACACTTTGTCGTTCACCAGTTCAAACTCAACATTATCAATGATATCTTGTTGTAAATCATCATCACCTGAGTTCCAATCTTTCAATTGTTGTTCTGTCAATTCCTCCCAAGTTTCTTCATATCGTATTGTCGTAACAATAACTCTTCTTTCTAATTTTGCCATTATATCTTTATTTTTTAATATTCGTATTCACCGGTTTCACTCGCTTGGAAACCACCATATTTTGTGTACTCTTCATCTGGCACACCTACTTGAATGAATGATTCCTCACCCTTGTTACGAGAATCATAGAACTCCTCCATATCGTAAACCTCTTCCATACACAACTCATATACGGCGTCTTCACCATACACTTCTTTGTTAGTCTCGTTCTCATAGAACTCATATTCGTTATACACCTTGTTGTATAGGTATTGAACCAATTCCTTATCAGAGTCTCCCTCATATGGTGGTTCACACTTACGAAGTGCCTCTACGTTAACCTCAATCGGTTCACTTGCCGCTGAGACTGTCCAAGTCTCTACTTTACGGACATAAACTTTTTCTGACATAATACCTTAGTTTAAAATTCCTTTTCCTAAAACCATCGGTGAACCGTCTTTGTGTGTCGCCACCAAAAATATTGATTCTCTCTCCTCAATAATTGGGGTAACTCCTTTGAATACGTTAGGATAGTTTTTCTGTACATAAGCAGTAACTTGCTCCTCAACCTGTTTGTCAATTTTTTTCTCCATATCTTTTATTATTTTTTTTAGATTCACTACAAATGTAAGACATTATATCTTATAAAAAAAAAGTATTTCTCTATTTCTTTAAATTTTTTATTCTTCTTTCCAAATACCAAAGCGCCTTCTCTAAGTCCTGTACTGGTGGGTTACCATCTTTCTTACCCTTTCTACCAATATATTTAATGACATTGAATAGGTAAGCATCTTCATCTAATCCCCACGCTTCCGCAACTTTAACAACCTCATATGGGTTCTCTTCTCCCCCGTAATGTTCAGGGTGTTTTACCATTTCATTATTACCTTCTTCCATTCCTATACTATAACTTTATAATCCGATTATAATTTCCCACTTCAACCAACCAATGATTAATTCTATATCACCATTAAGTAGTCTATCGTGGGTTAGTTTAATAAATGGTGTCACATATATTTGACCCCATACTTCACATTTTGTTATTTTCATATCTATACTATCATTGAATTAGCAAAGTTTATACTCAATACCAACGAAGTGATTAATATCTTCATACCAATCGCAATCAGTATAATACCAAAAACTCTTTCCATTATTGTAATACCCACAACTCCCAACTTATTCTGAATCCACGATGCCGATTTTAAGAATACATAGATAACCATCGCATTTAGTACGATACCAATAATAATAACCAAATCATTCATATCCTGAGTCAATGACATAATTGTTGATAACGTACCTGGACCTGCAATGATTGGGAACGCAATTGGGAATATCGTCGCAGGCATCGGTTGAGACTTATCTTGCTCATCAATACCTAAAACCATTTTAACACCAAAGTAAAGTAGTAACATCGCCCCCGCCAATGCGAAATGAAATGTTTCAATACCTAACAAAGTAAACAGGGTCTTACCAACAAATAACATAGTCACCATTATACATACTGATATAACTGTCGCCTTAAGCGATTCAATCTCACCATTCTCTTTCCTTAATCGTATAATCAAAGGAACATTCCCCGGCATATCTATCACCGCAAACAATGTCAAAAATACTGTCAGTATGTTTAATACAATTTCCATTTTACTTAATCCACATTTTTTCGTTAATAACTAATATGTCAACATCACAACCGTTGTATAGGTTGAATGCATCTTCAGGGGTTTCAACAATCGGTTCCCCCGCTAAGTTCAGAGAAGTGTTAAGAATTACTGGTACTCCACTATGTTTCTCAAACGCACGTATTAAATCGTAGTATCTTTCATTGTCACTTCTTTCAACTGTCTGAATTCTTGCGGTACCATCAACGTGAGTTACCGAAGGAATCTTATCTGAAATCACATCACAAATCTTCAACATATACGGAGACTCACCTTTAAAGTCAAAGTACTCCTCAACATTTTCAATACAAACTGCCGGTGCGAATGGTCTAAACCACTCTCTGTTCTTGATGTCAAAGTTAATATAATCTCTCATATTTTCCAAACATGGATTCGCAATAAAACTTCTATGACCTAAGGCTCTCGGACCGAACTCAGAACCACCTTGGAACCAAGCGATTACCTTACCCTTATTTAAATGGTCTCCTAATACTTCGTAATCAATTAACTGACCACCTTCAGGAGTATCGTACTCTTTACCTGTATAAACTACCTCACCGACCGTCTTAGTAACTCTATCGATGTCTAATATGTTATGCGTAACGTATAATGCACAACCCACTGATAATCCGTCATCACCAGCTCCTGGATATGGAGACACCGTACTAAAGGATGTATTATGTTGTATCTTACCGTTTGTGGTACAGTTTAAGAACCCACCACCCGCAAGACATAGATTACCTCCATTATATCTTTTTGTTTCGTTATATAGTTTCTCAGCAAATCTAAAGATGGTATGTTCAAATATGTACTGAATAGTTGCCGCTGCATCCATAGCTTCTTGCGAATCAGAAGTTTCTTTGGTGAAATACTCTACGTTGAAGAAGTTATCCGACTCCATAATCTCACCAGGATGTGGGTTAGTAATCACCTTACCAGTAACTTTCATAAATAATCTATACACCCATCTCCAATCATCACCACCATCATTTCTTTCCCAATACGATTTAGTGTATTCATCAATATCTTTTACAATATCAGGGTTTACCTTACCATAAGGAGCTAATCCCATAGTAGTTCCCGCTTTAAACAACCCAGGACCCAAACCTAACGTCTCTGTAAACATAGAGTACGCATGTGCGATATTAACACCAGGGTAGTATAGAGTTTCTAACTTATTCCCATAACCGTAACTAAACAATGAACATGCATAAGGGTCAGCCTCTGTTGAATCCAAAGTGAATATCGCAGCTTTGTCGTGGTTCGTTGTATAATAAGTCGACGCAGCATGTGCGTGATGGTGATTGATAAACCAACCCGGAATAGTCACTCCGTAGATGTCCAAATTAATCTTAACATTCTCAACAGGTCTTTTAGTTGTTGGAGGACTTAGAAGAACTAAATCTTCAGTAACCTGAAACCCTTTGTTTGGAACAAACTTATCTTTAATATCACCTTCTAAACTTAAGTTGAAACTATCTGAAAAGATACTTTTGTCCTCAACGTACATCTTAATGTCTTCAAAGTCATTTTTCCATTCACTACGATTCTCAAACCAATATGAGATACCCACATAATCAACATCATTTATCGTTAGTCCCGCTTCTCCCAACACATAATCCATCATTGGTTGTGTGATGTACCTATCTTTCTTAACTCTCGATAGTCTCTCTCTAGAAATTGCTGAGACTATTTTTCCATCGACCACCAAACAAAGTGATGAGTCGTGATTTGGTGATATACCTAATACTACCATATTTACTATTTTAATTTAACTGTTATATATCCAGGGTTATAAATGTCCCCTATTTCATACTCCAAATTATAATCATCCAAAGTATCTGTTACTATTTCTTCCATCCTATCAGATAGTCCCGTTATTATCTCAACGGTATAAAAATTACTGAGTAATACACTATTCATAAACTCATCCACTTTTCGAGGAACGTCTTTATGTCTCACACCGTGTAAGTCTAAAGAATCTCGTTTCATCTTACTTATCCAATACCATTTCGACCTGAGCCATTTCAGCCTTAGTCTTATTTATCCTACCCTCAGATTGTTTAACATAGTTTTCTGACAATTCAATACCAACATATCTTCTGTTGTGTACCATCGCAGCAACCGCCGTTGTTCCTGAACCTGAGAATGGGTCCATTACTATATCGTTCTGATACGATAATATCTTAATCGCTTTCACAGGAATGTCCATAGAGAACGTAGCCTTAGTCAACTGATTGGTGTCTGCAAAGTAACTCCACTGACCAAACACCAAACTCATAAACTCCTTTTTATCCTTATCGTCATACTCAACCCTCTTCCTCATTCCTTCACCGTTGGTTTTTTCAACCATCTTTATCTCTGAAGGTGACCATTGAGGTTCTCCTTTAACTTTCTTTTTATAATCCTTTTTATATCCTAAAATAACACACTCCTTTGGATTATAAATGTACGGAGCCGATGGACTCATCCAACTACCCCAAGCCGTTGTCTTACTTCTATGTGGTGAATCCTCATCTAAGTCAACCAACCCAAAAAATCCAAACCCTATCTCTTTCATTATTTGGTAGAACTCAGACGCAAAAAATATTCGACCACCTCTCTCTCTTACATTGGTTTCGTAAGGGATATTAATTGCAACTCGACCGTCATCCTTAAGAGTATCATAAGCTCCCTGTAACCATTGACGAGTGAAGTCCCAATACTCTTCCATCGACATCTCATCCATATGTGTGTCGTAATTGATGCCCACATTGTATGGTGGCGAGGTAATCATTAAGTCAACAGACTCATTAGGCATCTCTTTAAGTACGTCAATACAACTACCCTGAGTAATCTTATTTATATATTTCTCCATTCTATATTATCGTTTTAGTAAGTATAGAAAAAATAAATCGTAAAGTCCAGTAATGACATAAAAAAAAAACACCCATTAGATTTCTCCAATGAGTGCTTAATCAATTTATTAGGAAATAAACTTAGGGACGGTAATAAATACTACCTTAGTTCCATTTGTTTAACTTTTTCTATAAAAAGTTCAACATCATTAACAGACAACTTTGTCTGTATCGGTTCCCCATCAATTAATTCGATATCCCCCTGAACTTTATTACATAGAGCAACCTCAAAGGTACTCTTTATTCTATTGGTCCACACACTAAAGTCATTATCTATCAAAGCAATACGGTCATACTTATTTAAATCTCCGTAAGCTCCACCACCACTACATACCGATACGTACCAATTTTCATTGATGGGATAGATACCGTGAATACCTTTACCCTCTAACCTGTGTTCTTCAAATTTGATGTTATTAAACTCTAACATAACTTACATCTCATTAGATAATATGTAAGTTAAGAACACAACAGTGTCAATATTAAAAGATACCATGTTTCCGAAAGATATAACCTGTTCATACATTTTAGAGTACATACCTACTTAAATTCTTTAACTTTTTCCAACCTCTTAGTTAGTTCCTTTATTAACTCACTACTACCACCACCAGATTTTGTCTTCTCATTCTGAATCGTATTTTCTAGTAGACCTATAATTTCTTTCTTTTTATTACTCATCCTTATTGTATTTTATTTTTAGATTTTATTTGTTTCCATAGGTCTTCATATACATCACTCAACCTACCTTTGTATCCTCCGTCTTTAACCTTTCTAACCTCATCAATAAGATGACTTCTCAGACCTCTCTTATTGGCCTCAAATAATATTTCTTCAATATACTCCTCAGATGAAAATCCCATACCTTTATTTTGTTAATGTTGTTAATAAAAATTTAAATATCTTAGTGTAGTGCACATCATAATTCTCACCACCCATTGGTATTACATTCGCACTGGTCGGACAAACTTCTAACATCCGTCTTACCTTTAAAGACTCCGCAATTGAATAGTATTCATTTTGATTACCGATAAATAATGAACATCCCTTAATGATTTGAGCCGCATCCATATAATCTTTAGGTTTGATATGAATTAGATTGTTAACTTTTTCACTAATTCTTTGGTATTCCAAATCATCACCAATGAATACAAACTTAACATCTGGAAAGTCATTGATAACCGACCAATCCACATTCTCATTTTGATATGACAATGAACGAGATAAAACTACCTTACGATTATACCTCTCGTTTGATTTTAGATTAATACACGGTCTCTCAAATGGGACACTTAATCCCATCATTGTTGAAAAGTATCTAACAATAGACCCTGATTTATAATTGATTGGTTGTTCTCTGAAAATATCTAAGTCGACATTTATTTTTGTAGTATCCCCATCAAAGATTTTAACGTCATCGATGTAGTATTGATTCTTTAATAGATTCTTAAGTGAATCGACATCCTCTTTGATTAACATAAAAGGCCTATGTGAGTAACCCTCTGTAAATTTTTCCTTATTATCCATACCCACCTGTAAGTGTAGTATTGCTTGAGTGTCGTTTAAGTCACACGCAGTTTTAATTGAAGGTAATGAATAGAATAAATCGCTTACCGTTCCTGAATGTTTAAAGTGAATCATATTGTTTTTTTTATCTATTACTAAAACATAATAAAATAAAAAAGGGGAGTCAATATTTGACTCCCCTTTGGTAAATGTTTTTAAGTAATTTAGATTATATCAGAATTCTCTAACATCCCTTTAATTATCTCACTATTCTTCGAGAAGAATATACCGAAACCGATACCTCCAATAAATGGATATCCACCTAAAAGAAATAAAGAACCTAAACCTAAAGCCACCATTGCGGTGAAACCCTTTGTTTTCGCAAAATCAACTGCCTTACCATACAGACCCTTTGCAATTTGAAAAAATGATTTTAACATACCTTTAAAATTATTAATTACGTTTATTACTCATATATAAATATCACCGAATACTAAAATAACTTTGTAGTATCGATTTATTTTCTATCGATTTTAATAAACTTTAACTTAAAGTAGTTAAAATAATATATAATTGAGATAAAATTTATTCTTCTGTCTCTTCTTCGTCCTCTTCACTCATCATCTTATCAACTAAAGCTGAACCTGCACCTGCAGCCGCTGCTCTACCTAATGACATAGCAATTGGATTTTCGTTTAATTCTTCTTCTGTCATCCATCCTTCAGAGATTGAAGTGTCAGCACATTTCTTACCGTACGTCTCCATCATATCATTAACAGACTCACACATACCTTGGTAAGACTCTAAACATTCTTTACCTTCCATACATGCAATTTCGTACATCATAGAACCACAGTCCTCTAACATCTCCATTAATTTTGTTTTCTTCTCTTCTGATTCATTGATTGTGAATTCAAATCTACCGAAATCTAATTTTTTAGGTGCCGAATCGTGTAAGTTTTTGATTCTATCTACCTCTTCTTGTAATAATCTTAAGTTTTTCATAATAATTTTTTATATCTATAAATAGTTAAGGTTTTAAAAAAACCTCTCTAATTGGTATTAATAACCAAATAATTTACCTAATAACTTATACCATACATCTTCAGATACTGTTGTTTTTCTGAATGACCACATTCTTCTATCCGATAATTCTGAATAGTATCTAAGTAGTGGTGTTCTTAAGAATAGAAAATCACACTCATACGAAGTTTTTCTTACCTCAGCACCGTTAGGTAGTCTGAAGGTAACTTTAAGAAATGAGTAACTTCTTAATTTGTACTCAACCCTAAAAAAATCAAACCCCCATTCGTGGTGGTGATTGTGTAATAAGACTTCTAATAAAATTACAGACAAATTTAGTCTCCTAGTCTTCCAACTTATTTTTTGTAGTATCTTTTTCATAGTATGGATTATTTCTATTGTATTTATTCTTACTAACGTTTTTCCTTAATGGTATATCAATATCGTAGGGGATAGTATTCTTCCTGTAAACCTTTGGTGTATGGTAGAAACCACAGGAGGTAAACAAAAGACATACTAACCCTATCAATATCTTATTCATCATTTCTTTTCGTAAAGTTCTAAAATCAAATCTTCGTGGAACTTAACGTTCGCAGGATTCAGAGAAGCGTGTTCCCAAATAGTTTCCTTAGAAGCTTGTTTGTATTGTGCTAAGTTCTCATCGTGAGTCTCAAAAGCCTCAATCAACTTTTCTTTACCCATATTCACATCCCACCCTTCGTAGTAGTAACCTGCGTCTTTGATGAAGTGAGCGTTGTGGATAAGTGGGTAGTTACCGTAAAGTACATCATACCACATATAGTTAAGCGCATTTTCAGTTTGCCACGATACAACCGCATCGACATATTCTGACATAAACCACGGTAATTTGTATCTCGCTTCAAACGATGCTTTGTTATCTTTAACAATATCTAAAGTGTTTGAGAAGTGTCTGAAAATCTCACCTTCTTTAATCTTCGCAGCGTTAGTCACAAAGATATCTCCCATTCTATGCTCTTCCTCAGATAATCCTAAGTCTCTTTTGTAGTGACGATAAGTATCTTCCATAACTAACATCGGGTAGTGACAGGTCTTTAACATATTAATGTTTGGTTCAAACACTCCTAAGTTCCACTTAGCCTTTCCTGGCTGGTACTCGTACGGTTTCTTACATTGTTGAGCAACTTTATCAATAAAGAATGGGTCCCAAATGTGTGGTACTTCTTTAACCTCAGTATCGTAAGCCAATCTAAAGTAATGATAGTTAGTGTTGATGTGTTGTGGTGTCGTCCAAATCGCATCATACTCAATTCCGATGAATACGGCACCTGGCTTTTGACCAAACAACGTTCTCTCAGTATCAATCCAAAAGTCGTTACCACCTTTGTACGCAACAACCTTACCTCCGTTATCTTTAACCTTACCAGTGATAACTGAACCTGTCTGAGCACCTAACTCAATAAGGAAGTCAATCTTATCTTCAACATCTGTGAATCTAACAACCTTCACATCCACATCGTCCATCATCAATAGAGATGGGTCTTCACCATCACCTACATTAATAATATAAATCTCGTTGAATTTATCTGATTGCTTTAGCAACTTATAGAACATCAATACGTTCTGTTTGATTCCGTTTGAGAAAATAGAATCACCGTCTTTCTTTATGTATAATGATATTCCTATATCAATTTTACCGTTCTTTCCCATTATTTGTTATTAATTTATTTATTTAACCAACTAAGGTCTTTATTTAAATATCCGACGCTTAGTCATTAATGAATATAGCCATAATAATATATACAATCAAGGTGGTTCCGAATGTTGACATTGCGGATATAACAAACCCAATTCTAAATAATATTGTAGGAATATTTGTTATTCTCTCTAACCTTTTACACAATCCTGTTATCATAATTTTTTATTGTTTAATACAAACTTACAAAGTTTTATTTTAACTACCAAATTTAATTTGATAGTGGTGCTTTAATACTTGGGTGAGATTGATAATCATCTAATACAAAATCATTAACTCTCAAAATATCTATAATTGAATCGAAGTCTTTTAGATGGCTTTTGAAAAGTAACTTAGTTAATTTCATAGGCTCTCTACTAATCTGTTCTTTAGCTTGTTCAATATGATTTGAATATAAATGAACATCTCCTAAATTACCAATTAATTCATCAGGAACCATATTTACTTCTTTAGCAATGATTTCCAATAACAATCCGTAAGAAGCAATATTAAATGGTAAACCCAAGAATGTATCTACTGAACGTTGATTCCACATTAAGGATATAGACCTCTTTGGTGTTGCCGTATAATAATCATCATCAAAATTAGGTATGTTAGATTCATTGTATTCCATACCCGTCTCATAATTATTTTTAAACCAATAGGCATACCTCTCATTATCACTCAACTCTCTTGTATAAACTTGAAAACCATAGTGGCATGGTGGAAGTGTCATTTGGTCTATCTCACCGACATTCCAAGCATTAACCATTAATCGTCTTGAGTCTGGATTTGTTTTTAAATCATTGATTAGGTTTTGGATTTGGTCTATTTGTTTTGTATAAACGCCAGGGTCAACTATTTTCTCATCACGAGTTGCATTTCTGCTCCAACTTCTCCATTGTTTACCATAAATTGGTCCTAATTCACCCCAATCTCTAGCAAAAGCATCATTAGTTTTAATTAACTCTATAAATTGTTCTTGAGTATATCGGGGTCCATGCCAACCGGGAACAAATTGGTCTGCGTACTTCTTATAAGCATCACCATTCCAAATGTTACACCCATTATCAACTAGGTATTTAATGTTAGTATCTCCTTTTAAAAACCAAAGTAACTCGGTTACCATAGTTTTAAACGCCATCTTCTTAGTAGTAAGAAGTGGGAAACCATCACTCATTTTATGTCTGATTTGTCTACCAAATACTGAAATAGTTCCAGTACCTGTCCTATCCTCTTTCTTTACTCCATTTTCAAGTACATCTTTTAGGAGTGATTGGTAATCTTTATCTAGTTTATTCATTTTAAAATTCGTTAAGGTCTGTTAAATCCAGTGTGGTTCCTGTAAGTTCACTTTTGACTTCTATGAATTGTCCTATCCCATCAGTATAAGTAATCCATTTAATCATACCAACTTGCCCGTGTATTGTTTTAATCGCAGCAACCCAAGTATTATAAGCCTTTTGTTGCTCATCGTTTAATTCGATATTGATTTGTTTATTTTTCATCTTTATTTAGTCTTCTATCAATTACTTCAAATAATTCACGTTCAATTTCTTCTTCTGTTACATCATCTAAATTAAAGTACCAATCATCAAATCCTGGACGGTCATATAATTTATCTAATATCTCAGCAACTGCCTTCTTAATTTCTACGTTTTTCATTCTATAATTTACGACTTTCTCTGTAAAAAGTCCATAGCCGATGTAAATAGTTTAATCCCCTCTAAAGAATCACCGTATTGTGGTATATTCCCTAAATTAGACATTAAATTATCATGTTCAGTATTTCCGACATACTTCTCTAAGAACTTAGCATGAACATCCACATACGTAAAACCCTCGTCTAACTTCCACTTCTTTATGTCGTTAGCTAATACTTCAGACATTAAATTTTGGTAGTTATTATCCATCACTGTACTCCTTATATTTCCCTTTATAATTGGATATCTCATCCATTAGTTTTTGGAGGTCAGAACACATCTCGTAGTTCTCAACCTCTTCAAAGTAATCCAAACTTAGTTCTAAGTTAAGTAGGAAATCTGAATCTTCAGCACTAATAACCATCTCGTCATTATTCCCTTCAATCGTGAAGGACATAAGCTCAACGTTATTGTATTTATCTCCGTAAAAATTATCTCGTATTTTCTCGAAACAGGTGGTATGATACCACTCTGCATTGTCTCTAAGGTAGTTTAGTAAAACTTCTTCGTTTGATTCCATCATATAATTTTCCATAATTCGTATTGTATAGTACAAATATATGAAAATTATTTAGTAATACCAAACAATTTACTACTCAGAGTCCGTATTATTTCTACCACCCCATATCTTGTCAACCGAAGTTAGACCTAAAGCCCCGAACGCTAAAGCAGCAACTGCATTGACTAACGCATCTGAAGGTGCAATAGTAATATCAGTAAAACTATTAGCAACCATAGTAGCACATAATGAAAGACCTGAGATTAGACCTAATAACCTTTTAGATGATGGTACACCATTCTCATCATTAAGTAATCCTTTAACCCAATTTAAAAGTTTGTTTGAACCGTTTTTGATAGCACCCATAATATAATTCTTTCTATATAAATAGTCTAAAGAATCTGTTTGGGGGCATTTCTATTTAGTATTTTTCTTCTAACGATAGGAAGTACCGTACTGTTGAAAGGGTATGGTTGGTGTCCTTTAACCACATAACAGTTAATCGTGGTTTTATCTGTTTGTTGTATTAAATGAAATTTAACATCGTATATGGATTCAAACCTATTTTTAGGTAAGGTCTCTACTTTTTCAATATACACAAACCTATTTCCATTAACATCGATTAATATATTACCAATATTATATTGGTATAGGTCCAACTCGTTACCTTCAAAGATAATATAACCTGACTCTTCATCGGGAGAACCAACTCCCAACTTCTTAACTTCTATGTCTTCAGAGATTTCACCGTATATTACAATACCCATTTGAGTATAATCCAATAAAGTATCTAACCCCCACTGTATGATTTCTGATAACTCTTCAGTTATGTCTTGGTTAGCATACTCATTAACCTCGTATATTATCTCTCTCTTTTCTAAATCTATCCCCACCATTTCTTTAGGGAATAAATCTTCAATTTCTTTTTTGTTCTTACTAATCGTATTTAGTATCCCGTGATACTCAACCAAATTTGTTAGGTGAGGGTATAGTTTATATTGGTCCCAATCATTATCAACATCTTTCAAATAAGACATCAACTTATACTGCTTATACTCTAAATCTATCGGACCAACATCTAACCACTCTATTATCATAGTTTTACTAAATTTCCTTTTTTAAACTCTTCGTAATTCTCTCCCTTCTTAAATTTATAATACTTACCGTCTCTTACGTATTGTATGATACCCGCATTTTTTAAAGAAGAAAAGAATGTTGAAAAGTATCCTCCAATATTAATTGGACTACCCCCATTATAGAATACCCCATTTTTCTCAGTTAATTTACCAGTCTTTAAAAAGAAATCTTTTTTACTACCTAAACCGTTATCACCTAAGTCATCCAAATATTTAACCATCTGTTGGGTCAATTTACCATTACGGTTAAACTTATATGTTGACATCCTGTTGGTATCACTCCAAAAAGCCTTACCCGTTAACTCTTTAAGTTTTTCAGGTGTAAAGTATCTCTCCGATATGTATTTCTGTAACATATCCTTAAACTTCTTAAAACTAACGTAATCACCATTAGACTTATAACGACCATCTCTTAATTCTGTATCCTCTCCATCATCACCAGGATAGTATCTTAATCCGTCAGTCACCTGAAGGTTCGCATGTAACCCATTATTAGTATGAACTATTTTAACCGATGCAGTAAAATGTACATTATCCTCATCTTTAAACCTGAAATTTAATTCAATATTAGAACCATAAACCTCAACATCACCTATATTAATCTTAAGTTGTTTTACCGCTAAATCTTTATACTTTATTTCTAAATCTAAGATATATGGTACATTATCTAACTTTAACGCCTCAAATGTTTTATTTACCTTATCCTCATTAGACCTATTATCATTTTTCTTTTCATTTACATATTTGATTATTGTCTCATAAATACCATCACCTAAAACCATCTTAGATAACTTTTGCTCACCCCTACCTAATCTATCATCTTTAGAGTCATACCACGTCTCGTTATTATTATATATATTATAATGAATCGCCATTTTATAGTATGGGTTATCCTTTGTGAATTTCTTTAAGAAAATATAGAACAATATACCACTACTCGTATAATTTGAAAATGCTTGAGGGTTTTTAGCCGTGGTACACCACTTAGTACCCGCACCATACTTACACGAAGCCTCGTGTGTCTTTGGGACGACAACCAATACATCCTCAGTATCTATAATCTTATCGTAGTCATCACCAACTTCTAACTTATCAGGTCTATCACCTTCATATTTAGCTATGACATCAAATAACTCTGAGTATGTTTTGTATTGGTTAATATCTTTCTTCTCTAAGTTCTTACGATATTTCTCGAATTTTTCAATAGTGTCATCTCCATCTTCAATCCTTTCGATGTCACTACCTGTACTATAGTATTGTTTTAAATACCAATCAGCATACTTGTAATTTGTCTTAACGTGAATATCTGAGTTGGTTAGATAGTCCTTAATCAACTCCTCATCACCATACTTAGCAATTAAATTTTCTTTTCTTCCTTCGTTTAACATATCTTAATTGGTTCTATATACATAATAACTTACACCATCAATATCTTGGTATTCTTCATTACCATCATAATGTGAAAGAGTGTTACCCCTTCCGTCATGCCTTAAGATATCATCAGCAACACCATCCATATCTACGTAATCTTTAACATCCCATCCTTCATATTCTAAGTTTACATAATCTGACATTAAATCTTCTGCCCTATCATTAGCCATCTCTTCAGCCTTCTCTTCAATATCATCATCACTAGGGTGTGTCTCTTCGTCATCCTCATCATAGTCCTCGAAGTAATCTGATAGGTCATAGGTAATATCATCTCTGTAATGTTCCAAATAGGAAGCTACCAAATCTTCTTTTAACCGACTATCATTAATATTATCTTCGATAACCCATGAACTAATACCTTCGATACCTAACTCATCTAATTGATTAGTTAACGATTCTTTTGCCGCATCATCAGCCTCTTCATCTGTACCAACCGCATACTCCCCGTAACTATCACAATCAAAATGCCTTAATCCGTAATGTTCCCATTGTGATTCGTATAATATTGCGTAGATACCATACTCATCAACCATTTCTTCTGCTTCGTCATATTGAGCTTCTAACGTATCTATTTTAAGTTCGACGTATTCAATCTTATCGTCGTATTTACCATCATCGTTAATATCTGTTAGTCTCTCTAACTTATTCTTTAACTTTTTGATTTTAGGACCTAACTCGTTAATCTCATCTACATAGATATCAATTTCTTCAACACCTTCATTTTCTATTAAGTGTAGATACACTGCCTGAGCATGTGGGTCGTCTTCATAAACCTTATTTTCTTTATTAGTCGCTTTTGTTCTTCTAATCTCAAGTTGTCTTTGACGTTCCCTCTCTTTAAATTCTCTATCACGCTTCTCCTTTGCTATCATTTCGTCATTCTGTTTTGACGCTCTATCGATAACCTCTTGGTCCACACCAAACTTTTTCATTGAGTCTAATGCCGTTTGTCTATCTTTTGCCTTATCTTCGGAGTTGTCGTACTTTTTTTGAAAGTCATATCCAAAATATTTATAAATCTTTTCAGTTGATTTTTCTTTCCAATTCATTTTAGTCAGTCGTTTAGTAATAAATAGTTCATTATTTGACTTTGTATATAGAAAAAGATAATATTTAGTTAAATCAAAAACATAATTTATGCGTTATCGTTACGACAAAAACTCATTAGAATTTAGTAAAGACAACAAAAGTATCTTTATCTGTATTTTAATCTCACTAACATTAGTCGTGGTATCTTACTTTGTTGGTAAGTATTCACATAAACCTTCAGAAATTGTTGAGTTGGAAAAAGAACTAATCATTATTAAAAACGAATGTCATACCACACCATTTTATAGAGACACTCTCATCAGTGAATTAAAAAGACTTAACGTTAACTTTCCACATATCGTATTAGCACAGTCAATCGTTGAAACAGGTCATTGGACCAGTACCATCTTTATTGAGAATAATAACTTATTTGGAATGAAAGAAGCCTCTATTAGAATTCACACTTCTATAGGGACTCAAAGAGGACACGCATATTACACCAATTGGAAAGAATCACTTTACGATTATTGTTTCTACCAAAGTAGATATCTAAGTAAGTTAAAAACTGAAGAAGAGTATTACAATTATTTAAGTAGGTCATACGCAGAAGCCGATAACTATATATCATCACTTAAAAGGGTAATAAAAAAGGAAAAACTGAAGGAACTATTTAACGACTAATAGTCGTGAATGTAATCGGTAAAGATTTCATTCATATCTTTTTCGAGAATAGTCGAATCTGCATAGTCAGGGTAACTAGCACTCAAAGAATCTTGGTAGGATAAATTATCACAATATTCTTCTAACACAGTTTCAAAACCACCGTAATACCAAAGGTCCTGACCCTCATCTATTATGTATTGGATAACATCAGTATAAATATTAGTAACGTCAATCTCCGTATTAACTATTGAATACGTATATTTATCCCCGTTACGATGATATCCAACACCTGTCTTACCAGTATCTACCTGAGTATGTTTAGAACCAAAGAAATTCTCTATCGCTTCGTATACATTATTATACGCTTCGGATTCTAATGCCGACTCATAAGAGTAGTTGTAAATACGTCTTAGATTATCCTTTAAACCCTCAAAGAAATCTATTCCTATTAATGCATCTGCAATTGTTGAGTTACTCATAAAAATCTCATCAAACGTTTCTTTAGTTAACTCACCGTCATCCTGTGAGATAACATCACTCAACATCTCATTGTCCCCATCGTAATTAACATACTCTCCGAAACCTTGCTCTAACATTAAATCTTTTAATTCTTTTAAATTAACGTCATTTAATGAATCAAGTATATCATCTTCAATACTAATATATTCTGAGAAGTCACTTCCTGAATAAAAATCACCTTCACCAACTAATATATTTTCAATCCAATCAGTCCCCATATTACGGTCACTATAGAAAAATTTAGTCAACTCGTCAGCACTATTTAATACCATAATCACCTTATCGTTCCTAACCTCAATGTCAGGAAATCCAGGTGCCGTATGTTTTATTAATCTATGATTGTCTTTACTACTAATTAATGTTTGGAGAATCGTGTTGTATGTAACTTCATCGTATGAGTCTTCATCTGATACCATATCAATCAGAAAACTATCTAATTGATTACGCATTATTAAATACTTATATAAATTTTCAGGGTCCCCTTCAAAAGTCTTTGCTATTATACTGAACTTATTTTCAGTAATAGGTACCACACCTTCTTTAATAATTTGTTTAATAGTCTCGATTAACCTCATCCTAATAAATAGTTACTTCTTTATTTTATTGTATTTGTTAATCACAACTTTAATTTGATTTTTTAATTCGTCGTTTGTAACAACAGGTTTTTGAGGAACCTGATTTGTACTTTTCTTTTTACATCCACAACCCATAATCTTTTTTTTTAAGGTATTTATTCTTTATTATAAATATACACTATTACCATAATTAAATAAACAAAAAACCCCCACATTTCTGTGAGGGTTTCTTATCTTTAATCTTAAGTATTAAGACATTTCATCTAAATCATCACTTAACTTACTCAACTTAGCGTGTTGTTCGTTAAACGCATTTACTAATAACGATGTCATCTGTGGGTAATTAACCTTTAAGAATCCATCAGCACTTTCAACAACTAATTCAGGTAAAACTTTCTGTACTTCCTGTGCGATTACACCGATATCCGTTGGAGTTTCCAACGACTTTGGTTTATAATCACCTTTCCATACGAACTCAACACCTCTAATGCTCATTGCTTTATCTAACGAATTAGAAATCAATTCTACATTTTTCTTAGCTCTTATATCAGATGCGGGTCCTGTATAACCTCTAGGTCCTTTAGCTCCTGTATAACCTCTAGGTCCTTTAGGCGCTCCTAATGGTACTATACCAGCAGGTCCTTTAATCCCTTTATAACCTTGTGGTCCTCTAACACCTTTTGTGGTATTACCGTAACCTTGCGGTCCTTGATTACCTCTACTGTTACTCGCAGTACCTTGGTTACCAGGTTCACCTACATTTCCTGTTGGTCCTTGGTTACCTCTTGGTTGTGGGTCTCCTATTGAATTCCAATATTCCCTTCCATTTAACCCTCGGCTACCTTTTTTACCTTTAACACCTTTATTACCTTTAGGTCCTCCGTCACCAGGTCCTCCACGGTAGCTATCACCTTGTGGTCCTTGTGCACCAGTGGCTCCCATAGTTTTACCAGGTCTGTTACCTTTGATACCTTTGTAACCCTTAACACCTTTAGTAGTATTTGCATCCCCACCTTGTCCACCAGGTCCTCTATTACCTTTAGTTCCGATATTACCTTTAGGTCCTTTTGGTGAGTATCCTGTTGGTCCTTGGTTACCTGTAGCACCTTTGTAACCTTTGTTACCTTTAGTACCTTTATCTCCAGGTCCTCCTTGTGGCCCTACTGGTCCTTGTGGTCCTACTGGTTGATATCCTTTAGGTCCTGCGTTTCCTTTAGGTCCTTTTCCACCAGCATTACCTTTAAGTAAGTTGGTCGTGTAACCTTTGTCCCCTAATGGTCCTACGTCTCCTCTATTACCTTTAGGTCCTTTGTTACCTTTAACCCCTTGAGGTCTAGCACCAATATTACCTTTAAGTCCTACGTAACCTTTAACACCTTTGATACCTTTTCCACCTGTTGGTCCTTGTGGTCCCGTTGGTCCTACTGGTCCTTGTGGTCCTCCCGGTCCTTGTGGTCCCTGTACACCTTGTGGTTGATAACCTTTAGCACCTTGGTATCCTTGTGGTCCACGGTCTCCAGCGTTACCTTTGTAACCTTTGTTACCAGTAGCACCTTTATAACCTTTAACCCCTTTATATCCTTGAGGTCCTTGTGGTCCTTGTCCACCTCTGTTACCTTTGGTATTACCACCTTGTGGCCCTCTAGGTCCTTGCGGTCCTGTTGGTCCTCCCGGTCCTGTAATACCTTTATCACCAATAGGTCCTGTTGAACTATCACCAACACCACCACGATATCCTTGAACACCCTGTGTTCCTCTGTAACCTTTATCACCACCAGGTCCTGTAATACCTTTTGCTGATGTGTTACCTTTGATACCCTTAAGTCCTTGGTAACCTTGTGGTCCCGTTGGTCCTTGTGGTCCTAAAATGTTAGAGACACCTTTTCTACCTTTTCCACCTGTTGGTCCTTGTGGTCCTGTAGCTACTGAAGGTCCTTTAAGACCTTTATAACCTTTAGGTCCAATTATACCTTTATAACCTTTAATGTTTCCACCTTGGTTACCCTGTGGTCCTCTGTATCCCTTAACACCTTGATTACCCTGTGGTCCTCTAGGTCCTTTTGGTCCTGTTCCTCCACGATAACCTTTGTCACCACCTTGACCTACAGGTCCTCTTGGTCCTTGCGGTCCTTGATATCCCTGAGCTCCTTGGGCTCCTTGTGCTGATGGAGTACCTACAACACCTTTATCACCTTGCGGTCCTTGGAACCCTTGAAGTCCTCTAGGTCCTTTAGTTGTGTTAGCATCACCCTGAATACCACGGTCACCATTAACACCTTTAAAACCTTTGATACCTTTGATACCTTTTTGTCCTACCGGTCCTGTAATACCTTTAGGTCCCTGTGGTGAAACACCTTGAGGTCCCTGATAACCAGTATTACCCTGTGGTCCTACGACACCTTTGTTACCTTTGATACCTTTAGCACCTTGGTCCCCTACAGGTCCTAAGTTACCTACAGACCCTATATTTCCTTGTGGTCCTCTGTATCCTTTTGGTCCGATATTACCTTTAGTCCCTTGCGGTCCTGTTGGTCCTACGACACCCTTCTCACCAATAATACCTTTAGTACCTTTGAATCCTTTGTCACCAGGTCCTCCTTGGACTCCCTTGTTACCTTTGTTTCCTTTGGTACCGATATTACCTTTAATACCTAATGGTCCTTTATCACCGTTTATACCAGCGTAACCTTTAGGTCCTGTCGGCCCTGTTGGTCCCGTTGGGCCAGTGGTACCTTTAGTACCCTTAGCTCCAACGTTACCTACATAACCTTTTATGTTAGTGATAGACCCAACCCAATTACCGTTTTCATCGATAACTATGTCAGTTAAACCTTCACCGTTTTTCATTATAATCTTACCGTCCACAAGTTTTAAACCTCCAGACATTTTTACCCCACCAGAACCAATTTCTAATGCTGATATTTCTCCGTCGTTACCTACTGTTAGTGGAAGGTTTTCACCCATAGATACTTTCATATCCACAGTACCGTTATTTACAAACAATATCTCTGGAGATGATAACCCTTCTCTATTTGGTGTTATTAATATATTCTTAGCCATATCTATTATTTATTGTTTAGTCTAAGTTTATTTATTTCTTCCTCTAATTTGTCAATATTAATCTGTTCCGCTTTAATAGCTTCAATGATTAATGGTACAACTCTAGAGTACGACATTGTTAAGAAACCTAAAGAGTTCGTAGTAACCGATGCCGGTAATACTTCCTTAGCGTTCTGTGCAACAAATCCGATATCATGTTTACCATAGTATCCAACTTCTGCCCATTCTTTCTCTAATGACTCTTGTGTCCAATCATACTCAACAGGTACTAAGTCCATGATTTTATCTAAAGGATTTGATATTTCAACAATATCAGTCTTTAGTCTAACATCCGAAGATGATAATCCACCACCATCATTTTGTGGATAATCACCGCCTGGTCCTCTACACGTAGAAGCCTGAGACCATGAAATACCATTCCAGTAATATGTCGACCCGTTAGCAGAATAATATCCTGGTTCCGCTAATTGACCACCAAATGGGTCCAAATAGATAGGATTACTAAAACTGAAAGTACTAGACGTTTGGAAAATCTCTATATTCCTAGGAGAATTACAACTAGAAAAATAATCACGACCATTAGCAATTATGTGACTGTAGTAAGTAGTTTGTGCTGGACCTGAAAGTCCTGTATCACCACGATTACCTTTAGTACCAGTAGCTCCTCTATTACCTTTAAGTCCTACAGTTGCGTCAGCTCCAGCATTACCTTTTGGTCCTACCGCTCCTCTATAACCTTTTACTCCGTTAGCCCCTTTTGGTCCTCTAGGTCCTTTATAACCTTGAGTTCCTGCCGGACCTGTAGGTCCTTGATAACCTCTAGGTCCTTTAACACCTTTAGGTCCAATCGTTGGTGTGTAGTTACCTCTAGAACCAGGTCCACCTGGGCTACCTGCGTAACCTTGTATACCTCTGTTTCCTTTAGGTCCTTTTGCACCTTGATTTCCACTTGCGTATCCTTTGTCTCCTGTTGGTCCTTTGTCTCCACCGGCACCTGTAGGTCCACTAGCACCTTGATACCCTGTTGGTCCTCTACCACCGTTATAACCTTTAGCTCCTTTATAACCTTTATCTCCTTGTGGTCCTGTTGGTCCTACATTACCTATGTTACCTTTAGTTGCGGTATTACCTCTTGGTCCTTTTGGTGATGGTCCTGTATAACCTTTAGGTCCTTGGTCTCCACGGTATCCTTTAGGTCCTATGTTACCTTTGATACCTTTGTTACCTTTGGTTCCAGTATTACCTCTATCACCTTGTGCTCCTCTATTACCTTTAGTACCTACTGGTCCTTGATAATGTGGTCCTCTGTAACCTTTAACACCTTTATAACCTTTAGGTCCTCTGTTACCTTTGTAACCTTGAGGTCCTTGTGGGGCAGTACCACCTACAGGTCCTTGACCACCTTGGCCACCTCTAGGTCCTTGTGGTTGGTATCCTTTAACACCTTTGTTACCCTTATAACCTTTGTTACCTTTGTAACCTTTATCACCTACTGGTCCTGTCGGTCCTTGCGGTCCTGTACCACCTCTAAGTCCTGTCGGTCCTCTGTTACCTTTATGACCTTTCTGACCGATAACCCCTTTTGGGCTACTACCTTGTGGTCCTCTGTAACCTTGAGGTCCTCTATTACCTTTGTAACCTTTGTCTCCTACAGGTCCTTGTCCACCTATTGGTCCACCAGGTCCACCAGGTCCTACATTACCTTTGATACCTTTATTACCTTTGGTTCCAACGTAACCTTTAACACCTTTAGGTGCGATATAACCTTTATCTCCTGTAGGTCCTCTATCACCCGTAATTCCCGTGTTACCACGATTACCTTTGTTACCTTTAAGTGCTGGTGTTTGATTACCCTGAGGTCCAACATCTCCTTGTGGTCCTATATAACCTTTAACACCTTTGTTACCTTTGGCTCCAGTATTACCGATATACCCTTGTGGTCCTTTAACACCTTTAGGTGCTACTAATCCCGGAGTATTTGGGTCGTCATTCTGAGGTAAACCTTTAGGTCCCTGTGGTCCTCTATAACCTTGTGGTCCTTGATTACCTCTGTCACCTGTTGGTCCTACATTACCTATGTTACCTGTAAGTCCTCTATCTCCAGTATTACCTATGTTACCTTTAAGTCCTTTACCACCGCCTGGTCCTGCAACACCTTTGTTACCTTTATTACCTTTGTAACCTTTGTCACCTCCTGGTCCTGTTGGTCCTTTTGGTCCTGTTGGTCCTTTTGGTGATGAACCGATACCCCCTTGGATACCTTTATCACCTACAGGTCCTCTGTTACCAATATTACCTTTTAAACCTACAGGTCCTTTTGGTTGATAACCTTTTGGTCCTTGACCTCCTCTGTTACCTTGGTTTCCTTGAACTCCTTTAAGTCCTTTCGCCCCAATGTTACCTTTAGTTCCTACAGGTCCTAAGTCACCAGTATATCCCTTAGCTCCGATGTTACCTTTGATACCTTGCGGTCCTTGATACCCAACGTTACCCGTTATACCTTTGATTCCTTTATAACCCTGAGGTCCTTTTGGTCCGATTTCACCTTTTGGTCCTCTAGGCCCTACAGGTCCTAAGTCACCAACGTTACCCTTGATACCTTTAATTCCCTGAATACCTTTTGGTCCTTGCGGTCCATCGTTACCTCTATAACCTTTATCACCAGGTGCTCCATTATCTGAAGTTTCACCCTGTGGTCCAACGTTACCTTGAATACCTTTGTTACCTTTAGGTCCCTTCTGACCTACTGGTCCTCTGTTACCTACAGTACCTTTGATACCCTTTATTCCTTTTACTCCTTGATATCCTTGTGGACCCTTTAAACCTTGAGGTCCTTTAATATCACCTAAGTAAACACCGTTCTCATTAATGATTACGTTACCCTGAGAATCCTTCAAATCACCTTCAATAATAAGGTCACCTTGAATTACGAATCTCTCAGTACCTGAGGTTTTCATTCTTGCAACCTCAGAACCGTTTAACATAACAACTAAATCATTCGTAGATGCTTCAGTCACTAATGTGTATTCCGTACCACCATTATATAATTCAATATTTGGTGCTCCGTCGGCTTCTGCTCTATTAGGATAAATAATTACCCCTTTTGTTCCTTTTTCTAGTGCCATTATTTATTGTTTTTTGATTTGATAATCTCAAGTTTATTATTTAAATCCTGAACGATTTGTCTTTGTTCTCTTAAAGAAGCAATTAAAATCGATGTCATTTTTGCATAATTAACGATTACCGCCCCACCAGGAACTTCAGTCGTCAATTCAGGTAATACTTCCTTCACCTCTTGAGCGATGAAACCAGTATCTTTACCTTTCTGTTTAAGTATATTAAATTCAGAATCTTCAATCCACTCAAAGTTTACCCCTCTTAACTTAGTGATTTTATCAATCGCCATTGTTAATTCTGTGATATTCTCTTTAAGTCTCTTATCCGATGGTGGTCCTTGTGACCCTATAGGTCCTTTAGCTCCTTGATACCCTGTAGGACCTCTAAGACCTTGTGGTCCTGAACCTCCTGGTGAAGTTGCAGTAGCACCTACCGGTCCTCTGTTACCTTTAGTACCTACTGGTCCTCTAGGGCCTCCGCCACCTTCATTACCTCTATAACCTTTTGGTCCTAATTTACCTTTATTACCTTTATTACCTTTGGTACCTCTGTTACCTTTAAGTCCTCCTGGGAAAGTAATCCCTAAGTTATCATTAGTTCCTGAATAACCTTTGTCACCTGTTGGTCCTGTTGGTCCTCTACCTCCAGTATTACCTCTGTAACCTTTTGGTGCGGTACCAGCGTTACCTTTAAATCCTTTAGCACCTTTGTAACCTTTATACCCTTGAGGTCCCGTTGGTCCTCCTGGTCCTCTCGGTCCTTTTGGTCCTGAACCTCCTCTAGGTCCTGCATTACCTTTTGGTCCTTTATTACCTTTGTAACCTTTTTCACCAGCGGCACTGTTAGCCCCTTTATTTCCTATGTTACCTTTAGTTCCTGTATCACCTTGTGGTCCTCTATCACCAATTCCACCTTTAGCGCCTCTACCACCTTGGTTTCCTTGTGCACCTTGGTTTCCTTGGCCTCCAGCACCTCCTTTATATCCTTTGTCACCGACAGGTCCTTGATATCCTTTATCTCCTTTTCCACCAACGATACCTGTAGTACCTCTAGACCCTTGTGGTCCTCTATCACCACCAGGTCCTGCGTTACCTTTAATACCTTTGTTTCCTGTGTAACCTTTGATACCTTTTGCACCTGTTGGTCCTGTTGGTCCCTGTGGTCCTGTTATACCTCTAGGCCCTTGTGGTCCTTGGTTTCCTTTAGCTCCAATATTTCCTTTAACACCTTTGTTACCTTTAATACCTTTACCTCCAGTATTACCTTTAAGTCCAATATAACCTTTTGGTCCTGTATATCCTTTAGGTCCTTTATTACCTTGAGTACCTACCGGTCCTGTTGGACCTCCTGGTCCTCTATTTCCTTTAACTCCAATGTTACCTTTAGGTCCTTTAATACCTTTGTTACCAACGTAACCCTTAACACCTTTATTACCAGGTCCTCCTTGTGGCCCTTGATAACCCTGAGCACCCTGTGGTCCTCTTGGTGAGTTACCCGTATAACCTTTAACACCTTTATTACCCTTGATACCTTTGTCACCAGGTCCCCCTTGTGGCCCTTGATAACCCTGTGCACCAGGTGAACCTACAGGTCCTATAACTCCTTTGTTACCTTTATTACCTGTATTACCAAGGTTACCCTGTGGTCCTTGAGTACCTACCGGTCCTTGAGCTCCTCTGTTACCTTTAGTTCCTGTTAAACCACCTGAACCGATTGGACCTAAGTCTCCTCCTCCATTTTGTGGTCCTCTTGGTCCTTTAGGTCCAAAGTTACCTTTAATACCTTTATAACCTTGCGGTCCTTGGATTCCTTTAATCCCTTTGTATCCTATAGGCCCTTGTGGTTGATATCCTTTATCTCCTTGTCCCCCTTGAGGTCCTTGATATCCGATAACACCTTTATTTCCTTTGATACCTTTAATACCTTTGTTACCTTTAAGTCCTTTAGCCGCTGAATAACCTTTGTCACCCGTCGTACCTTTAGTACCTTTGTAACCTTTATCTCCTTGTGGTCCAAAGTTACCTCTGTAACCCTTAAGTCCAGTATCCCCTCTGTCTCCAGTTGGTCCTGTTGGTCCCTGTGGTCCTTGCGGTCCTTGTTGACCTTGTGGTCCAACATTACCTGTTGCACCTTTATTACCTTTAATACCCTTAGCTCCTCTGTTTCCTGTCGGTCCCTGTGGTCCTAATGGTCCGGTAATTCCTTTTGGAGAAAGTCCTTTTTGTCCTTGTTCTCCTCTGTTTCCTTTTATCCCTATAGGTCCCTGATTACCTACGTAACCTTTGTTTCCTTTAAGTCCTTGTTGTCCTTGTGGTCCTTGACCTCCTTGAGGTCCTATTGGACCGATTGGGCCTTGTTGTCCTTGGGCACCAATTGCTCCTTTTTGAGCAGTTGGTCCTACTATCCCTTCTGGACCTTTAGCACCTTGTGGGCCGATTACCCCTCTGGAACCAATGTATCCTTTCAAACCTTTTTGTCCTTGATTACCTTGAGCTCCCTGAGCTCCTGTTGGTCCTGTGTTTCCTTTTCTACCCTTGTCTCCAATAAAATTAGAGGTATCACCTACGTAGTCACTTTCGATGAATGAGTCTTGTTCTTTGTTCTTAATTAAACCTGTTTGAAGGTTTTGGTTCTTTACTGTGGCAGTACCCTGAGCGTCAAATTCCATAAGTGTTGTTCCACCAGACTTGAAGATAAGAGAACCACCGGGGGTTAACCCGATGGTAATCTCTTCTACTCCATGTGTGATAACAATACTTGGATTACTTGACCCCGTAATATTCGGTGTGATTTTAATGTTCTTAGCCATTACAAAGAATCAATTTAATTTAGTTTATTATTATTACAATTATTCATTATATAAATATTACGCTGAAAATTCAACTTTCAATTTGTATAAATCTTTTCTTTCAGCGTGTACGATGTAGTAAGCATTTACTTCACCTTCCGCAGAAACTTCAACCTTATTGTCAGCGACTGAAGAAACATAGTGTTGTGTTGGTTTACCGAACGGTGTTAATTGAACCGTGATAGTGTCCTCGTCAACAAGACCAGTCCAATAATCAGGTAATTCAATTACTCCGTCACCCGTAACTTTACCTCTTACATAAACTCCGTGTTCTGGTCCCTCTAAGTTACCATACTGAAGTTTCATATTTGGTTTAGTTGGGTGGTCAATTAAGAACGATTTACTCTGTGCTCTTAACTCACCCATAATCTCAACATCTTGGTTAATCATTAATGCTCCACCAATATCTGTTAATCTATTTTGACCAACAAATACATTAGTTGCCACAACATGAGTTGCAGTTACATCATTAAACCTTACGTTATCGGTTGTTCTTAGATTTTGGTTCATTAAGTGAACTTCAGTTGCTCCTTGACCCGTATTAACAGTACTAAACGTTACCGCTGAGTTTGTTTTTACGTGTTGGTTCATTGTGTCCGCGTAACCATTATCTGTAAACCTACCATCTAAATCAATATTGATATCAGATAAAGAACCTGACCTTCCTATTGTTAATACCCCGTTTGCGGTATTGAAAGATGCTCCGTCAACGTAGTTGTTGTTATCTACAGTATCAACTAAGTATCTACCATCTAAATCGATTGTTAAATCTGATAAAGAACCTGTTCTACCGATAGTTAATTGACCATTAGTTGTATTGAATGCCACTGAATCTGCGTAGTTATCAGTATCCGTGTCAATAGCAAATCCTGAAACCGCCACACTATCACCATCTGACTTAGTCAGTGTTAATGTTTGTGTTCCTGAATTGTATGTACCACCTGTTACTGTAACATCCGTCGTTAATGACGATAAGTTAACATTGTAAGATTCATTTGTACCACCAACTGTTAATGTTGTACCGTTAAGTGATGCTCCAGCTAAACCGTTTACATCTTCAATTTCAATAGATAACTGACCGTCAGACGCGATTCTCGCAGTCTCTTCAGCCGCTATTCTATTTGTTAATGAAGTGTCAGCGGTTCCTCTAACAGACTCTTCATTACCTACCCTAGTGTGTAATGAAGTTACTTCTCCATTTGTTACACCTATCTCAGTAGACAATCCTGTTGAGATTGTACCTACTCTCGTATGTAATGAATTATCTTTTACTAATCTCGTAGACTCTTCTTTAGAAATTCTCACTTCTAATGAACCGTCGGCAGAACCTGCAGAACCTTCTACGTTATTAATTCTCGAGTGTAACTGTACAATATCAGCATCTGTAGTATCAATCTCAGTAGATAATGCTGACGATACTTGTGCGAATCTATTATGTAATGATGTTTCACCCGCACTATATGCGTTTGATACATTCACTACGTTATTAGCGATTGAATTATCTTTCACTAATCTCGTAGACTCTTCTTTAGAAATTCTAGTATGTAATGAAGTTACTTCACCATTTGTTGTACCAATTTCGTTACCGATTCTAGTATTTAATGAATTTACCTCACCATTTGTAGTATTAATTTCTGAAGATAAAGCTGCAGATACATTACCTAATCCTGTAGATACTGCTCCTAATCCACCTTCAATAACATCAACTCTTTCGTTGATTGACGTATCGTCATAACCTGATTGCTCAATGTTCTGTACTCTAACGTTTAATGCGTTAATTTCAGTGTCTGTAGTGTTAATCTCGTCGAATAAATCTTTAGAAACTTCTCCGATAAGACCTATAACATCGTCAATCGCATCTTCTCTATTACCTTCCTCGTTAGCGATTCTTGTAGTTAATGAAGTATCAGCCGACGCTCTAACACCAGCCTCAGTACCTACTGCTGAAGATACATTTCCTACCTTAGTAGTTAATGAGTCATCTCCTGCTTTGATAGCCACAGAAACTGCTACAGATGTAGCGTATGGATTAAGTGCTGAAGTTAATTCTCCACTCGTAGTGAACGTTCCTAAATTAACAGAAACAACCCCACCTTTTACTCTATTTAATTTTAATACTTGATTAGTTAACGATGCTCCCGATACATAATCTTCGTTATCGATAGCGTAATCAATTTTAGTATTTAACGATAAGTCACCAGCAATTCTTGCCGTAGCTTCATCACCTACTTCACTAGCCACCTGAGACGATACATCTGATGATGTTGCGTATGGTGCTAATGCCGCAGTTACTTCACTTGCAGTTTGGTATTGACCTAAGTTAACCGATACGTTTCCGTTCTGTCTCGTTAATGTTAATACGTCACCTGTGATAGATGCTCCTGTGATAAAGTTATCAGTATCTGTATCATCTTTGAATTGAGATAAGTCAACTGAAACAACACCACCAAGTGCTCTTGTTAATTCAAGTACGTCTCCGTCCATAGAAGCAGAAGATACATAATCTTCACTTCCAATTCTTGAAGAAGCTTCCGCACTAATCTGAGCCGCTAATGCCGCGTCCTGTGCGTCAACATATGATGTGTTCGCTTTCGGTGCAATTGCTGAAGCTAATTCTCCTGATGTTACAAAACCTGCTAACGATACCGATAATGGTGCTAAACCTTGTCTCGATAAGATTAAATCTTGTCCTGACATTGCCGCTCCTGTGATAAAGTTATCACCATCAACATCAACGTAGAAGTCAGATACCACTACTGTGTAACCATCAGACTTAGTTAATGTTAATTCACCCGTTGCTGAGTCGTAAGAACCTGAAGATACGTTTACGTCAGTCGCTAATGAACTTAAATCAACCGTGTAAGATTCTTCAGAACCTGAAACTGTTAATACGTTCGCTGCGAATGATGCTCCGTCTAATTCATTATGTGATGCAATATCACCGTCCATACTATCAAGTCTTGCAGTGATTGAAGCATCCTGTGCGTCAACATATACTGTATTCGCTTTCGGTGCGATTGCCGTACCTACATACGATTCAGTTGCGTAACCCGCGATTGCTGAATTGATTTGTGACGTTACTTCAGAAGCCGTTTGGTACTGACCTAAGTCTACCGTTACGTCTCCGTTTTGTCTTGATAAAGTTAATGTATCACCTGAGATAGATGCTCCTGTTACGAAGTTATCCGTATCTGTGTCATCTTTAAATTGTGATAAGTCAACTGATACTAAACCACCCTTAGCTCTCGTAAGTTCTAAAGTGTCTCCGTCCATAGTTGCAGATACTACGAAGTCTTCTGACTCGATTCTACCACTTACTTCCGCAGAAATAGCAGATTCTAATGACGCGTCAGCCGCAATTCTTGCAGTCTCTTCGTTTGTTAAACCTGACTCAGTTCCACCAACTCTAATGTTAATTGATGTATCATCATATGCTGAAGCTTCAACATTGTTCACTCTCGTATGTAATGAAGTAACTTCATCATTCGTAGTTGTGATTTCAGCTCCTAAAGCAGTTGATACACCGTTTATTTTTGTGTCTAATGATAAATCACCAGCACTTCTTGCTGAACTCTCATCTCCAATTTTAGTTGTTAATGAACCTACCTCAACACCTGTTGTTGCAATTTCACTCGATAAATCAGAAGCTACGTCCGCAATTTTATTTGATAAAGATAAATCAGCAGTTGAATAAGCAGTACCTACAGTGTTAAACCTGGTATTGATTGAACCTACTTCAATATCTGTTGTGCTAATCTCATTTGATAAATCACCTGAAACAGATGCGATTACAAGACCTAAAGAATTATCTTTAGATACTCTTACACCTTCTTCTGTTGAAACTCTCGTAGTTAATGAGTTAACATCTATATTTGTTTGTGCGATTTCAGTAGATAAATTAGCTTCAACAACATCAACTCTATCGTTTAATTGTCCTTCCGCTACAACTCTATCTGAAACCTCCGTTGAAATCTTACCGTCTAATACAACGTCTGCAGATATTCTGTCAGCAATTTCAGCGTCTATTTTATTATCGATTACTGTGTCATCGTATGCTCCTTGTTCGATATTACCTAAACGTGTATCGATAGAAGTAACTTCACCGTCAACTAAATCTTCAGCTAATGATACTCTCGTAGTTAATGAACCTGATTTACTCTCTTCAGCAGTTAATCTTGTTTTAATACCATTAACTTCACCATCTAATAATGAATCTTTAGCTAATCTCGTTGAAGCTTCACTAACAACCGCATTACTTACAGAAGTAACAACACCATTAGTGTTTGTTATCTTAGTATTTAATGAACTATCAGCAGTCGCTCTGTTAACCTCCTCAGATGAAACTCTGTTGTGAAGTGAAACGTCTTTTGCCGTTAATGAAGTATCAGCATCTTCTCTAGCACCTTCTTCAACACCAACTCTACTATTTAATGCAGTGATTTCACCACCTGTAGTGTTGATTTCTGAAGCTAACGCCGTTGAGATGTTACCAATCTTATTACTTAATGAACCGTCAGCTAAAACTCTTGATGATGCTTCGTTAGAAATCTCAGAATCTAAACTATCTTCAACACCACTAACTCTAATGTTAATTGATGTATCACTGTAAGCCGCATTGTCTAAAGAAACAACAGAAGATAATCTTACTGATTCTTCAGCCGCAATTCTATTAGTTAATGTGTCATCAGCAGTTTCTCTGTTAGCTTGTTCTAATGATAATGAATCCCCTAATTGAGCGATTTCTGTATCTATTGAAATATCAGCAGAAACTCTATCAGCAACTTCATCAGAAATTAAGACTCCGTTTGCAATATCACCTTGTGTTCTGTAAACTTCTTCGTTAGAAATTCTCTCACCAATCGATGCTTGGTTTGTTAAGATACTTGAAATATCACCATCATTATTTTCTAATTCAGTCTGTAACTCTTTTAACGTATCGTATGCTTCACCAGCACCGTTAACTACACCGTCAATCGCATCTGCAATCGCAGCCTCTCTAACAGACGCTTCAATACTTACTTTAGAATCTATTTTAGAATCTAACGTGTTTAAAGAACCACTAACTTCAACTAATCTATCATCAACTGATTCTACTCCGTCTTCTACGTTACTTACTCTAGTTACGATTGATGATGTATCACCACCTGTCGCAGCTTCTAAAGAGTCAATTCTTGAATCTAATTCATTGTCAGCAGCAATTCTACTACCTTCCTCTGAAGAAATCTGACCTTCTAAATCTTCAATAGATAAGTTAGTCTCTGATAAGTTGTCACCAATTACAGTTGCCAATGATTGGTCAGCTGCGAATCTTAATGAACCTTGTGCTGAAATTTCAATAGATAATTGGTTGTCTTTTGAATCTGTATAAGACTCTAAATCACCAATCTTAGTAGCTAATGATGCATCAGCCGATTCTAATGTTGAAACCTCAGTATCAATTTTAGTGTTTAATGTATTATCACCTAAAGTTCTAGCGTTTACTTCGTTTGTTAATTGACCACCTAATAATGTGATATCGTTTGATAACGTACCAACTTCAGAATCAATCTTAGAATCTAAAGAATCGTCAGCAACTACTCTTGTTGATGCTTCACCAACAATTTTAGTATCTAATGATGAATCTCCAGTTAATGATGTAGTAATCGCAGAGTTTAATTTAGCCGTTAATGATTCATCAGCAGTTGATAAATCAGAAGAAATTAAACCATCAACTAATGTTAATGATAAATCTTTAGCCGCTCTTAATGATTCTTCATCTGAAACTCTCGTCTCTAAAGATGCTGAGAAATCTTCTGAATCCCCAACTCTTTCGTTGATACTTGAATCGTTATATGCCGCAGCTTCTAACTCACTAATTTTAGTTTCTAATGAACCATCAGCAGTAACTCTTAATGCTGACTCCTCACCAATCTTAGTCTCTAATGAATCATCACCGTCAACTCTTAATGCTGATTCTACACTAATCTTACTATCTAAAGTATCGTCAGCGTCAACTCTTGCAGCTGATTCAACACCAATTGCAGTATCAATAGATGCTACATCACCTGTTAATTGAGTGTCTAAGTCAGATATTAAACCTGATTTTGATACTTCTTCTAATGATAATCTTGTTTCAACTGAAACAACATCACCCTCAATTACTAAAGCTCTGTCATCTACTGAATCGATATCAGCAGTTACTTCACCTGTAATTTCATTTGTTAATGATGTGATTGCCGTTTCTCTAACTACTTCTTCAGTCGAGACTCTCGTCGCTAATGAACTTACTTCGAAGTTAGTCGTACTAATCTCATCACTTAGTTGTGTCGACACCCCTGTAGATACCTGACCAACTAATGTCGCTAACGAATCATCCGCAGATAATCTCGTCGCCGCCTCTTCAGTAACTCTTTGAGCAACTGAATTAATCTCGGAAATAATATTCGCTTCTGTAATAGTACCGTCTCCAATTTTAGTTGCGATTTCAACTAATGTATCCAAAGCAGCAGGTGCACCATCAACTAAGTTGGTGATTGCTAATTGAACATCATTAGACATTTTGGTTACTAACGAAGAGTCTCCAGCAACTCTTGCAGTTTCTTCTACCGCTACACGCTCTATTAATGACGTTAAACCTTCAATTGTAAGGTTCGAACCGTCACCATAAAACACATCAGCAGATACCGAACCTGCAAAGATTTCATCTAAAGGATTCGTTGGTGTACCAAAATCGACTTCACGACCTTTTGGGTCAGTATTAAGTTGGAATAATCCTAATTGTCTTAATGCCATTTTGTAATGTTTATTTTACTTTATTTATTTCTGTTTTCACAGATTATTGTTGATTTCTCAACGGGTATTTATATCAACGCACCTAAATCTCCATTCATTTGGTCACGGAATTCAAAATATGTACCTATATATAGGTCTGACTCCGCTTGCCATGATGGTCTATCGAATGCTACGTTAGATACAGAAATATCACCTAAGTTGTTGATAGTCGCTGAACCTGTAACCGCACCGTCTAAAACGATTTGTTGTGTTTTGTTTATTACTGTTGATGAGTCAATCTCACCATCAAATTTCCATTTGTTTCCATCAAATAAGATAGACGCTAATGGTAAGTTTTCATCACCTATTTTAACTCCTGCTGGCGATGCTAATAATTCTTCATTAGTCGCTCCTGAACCTACAACAATTGCTTTATCCTCAATAGTAACCTCTGTTGAGTTAACAGTAAAGGTTTCACCCGTAACATATAAGTTACCTTCAACCGTTACCGCTCCGTTACCTTCAGAAATTAATGAATCAGTTACTGATAAACCGTCATCACCAAACTTTGCTAATCTATTTGTAGTACCTGATACTGATGAATCACCAGTGTTGTAATATAATACTGCAATTTCAGAGCCATTACTTGGTACACCCGCAAAATTAATTGTCTGTCCGTTAGTTGAGTAGTTTTCATTCATTAACTGAACTAAACCATTTATCTCAACATAAACAACCTGAGATAAATTCTCAGAAACTGTTACAGAATCTAATGAACCATCAGCAACAAATTTTTGATATCTTAATACTGGTTTAGAACCACCATAGAAATAAGTAATCTGTACTGTATCACCTTCAATCGGTGCTTCATTAAATGTTATTGTCTTTTCATACTCAACGTGAGTAAATGCATCATCTTTTTCTTGCACTAATCCGTTCACATCCACCATAACTAAAGAAGTCATAGTTTTTGATACGACAAACTCAGTAGTCGCCCCGTCACCAATAAAGGTTTCGTGATATACTAATGGTTTTGCTTCACCTGATTGAATTGGTACACCTGACTGGTATATCTGACCTGATAAATGTAGGTCGTTATATTGTTTCTCTGATGCTCCTAAGTCCTTTGTAGAATCTACACTAGGAATTAAGTTAGAAGTTAATTCTGATACGTCTAAAGTCCCTACCTCAACACCAGCGAATGTTGGTGCGTCAGCAATAGCAACTCCTTGGTCCATTACATCTGCGAATTCATTGTCGGTAAATCTACCGTCTAAATCTACAGTTACAGTTGAACCATCACCCTTTGTTAACGTAAAAATTCCATCAGTTATGTCAAATGAAAGATTTGAAACTGTGGAATCTGATAACAAACCGTCGATTTCGGTTTCTGTGTAGTACCTCGTATCTAATGAACCTCCGTTGATGTCAGCCACATCTTGTGTGTGTGTATTTACCTTACCGATAATTGTATTCAATTTCGACGCGATAATTTGTGCTAAATCTTGGTATTGTGTCATTATAAAATGTTTTTTTTTATTGGTTTATATAAGAAGGGGGAGAGATATCCCCTCCCCCAATTTTTTTAATTATAAACTATCTTAGTTTAATGCTATTAAATTAGCGTTTAACGTAGTTTCAAACTCATTTACAGTTCCTTGGAATGCAATGTGGTTAGCTAAAGCTACCTCGTCTAAACCAACTCTTTCTTCTAATGAAGTTAAGTCACCGTTAATTGCTGCGTCAGCATTAGCTCTAGCAACCTCTTCAGTTGAGATTCTCGTAGTTAATACTGTATCAGCCGCTCCTCTTGCGTCAGCCTCTTCTTCAATTAATGCTTGTAAAGATGCATCACCTGCACTTAATACAACACCAATAGAAGCGTCTTTCTGAATTCTCGTAGCAGACTCACCGTCTAATCTAGTAGATAATACTGTATCAACAGATGCTCTTGCAACTTCTTCGTTAGATACTCTTGTATTGATTGATACGAAATCATCACCCGCTTTAGAATCTAATGATTCAACCGCTGAAGCTCTTACTGATTCCTCAGTTGAGATTCTTGAAGTTAATGTAGCATCACCTGCGATTCTTGCTTCAGCCTCTAAAGAGATACTTTCAGCTAATGAACCTTCAGCAACTTGTCTACCTTCGATTTCAACATCGATTTTAGCATCTAATACACCGTCAGCGTTAGCTCTTACAACTTCTTCAGTTGAAAGTCTTGAAGTTAATGAACCGTCAGCAGAAATCATTGCCGCTGATAATGAATTATCTTTAGCTAATCTCGTAGACTCTTCACCTGATAATCTTGTCGTTAACGACATGTCAGCAGATGCTGATGTAGACTCTTCACCAGATAATCTAGTTTCTAATGAACCGTCAGCAGAATTTAATGTGTCAACCGCCTCAATGAACTCTTGGTGGTTACTCTCAACTAATTCAGCGATTGCCGTGTCAGCAGATGCTGATGTAGACTCTTCAGTCGATAATCTTGTCTCTAATGAATCAACACCGTCTAATTGGTTTTCTTCTAAAGTAGATACTCTAGCGTCAATTGAACCATCAGCAGATACATAAGCATTTACGATAGACGTGTCAGCAGTACCTAAACCAGCGATTTGGTTTACGAAAGTCGCTTGTAACGTGTTATCAGCAGCTAATTCATCAGCGATTTCTTTTAATGTATCAAACGCTTCAGGTGCACCGTTAATTAAACCGTTTACCGCTACGTCAATAGCATTGTCTCTGTTTACAACCTCGTTAGAGATTTCAACAGATAATTTGTTAGTGATTGAGATATCAGTTGATTCAACTGAAGATACAACACCTGAGATTCTAGAGTTTAAAGAAACTTTAGCATCTACTAACGCTCCTTCGTCAGCTAATACTCTCTCGTCAATAGATACGAAATCTTGACCCGCTTTAGCGTCTAATGAAACAACAGAAGATAATCTTACTGATTCCTCAGTTGATACTCTTACGTCTACAGACTCTACCTCAGCAGACATGTAGTCTTGTAATGAGTTAGTTAAAGAAACTGTAGCTTCTTCTTCCTCACCTAATCTTGTTTGTAATGAACCTTCGATTGCAACTGCTCTCTCGAATTCAGCATTGATTTTACCGTCTAATACTTCCTCAGCACCTTCAGCTCTTAAAGTCTCGATTGAAACCTTAGCGTCTAATGCGATAACGTCAGAGTTAGTTGAAGAAATCTCAGTACTTAAAGCCTCGTCTAATGCGTCAAACGCATTTCCTCTCGCCACTTCTTCAGCAGAAATTCTGTTAGTTAATGAACCATCAGCAGAAACGTAAGCCGTTACGATTGATGCGTCCTTGTTAGCAGATAATACTTCTTCGTTTGATAATCTAGTTTCGATTGAACCTACACCACCAGCTAATTGAGCATCTACTGATTCGATAGCAGAAACTCTATCAGAAACCTCTGTAGAAATTTTACCATCTAATACAACATCAGCCGCAGTATAAGCAGTAACGATTGAAGCGTCTTTATTAGCTCTGATTGTAGCTTCTTCTTGAATCGAAGCGTTTAAAGCGATATCGCCTTCGTTACTTGCAGATTCTACTTCACCAATTTTAGTCGCTAAAGATGCGTCAGCAGCAAATCTTGTAGATGCTTCTGATGAAATCTTAGTCGCTAATGAAGCGTCTTTTTGTGTGAACGCAGTTTCTACTGAGTTTACTTTGTTTGTCATTGCAACAGTTACAGAAGCGTCTCCTGAAACTCTTGATGACTCCTCCGCTGAAATTCTTGTGTCAGCCGAAGTTAATTTTGCACTTACTGATTGAGATGCCGCTAAATCCGCTGCCGCTCTATCAGATACCTCTACAGATAGTTTTGAAGCTAATGAATTGTCCCCTACTAAACGAGTTGACTCTTCCGCTGAAACTCTTACCTCTAAAGAAGTTGCCGCTGAATTGTTATCAACGATTAAGTCTACGATAGAATTATCAGCAGAAAGTCTTGTTGACTCTTCGTTTGAAACTCTAGTGACTAATGATGTCCTACCAGTGGTGTTGGTGTTTACCTTACCAATGATTAGATTTAACTTACCCGCAATAAGTGATGCTAAATCTTGAAATTGAGTGTTTGCCATTTGTTTTTTTTTAAATTAATGGTTTATTATTGTTATTATAAATACTACGAAAATGTAGTAATTATTCTTTAAATGAAAAATAAGTTTGTATTTATGAAACTTTTTTTTCTATATTACACAAGACCATTTAGATTGTCATCTAAATAGTTTTGGAAATCAGTATTAATACGGTGAGTTAATTCATCTTCAGTCACAACATCAACCTCTCCTTCTTCAGGAGAATCAGATACTAAATTATCTTCATTATCTTTTAAAGAAGATAAATCAACTGAGAAAATATCACCACCACCAGCACTCGAAAATGTAATTTGATTCGTTTGGTTGTCAAAAGCGGCACTATCAACGATAGTATTAACTAACCCCTGTAATGGAATCTCAACATCATCCGCCCCTGATATATTTAATGTAAGTACTCCTGAGTTGTAAGACCCTCCGTACACAAAACGGTCATCTATACCTGATAAGTCTACACTTACGTTAGGTTCACCGTTACTTTGTTTAATCGTCAATACAGAACCCGTTAAAGTAGTTCCTGTTACTGAACTACCCGAACCACCGCCACTGAAGTCTAATTGTTCCCAAGCATCATCGTGGTTTCCTGTTCCTGTTAATTGTGAGAAGGTTGAAAAGTCAAATGCTGAAGTAGTAGGGTCTAACCATACTAACTTTTGTGCGTCTGACGCTGAATCCCACTCTTCTATAGTTACTAACGTTCCGTTAGCTCTCTTTGGGTTTAATTGAAATAACTTTCTCTCCCCAATAACATAAACCATCATACCTAGTCTTCTTCTACCTGAAGAATAACCGTCAGCACCAATAGTTGATGATACAGGAATGTCATTTCTGAAGTCCATATTTGGAACCTCCACATAACCACCGACACCTAAGTAAGAGTAATGAGTACCATACGTCGCATCACTTGATGCTGGTACCATCCCCGCTCCTGTCCTTAGACCTCCTGGTTCAATTGGAAAAACATTTTCTGACATATTATTTTATTAAAAAATATATTAATTTATTTACTTATAAACAAGTACTAACCTTCACCGTAAATTGTGTTCCATCAGGTTGTCCTAATAACCATCTATAAACTTTATATGATGACCCATTAATCGTAACCGTCTGACCACCATTTGGTGTTACATTATACACTAAATTAGTCGCAGTGTCAATAATTGTTTCTACAGTACCCTGTGATACAGGGTGTAAATAGAACGCCTGTACTTCATTAGAAGATGAACTATCACCAACATAATCTAAAGTATATGTTACGGTTGCTTTATCTGAACAAACGTCATGAGTAAATGTAGTTATTTTATTTGAATTGTTAAGTCTATCATTTACAAATGAATCAAATGTTGTTGGAGCCCCTTGAGTTAAGAATGGATAGAACTGATTATTATTACCATTAAATAATACTTGTCCCGCTCCCGCTCCTGAATCAGCATACATTAAGTATGACTCTGTAGGAGCACTTGTTGTTGTTGGTGTTGTACTTCCACCACCACTAGCAACCTCAGTTGAGTGGTAATATTCTACCTTATCATCTAAAGAAGTAATTGTAGATGACTGAGCACTTATTAAAGTCTGTAAACTACTCACTAAACTATTTAAATTACTAATGTCATTATTAATGACCGTACTTAATTTACTATCTAATGAGATGATTGATGAATCGTTTGTTGAGATACTACTATTAATAGATTGCTCATCTAAATCGTGAGTGGTCTCTAAGTTACTTAACCTAGATGTTAATGATAGGTCACCAGTTAAACGATTGTCCTCTTCATTACTCACCCTACTATTAATAGAACCATCGTTATACTCTGTAGGTATTGAAATTGAATCGATGTCACTTTCTAATGTAGATACTCTACTATTAATTGATGTATCATTGTAAGTTGAACCTCCAATGTTGTCAACTCTACTATTTAACGAATTAACCGAAGATGCAGTTGTAGATTCCTGACCACTAAGTCTCGTCTCGATAGATGTATCATCATAAGACTCAGATGAAGGTAATCCACTAACTGTTTGTTCTACTGTAGAAATTCTAGAAGATAACGAAGAATCATCAAAAGATGGGTGTATTAATAACCCTGCATAGTCTGATAATTCAGAAATATCAGAAACCATCGTAGGTATTACAATACCATCAACTCTTTGGTTTAATGAACTAACACTTAATGTCATCTCATTTTTAACTGACTCATCACCTGAGATTCTACTACTTACTTCATTAGTGATACTAAGGTCAAGTCTAGCCTCGGTAGAAATTAAATTAACTTCGTCAGTCGATACTCTACTATTAATAGATGTGTCATTATATGAATCCGTTGAGATTGAATCGATTCTTTGTGATAATGAATAATCTGAAGATTCTAAATTACTAACCGAAGAACTAAGTCTATTCTGAATAGATGCATCATTATATGTAGCACCACCAATATTATCGAATCTACTATTTAAAGATGAAACCGATTGGTCCGTACCACTAATCCTTACCTCTAAAGAAGAAGGGTTAAATGACTCAGGTATTACAATACCATTTAATGAACTCTCAATAGACGATACCTTTGTTGTTAATGAACTATCGTCAAACTCGTTTGGTATTACTATACCGTCAATTTTATCATTTATAGAAGAAGTCGAACTAGTTAAATCCCCCTCAACCTCTGAAACACGACTAACTAAAGACGTGTCATTATATTCCGTAATACCAGTGATTCTTGTCTCCAATGAATCATCCCCTGATATTCTTAAACTCTCTTCTATTGATATGTTTGATGTTAATCCCTCATCTATAGTAGACCCTTGAGTACTTACCGCAACACTTAATGAGTCAACGATAGTCCCTTGGTCCAAACTTGATAAGTCAACTAAGAATTCGTCACCACCTGTTGTTGTTATTTTTAAAGAGGTACCAATTAAGTCAACCGTACTAACACTGTTAGCCGCAACCTCACCAGTACTAATAGGGGTCAAATCTACCTGCTCAGTACTACCATCGTTTCTCTTAATAAGTAAGTCAGCACCACTAAGTTCTAACCCTGAAATAAGACCTGAGTCAACAATACTCGCTAACTCTTTTATCGTATCCACATTAGGACTTACACCCTGTATCGTAGTCGTTGTTGTTGTTTTATTGTATATAGCCATCTATCTATTCTTTTTGTTGTATATAAATATCTTAAACTTTATTATGAGTTTTAAAATCCTTACGTTTATAAAAAATAATTAACATGAGGTATAGAAATTATAAATCCTACTCAACATATAATAAGGTATTACTACCTAACATCATTAGTGAAACTATTGTAGATTACTTTACACATTTGAATATCACTCATCCTTATAACATAAATACTTTAATTTATGATAAACACTGTAAGGTTTATATTCCTAAGACAAATATATTAGAATTAAAAAATTACTTATATAGTCAGAATAACGACTTAATTTCTAACTTTAAGAACTTAGAGTTTATTGAAACTTCTGAACCGTTCTTTTCCGATTACCTATCGTATGGTAATTACTACGGATACGCAATCAGTAATAATTATGGGTCCATACCTAAGGGTAAAAGTATATCAAATACAATACTCAATAAATTAGACGAGAAACATTCGAGTATCCTTCAGGTAACTTATGATACTAAGAATGATAACCTAACACGGTTAACTCTATTTACAACCGATAAAACCGTTGATAGTAATTTTGTATTTACATTATCGGAATATATCACTGAAGATACAAACATTAAAGTTGTTTATACAAACCACAATACTAACGGTGAGTTTTATACCAATAACTCTAATCTACACATTACACACGAGATTCCGAGTCATAACCCATTATTTGTAGGGGCAGACCCATTAAGTCCGTCTAAAGTTATACCACTATATCTTAGACATATCGCCAAGTCAATGGTGAACTCATCACTTTTAGATGAATGTCTTATAACTGCGAACTACACCAATAACTCTTTAATCCCCGTCACACTGAATATCGACTCTTTTGGTACTGAGAAATACCCGATGAAATATATTTATACATGTCTAATGGATGTTTTTCCTTTATCATTAAAGGATATTAAAAAAGAGATTGACTTTTTTAAACCGATATATAGACAATCCTCAGAGTGTGATTATGTTAATAATATTAATTTACCTTGGGAGAGCACTAATAAGTCAAAAGATTTGATTATATTTTAAATATGAATAATACTAAAAAATGGATTTTTAAATATCGTTATCTTCAATTAGAGTTAGACGAAACTAAAGAAAAACAAGATAACTATACTAAGAAGTTTATGGAAGACTTTCATGAAGTCTTAGTCGACGAAAAAAATCAAGAAGGGATTAACAACGCATCTGAAGAAGGTAAACAACTTATAGACGCAATCAGTGATGAGGTTAAACCAAAAAATAAATCTAAATTAGCAAAAGAACTTTACAGAAACATATCCCGTAAAACACATCCCGATGTGACAAAAGACGAAGATATGAATAATATCTTTAGTGAAGCCGCAGACGCATACGAAGAACTAAACCTTATGGAGTTAATTATGCTATCCGATAAGTTGGGTATTGATATTAGTTCTGAGATTGATGATAAAGATTTACAAATGGTTCAAACTAACTGTGAGCAGGTTCAGGTAGAAATCGATACAATCAAATCAACATTAACGTGGCAATGGTGTACAACACCAGAAGAAAACAAAGAGGAACTTAAAGAATACTTTATAGGTCTGTTGGTAAGGTAATCTTACTTAAGAAGTCTCTTAACTTCTTCTTCCTCAGCAATTAACTTTAATTTTGAAGGAGTTATATACCCAATAGATTCGTCAATATTATATACGTTGGTCTTACGGTCAATAAATCCTACTGTCTCAAAAGTAGAATTGTTAACAAAGGTTGTTTTACCATTCTCAACAATCATATTATGTGTCGCTAAGAAAAACTCTTTAACCTCGTCCTCACTAATCATAGCTGAAAAGTGTTCCATATCATATATGTATTTACTCAACAATCTATCAAAAGTTTCTGGACTGTCCATATTACCCATATCGAAGTAATCTCCTTCATCATCAATAATCGTAATATCCCCATTATTTGAAACTCTTATATATAAGGTTTCCAAATCACCATCAATAATCATAACAAATCCAAAATCATTATATTCGTCTTTGTCTGAGTAATCAACTACGTGTCTTGGTCTATACCCTATATTCGTTAACGTATCAGTTATATAGTCAATAATTTCTTCACTATTGTGGTGGTCAAACTCTTCGTTTATTAACCTACTTTCATTTAATGTATCACTTACCTCATCAACTGTCGTTGTTACTTCAGGGTATTTACCACCAATCTTACTTTCGTCTTTATCTTTATAGTCGATGTTCTTTAGAACGTGTCTTAATAAATTTAAGGTACCAACTCTTTTGTCATTACTATCAACAACAGTCCACGGCATCGCCTCTTTAGTCTGTGTCAATACTTTCTCCTTATACTCCGTATAACTATCCCACTTATCAATCGACTTTTCATCGTTGGGTGAGAACTTCCAATATTTTAATGGTGAATTCTTTCTTAGGTCGAATCTTTTCTTTTGAGTTTCTGAAGTGATTGACAACCAAAACTTAAATAGTTTAACCCCTCTATCAACTAACGACTTCTCAAAATCGTTTACAGTATTCATAAAGTCAAAATACTCTTCTTCACTACCGTAACCCATAACAGGTTCAACTATACCTCTGTTGTACCAACTACGGTCAAAGAATGTTATCTTTCCTGGTTCAATATACTTTTCATATCTTCCGAACCAATCTTTTCTTTCCTCATCTGATGGTATACCTAAAGCCACAACCTTAAAATACTTAGGGTCTAAGTATTCTGTCATTTTTTTAATTGTAGAACCTTTACCTGCAGAATCTCTTCCTTCCATTACAATAGCAACAGGAGTACTAGTTTCTTTTACATGTTCCTGTAGTTTTAATAACTCAACCTGTAGGGGTAATAATTCTTTTTTGAATTGCTTTCTACCAATCTTAGATTGTTCTGGCTCGATACCACCATAAAGAAAATCATCGTCAATACCAAAATCATCTGACGGGTCAGACTTTGAATCTTCCCTACTCTTAATTGAGTCGATGTATTTTTGGATGTACTTTTTTATGTTTTCAGTTTTATCTCCCGACTTAAGTAATTTTCTATCTAAATTTCTAATAAATGAATCTGAGATATCATCATCAGTTAACTGACCAACTAAATCTTCTAAAGATTCTGAATCAATTTCACTATCTCTTAATTTGTCTTTTAAGGTATCAACACTTTCAACAACCAATCCTAACATCTTATTAATGAATGTTGTTGGAAATACATTATAGATATCCTCTTTAATAATATCCTTACCGTTTTTCTTTATAGTATAGAAAACTTCACCATTACGCGATTCTGTTAATGTTGTATTTTTTGCAATTGAGATATTATAATACTCTCCCGTACTCTCTTCAATGAATACAAAGTTTTTAAATCCTATCGCCTCATTAACCTCTAATAATGTCTTACCTTTAACATTTAAAAGTAATTTGGATTCTGTGATGTTCATACTATTAAGTTTTAATATAAATACTACTTTAGTTTAGAAATTAACGTAAAGTAATCAATATTACTATCACAGTAATGTACAATAGATTCTAATAGTGTTCTAAACTTCTTAACTTTAGGTTTAACCTTCTCACTTAAGATATAAAGATTAATAACCGTTGATAACATCTCTATCGATAACTCACCGTAAAAATTAAGTTCCGAATATTCACCTAACACCCTGTCAAAATCAAAGACATAACTATCTCTCTCTTCAACACTTGAGGGTACCACCATAGTATCCCATATCATTAAAAAATCAACGATAAAATCTTTGGTTAGTTCTTTGTTCTGCTGAGCCTTTAATAGAAGGTCAACACCAATCATACAGTATGAAGGAGTTCTCAGATTTTTAGACTTACTCGTATCTAAATACTTCACCATAAAGTCCATATCTGTTATATCCCCATCAAATGTGGCGATAACAACACCCTCATCCAACTGAAACTCTCTAATAGATTTTAATCTAGGACCTCTAGGTACTTTATATTCTAACCCAACCTTAGTCTCAACTATCATAGATATTCCTTTATTAGTGTTACCGCATCGGGTAAGTCATGAAAATCTCTATCAGGTGTCAAATACCTTTTAGTGAATTTTTCATCATCTCTTATTTCTATTGCCGGAATAAATTCATTTTTAGTATGGTCTACTAATAACGCATACTGCATTTCGTAGTCATCACAATTTCTTTCAGTATACACCACCTTACTTTCATCCAATAACTCCTTCATTTGAAGACAGTAAGGACACGTATCCATCGTATAAACAAAAACCGTTTTAGACATTTAATGACTCTTTTATAGTTTCAATTAGGTGTTGTTTAGATTGTACCCCAGAATATCTCTCTTTGATTTCACCGTTATCAATCATAACAAACGTTGGAATTCCTCTAACCCCAAACTCTGCAGATAATTCTCTCTCCTCATCAGCGTTTACCTTAACAAAAGTAACTTCACTATCCTTAAACTCTTCAGATACTGTTTCTAATACAGGCATCATCATCTTACACGGTCCACACCAATCAGCGTAGAAATCTATAAACACTTTATTGTTTCCGTTTTGTAATTCTTTAAATTCTTCGTAATTTACTTTTTCCATTATATTATATTTTATACAATCTTAATCAATTAATTTATTTTTATAAAGTATTATTTAGCAACTCTAAAAATACTATAATCTAATCCTTTTAAATTTTCATTTGGGAATCTATATTCCAATGTATCATTACTCGTGGTGATAATCTTAGTGAATGAGGTTGGTAACTCAGCCCCATACGGTAACATAACACTACCCTCAAAGTTCACAGTAACCTTTACAGTGACTTTTCCGTATTTCTTAAGTAATTCCCTTTCATACTTTTCTAAGTCCTTCCACGGTCCTCTATTAAGTCCCTCGTGTTGAAGGGAACAGTTTAAATAACTAAAGGTGGTTTTTAAATCCTCTTCGTCGCAATTAAAGTCCGCCGCTGGTGCAATATGACCCTTATCCCAAACATTATTTTTATAATCTTGGTTATTGGAAGTGACAACTCCCTTATACGACCTAAAGTCCAATCCTTTACGACTATACTTACTCTCGTAACATAATACTTCATACTCAACCATTAGTGGTTGTTGCTTAACCTCAGAATAAATTACTTTATATATCCCCATATCCACAAAAACACTATCTCTAAGTGTCTGTGAATATAAGTTTCCAAAACTTAATACAAAAATTATCGTTAATATTCTCATTAAAATTCTATTTCTATTCTATCATAATCATTATCCATATATTCATCGAATGTCAAACCTCTGGATAGTCTCTTATAATTTCTTTTATCTTCACCCTCTAATATAGTATAACTGTCACTCTTAGTATTGTAAACTTTAACTTTAAAATCTGATAGCGATTTTTTCCTTACCAACTGTTTAATAATATTCTCAATATATTCTGCCGAGTCATACATAGACTCATCTATGTCTTTGTTGAATCTCATTCTTTTCTGAATACACTGACCCTTCATATTAAACTCCATTGTAATTCTTTCTTTACCCTTTCTAGCAGATACTATAATAGTGTTGAATTTATCGGCATAAGTCCTCACACAATTATGTTGGTAAATCGACTCTTCAATATAGTCCATATCATTTTCCAATAACTTATACTCTGTCCCATTAAAGTTTGTATTGATAGTCTCTTTAACCTCGTCATCAAAAAGATAATAAATCTCTTCAGACTTCGCATACATCTGTATTCTTTGACTACACGAATAATGAACCTCTTTAAATTGTTCAATAGTAAATTCACCAAATTTTAATTCAGGTTCAAAAGGTTTAAGGGAGTCCATTATTCTTAAATGGTCAATAATGATTCCAGTTAAATTAGTTCTTTGGTGCTCGTTAAACTTAACCGCAACCCCCTGTTGACTAACATATAAATTTATTAACTTAACAATGTTTTTTCTATCATTGTCAGTTAACCATTCATAATTTAACTCATTCCTTTGTTCTTCCCAATTGGTCAAATCTTTGTTATTCCCGTATAATCTTTTTTCTGATTTAAAAAACTCTCTATCTATGGTTTTGAAGTATTTAATCCCTAATATCTGTAAATAGTCAACCATAATCGACACATCAGGCAATCCCTGATTAAAAACCTTATTGAAGTACTTACCCTTAAAATTCAATTTACTCATTAAAGACTTTACGATATTCCCATCGTTCTTCTTCATCGCCACTTTACCAGGGTAATACTTAAGGAAATAATTATATATGTTGTTCGGTCCTTTATAACCGTTTCTTTTTACAAAAACATCAATAAGTGAGTAATGGATTGGATACTTATACTCAACGTCATCATCTAACTCAGATAGGAAAGCCTTAAATATGCTATTAATCTCAACTCCGTTTATATTGAATCTTTTAATCTCATTATTAAACGTACTACTCAACATCTCAAAATTATTAACGTATATCTTACTACGTTCTCGATTATATAAAGATTTTTCTTTCTCTATGATGTAAAAATTATTCGTCCTCTTATTATATGTTAAAAATATTCGATAATATGTCTTTGAAAAGAATTTTTTACCTACCTTTCTATGTTTGTTGTATTCGTAAAGACCAATCCTTACTTTATCTCCCTCAGTCTCAACAACCACAGTTTTTCGATAACAGTCTAACTCCGCTAATCCATTTGAGTAATTATCCACAAAGGATTCCTCAGTATGTTCCGAGTTCTTAATTCTAAACCTATACTCACTCCCGTTTCTTTCAAATCGAGTCCTAGTGTATGCTCCACGCACAATGATATCATCGAGACTATTCTCCACCTCGTGAAATATAACATTGTATTCCTTAAATACTTCTTTGAGTATTACTCGTCTCATCTTAACTATTTTTATAATATTAACTAAAATAAAAACAATAAAAAAGAGGACCGTAGTCCTCTTTTTTTTAACTGTAAATGTTTTGTGTTTGTGTGACGTAATTCTGTGTTACTTCCCAAAGAGCTTCGTTAATCTTTATCTTTAGGTCCACATTGGTAATTGCTCTTACCGTCTGTTTTCTTTTAGATGGTAACTCATATGTAATACCACCCTCTAAGATTCTGTTTTGGATGTTTTTAAATGCGTCCCATAGACTTACATTCTCACCCTTCAAAGGTTTAAGTAATACCTGAGAAAGAATGTTTGGATAATCCTTACCCCAACGAGTCATCATCGCCTTTAAGATATAGTTACGTTGTTCTTTAACTGTAATCTGAGTGTTTGATAAACTCTCAACCTGCTCAATCAATAATGGTAAGTGGTTAGTAACCTTCTGAGCCACCTCTCTAACCTCATTTAATGTATACCATTGGTGTTTGATTCTTAAGTTATCGATTGTCTGATGAGACATAATGAAAGAAGTCCCCGACTCATTATTATACAATCCAACGTGGAATTGAAACGCATTTCTACCGTCGTGTGAGTTAGTCAAAGTAATCTCAGGAATACATCCTTTGATAGACTCTAATTGGTCATTACGAAAACGTAGTAAGTGTTTTGTGAAGTTATTACGTACTTTAGTTCTTGCTGAACGTTGCTCTGCCGAATAAACTTTCCAACCTAACCCTGACATATCCTCAATTACTTGAGTTGTTGGGATAAAGGTGTATTTATCCGATACGTGTCCCGAAGCCGAGTCAGCATAAACTGAAGGGGCTATTTCTCTGATTTCTGATTCTGTTAGTGGAATCGCTCTGTGGTATTTTAATAAGTCAGTCATATCTTTGTTTTTTTATTTCTTATACAAATATACAATATTTTTTCTTTGTAGTCCAAACTTTATTGTAGAAACTTTCCAAAATATCTTTTATTTGTCACAAACATGAAATGATTAAGTGAACGTATATGATTACACAGTACAACAAAATGGTCGTTACCGTAACTCTCATCTTTAGTCCTCACATATAACTCTAAGTACTTATTTGATGTAATTGTTTCGTAGTCAAACATAATAACACCTCTCACAAATGGTACGTTAAAGGTACCCACTTTTTCATAGTCTCTGTATTTGAAGTAATTATCGTGGTCCCTAAAATAACCGTACTCATCAACACCACACCAGAAGTTAGATTCTAAACTCTGCTCCGTGTTCAACATTGGAGCAACAATACTTTTATTCTCTCCTAATAATATTTGAATGGTATCGTGGTTTTTAACGTAGTAATTAGAATCCATCACTAATACATTACTTACCTTATAGTTTCTAACGGCAAAAATAGCACGGTCTCTTAAGACGAACGTACTCTCCCCTTCTAAATAATGATAATCAGTACTATTATATTGTTCCCCATACTTCTTAATGAAGTTAGTTATCTCCCAATGATTTCTAATACTGTTGTTAATCACATATAAGTCAATTAACGACTTATCGTAAGTAAGGTAACCAATACTATCCATTATTACTGATGGGTTTGAGTGGTCCTCGTCAAAGATTACCTGAACTAAAACCTTATCTTTACCCGAAACCTCTATCGTATAATTAATTGGTTGATTCATATCGTTATATAACGTATTTAAGAAAGTTCTAACAGAAACCCCTCCGTTTGCGTGTATTACGGTTGGGTGAGTATCTGTAATAATATTATGAACGTAACCATCATTTATCTCAACATCCTCTGTTGATTCATTAAGTGTTTGGAATATATCTAAGTTATAATCTAACTTTATCCCTTCACCGTTTAAAAATTTAAGAGTGTAGTATAGTTGGTCATCATCAGTATTCTCACACGGAGTCTCCGTTAATACCTTAAGGTCTGACACACGACCAATAAACCCACCACTATTTAAAAATCTGTATTCCGTTTTTGAGTTAGGGTATTTTTCAATTAGATTCGTATCGGGCCAGCAAGTTTTCTCAGCAGTGAACAATACACCTTCTCCGTCCCAATTTTTCAATACGTCTTTAGGTCCTCCCGAAAACACCACATCATACGAATCAGTGAAAAGAATAATGGTATCATCGTCCTGAGTGGTTAAGTATTCTTTAAGTAAGTTAACCTTCATTCCCCCACCAGGAAACACTAATCTACCGTTAACGGCCTCTCCACCACTCCATTCCATACCCAAACCTAATATTTGGTAATCGAATCCGTAATGAGTCGCAGATTCTTTGAATCTGTTTAGCTCATCGGTTTTATGTGTAGCAACCGTAACTAATTTTATCGTTTCACTCATATTCTATTTTTATACAAATATAAAAAAAGTATGAGACAAAAAAAAGTCTAATTTAAAAAAATCGGTGGAAACCCTTCCATTTCGAAAATTGGGGCCGATGTATCGGGTAGTAAATTCGTCCTAACATCCTCATACTGTCCCTTAGTAAGTTGTGGGTCCTTACCCTCAGATACATTAATATCCGACAGTCTCTCAACCTCATCCATAAAGGTATCTATCGACACCCCATTTGGTAGGAACAATTTTTTAGCATCATCAGAAGTATTCAGATACTTCCTTAAGTTTTTAAGATAAACTTCTTTATCTACACTCATTACCTATGTTTTATGTTGCTGGAACTAAAAGGAATCCTCTTTTTTCGATTGGGACACTATCGTCATTGTTTTTGTATTCAATAGCATCTAAAATTTCTTGGTCTAATTCTGTCACCCCTGAACCTTTAAGCATAAGTGCCGATAAGTTACCATTCCTAATTAAATTAGCCACTGATTTTGGTAATTTAGTTAACTTTTTACTCTCAGGTACCGCAAGGATATTAAGATTTGTCAACTCACCAATACTCTCAGGTAATTGACTAACACATCCAGACAGTAATAAGTGACTTAGTTTTTTAAATCTACCAAATGACTCAGGTAATACTAAATCATCTAACGGTTCAACATTATCTCTACCATATCTAGAACTAGTCGAACTCTCAAACTCAAAAGTATCTAAATCGTCAGGTAAATTATTTACAAATTCATCAAAACCGAATAACCCAATAATCTTAGAAATACCGTCATTAGGATAATTTATATCCACTGATGTCCCCACATTTTTATCACTTGAGAAGTGATTTTTGATAATCGGTTTAAACGCCTCTTTAAGTGATTCATTCTCTTTGAAGAACGAAACGAAATCAATTTGTCTATCATCCGCGTTCATAAATTGATTAGACTCGAAGTGGAATTGATATCTATGTGCCGGTAATCCTGACACCTCACCCTTTTTAGAGTCTGTCTTATCCATAATAACATAGTATGGTCCCTGTCTTAAATAATTAAAGTAATAATTTTGACCAGGAGCCGAAGTACACCATGACGTTTCATTCCTACGTGTTTTTTGATTACTACCACCGTAGTATATCGCGGCTTCTTTACCTAACTCTGAGTTTTCACTCATCTTAACAACATACCACTTATCATCCTCATACATAAACTCAGCACCTGGATGTAACATTGAAGACTTTCTTTCTTCTTTAGTTGTTGTCGCCATCTCTAACGATAAATCAGCAACCGCGTCTTCTAATGTAGTTAAATTGTATTTGTTAATATCTGCTTCAGATATCTTATCCGAAGACTTAAATCTATGGAACTTAATTAAGTTTTCTTTGGTATCGAATAAATCCTCAAAGAATAACCTTTGTTTCTCTGATAACTCTTCTTCAAAACCTGGCTCACCATAAGGAGTGCTTAAGTTTTGAGGTATAGACTTATATTGTTTAATCATCCATTGAGTATACTCACCTGTCTTTAAAACGTCTTCAGGGGTTTTTTTGGTGATTGTTTCTTGGTCATATGTCTGTGTAGACTCTAAACCCTGTATTCTCGATGTAGGGTCATTCGCAACAATAATCATTAATTGATTAGCAGTAAGAGGGGCTTTCTTAACCTTTTTCTTACCTGTCTCTTGATTAACTTTAACGATATCTTTATGTGCATGTGTCTTTAATAAATGCTCCAATCTAGCATCCTCAATAATCATTGATTTAAGTAACTCCTGAAATTTCATATATAATCTTTTTACTTATATAAATATAATGACATACTAAAATATCCTATTTTATCCCTTTTCTTCGAGTAAATCCTTTTTTAAGTCAATACCCTCAATCACTTGGTTAAATTCCCCATAATTCATAATGAGTAATTCACTTGCCTTATTTTGTTTTTTACCTGATACCGCTCCCGCTGATTTAGCATAGTCTTTAGCCTTCCAACAGAACTTATCATTTGGATATAAATCATCCAACTCTTTAAAGTGATAATATGAAAGACTGAACTTACCCTTAATGTTAGATAACGACTCCGCCAATCTGTCGTGGTCATCTCTATCAAAATCTTGATTTGAGTAGTAGTCCTCTGTTTTCCAATATGGTGGGTCTAAGTAAAAGTAGGTATCCTCAGCATCATAAGTTTTAATAATATCCTCAAAGTCCATATTATGAACGTGCGTTATCTTATCAAAGTGATTAAAGAACTTTGGATTGTTCAATTTATTTCTAAACGCATTAAACTTTGAATTGTACTTACCCTTTAAGTCTATGAAGTTAGATGTCTCAGGGCGAATACCACTGAAAACTTGGGTAACCACATAAATATACTCCAATCCTTTTTGGTAATCAGGCTTATCAGGGTCGAAATCAAAGTCTGAGAATGCAGATTTCTGATATTCAACGAAACGGTCTCTCTCCTGAGCGGGAATATCCTTAATGTATTCAAAAAACTCTTTATAGTTTTTTACACACGCAAATAAGTTCGCGTTAACTTTATTAAAGTCGTTATAAACCACCCTCTCTAAATTAGGGTACTTTGTTAGGTCCATATTGTAGTACACCCAAAAGGCACCACTAAACGGTTCAACATACGTCTTAATATCGGTAGGGATGTATTCCTTTATCCACTTACCTATTTTACTCTTACCTCCTATATAACTAAACATATCTTTTCTTTTAATTTCTACAAATGTAATATAAAAAATCGTAAAAGGCAAATGTTTTTAGTGTTAAAATATAAGATTTGACAATTTCAAGTGATAACACTATATTTATAATAAGATAACATTAAGATAACATTAAAACTAAAAACTATGAAAATGAAAAGTTTATTAACAATTTTAGTAGGGTTATTTATTATGACAGTATCTTACGGACAAAGTAAGACTTACTCTGTTGATGAGTATGGTCGTATAACATATACCCTTACCGATGATAATGGTAACCTAAAAGAAAAGGGGGAATATCTAAACGGTAAAAAACATGGAACGTGGAAGTCATACCACCCAAACGGTAAAATTCAAGCAATAGCAACTTATCGTAATGATAAAAGAGATGGTAGATGGAAATTCTACAAATCAAACGGAGACTTAGAAGCTATTTTAGTATTCGATAACAATAAGAGAGAAAGAGCCATCGTACATCAAACATTGGTTTATAATTTTTAACTTAACCTAACGTAATGTTTAATCCCCTTATTTTTTAATGAGGGGATTATTTTTTCCCCACTATTTACACTAAACTAAATTTATTTATTTTTAATAAAAAACAATACTATGTCTTGCAGTAAATGTAAAAAGAAAGAAGAAAGAGAATTTATCGAAAAAGAAATTAATCGATTGGAACGACCAGTACAGATATTTGTATTTGCGGGATTAGCACTTACACTATACGGTATTGTATCATTAGTGATTAAAGTTGTCTCCCTTTTTTAATTCCTCTAATAATCTAATCTCTGTGTCCGTTAGTTGTTTCGGACTAATCACCTTAAACTTAATGTATAGGTCTCCCTGACCGTAACTAGTCATAAAACCCTTACCTCTAACTCTTATCGGTTGGTCTGGTTGTAAACACGTTGGTGAGTTTACTTTTATCTTAGTTGTAAATAAATCCACAATTACTTCAGTACCCAATAACACGTCAATAGGATTTATACTATGGGTATATATAATATCATTACCGTACTTTTCGTAAACACCGTCACTCTCAATACTAATAATAACGATTAGGTCACCTGTGAATCTCTGACCCTCATTACCACCACCACGAACTCTAAACATATTACCGTCATCACAATTGCTTGGGATGTTAATTTTTATAGTTCTTAATTCTTCTCTACCCTGAAGGTCTTTTCGGTAATACCTTATCTCTTTATCTAAACCTAAAACACAATCCTTAACCGTAATAGATAAGTCTATTTTAATATCTGACCCTCTTAAGTTCGCATTCCTTCTCTGAGACCTAAAGATATCCTCACCAAAATGTTGTCCGAAGAAATCTGAGAAGTTAATTTTTGGGGTGTCGTACTCTCTTCTCTTATTCTCATCACCTAAAACACTATACGCCTCATTAATCTTTTTAAACATTTCATCGTTACCATCATTAATATCTGGATGGTATTTTTTGGACAACTGTCTGTACATCTTTTTGATGTCGTCTTGACTCGCCTGTTTACTTATTCCTAAAATGTCGTAATAATTATTCATATGGGTAAAGATAAAAAATATATTATAGTCCTTTTCTCTAATCGAAAAAAACGTAGAGTATTGTTTAAATCTAACAACCTAAACAACACTAAGAAGAAATATAAAGAATTTTTAGAAAAAGAAAAACCTTTGTTTCCTCAAGTTTTTAGGAATAAGACAAAAGTAAACTATGAGGTCGCTATTGTTACCACTGTAAACCATAATATCCCAGAACTTTTTACTAAGGATGATATTGGTAGGATAAACAAAGCAGAGTTTCAATCTGACGTACATTACTTCTTAGATATACAACCGTATGAAATTTCTGAGAAACTATGGGATTTTCAAGATGATATATATATTGACGCGGAAACTCTATACTCCAAAATTAAAAAAGGTAACCTATTCAAACAGGTATTCACCCTTAATAATAAAATATTTGTTCAAATTGATGATAAAGTTAAAGGATACGGTTTAAAGAATATCGAAGACTGTCAAAGACTATTCAATATATTAAGGAATCATTCTATTGATGAATCATTAGGAAATATTATGTATGTTCAGGATATATCAACCGCACAAAGAAAAGACCTGTACATTCTATTGCAAAAAAATGGATTCCCGAAGGAATCCTTGTATCGTCACTATTCGTATTAACTTCTTTTGAAGGTAAACTCAATTCCCGATATATTTAACTTAAACGTTTTTTTAGGTATTTGTAAGAATCCTCTCCTCTTTATCACTTTTTCGTGTAACTCATCAAATTCTTCTGAAGGTAAATCAAATTCAACCGTTACATTGTTAGACTCTAAATTTACATTGTCCAACAATTCAGATATAATACCTAATTGGTTCATTACATCCCCAACACCTTTTTTAATCTCCATATTACACCTTTATTTTCAGTTGTTTTAGTAGTTATTGTATTACCAATGTCTTCCCTATTTAACGAGGTGATTTCATTGATTAACTTATTTTTGTGTTTTTTAACTTCAACACTATCCTTGACTACTTGTCTCTCCAACCAATTCTTGTCCTTCATTTAATTCGATTTCTTCAGTGTTAGTCCCTTCTTCGTTAACCTCAAAATGTAAATCCTTTAATTTATTCAATTCTGTGGTTTCAAACCTTCTCTTTAATTCGATAATTTTTTCCTGTAATAATCTATCTTTTTCCTCTCTCTCTTCATTGTTAGTGATAACCTTTAGAATGGTATTAACCGCCAATTGAACGTGAATAGACTCACTCTTAGAATAGAAAGATAAGTATCTTTTATTACCCTTAACTCCGTTATCTTTTACTCCGATATCTCCTTTAACACTTACAACCTCATCTTTATAGGTCCATTGTGTTGGTAATGTTACGTCAATGATAAAAAATGACTGATGCTTTCTAATCGCATGGAAAAAAGGTTCCATCAATTCTATGTTTTCGTATAATGTCATAATAGTATATATGTTAAAATGTATGATATTGTAGAACCCCAAATAATCTTTTCTCTCCAATCAATAATGAACGGTTGAGGTGGTGTTTTCATAAAACTTCTTACAATCCTTAATATAATATCAACATTATGGAATATTGATAAGAAAAATATAAATAATTCTAATTCTTTCATTCTTATTTTTTTGTTGCGTCTAACACTTCTTTTCTTAAGTCCTGTAATAACTGTTTGATTTCCTGAGCAGTTTTTCTTGCTCGGGTAGCAGCACTTTTATTTCCCTTATCAATCGCCTTTTGTGAATCAACAGACAATAATTCAGTCAATTCTTTTATTTTAGATAATGTATCCATATTTAATTAATTGTGATTCTTAATAGTTTAAATGTAATAATTTTAAACCTTATGTCAAGTCTTTAACGCATTTTCGAGTATTTTGTATAAATCAGTATACATATCTAACTCACTCTTAGTCTTCTTACCTTTAAGATTAAAAAGACTTTTAAAAAATATTTTAATATTGTCGACAGACTCTCTAGTTTCTTCAAAGTAGAATGCGTCGTCAAAGAACGACCAAAAATAATCGTAATGCTGACCCTTACTAGAAAAGTTTATGTTTTCTTTCTCAAAGTCTTCTATGACTTTACTGAAGCACCAGTTAAAGTGTCCTTGTTTATCCTCATCGGTAAACACGACATCATCCCCTAAGTAAGTCATTTCGACTAAACTATATAGGGTTAAAACAAAATCATAAAATAAATCAGAATATTCTGGTATTATGTTATTTGCCTTTAACCAAACTTCTATTTGATTTTCGTTCATCGGTTGGGTTAAGTACCCGTAAAACTCACTAACTAAAAAGTTTTCATTTCTCTCCATAAGGAAAGGTAAATCAACTTATAAAGATATTCAAGTATTACTGAGTCTTTTTAGTATAATCAACAAGTTTTTTCATTTTTTTCATATCTGAAATAACTTTGTCGTTAATCATCGACTCATTCACTGTCTCAACTTTCTGAGGAAAAGTATTATACCCTTTTTTCTTTTCTTTCGCTAAACCTTCTCTCTTACGAGTTTTGTTAACTTTTTCACCTGTCTCGGTTGGTACTACATTCCCTAACGGTTCACCGAATACGTCGAATTGAGCGTTTCCTTGAGTGGAATCTCCTTTAAGTTGTTTTTCTGTTTTTTCTTCAAAATTTTCAGGAGTTCTGTCATATTCTAAAGCTTGCATTCCACCTTTCATATCCTCAATGAATTCAAGCTCCTCATCTTTTTCAACTCTCTCCCCTTTTATTTCACCACCAGTTTGTATTGGGAATTCATTACCTGTATTACCTTCGATGTCAGTATACTCCTTCATCTTTTTGGTAACCAAGTCATTGTTATCTTTGTTATGTTTACCTGATTCTTTGTGTGACTTCTTATATGTGTCAATACCAGGTACGTTTTGTTCTGAAACTAATTTTTCTACCAATTCTATTAAATCAGATTCTGTAAGTCTTAAAACTTTCTTAGTTGATTCTTTAACAGGGTACGTTTTTCCGTCAACATCAAATTCTTCTTCTCCTGCTTCTTTCGCTTTAGAAAGTGCGTCTGTGAATTTATTTCCTTCTTCAACGTCTGTTTCTGATTCGCTAACAGGACATTTACATTCAGTTTCGTTTAAACCACATGACTCACAAACCGCTACTTCAGATTCGTTAATTCCACATTGGCATTCACCTGACTTGCACTTATCACAACCGCCTTCAGTTATATTCATCGCTTTAAGGACTTCTTCCTTAACAACGCTCTCTATCAATTTTCCTATTTCAGTATTAATCTTACTCAATTTCATTTTAATGGTCTTTAGTTATAAATATCACAGAACCTTTATTTGTCTGTGTTTTTATTATTTTTTTCAGCCTTATCCATTCTTTCCTGGTTAGTCTGTTTCATTCTTTCTCTAAAAAGTGATTCTTCTAAATCGTTTAAAATAATCGACTTTACTTTTAATGGGTCTTCCCCCATATCCTTAGCTACTTTATCAGCCATCTTAGAATACTTACCGTCTTCGAATAATTCCAAAGCCTTAATGTCCCCCTGATTACAATATGGGTAAGTCTTACACTTATCCTTTATCTTTACAAATTTACCGTTCGGTATTTGTGTTTTGGCAGCTCCTCTATGATTCTTAGCATCTTTAGCTAAGAAAAATGGTGTCTCATAAGAACCTGAACTACTCGATAATGTAGCCTCCTTTGTATCCATCTTAACTGTTTCTTCAGATAATTTAGATAATTCAGTTGCCGTCTCAATACCCACTATACCATCAACCTTTAGTTTCTTATCTTTCTGAAACTTACTCACTGCCGACTTAGTTTCAGGACCGTACTGACCGTCAATACCTTTTTTAGGTAAATCATACCCATTAGACATTAAAGTCGATTGTAGGTCATTTACTCCCTCACCACTAGACCCTACGGCTAATAGTTGAGAGTTATCTCCGTTATCAACAATATCTTTTATTGTTAGGTTCTGTTTAACTATATTAGTTTTTTTCTTACCTGTCGAGACTTTTTGATTATTTTCTCCCTCAGTATTTGAAACGTGTAAATGATTTTTGTGTGAACCATCATTCATATACCATAACACTGCCTTAGGGTTTCTACTTCCCTCCGCATTACGATTATATCCTAACTTTTCTAATTCAGAACATAGTCTATCTCCCGCAACTTTAAAACCTTTAGGGTTATCTTTGTAACTCATCGGTTTTGTCTCATTTGAGTTTTCTAAATCTTGTAATCTAGAAACATCAACCGCTAATCCCCTATAGTGTCTACTAACATTTCCTGACTTTGTCATCTTACCGTGACCTGATGTCCCGTAAGTAATCTCCGCTTTAACATTAGCTCTGTCAGCAGCAATTCCTATATCATCCACTAAATCTTTATTAGTATAATCATCTTCCGCTCTACCACTAACATCAAGATTTGGTAAACTTTCGTCACCAATTCTCATCATTACCTCATCAACATCACCTCTTAGGTCTTCATCTCTGTCGATAACTTTTTTTAATATACGATTCATTACATCCGTTGTCAAACCTTCGGTCTCACCATTTGGATTATCGTCAGACTTTAATTGAGGAGAGAATCCCATTCCCTCATCTAAATCACTTTCTTTCTCACTAACAGTATATGGTTTAATATTCCCCATCGGTCTTTTAATGACCTGAGTTTTCTTAGTTGATGGTGATACGAATAATGGACCTAAGAAAGACCCACCTGACGCGGCACCTGTAACTTCAGTCAACTCATCAACCGCATTATCAATCGCATCAATTCTATCATTGAAATCATTAGGGGTGAAACTCTTTATACGACTTTCAATATCCACCTTAGTTTGATTCAATAGTTTTAAAATCTCTGGTAATTGTTTTACCTTAATTTTTGGTAACTCCTTAAGTATTGATGATACAAACTTCTTAGTTATTTTCTCAATTCTCTTTTTAGGGTTTGAAAATGGGTTTAATGAAATCTCATCAATATCACCTTCGATACTCATCGCTTCATCCAACGCATCTAAAACATTTTGTTTACCGTATTTCTTTTTACCCTCAATCATAGATAACATCTTTGACGTATCCGTAGATTTATTAATATGATTTACTGACGACATGTTTTTAACTGTTGCCGATTTGATATCGTTAGTTAGACTCATTACGTTCTTATATTTTTAACTGGTTGTTCCCAGAAATTACGTCTCATCCATAGTTGTCTAAATAACTCAACCAATGCCTTTGACGAAATATCCACAACATCTTTTTTATTTACAACACCCTGTTTTTTTAACTCTTCTTCTACTGTTTTTAAAACAATTTTTTGTGCCTTTGTACTGTCCATAAAGTCTTTAATCTCTTTACGAACTATTCTTTCTATTTTTTGTGTATCTGTTTTAGTTAGTGCCATATCTTATAAATATTAAAAAATCTTATAACCTACAGTTAACCCGATACCGATTGATGGAGTGAACACTCCATTACCATAACCTAAGTTTAATGTCGGTCCAATCATCGCGCCAAAACCTGTCCTCTTTCTTTTAATCACAGGTAGTGGTATCGTCTTAGGTTCTACATCTATAAAGTTTACTCCATCAGCATATGGTATATTCAATATACTACTCGGAATATCCTTACCGTAAATGTCAACAGGGTTTATCAGAATCCTCGTATTACCGTTTGGTAGTTCTAATTGCCCAATATTTAATGTGAAATTCAAACCATGTGTAATCTGTGTACTCTTAGACGGACCATACTTATCTAACAATGTCAATCTTAAAGTATCACCATAAGGTTCAAACGTAAACCACGTCTTAGTCTCAATATCAAAAACACTATTACTCTCTTTAACCTCTAAACTATATTCTAAACTGTCAACTTTAGTAACATTTGTAGTCGCATCAGTACTAACCGTCTGAGAAGATACATCAACAACAAATACGTTCTTAACGTCAGATTTCTCATTCAACTCCTTACTTATTTGACTAATTTTTTGATTCGCATCACTTAGTCTCTTAGTTAGTATGACCGTTTCACTATCTTTAACCCTAACAACATCTTTTAAGTATGAGAAATTATCCTCATAGTATTTAACACTATCTTTTAATGCATTGATGTTATTAAGAGTTCGATTACTTTCGTTTTTAACATCCACCTCCATTCTTTCAATGGTTCCCTTTAACTGTCTGTTAGTCTCACACTGTTTAAAGAATAGAATAATGAACGCAGCAACAATCAACCCTAAAAAAAACTTTGGATGTTTCTTTAAGAATTGAATAAATGTTGACGATATTTGTAGTATACTACTCAGTATCTGCATCTTCAGAGTCTGTTTGTTTTCTTGTAGCAACTAATTTAGCCCACTTACTTGAGAAAATCTTATAGTACGACCTTAATTTCTGTATCATACTAATAAAGTCGTCATCCACTTTAGTCATTTGACCGTTGAAGTATATTCCGTTGTTCTCACCTAACGTGTAGAAAAATTCTAAGTCAAATTTAACTAACTTACCTGACCACTCAATATTATCAGGGTAAAGGTGTAACGCATCATAATCAACTAAATCAGAGACCTGTTCAACAAACTCATCCATTGTTTCTTGGAAGTTCTGCTTTTCGTCAGCAGTGATGTCTAATTCTGATTCACTATATCCGTGTACCACAATTTTACCACCCGATACTGTATGTTCTCTTCTTTTTTCTTCAGGTTTAGTTTCAGTGTCTTCACCTGTATCATCGATACTCTGTCTGGTATCAATTTGTTCTGTAAGAGCTCTCGAACGTCTCAATAAGTTCTTAATTTCGTCGTACTCGTTAATCGTTTTTTTCATTTGTCATTTCTATTAATTTATCAAAATCAAATGCCGGTGACACTCCTGTGTATAAATCCGAATAATTCGACTTTGATGTTATTCCTTTAAAATTTTCAACCCCTGATACTTTTGTATTATGTCCAACATAATCCATTTCAATACCAAACTCTTCAGTCAGTTCTTTGATTAGTTTTGATAGTTCAATATACTGTTCTTCAGTATAAGGGTCCCAAAAACCATAACCTCTCCACTTTTTCTCAAAGGGTTTATTAAAATAAATATCACCAATCCAGTTCATAAACTTACCAGAGATGTGATGTTTCTTTAACCACCCATTATTTTCTAATGAAATAATGATGGATTTGTTATCGACTCTCTTCATATCCATATAGTTTGAACTATACTTCGACTCAAAGAATTGCTTTCTATTACCTTCTTTACTTATCACAAAATGAGGTACCTTCTCATATTTACCTCCGAAACGATACTTTAACGCCATTAAATAATACCTCACACTTCTCGATGTGTGTGTTAAAATGATTTGCGTCTTATTTTGTTTCCTTCGTATATGAAAATACTTCCTCTTATCCACCGTATCTGTCATTTCTTGGAATTATTCTATTACCGACTCTTAAGAATGGTGAAACATTATCTTTATCAATCTTTGGTGGAGCAACTTCCTTTAACTCTTCCTCTTCATATGTTGTGTCATCACCCAAATCCTCATCTTCTTCCTCAAAGATAATATCTTCTTCAAATTTAAGTTCCTCATCTGTCATATCGCTGACCATATCATTCATAACCATATCTAAAGCGTGGTCTTCGTCAAATTCAACCTCTGTTTTAAGTTCTTCCTTTGGTTCTTCTTCATCCCACTCCTCAGAATCCTCTATCTCTTCAAACTGATTTCTAAAGTCATACATCTCCTCTTCAGACCAATACAATCCTTCATACTCATCATTAGGTGTTTCTTCTAACCTTTCCTCAAACCATTTAGGTGGTGTATCTTCCATATCACTATCATCACCAATAAACTCATCCTCAACTAACTCTTCTTTAGTTACTGGTTCTTTATTGATTAGTGAATCCTCTATCTTACCTAATTGTTCTTCGGTAAGTACAATAGGTTTTGGTCCCTCGTCTAACTCATCTTCCTCTGATTCGTCTTTAGGGTCTTTCTTTATCTTATCGAACGCGAAGTTAGCCGCAACCACCAACGCAATCGCTAATGGGTCAAATACGAATATAATAATCAATAATAGGATGTTGATAATACTACCCATATCTGAACCTGTAAGTTCACTTAAGTATTTTAGGGGTCCTAATTCCCCCGCTAAATCAGATTCTGTCTTTACGTCCAATACTCTCATATCTAAAGAGTTTATTGAATCTGTTGTGACTTCTATCTTTTTAGCTATCTCATTTCTTTGAGTGATAGCCCCATCAAGCTGAGCCTGTAATGCTCTTCGATTACTTGATGAGGTGGTCGTAATAATCTGACCTGTCTCTCTATCTTTATATTGAATAACATTATTCGCTAAACCGTCTCTTAACGATTTAATACTCTTATCTATCTCACTTTTCTCCTCTAAAAAATAGGCTCTGTCTTCAGTATATCGATTCTTCTTTAACTCGTAGACCTCAACCTCTTTATCCACTAACCCTGACTTCGTAGCCGTCTCTTGGTAAGCGGCAGATAAGAATCCGTAAATCCCCGCAGATGTAATTAGTATTAATATGAAAGTTGCCGTTGTTAAATATACCTTTAACAGTCTATTTAATTGTGACCAATATTGGTATAGTAAAGATGCGATTACCAATTTAGCAAACTCTAACGAACCCGCCATAATAATAACCTCAAAAGACGCTCCTGCAAATAACTTACTTAAACCCGTTACCGAATAAAAAGCCGCTGAAGCACTTACCGATAATGCCGATAACGCAATAATCGTTGGGAACGTTCTCTTTTTTAACTCATTTAAAAATTTAATCATAATATAGTTTTAATTAATAAATTTAACATACCTACATAAATAGTCAAATCTTTATAAGTAATCGAAAATCACATCAGACTCATTACGTAGTTTTCTTAATGCCTTTTCTTTAATCTGTCTAACTCTTTCTTTTGTCAAACCAAAATCACCACCGATATCCTCTAAAGTTCTCGGAGTACCGACAAGACCAAAGTAGTCTTTCACAATCGCATTTTCACGACTATCTAACACATCCATTATTTTGATTAGTTGTTTTTTAACAATATCATCACCATCTAACTTAGAGTCAGGCATAATCGCATCTGAATCTTCTAAAAGGTCAAACATTGTATCACCCTCATCATTGATGTGGTCGTCAAAGGTAACCGCATGAGCCAAATTACTTAACTTAGGATTCACATCCTCGATTCTCGTATCACTCTTTTTTGCTCTCTGTACCTCTTGTACTACATTAACTGGTAGTCTAATAGTCCTTGCATTCTCATTAAGTGTCTGTAAGATTGATTGTCTAACCCACCATACCGCATATGAGATAAATCTAAACCCTCTCTCCCAATCGAAGTTTTTAATTGCCTTCATAAGACCTAAGTTCCCTTCGGAAATTAAATCAGACATATCAACACCCTGACCCTGATAATCCTTAGCTACCGTTATTACGAATCTTAGATTACCTTCCAATAGTTCCTTATGAACCATATCAATCTCCTGTTGAGTAACGTCCTTCTTAGACATAATCTCTGAAAGTTCTTTCTCTCTCTCAACTGTTATTACTGGTAATTTCCTTAACTCTTTAAGGTAATGTGAAATCTCGTCTTGGTTAATGTGTGAATTGTATCCTGCCATATATCTATTTTTTTAATTTTGTTTGTTTAAAAATTCTTTTTCTTCTTCAGTTAGCGAAGATAAACCATTTTCTGTGATTTTATCTAATATTTCGTCTAAATCTAACTCTTTTGATTTTGTAATGTTCTTCACCCCTGAAACAAATTCCTCGAACATACCGTCTATCTTACCCAATAAATCACTCATATCGGGAAATAATTCCTCATCACTAAGTAAGTCATTGGTCATATCGATATCGTTTTGCCTTTTTACGATATGATTAGTATCAGTATCTAAGTCGAATAAATGCGTATCCATCCCATCTTTAAAGTTATGACCTAACTTTCTTGGTTTTGGAGTAAAGATGTAATTAGTTATATAGTCAGGCATCTGACCCTTTATATAGTCATTGATGTCATCAAAAGTCTCTACCGACTTAAAACAAATAATCCCTGAACCAATTCCGTGAACAAATTTTAGGTACCCACTGTCCACAACAGGTAATAAGATATCTCTAATGTCTCTGACTAACTCAGTCTCACTAATCCAAACTCCATATATGTATAACATATACGACTTGTTTCTTTTTTTCATGTACTATATCGATTATTAATAATTACCGCTAATATACAATATTTTTATGGTTTGTATCAATAAATGTCTTTTTTTATTACTTTAAATTAGGATTTATTTTAAACGTAGATATTTATATATTATTACCAAACAATTTTAATTATGAAAAAAACTATAAAATTAACTGAGACACAACTTACTAACGTTATTAAAAACGTCTCAACATCAAAGATTAACGAACAATCAGACGAAGAAGTTAAAGACATATTTGACTTTGAAGAGGAAGAAGAAGATGATGAGGACGAAACCAATCCTTTAACAATAGCAGGACACTTTAAGGAAAATGAGTTTGGTGAAATAGAATTAGATGAAAACGATATTGATGAGTTAACTTCTTTCAGTGAAGGAACACGTAGAAGATTTATCGGTGTAATTTACTATGACGCATTAATCCCAATGACTGACGATATCGAATACGATAAGAAAATCGCTTTAGGTATCTTAGAAAACGAAAGAAAGAAAATGGATAACGCTGAGACTTTCTTAGACAAAGCCGAATCTATCCACTTTAGAGACAAACTATATTAAACAACAAAAACATATTATATTAAAAAACCCTCACCATTTCTGATGAGGGGTTTTTCTTTTTCATAAGTCAATCTTACCCACGTTTACGAATTACCTCATCGATAATACCGTATTCTTTCGCTTCTGCAGCACTTAACCAAAAGTCTCGAGTCGCATCTTCTTTAACTACGTTAGCATCCTTACCACAATACTCACCTAACAATTCGAAAAGTTGTTGGTTGACTTTTCTCCATTCCGCCATTGAAATCTCTGCGTCTTGGATATTACCTACCGCACCTCCCGATGATTGGTGTAACATTGTTTGTGAGAATCTTAATGAACTACGTTTTCCTTTAGTTCCCGCACCTAATAGTACTGAACCCATAGACGCCGCCATTCCCGCGTTTACTGTTGCAATATCTGAATTTACATAATCCATTACATCTACCATAGATAGACCCGCTTTCACAGAACCACCTGGTGAGTCAATATACATTGAAATATCACCATCATCTAAATTATCCAAAAACAATAGTTGTGCTTGAACAATAGATGCCATATAATCATTAACAGGACCTGCAACCCATAGGATTCTATCCATCATTAATCTAGAAAACACATCCATCTGTGTCACGTTCATTGAACGTTCTTCCAAGATATATGGTGTCATAGAACTCTCAAGTTGTTTGTTCGCATAGTGAAGGTTCATTGATGACACTCCGTGGTCTTTAGCGAAAAGACCAAAATCTTTAATTTCGTTGTATTTCATACTGTTTTATTTTTATTATTAAACAAAGGTAATCATTCTAATGGAAAAGCACAATACCTTTTCCTTTTACTTTTTCAAAAGCCGTTTGAAAGCTTCTATACACACTATAGAAATAATCTAACTCATCTCGAGTAAAGTCAATTGCCTCATTTTGATTATATCCGTATTTGTTTGGTTTGATAACTTCCCAGTTGATAATCTTTTGGTATGCATTAAACACATCGCTTAATCGACCTGATGTGAACGGACCAATAAACCCGTCACAGTCAGTAAACTGAGTTAAATCTATAAACGGTGTAGGACCATATAAGTCCATTAACTCAGGATGATTCTCAGCACATACAACACTAATATGTTGTAACATTCTCCTAAATAATCCGTACCCACTATATGAGCCCGCTCTAAATCCATCAATACGTGTCGAATTGTATAACCCTTCCATATTGTCAGACTGTTCCCAATCATCATGCAAGTAAATTACATCATAACCATACTTTTCGTAAAACTCTTCACTATAAATCTCTACGTCTTCATCGTATTTGATTTTATCCCCTAAGGTGTAATAACTAATATCTAATCCCATTCTATTGTTCTGTTTCTGTAAGGCTATTCCCCATACCCTCACTCCTTGACTGACCGGTATAATCTACCTTCGTCGCCACGGCGTTTATATTACTAATATACATCTCTCTTAAGTCAGGTCTGGGGTGTGAACTCGTAACCGCAGATAAAAACTCATCAGAGACAATAACGTTATTTTTTAAAACGGGTAAGTGGTCCTCAACTAATTTTGTAATACCACCTTCGTTTAATACATAAGTATGCGTATTATAGAAGAATGTCGGTCTGATGAAATGTTCTTTACCAATTCTCGCTGGTCTCGGAATGTCTGAGAAATGATTATGTAATGAATTATGACTCATCAAACATAAGTCCCAATCGTAATCCTCAATCTCACTGAAGATACTCCAATCGATACTCTCCATCAATGTAAAGTCGTCCTCAAGAATTAAAATATTCTCATATCCTTTTTCGTACGCATCCAACCAACACTTAGTGTGTGATATCATACCACCCGCTTCTCCTGATAATGCCTTTCTTTGCCACCACCACCAACCGTCAGGGTTGTTTAAGTTCCAATGAGGATATAATCGATACTCAGGGAAATCTTCAGGTCTCTCCAATAAATCTTTACCCACAAATCCTGGCATGAACTCCAATACCGCATTATTTGGTAGTGGTAGGTCCATAGCTCTTGCAAATAATTCATCTTTGTATTCATCACTCATATCCATAGTGATAATGTAAACTCTATCTAACTTCATTATTTAATGTTTTTTATACTCGACACATTGTCGTTTTTAGTTACCGTTATTACGTGGTCAGACCAATTTTTAACTAACGGATTATGTGTTATCACAAAAATATGTTCAAAATAACTTTTAATCTTTTTGAAGAACTCACCAATCATCTCTAAGTTCTCATCCGCAACTTTACCAAATACCTCATCCATAACAATAACGTTAGGTTTTGGTAGTGCCGATACTTTGGATAGAACTGACCTTAACGCCATCGACGCAATTGTTCTCTCATACCCTGAACCCGAACTCATCGGTTTCTCCACTCTGGTCTCATCATCAATCATTACAAACTCAACCTCATTTTTATCTGAAATTCTCACATCCAATGTGAATCGACAACTATCTTCCAATAGTCTCGTAAGCTCAGAATTAATTACAGGTATCATTGAACGCAAAATTAACTTAGAAATACCATTCTTACCAAAGATAGCCAAATAAATTTCAAATATTATCTTAACATCCTCTTCTTTCTTAATTTTAACAATCTTTTCTTCAGAGGAAAGTATTTTATCGTTTTCATTTTTAATATCGTTCTTACAATCCTGTATTTTATATTTGATATTATCAATCTCTGCTGATGTCGTCTCAATCTTAGTTTTGGTAACTACTAATTCTTTATCGATAACCAAATTCTCCTCCAACTTATGTTTGTTAGACTCCCATCTACTCATTACCGTTTCTTTTTCTTTTAGCTCCATTTCTTTCGCCATAAGTTCCAAACGGTACTTCTCCTTTCTTAGTTTGTCCCTATCGTAATCCTCAAATTCCTTCTTTAGTTTTGATAAAACAGAATCCTCCTCAATTAAACGGTCAATCTCTTTTGTCAGTCCCTTAACTTCTGTTAATGTACCTTTATATTGTTTTTCCTTTTCCTTAATTTCTTTTGTGTGGTCAACATCATCCAACGCTCGTTTACAGGTAGGACAAATCTCACCCTCCTTAAGTTGTTTGATGAGTTCACTCAATTCACCACCTTTGGTTTCAGTAACCGTTCTCTTTGCTTTAGACTCCGATAATAAATCTCTTAATTCCCGATGTTTATCCTCATAGTAATATTCTGAAGGTTCTTTTACCTCAATCTCATCGAAGTAATGACGGGTAACGGTAACCTTATCTTTGAAGTCATTGATTTCCTGTAAGTATCTCTCAGGGTTTAATTTAGTCAGTTCCTCATCGATATCTGTGTGACGCTTGGATATGAGAACATCTTTCTTATCAATGATATTTTGAAGTTCCTTTTGTTTAATATCCTTCTCCTTATCACTTTGTTCGATAATAATACCCAACTCTTTTATCTTTTCCTTAGATTCCTCAATTTCATTCTTTAAGGTATCCAAATTGTAGATATTCGATATCAATGACTTATTCCAATCAGAATAAATCTTCTTTGATACCGCCTCTTTCTCCTTTAGTGATTCCAACCCAATAAACTTTGTGAATATCTGACCCAATGCCGTTGGTTTTGAATCAATCAACTCTTCTAAGTTTGTTCCTGTGGTTAGTATGGTTGTTAAGAAGTCATCCTGTGTACCAATTGCAGACTTAATGAATTCTTCAGTCTCCCTTCTTTGTTCACCAGATAAGTTTATCATCTCACCGTCAGACATCTTCTTAATAAACTCCAATGACGAACTAACCGTGAATCCACCCGCTCTTTTTGGTTTTCTTTTGATATTTCTTACAATGACATACTCCTCACCGTCAATCATTACATCACCCCTAACGTGAACATCGTTCTTAGTGGTAAACTGATTAAATACTTCCTCGTTTTTCTTTGTCTTTGTGGTTTGGTTGAAGAATAAGAACATCATAAGGTCAACGGCCAATACCGTCTTACCACCAAAGTTAGGTGGGTCCGACTCAATACAGGTAATACCTCCCAAATCATCAAATAAAACCACATTACCATCACCGTAAGATAAGAAGTTGGAGAACTCCAACCTTTTAATATACCACTGTCTGAAACGAATGGTGTTTTGGTTTGACTTATCAATCTCACCGTTAATCCTATCGTCCAATCGACTTAACATGTCCCAATCAACATCAATCTTTTGTTGTTTAATGAAATCTTTCATCAACCCCTTTTGATATTGCGTATCCAAAATGTTGTCCGCCATATCGATGGAGCTGAACTTTTGTTGTTCCTTACTCAACACCGTCTTTGTGACAACAGTTACATTCTTAGATTTGTATTTTTTTATGAAGTATGATTTGATTCTCGCAATCCTTTCCTGTGTGAATGATTCCGCAACATCTTCCCATACCACCTTAATCTTTGGGTTTTCCAATAGGTTTTTATCTAGCATTAATCGTATAGTTTGTTGTAAAGATAACATAAAAAACCCCCACTTTCAACTGTGAGAGTCTTTTTATTATTTCAAACCTTATTTTATTTGTGAAATCAATAAATTATGAGTATCTTAGTAATACAAACTTAAAAAATACACAATGAAAAATATAATATTAATAATAGTATCAGTACTCATAACCACTCAACTATTCGGTCAAGTAAACCCAGCAAAAGAAAGAGTTAAACAGACAGAACCATATAGACTCACAATAGAAGATATCGAAAATCTTATGTCCTTTGGGTCAAAAGAGTTTAATTCCGATAGTATGAACACGGAATTCTTCGTGATATTAAATGAATATCGAAGGTTTAAAAATCTACCTGAACTTACTTTCGATACATTACTATTTAAAACGGCAGACATACAAACTCAATACTGTACAACTAAAAAGAAATTATCACATATTAATAGTAATCCATCATTAAGACACCCATCGGATAGATTAAAAAGTATTGACACCAATTATAACGTAACCTTTAAAGGTGAAATTATACTTGAAACCGTTCATATGATGGCAATATCAGAGGGTAGGTCGATTATTGAACATATGTTAGACATGTTCTATAACAGTCCCCCACATAAGGAAATCATGGAGAACCGTGAATCCACTAAAGTGGGTATATCAATCAAACGAAACAATGAAAATAAAAGACACTATTGTGTAGTAGTATTCGGTAAAAAATCTTAATACTTAAAATATCGGACAGTCATCAAGAACTTTCTTAACCTTCCTATTGACCGTTGAACTACCACCTTTAGGCGTTTTAAAACCTCCATTCATTCTCGGTCCTTTCTGATACCATTTAACACCAAACTCAACTGAGTATTCTCTTCCGGTTATAACTTCACTACTAGGCTTATTAACGTCCTTAGTTTCCACAATAATATCAACCTCAAATATGATAAATTTATACTTATCATACTGAGACTTACTCTCTAAAGGACTACCAAATTGATTTATACTCTCACTGTCTAACTGACCTCTCCCATACGTATTATCGTAAGTACCATCTTTAGAAATTGTATATTGTACTCCTTCACTATTTTCACCAGGATTAGGACCACTAGTCCCATCACCATTTTTACCACCCCTTAAAACTTTGTGGTTATTAGTGAATTTAACACCTATCTCAGATAAACGACCATATAATTCTTGGTAAACTTTATCCGCTCTTTGTTTTGAAAGTTCCGCCCACGTCAAATCTTTCGCCTCATTAGTGTTTCTGAATCTAGACGAACTTGCAGCTACATCAATCTTACGACAGACGTATTGACCGTTATTCATCTCCATAACCCCTTTAACATATTCCACATATGAGTCTATTTTAACTCTAACTTCAGGTGTTATATCGGATTTATTATCTATAAATGTTTTTTCACCTGAAAGGCTGAAAATTTGACTATTAACTACAGGTTCCGATTCCGGTGTTTTGACCTTACTTCTTGTAAGTTGTCCCTTTTCAATATTAGCAGTTATTTTACCACTTTTAGTTTTAAGACCACTTTCTTTAGCCATTTTTTTAACTTGTCTGTCACCATTTTCAGACCACTCAATAAATGACTGTATAAACCTAACCCTTTCTTCCTGACTAACATTTAAGAACCACATTTTCATATCCGTAGGACTCGCCGATAAGTTAGACATTGCTTGTAGAAATCTAACATAGTTATCCCCAAACTTAGTGATTAAATCTTCTCTTCTATCTATAGATTGTTGTAGTTTTTCTTGGTCACCTCTATAGATATTTTGTATCATTCTATCAACACTAGTCGAAGTGTCATTAAACATATTTAAATCCTCCTCTGTTGGCATCATAGGTTCCTTATACTTACTATCTTGCTCAGTTAAATATTGTCTTTTTGTTGCCGATTCGTGTAGATTTAATATCCTACTTTTTTCACTTTCATTTATATTGAATAACTTTTTCATAATACCTTTTCTTAGTTGTTAGTTTATTATAAATACCCTTAATCGACAATTTAACTAAAAAATCCCCACATTTCTGTGAGGGTCTTTTTTATTTCATTAAGAAACCAAGTTCGTAAACCAGTGGTCTCATACGGTCCTCAAGACCTTTGTACATATCACGGAACTCTTTAAAGTCATCAGAGAAGTATTCCTTCCATACCAACTTTAGTTGTGCGTAACCCGAATCCCAACTATCTAAATGATTGTGGTCATCAGCCATCACCTGACGCATCTGAAGTGACTGTTCAACCAATTCGGTTGCTTTGTCTAAGACCTCCTTTGCATCGTCAGAGAGTTTGTCATAGATACGTTCTTCACCAAAGAGAAGATTGTATACATGACGGTCTGAAGAGGTACGAGCGTCGTTGTAAAGATTGTCGTAACCGTTCTCGTCAGCCAATTCTTTCATTCGGTCTTTTGACATCCAAAAGAATTCGTTTTTGATATCCCACAACTTGTATTTATATTCTACCTGACGAAGAGAGGATTGGTTAGAGGCCGAATTAAAAAGTGAGTAAACTAAAGAATCATATTTGAATTGTTCGAATTGCACATGTGCTTCATTGGGTACTAAGTACTCATCTTTACTGTTAACCCAATTACTATTAACCATTTTTCTAACCGAAAATGTTAAACAAACCCTAATAAAGTTGTTTTGGTGTACCGATAAACCGTGAGCCTTAGAAAAGGTCGATGAACATAATGACACACCAGTTCCACTCTCATTAACATTATTTGAATTATTCATCAAATAACCTAATGAGCCTTTAACTACTTTACCGCTACCTTTATCTGTTACATTAGTAGCTGAAGTCATTTGTGGTACATCAAAAGTTTTCATACCTTTAAGTGGCTCTCTTACCCATCGAGAAAGCGGCTCTCTACTATCAGTATTATAGATAGTTTTTTTTCCTTCGACTTGTATTTCCAAATCACTACTCACCCCTAAAACATCAAATTCAAACATATCTTATTTTTTATTACAATACAAATATAAGGTTTATTTTTTACTTGACAAAATCGAAAATGATAATCCCCAAGATTTTACGTCAGCAAAATTAGAAGAATCCATCAAAAACCCTTTTTCAAACTTCATCGACTCAAAAATAATCTCTCTTAGTTCTTTAGAGGATGGTCCTGAAAGGTACAACGGTGGTGTAAACATACAAAGATTAACACACATATCTTTTACCAACTTATAGATAAATTGATTGTATAGTTGTTGACGTGACTTACCCATTTTATCATCACTCATACGATTACCAACCATAGTGTCTGAAAGACCTTTCTTTGTAGCTCCCTTCGCAGCACCATCATTCGCAGTACCATAAGGTGGATTCATCAACACAATGATTTGACGACCTTCCTCGATAGCATTACGAAGACCTTCAGGAAGTTTCTCGTAGTCATCATTCAAGAAGTCGTACTGGAACTTTGTACCTTCAGGGTTGTAACCCATTTGGTCAGCAGTGTCAATATCTGATTGATTCAATGTTGAAACATACAACTCACCGAATTTGTAGTCACGAGTCAAGTTACCTGTTCCCCATGCTGGGTCCCATACCACATACTCTTCTTTCCAATTCTCACCGTAAACAGACGCAATGTATTCGTGAGCTTTGTCCACCCAAATTGCAGGTGTGAAGAACTCACCTTGCTTGCGACGAGTGGTGTCCTCAACGATACGGTCAACCACCGCAGTTAACTTCTCCTTTTGAGATGGAGAGTATGATGAAGAGAAGTGTGCGAAGAACGACTCGTAAACCTCTCTCGATTGAACTGATACGTTACCGAAAGCCTTAGTCACCACCATCTTCACTCTTTTTGTTGGGTGAAGGTAGTTATCTTCTTTGTTAATCAACAACTGTACGAATAGGTTCGCCTTCTCGTTGGTGTTCAATTTAACTCTTTTACCCAACACCTTCTCATCAAAGTAACGGAACACCTCAGTGATGTTCTTCTGAGTAACCAATACTTTACGTTGGATGTTGTCGGTCAAATCCTTAACCTTCTCAATACAATCAGAGAAGTTATCAGAACCGAAGATGAATGGATTAATGTTTTCATCGTTCATAAGAGCAATCACCAATTCAGGGATTCGGTGAGCCGATGACGGAGCGACCTTCCAATCGAGGTCCATCTCCAAATACTTCACAACATCGTTTACGTGAACCACGAAACACTCGTTACGGTCACCAACGAAGATAGTAGAAGGAGGAATGATTCCTTTGTCGTAGAACTTCTTAATGTAGAAGATTGACTGAGCAAGAACCTTTACCTGTTCAGTCTTCTGAGTCAACTGTAGGTCGTTCTTGTACTCCATAAGGACACGAATCTTTGAAGACTTTGACACACCGAAACCATCACAACCGAATGGTGAAGTGATTTCCATGTCTTTAAATTTTGTCATAAATGAGTGACGGTAGATGTTTTCAACATCCTTCTCGTTAACCGCCATGTAAAGTTCGTCTGTCCCCATATCTATAAGTATTTTCCTTTATTGTTCTACAAATATAATAATTAAGTTTGTATTGCACAACCATATAATAAAAAAATCCCCACATTTCTGTGAGGACTTATTTTTAGATGATTTCACAGTGTAGGTTCACCCCAAACTGTTTTGACACCATTTCCATTCGTTTCACCTTTGTGGTGTTAGAACCCCATGTGGACATAAACAATCCATTCTCCATAGGAACTCGATTATACTCACTGAGCGAATCACGGAACTCGTCTTTACTCTCTTTGAAGAACTGGTTGAACGGTCCCAATATTTCTTCTTTATCTCGACCCTTAATGATTTCATTCATTACCGTAACATAGGTCTCCTTTGCGGTGTTATTCATAATCACCTTATCTCCGAGGGTTACCTTAATGTTGGTAGATTTTGCTCGTCCCAACTTTTCCTTAACCTCATTCTTCTCCTCATCGGTCATCGTGGTATCGTTGTCGATACTGAACCCTAAGTCAATCTCCTTAACACCCAAATACCCGACCATCTTATCCAAACGCTCGTTGAAGGTGTCGATGTCTGACACATCAAACCACTCAGTGGTGATGTTCTTACGGTCATCGTATTCCTTAATCACACGGTAGTCGTCAAAACATACGTGGAGGATACCTTCCAATTTACCCATATCCTCCGTCTCAAAGACTCTAATCATTAACACATCAAAAGGTAGGTGAGTCGAGTTTAACTGTGTCTCACGAATCTTATACTGTTTTGAGAGACCAATCTTGTGGTAACCATTTACAAAGTTACCACCGTGGTCAATAATTCTTGCTACGTATACATATCCTTCCATACTATACATTCTCAGGGTTTAGTTCTTGATTCACCTTAATGTAATCCTCCTGAGTCCCCAAAACCGTTGGTTCTTGCCATTGGATTTCGTGTCCAGCATAAGTAAAACGTTCAAGGTCATTGTTATGAGACTCCAACATCTTTCCAAACACCTCAGATGGGTCTGTAAACATAAGTAAATCCGCGTCCATCTCAATAGAGAATGTGTGACCACCCTTTGGTCTCCAAGCTTCACCACCCTCATAAAAGGCTTTGTTTTCGAAATACTGTGCGTGTACTATAATTTTGTTTACTGACATATCTTATATAATTTAAAGTGTGATTATTCCTTTGTCTCTCTGACACTTCAAAGATACAATTTAAGTTTGTATTACACAAGGAATATTTGGTAAAGTTTTAGTCTTTTAACCTCTCGCCCGTTTCTTTGATGATAAATTGTGACATATTATTGGTCCCACTACCACCTCTTTTACCGTTTACGAATTTAACAATCCCATTATTATATAGTTTGTTTGGAGTATCAAAGACCTCCCCGTTGAAATGTAACAGTCCGTTCTCATCGAGTAATACATCATAGTCAACACCCTTATATCGTCTCACCAGCTCTATTTTAGAACCCATCTCCTTAGATAAGTCTGATAATCTATGGTCTATGTCGACCTGAACCTTTTCCTTCTCCTCAACGATGTTGTAGTGCTCTGCTCCGTACGCATTCATAAAGTTAATGAACTCACCAGTCAACGTATCCTCATCATCTCTGAACCACTCCCCGTGTGTCCTACGACTGTCCAAAATCGAATGTAACATCTTCTCAACTCGATTCATATCATCCACCTTATATACCGTTACCACTCGGTAACCAACAGGTGACTTTGTACGGTTCAACTGATTCTCTCTCTGTATCGGATTAATCGATAACCCGATTTTCTTGTCGTTGATGTCCATAGGTCTATCCATAACATCGTACAACTCTCCCAAATATATATAACCTTCTTTTTCCATATCTTATCCTAAGTGTGAGTTAAATTCTTTCATCTCCTGAGCCCATTCTTTCTTAATAAGGTAAACCTCATTTGCAATCCATGAAAGGTCACTACCATTGATACTTCCGTACACCTCAATCTGACGGTTAGTGAAGTACTCAACCTTCTCCGGATTATTAGCTGCAGTGTGGTAAGCAATTTTAGGAAGGTATCCGTTTTTGTATGGGTTCATTGGGTTCATAGTGTTCATACTGTTCATAGTCTCTATCTCTTTTTGTTTAACAGTACAAATATAAGACTTAAGTTTGTATTACACAAATATTAAAACAAAAAAAAGAGGGATTAACCCTCTTTAATTGTACTCTTCTCCCAACCCTCAACCTTTAAGGTCTCACAGAGTGTATATGCATTCACACTTTGTCGGGTTCCTGTCATTTCAACTTTCTGACCATACCGGTCCTTTTTTGTTGAATTCACAATAAATGTCTTCATAGTCCATCTTTTTTGTTAATACTAAAACAAATATAGACCGTAATTTTTTATTATACAACCCCTACCAATATTTTATTCCAAACGAACAACTATTTGACGATTGAGTGTCGTGAGCCTGCCATATAATTTGGTCAGTCATTGCATAAGTCTTCATCTTCTCAAATTGGTAGTTTATCCATACATCAACAGGACCAATCACCGGTAAGTTATCTAATAGTTTCTTAGCACCTTCATAGGTCAACATATAACCAGATAACCAAAACAATCCATTATATACCTCATGTAGTAAAGGACTGTAGTTTTTTGCTCTGATAGATGCAGTTCTAAGATACGATAAATAAAACAAGTCCCAATCTTTTGGTAATTCCTTAGTCATTACCGTACCTAACTTCTCTAAAAAATCATGACTAAACGCAATGTCATCTTCTAAGATTAAGGTTACGGGTATTTTATTATCAACAATATTCTTCCAAATCGCATAGTGTGAGAAGGTAATTGCAGATTCAACCTCAGTAGTCACTACAGACTCACCAGTACCGTAATACTTCTTCACCCTGTCTATCTCATCAACTAAGTAATGATAGTCGAAATCATACTCTCTTTGGTGGATACCTGAAGGAAATTTACTCATCGTTTGGGTATCAATAGCATCAAAGTATCTACTCTCATCTTTAAGAGTCTTACCGTCATTTAACCCAATACGACCAATCCTATTATCTAACTTTTCTTTTCTATCGTCACGACTCTTTAAACTAATAATAACCGTATCATTAATATAGTCACTCCATATAAACTCTTTCATTTAATTTGCTTTATCTATAAATACAAACTAAATTTAAAAACGAAGGGTTTCCCCCTCGTTATATTAACTAAACATTTACCAAATCCCCTCTGTAACGGTAGTGATATCTTTGGATGTATCCTCCTGCGAATATCGCTCGGGTCTTGAACTTCTTAACCCCGTCTGTCGTCTTAACGTTTGCGGAAACTTCAACTCCTTTCACACCTTCGTCAATGTTAACCTTACCCTTCACAACCATATCGTCTGTGATGTACTTCTCAATCGCTCTTACCAACTTAACACGGTTTGCAATACGGTACTCTTCTAAGTAAGTCTTCAAAGATTTCTCGTTGATTGCGGTGTTAACCATATCGTTCACTTTATACGCCGTTCTGTAATTGTAAAAGTTTTTTCTATCATCTAAGAACTCTAAACAACCAACCTCTTTCAATGAGAACTGACGAACTCTACGGTAGATAGAGTTTTGGTTAGTACCAAATCCACCCTCTTCAACTGGGTACTCCTCTAAGAAACTATAGAAAGAATTACGAACTTCCATAAATCTGTCGTTCTCTCTCTGTACCAATTTGTCGATTAACTCTTCTGCTTTTTTAGTGATTGTTGTCTTTGCGTTTGTCATGATTATTTGTTTTATTGATTATTACCCCTTTTGTTCAATACAAAGATACAATAATAATTCAATACTACAAACTTATTTAATAATCATTTCGAATTACTTTAAAATAATCCATAGCTTGTGAAGTGGTAAACTCAAGCTCCAACCCCACATTGAGACCTTCAATACAGGTGATGTGTATATACCCATCAACCACAGGTCCGTGATACTCATATCTTTCACCAACTAAAATCGGAGCTATATCCTCCCCTAAAGAGACCGGGGACTTACATTCTAAAATTGTCTTCATATATTTTTATTTATCCTATTTTTACTACATAATGTACGTGGCGACGGAAACCTTCGTACTGTTCTGACTTATTACCGTAAAGTACTCCGTCAACTAAACCTAATGCGTGACCCTTAACAATGATGAAGTATCTACCTTTTGGGTGCTGCTCCATAAAAGACTTTACCGTATATCCTGTGATTTTTTTATACTTTGGATTTGTAAGTAGTTGTTTCTTCTTTTCTTCACCGTAAGCATATTTTGGACACCAACCCATCATAGTGAGTTTTTTTCCATTCTTAACTCTACCGATAACATCACTCAAGTAACGTGAAGTGTAGGTACCTTTACGGTCCTGTCTTTTAAACATCTTTTTAACCCATTTGTGAGCGATATCATAAGACACATCTAAAGTCACCATAAAGGCTCTGACAACACAATCATTTCTCTCGCCTTTAGCTAAGAAACTCTCAGATTTTGATAATTGAATCGTATCACAGAACATTTCGTCCTTAATTTTTTTAACCACTTTAGTATCTCCCCAAATGTTAGTCTCTGTCGTTGTATCAATTATCTGTCTTACCATATCTTTATCGTTTTGTTACTACAAAGATAAACAATAAATCCATACCCACAACTATTTATTGTAAAAATATTCAATGACTAAAGAACAAATATATATGGACATCGCTAAACTCATTTCCAAACGTAGTAAATGTAGTAGGTCTAAAGTTGGTAGTATTATAGTGAAAGACGACCATATTATTTCAACAGGGTATAATGGGACCCCAACGTCTAATCAAAACTGTTGCGACGTATTTAAGGATAGACCCTCATCAGAACACTTTGAGTGGAGTAAAATACACGAGATTCACGCAGAACAAAATGCAATTCTATGGGCATCTATAAATTCTTTCTCTATTGAAGGTGCTGACATATACACCACTATGAGACCGTGTATACAATGTACTAAATTGATTATCGGAGCAAAATTAAAAAGAATCTACTATAGTATTGATTACCGTAAAGAATTACACCTTAACACCATACAGGAAAAGTTTTTATCCGACAACGGAGTTGAATTAATACACATACCTTAAGGTATTAAGTCACTACAGAATATCGTCTTCTATACTATCAATAGTGATATCCGTTTTATTTATTTCTTTTAGTTCACGTTTAATTTTAACGTATAAAAAATAAACTATACCAATAGACGCCACTACCGAACACAACACCGATGTCGTATAAGTTAATGGGGTAACGATAAATATGATTAACGATAATATCGAAATAATAACCGAAAAAACAGACACTATTAATAGACAAATAACCAATAAATAAAAATTGTCTTTTTTAAACATAATATATAAAATTTAGTACAAAGATAAGTTTTTATTTTTTATAATCCAAGTTATTTTAAATCTATTCTCATTTGAATTCCACTCTCGGTCATACCACACTTTTCATAGAATTTTTTAATTTTTTTGTCACAGTTAAGAATAACTTTATAACAACGTCTTTCTTCCGCAACCTCAATCAATCCATCAATAAGTAATTTACCAACACCCTTACCACCATTACTTTTAGTTACCGCAACATCCTCAATCAGTCCAACAAATGAACCACCGTGTAGTAATTTCTCTAATACGTGTAAAGTAGCAGTACCAATTAACGTACCCTTTTCTTCAGCAACCATAGTATGTATTTGCTTATTCTCCATTATTCTCCACCAATATCTCATGGCTTGAGGAGTATTCCCAAAACCTTCACTTAAAATTTCACAGATTCTCTCTAAATCCTCGAATTTCGCCCTTCTAATTATAATTTCACTATTTTCCATAACGTAAAAAACCCCACAGAACTGTGAGGTTGTATTTTTTTTTTCTACTTAAGACTAAGTAACATATCGATTAATTCCTGTTGGGGAAATACATCAAACTTACCTTTATTGGTGTTTGTATGACTTAAAATCCCCTTAATTTTACCGTAATATGCATCACTATTAAATTCAAATGCCTTAACCCCATCTTTTTTAATTAATTCGGGTAGTCCTTTTCGTATATCAATATTATCTCTCTCCCCAATAAACTTTAAAGTCTCCTCTAACGATTTTAATTGGTTATTTGAGTATTTATGCCAAGTTTTATAACCTTTAAATTCTTCACTCAATGTAACTATTTGTTCATTATTCGCCTCTTGCCCTGACCACGTATAATACTTATTCGAGTCTTTGTAAATAAACCTACCCTTATGTTTATACTTACCCTTTGTAAGATACCCATAAGAGTTTAACTCTATACCTACCGACTCAATATGCATCTTCTGACTACCATTCTTACCCAAATGCCAACCATACGCACCATCAGGCATACATTTAACTACCTGACCGTCATATTCACTATCCCTATTTTTAATTGATTGTCCTCCAATAACGAACTCAGTCGCAATACGACCTCTACTGTCGTCGCCCCAATTCTTAACAGTCCTAAATGGATTCTCTGAACCCGCAGTATGATGTAAAAAAATGTAGTCTTTATTAACAGGACCCTTAAGATACTCACCCTTAGGTAAGTAAGATTCTATTAATGTTAGTTTTTCAGTCCACGTATGATTCTCAGATAAATCAGTACTAGCAAGACCCATACAGTCCCAAGTGGAAGGACCAACAATACCATCAGTAATGAGATTGTTTTTCTGTTGGAAACTTTTAACCGCGTTTTCAGTATCTCTTCCAAATATACCGTCAGCTTTGATACCCAAGAACTCTTGGATTTCTTCAACCGCAATGCCTTTATCACCATACTTAATTATCATACTATTTTTTTAGTTGAAATACTTAATATCGTTAATTACAAATACCGACTCATCAATATCTGTTTTTCCTTCAATTTCATTTCTATGTTCATTAGTCACCACTAATGTCGACCCATCACATAACGATGTAAATGCACCCACACCCTCAACTTTATCTACTAAAAGACCATTATAGAATAATTCTGCCTTCTCATCAGTGATTGATAGGTTAATAACTAAATCATCAGTCGTTTTTTTATGTGATTTAGGTGTCGATAAATCACTACCGAAGTATATATACTCACCATCGATGTCTGTTTTCCCCTCAAATAAGGTAACCTCAGTGCCGTTACTTAGTACGAAAACTATCGATGGGTTTAATAATGAACCCTCAGGTAGTTTAACGTCAATTTCGTAATCACCTAAACCCATTTCAAATTTAGAAGATATTTTACCAACCTCATATTCGTAAATGTCATCATCAAACATCATAGGATTATGTTTTGTATGTAACTCAACCGATTCCGCCAATACTACCGAACCATTACCAAACCACTGATGATTCACCCCTTTTGTGTGGTTGTCCTCACCAGTCCCTGGTAACCAACTCCCCTCAAAATTAGATAAATCCATATCATAAGTTAATGTTAAATCCTCATTTAACGAATACTCCTTTGGTGATGGTGAAACAACACCCATAAATAACTTTTTAATTCTTTCAAACATAACTTTTAATTATTATTTTCAAACCACTCTATTATGGCATTTATTGACCATACAATTCCTGCCCCGAACATACCATCGAAAAATATATTAAATGGTAATGGTATATTATAAATATCACCCGTTGGTGAAAACATGCATAATGAAAGGAAGAACCCCACCCATGTCGATGTACATAACATACATCCCACTAATTCTCCAAAAAAACTAGGGTTATACTTATTTAAAAAGTCTCTAAATGGTTTTAGTATCGAACCATATACGATTATTGTCGACATTCCGTAAGCAATAAATGCGAATAAAAATAAATTAGTCATCATATAAATTATCTGTTTTTTTAGTTGGTACTTTCATTTTACTTTCAAATTGTTCGAACATCTTATCGTACTTACCAACTGTTTCCAACAATTGTTCATTTTTTTGTCTTAAGTCATCTAACTCTTTAGTATTTGTCTTACTACCCTCTTTTATCTGACTCTGTAATTTAGTGATTTCACTTACTAAATCTTTATTTTCTTTTCTTAAGTTTTTTAGTTTTGTACTATAAGTTTTGTTGGACTTCTCCAACTTAGTAACCTTTCCTCCGAGTTCTTTTACCTGTTCGTCATCAGTTATCATAACTTCCTTAGTAACAACTTTTTCTACGGGTACTTTAACTTCTTTGGTTACTATTTTTTCAACAGGGACCTCGATTTCTTTTATAACTTCCTTTACTACATCAACTTCCTTAATGACCTCAACTTCTTTTATTACCTCCACCTCTTTAATAACCTCAACTTCCTTAATGACCTGTTCTTTTTTCATTGCAGAAGGGGTCTCCCCATACCTCTGTATGTATACCCCCTTTTGATATGAATCGACAACAAATTTACGTATGTCTTCAATATCATTTAACTTACAAAATTGTTCGGTCTCTTTATCAACCGTTAAGCAATACTTCTTTCCCATTTTCTAAGTCATCAATATCCGTTATCTTAAATTGTAAGAAAGGACTTTTATTTTCTAAATCTCTAAAGGTGTAAGTATCTGAATCAACTTCGTAAATACCATACCCATGCTTACTCACTGACTCCCCAAAATTCTGTTGAATTGTAGACCCGACCATATACGCCTTTCCACCAGGGAAATCGAATATTTGTCTCTTATGTATGTCACCACACATCACTAAGTCACACCCTTTAAACTTAAATGGGTCGTAACCATCTTCAAACTCAAAACCGATATCCGTAGATAACCCCTGAACAGGACCATGAAATAAACCAATATGTTTCTTACCCTCAACCCTTTTGATTACTGGTGGTTCATTATGTGTCTTTAATGAATATACGACCCATACAATATTATCATCCTCATATAGACCTTTATCCATATGATATGAGATTCTATCGTTCTTCATAGAGTCTAATATCGGACTGATTGTATCTAACCTATCCATATTATTCTCAACAAAATCGTGATTACCTATAATAACAACCGTCTTAGCTATCTTACTACACTCATTTAATACCCACCGAGTAATATCAATTAACTCAGGAGTAACTTGGTTTTTGGAATGTACTAAGTCACCTGTAAAAACAATTCTATCTGGTGAAATTTCTCTCCATTGTTCCAACGCTTCAGTCATTATCTCTCGATATTGTCCGTGGTATTGAAATAGTCTTAAGTGTAGGTCCGAAAAGTGAACAATCTTATTTATCATAGTATCCGTTTCTGTCTGCAAATTCTTCTAAACTCTTAATGTGCTCTTCTCTTTGTTTGTCTTCATTCATAAATGAAACAATAATGTAACGAGTACCCTTATTCACCGGCATTCCTCCGTGTTTATGAGTAATCTGACCAGGGTGAATAGTAACGTATCCCGTACCTTTCGGTTTCGCCAACTTCTTATGTCTTGAGAAGTAAGTCCCTCCACCTTCGAAGTCTTCATTCAACGCAACGTTACACGATATCTTTGATTGGTCATAATGTAGTGACAAATGTCCCTGTTCTTCAGGTGAATATCTAATAATGAAGTTTTCTGAATAGATATTACCCATATCCCAACTACCACCAGCCAGTTCATAAATGTGTCTCGCAGCTCCCATAATATACTCATCGAGTATCTCCATATAGATATCGTCAAAACCAAATGTTTCAACCAACATATCCGTAGTAGGGTAAAATGCATGTCTCTTATGTGTCCACTTCTGAGTCGCTTCAGCACACTCAATAAGTTTAGCACACAACTCTTCCTTAAATAAAGGGAATTGATATACGTCAGGAGCAATCTCCTCAACCATCATATCCCATTCTTTAGAAATCGCCTCAGGCCTTAGAAACCTTTGTTTCCAAGCCTCTTTGTCATCAAAATAAGTATAAATTTCTGGATGTATCATAATTAATTATAATTTATTTATTTTATTTATCCAAATATTTTGACATATCTAACTCCATCACTTTTTGAATCACACTTTTTGGGACTCTAAACTCCTGAAAGTCAGAACTGTCTTTTAGTAAAACTACTACACAACCTAATAAACTTAGGTTTTCATATTTGGTTCCTTTTAACATCTTTAAAATCAAACGACCATAAAATGGTAACTGTAAGTAGTAGTGACCTAAAGCAGTATCAGGGAAATCCTGAAACGGCTCTTTCATTGGTTTAGTCCACTTAGTCGATTTAAAGTTTTTTTCTTTATTTGTTTTCCAATCGGTAATTACCATACCGAATCCTGTTTTCTCTTTATTAAGTATCAACCATACCTTATCTGGTTGCCCTGTATATCCTAAATCAGGGTCACCCAATACCATCTCAGTATCGAGTAGAACCGCACCTCTCTCGTCCATTAATTTAAGGAATTTCTCACCCGCATTAATCATCGAGTTTGATTTTAACTCCTGTTCAATATCAACATTAAAGATTGGTTCTCTAACATCTTTATAGTTTCCATTGTCCTCAATCACCTTTTTCTCTAAAAGGTAGTGTACTCGAGAACCCATATTGGTAGCGTAGGAACCAGCCGCACTCCACTCAGCAAGGATTTCTTGTTGTAACATATGGTCTCCCTTAGCCTTTCTGAATGAAATCTCATCCGCTGGAAATTCAGTATAAAAGTGTTTCAATACTTTAGACACTGACGGCCAATTACTTCTAACCTCACCATTATTATCTTTCATATAATAAGTGTGAGTGTCCTCAATAAATGAGAGACTCAATTCTTTTTTTCTTTCTTCAAAGATGTCTCTAATTTCTTGAGATATATTTTTTAAATCCATTAACTTATTGTCTTTCTAATTCCATTATTGAACCTTCAGGAATAACCCCTCTTAAGTCCCCAATATCTTTATCATCTGGTAGTTTTATTAATTTAACCCTACCGTGTAATGCACCACCATTAAGTTTTAGGTAAAGCTTCTTAGAGTCTTCCCATGCATCACCATCTAAACAAATGTATATGTCTCCCTTAGCCTTATCATATAATGACATCCATAGATAATCATTTATGAACTTACCTAATAATGGTATTGAATTCGGTAAGAAGAAACTATCAAACACTCCCTCACATATATAGATATCCTTATTCCAATCTATTAAATATTCATTAAAAATCAAGGTTTCTTTACTCGCCCTCGGATTCTTATACTTAAGAAATCCTTTACCAAACAAACGTGACACAAAGAAGTTTAAGTCTCCTTTCTTATCATATGACGGGACTATAATCCTACCGTAGTATGGTCCATCATAACAGAACCCAATATTATGTCTTTCAATAATACTATCGGTAATTCCACGGTTGATTAGGTAATTGTACGCACCTTTATAGTGATGTGTCAATTTAACCCCCATAGATGCCTCTGAAAACTTAATATATTCCTTTGGTAATACAATTTTCTCATACTTAATCTCACCCTTATCCAAAAAGGTGTCAGGCATAATTAATGAAAGTTGTTTCTTATGTGAAGTGGAACCCCATTTGTTGACCATCTTATTGATGGACCCGTGGGTGTTGTGAGTCTCAGAACATGCCCAACACTTATAAACGTTACGATGATAGTTAACCTCTAAGTTTCCTTTACCATCACCATCGTCCAAACCTTTAATATCATACGAACAGGTAGGACAGTCAAATGATATTTGACCCGTACCCTCATTATGTTTTGTAGGTTCTCCTAAAAGGTCCTCAATAAGTGATAATAGTAAATCTGTGTCGACATTCTGCTCCATAGAACAAAAGTAATAAATTAATTTGGTAAAACCAAACTTACTCTTCTTTCTTTTCCTCTAACAAATTAAGATAACCAACCACACACGTATACGCATCTGTCATATCAAAATTCTCTTTCTTTAGAGTATTGTTTCGAGTATATAACCAAGTTATCTGTGGTTCTCTATCCGCAACTTGCTCCCATATGATAAGTTTTTTGTCACACCCCTTTGGGTATCCTCCGAAAAGAACTTTCTTACCTTTAGCATTCTCAGCGTATAGGTTTGGATACGCATATTTACGTGAGTCGTACGTTGATATGTATTTAGGTACCACGTTAAGTACATCATATACAATTTTGGATACTAATGCATTGAACTTCATTAATGTACCAACCGTATAAATGTTATTAGAAGTAAGTAGTGGTTGTTCAATTACGACCATTTCAATACCTAAACCTTTATAGGTTTCTAATTTAGTTTGAAACGCATCTGCCTTCTTAATCAATTCTTCAATTAAGTCGTCAGGTCTTGGTTTCACTATTGGTGAGAAGTGAGTTAATTCCATTAAAGACATCGTCTCTCTCTCAATCAATGCAAATCCAATCGTCTTTGTTGATATATCTAACCCTAAAACTTTGGGTGTTTGTTTTTTTGTTTTTCTCATTACTAGGAATGTATTTAAACTAATATAACCCCGTAACTACTAAAAATAAATATTAAAAGTCTATTTTAACTGATATGACCTGATTTGAAGTGTCATTGTCAACGTCAAACTCTCTTAAGTGTGGTGTCGAAACCTTACCAATCGCAACCATATCCCTATCCGTGTTGTATAAAGCCACCTCAGTAATTCTAAGTGATTGTTTCTTAATATCGGTATCAGTATCCCACGTAGGATTTAAAGACCTGTTAAAGTGTTTAGACGGTAAATTAATCATATAGTTCATAACATACACACTGTGTTGTTTATGTAAGGATAAATCACCCATTAACATAAATTCATCACCGAATGTGAAGTTATCTCTTTCATTCATATTTGGATAACCAATTAAATCTCTATACACAAATCCATCAGCATTACTATACGCATCAGCAGTGATTATGAATTTAGTTCCCGTTAAATGATTTGAAAGGATGTTATTCCCCATAACGTGAGAATTTAAACTCGACGTATAGTTAATCATTCTCCATTGGTCAGGTGATGGTCTCTCACCAGTATTTACCTGTTGAATTAATATATAGAACTCAGTCGCTTGGTAACCCGGAGCGAAATCTGTGATAACCTTATTTCTTAAATAATTAAACCCGTCTTTGAATGAAACTGCAACATCATAATTATCATCCGATTTTGGTTCCACTTTTATATACTGAGCGTTAGGAGCCGAATATGACTTAGCATTATTATCATAGAACATATATGACACATAAACCTCTTTTGAAAGGTCCATAGGTAATAACACATCATCTGGTGAATCAATACAATCAGCATCTGAAGACATTCTAACCACCTTAGGTGCTGGCAACGTCCAATTACGATTAGACTTCATAGATAACGCCATTAATATTTCTTCGTCATCAATAACCACTAATTGTTTATACGGGAAAACTTTACCTACCACATTTTTAGATGGTGTACTATCAATTAAATCATAATACACATCACCCTTAGCATCCATTTCATCATTAACTAATGACTTCACGTACTTCTTAGTCGGAGACATTTTAAATTTATGACCAATAGAACCATTAAGCGAATATGTCATATAATCTCTATGATACATAAGTGTCGGTAGGTTTAGTTCGAACTCATTGTCCGCTTCTTTCCACCATTCACCCGTTCCATAATAATCTTCCCACTTAGTATAGTGAATTATACCAATAAATTTTTGTTCGTGAGGATAAACCTCAATTATCTCACCGTAAGAATCTTTAAAAGATGAACAATACTCCCACGTATTACCTGTCTCATCTTCTACAAATTCTTGTACAGTTCCTTTATTATTAATTACCTTTATTTCTTGCTCCGTTGGTGGACATATTGTCGTTGTAGTCGTTGTTACCCCTTGGTTCTGACAAAGAAATACCCCCTCTTTGTGTTGGTGTGAAGTATAACCTAATAGTTCCTTTGTCGAAACGTATCTTGCACCTTCAGAATAATTTCTACTTAGGTTATCATCAAAACCCATAAACTCTTCAGTCCATGGAATGTTAAAATCTAAGTACTCAGTCGTTTCTCTATTACTATATTGAAAAGCAGTTGCTTCAACACTCATATCCGTGATATGTGAATAGTCATACATATTTCTATCTAAAATGACAGTACTGTTATCAACAAATTCAATAACTTTATACCACACATAAGGACCATCATTGTCTATAACATTTGATGGGTCCTGAGGAAACTTAACTAATATATATTCACACGTAATTTTTTCAGGGGTAACTAAAACATTGGTACCGTCAAAGTTCATTATCGGAATACATATACCTAACGGTGTCTTAATATTCTTATTTTGGGTAACCCCTAAATAATTAACTTTTTGACTAACGGTCTCTTCCTGATGATTTTCAATCACCTGTCCGTATGTTCTACACTCATTACCCTCATTAGACTCAGGATACACAGGAATCGGATATTTTATATCACTATCCTTATCTTTAGCCCTTAAAACTACTTGCGTTTGTGACGTACCATCTTTCTCATAGATATCTTCGTTTTTGTAATCATACTCCGAATCTCCTATTTGGAAAAATTCGATATTACAAAACTTACCAGTAGAAATTAACTCTCTACCCTTGTCAGTGATTTTAACATCAATTAATGTTTCTATATTTTTTTTAAGATACGCCATCTATTCGTTTTATTATAAATATCTATTTAGTATTTTTTCACTCTATTAATGAAAAAATTCCAAACCTTTCATATATCGTATTATAAACCTCTGAAGAATATTGTACATAATTGTCACTATCTTTAATTTCTTTTACAGAATCCACATACTCAATGATTCTGTCATCATCAATCGATAACTGATAATATGCATCATTGAATGGACCTAAATAAAAGTTCATCTTCCCAATCCTTCTGAAGTTACCAATCGAATTATAATCATTCTCACTATAAAAACCAATAAAGGTTGATTCGTAAACCTTTCGACTATTTTTGGTCCTAAACTCACGGAAGTAATCCATATCCGAAACATACAAAACATCAATGATTATGTTGTGTTTATCCCCAGACTTAATAATCTTACTAATATAATCCTCTAACTCTTTAATCGTAGTATTCCCCTTCTTAGTCAATAACAAATCTATATCATTACCATTAATAGACCCCCACATTGCGATTTGGAAATCGTCAGTAATTAATAATTCCCTATTCTCCTCAAACCACTTATTAAACAACTCGTTATTAAGTTTATCTTTCACTATAAGATTATTATTTAATTTTTTTCTTTTAGCCGTAAGTGTCTCAGTTTTTTCAAATAGTGACGACTCAGTTAAATTAAATAACTTCGAATATTCAGGATAACCCTCTTTTATTATTTCTTCTTTTAATATATGATTATAGAAGTCTCTAGTAACTTTATTACCCCGATTTAGTTTATGTTTAGAATGTCCCAAATGAACAAATGGTTCTTTTGAGTTAAAATTATACAACCCCCATTCACCTTCATTTGCTATCTGATTACAATGATACTTTTTATCTAAATAACCTAAGTTTATTTGTTCCATAAATATCGTATATGAATCATACTCAAAAGGCGTGGTATATCTAATTTCTTTAATCGATTCAACAACCTCCTTCGCATTATTCAAAAATTCCATCTTTAAATCGTAACTATTGAAAACCAATAAACTACCATTAACCACATTAAAATCCTCATCTATAGGTTCATAAAAACTCAAAGAAGTAAATTCCTCTTTATCATTATAAAACTTATTTAAATACTCCATACCCCAACTCTCATAGTGATAACACATCATATCTTTATGTAACTCAGTAAATGACGTATCTCTGAAATATGTATCTATGTCAAATAAACACACAGGTTCCCCAAATTCTTTAATTGGTAATATTTTTTTATACGACCAGAAACATTCGTGAATATCTAAGTCATATTCTCTAACCCTAACTTCATCATATAAATTATCAAACCCATACTTCTCAACAAATTCTTTTATTTGATTATCACAGTATAAGTAAATGGGGTTCCCACTTCTTTTCCATGTTAATATAGAATAAACCCATGTATATAGTTCCGAAACACTTAAATCGTGACCCATACCGTAAATAAACCCTCTACCCTTATTAGTAAAAACTGAATGTATCCCAATCATATAATATATTCTTTAATCATTTCAGTTATTGATTTTTTCTTATAACAATAGTCTAACACAAACCTACCTAATTCAGTGGCTGAATATCGACATAAGTGCATCGTTTTATTAAACTTTAGATATATTTCTTCTAATAGTTTACTGTGCCATTTAATGTGTGCAACTTCAATCCATTCGTCCTCATTAGGATTATATGACACTAATTCTCGGTCGTCCTTAAATCTTTGGTCACCCTCTAAATAATCAACACTATGAGATAAATCATTTAAAGCCAAATGATGCCCAGTTGCTAAAACCACATACGCCCTTGATAATGTCACTTTACTAGCAGAACCTTGCAACTTAAAACGTGTATAAAACGACCTAATAGGGAATTGAGTAAAAACATTTTCTCTTCTAGGTTCTATTAACCCTTCAGGTGAAAATCTATCAATCATCCACCCATTAACGTGATTAGCATCACTATTTAAGACCTCCCGAATAAAGTCGGTCGACACATCAACAAACTCATCCGCATCTACCGTCCATATAAATTCATACTCGTTATCAGCAATCTCTCTTTTATACTTATTTTTCAATAGAGCTTCACGTCGAGTAGTATAAGGCTCATCCCAATGATTAACAATAGTCGCCATTTGACTTACATAATCATAAATCTCTCCTCTCTCAGTCCCATAGTCATGGTAAATACAATAGAAATCAGTAACCCCGATTCCTTTATAGTGCGCAAAGAACTCTATCATTAAATTAAGGTCCTGTAATTCCCACACGATAAATAAAAGTTTCATTCTTAATGGTTTTTTAATTGTATTAACCTCTTGGAAGTCCGTTTTAATTAAAAGTTCTAACTCACCCCTATAATCATCATTGGAACCGTCATTCACTAAGACACTTTCTAATCTATTTTCTGACTCATCAATAATACCATTCACCCACTTATAATGCCATATAAAACCATTATATGGGAACCTCTTTAGTTTCATTATTTGCTCCGATTGTTCTATCACATCATGATGACCCAATCCTAATATCACATCTCTTCTTGATAAGCTAACCTTAGTCGTAGTACCTCTTAAAACATCCCACGTATAGTTACTATAAAGTGGGAACGTATCACTAATATCTTCTTCAATCGTAATATTACCCAACCCATCTTCTGAAAATCTGTCAATTAATGAAAAATTTACGTAGTTCGCATCACTACTCATTATTCGACCCAAATCCTTTTTGTTTATATCAACAAACTCATCACAATCAACAACAAATGACCATTCATCTCTATCACTATATTTTAACCTAACCCGATTTATCGTATCGACCTTAACTCTCTCATCAAATTGTCCATCCATGATTCTTACAACCATAGAGTTTTCCATAACGTACTCTAAAACATCTCTACTCACTTCATCATACGAGTGATAAATCGCATAGAATTCTGTCACACCTATCTTACGATAGTGCTTAAAAAAATGAAATAGTCTTTCTTTATTTTCTCGACTATTAAAAACAAAGAATAGTTTCATTAGAAGTATTTTTTTATTGTAGTTTGAATGAACTTATCATATAACTCATTATATACTGTTTTAGCACTTGCCTGGTACTTATATTTTTTACCTAACTTATCATTATCCGATAATATTGTATCATTAAAGTTAAACTTCCTACCTTGGTTCTCAAACACTACAAATTTTTCATTATAACACTGTTTTATGTTCCATCCATTCTTATTGAGAAATCTACAACATTCCTGAACCCAATGGTCGTCTAACCCATATACCCCCAACTCATCGGGGATGTCAATAAAGTCAAATATATTACTCGAAAATATATTAAACCAACCTCCACCAATAATAACGTCATCTATAAACCCAATCCTATTCTTTTGAGTTTTATATAAATTATTTTGCGTTAATGGGTTAAGTTTTTTAAAGTAATGTCGGTCTTTAATATTCCTATACTTTGGGTGTGTTAACTCATCAAAATGTGAGTTCCATAACTTAGCTAACATCGCAGAGAAAATTAAATACTCCCCTTCAACCTTTTCTAGTGTCTCGTACACATACGATACAGACTCAGGATTGAAAACAATATCAACATCTATATACCCTATATAATCATAGTCATACTTAAACTCTCTTATTACTAATCGTCTAGTGGAGTTTACACCCCACTCTCCCTCAGACCTTATATTACTAATGATATTAAGTGTTTTCTTACTAATTTCTAAAAAATTATTGAAGATATCTATCACCACTTCTTTCGTCAGTTTTGAAGATTCCCAATCATAATACTCATCAGAAATATTTAAATCAATATAAAGGGTATTATTAACATTTTGATTATTTAGTGAAACTAATTCAAAATCCCTTATAATACGACCTAAATCATAAATCTCTTCAGGTAAAACATGTAACGCGTATATTATACTGTAACTTTCTCTTTTCAAAATAAATCAGTGAATTTACTAATTAATGACTTTTTTGGTGTGTGTATTTTTTTATAATCCTCAACTATTTGGTCATAAAGTTCTGTAATCTTCATATTATAACAACCTTCACCTTGTACTGGATGAATATATTGAATCCCATCTATAGTATCTCTATTTTCCCAGTATTCATTAAACGCTTCAGCACCAACCCAATTTAAAAAATTAGTATCATTCATTCCTTTAATCGTATAGTCGTGTCCAAATCCCCACATCATCCAAACGGTTTCGTCACACAGTAACTCATCATATAAACAAGTTAAAGCGTATTTCCCATACCCCTCTTCTCTAAAATGTTTTTTACCATATACAAATAAACACGAAAGATACCATTGTTCGTTATCTAAAAAATTATGTAATACTTCACTATCAGTACCCGCATTTCTCATAAAATAATCGACATAGTGTTTTTGTGGTATATTGGAATTTAAATCACTTCTTCTACTCCAAAAAACATTATTCGCAGTGTCCGGGTCGTGAGCCATTATTAACCCATCATATCCATTATCATAGTGCTCTAACATCTGAGCATAAATGTTTGTCCTCTTTCCCGTTGGATTGTACCAAAAAGCATCTGTATCTACAACACTCACAACATCATAATTAGCCAAGTGAGGATGAGATGTTAAACCATACTTTAACGACAATCCATCATTGACGGGTATCACAGAACCTTCAGGAAGTAACCTCTCGATAAGTGAAGAACCAACATCATTCACAAATCCCTTACCTAAGAAAATTTTAATATCAAAGTCTAAGACATCAGTATAAACCAATTGTGAAATAATCGATAAATAAAGGAATTTTAAATAACTATGATTCCCCCATACTTGGTATACCACACATAACCTCGAACCCTCAGTTCTTTTAGGTCTTTCAGGTACGTTCTCCAAAAATGGTAAAACGTAGTCATTCATTGTGTGAAACTTCATATTATTGGACTTAGTCACATTCAATGAGTTTAATGCCCATTTTTCATTTGGTGACAACGCACTTCTAAGAACCTCTTTAGCCTTATCTAAGTCATCGAACGCCTCGATATGTCTCAAAGCTTCAATTATACCGTCTTCTAACGTTTTTTTATCATTTAATGGTGTTAACATATCTTATATATTAGTAGTAAAACCAACTAGTGGTTATATTATTGAATCCGTTTTTTCTTAAGAAATCTGTAATGACTTTCCTAAACATCGGGTCGAATTTTCTTTCACCCGTAAAATGTATTATTTTTGATTTATTTAATGATTCCTGTATTGGACTATCAAAGAAATAACCTAAATCAGGACCTAACCTAAACACAGGTTCAGGACTATAACAATGAGTCATAATACTCAAAAAACTCTGCTCTTGCGTATCGTATAACCTCTTTTCTACGTCAGACATAAAAGTCTTATCGGATTTAAACTCAAATAAGTTAAGTAAACTTTTAATATCCCCAATAAACGGATGAAATACCGAGTTTAAATTGATACCCATAAATCCAGCGTTTACCCCAACTCCGTTATAATTGTTTTTATAATACTCTTTAGAAATATCATACCCAAAATACTCGGATAATTTATAGAACATTCCTTTATCTGATATCGGACATTTAGTCTCATCAATGACAAAAGACCTATTGTTCAATACTAACCCATCAATCTCCGATAATTCCATACCTATTTTATCATTAAAATAAACATCGTCATCATACGTTATAAGATATTCAATACCTTTTTCCTGCATTAAATAATAATACAAAAGTACGTGATATATATGAATGAAATTTCTTAATCCAGAAAATTCATCTTTAGTTAATAAGTTATTCTTAATATACCATTCAGATAAATCATCCATAGTATAAAAATTAATCGTCATTGGGAAACCTTCCCTATGTGGCGTCGATAATTTATCTATCTCTTTAGTCCAATCGTCTTCAAACGACCAATCGTCAATCAATATATTCGCCTCAATTTCAAAATCCCAAAACTCCTTTGATAATTGGAGTAATGAGAAGTACTGTTGAATACCTCTTTTTTTCCATAGTCTAGATACTACTACTTTCCTACTCATTGTAAAAATCTGCCATTATTTTAATCCACTCTTCTTTATTGTCGAACTTTTTAAGAAAATTTTTAGCGGATTTAAATATCAATTCTCTCGTCTCTTTTTTTGTGTTCTTAATTCTTTTAACCACATTTTCGAATTCTTCTTTTGAAGAAACCCTATACGGATAATTAAACTCAGGACACCAGTTCTTATGTATTATCGGCAACTTACCTCCGTCAACCGACTGAAAGATAGAATAACCAAAAGGTTCTTTAACATACGCACCGTGAAATATACCGAACAAATTACTCCTATAGTAATCTTCAATCTTATTAGGTGTGTACTCAATTATTTTTGTTTTATTAAATTTAGTCTTTGTATTTTTCTCCCAAATCTTTACACCTTTGGATGATGTAAACGCGTTTGACCTGACATTCTCCAAAAAGTGAATCGCCTTTCTGGTCTCTGCTCTCGCAGCGAAACCAACAACATTATTATCATAATAATCGTCATTCCATATAAACTCATAGTAGTTTGGTATCGTAATACAATCTTTAAAGATAGTATTAACTAATCCTCTTTGAGAACCAATCCAATACTTTCTCTTATTCGCTCGTATTAAATCGTCTTGCCACTCAACATCCCAAAGAAAAGGTACCGAATCTCTAGAGAACCCTAACTCTTTATATGAGTCAACTATTTCCCTAGCGTATGCATGTACCGCAACACTATCAAACTTATGTCTATACTTCCATAAATGAGGTCTTTTAGTGTAGTGATTGTGTAGAAAATGTATTTTACGACAACCCTGTAGTAAGTTCTCAGTCTCTAAAGGACTTTGATTATAAAAAATAAAGTCTATCGGTATTGATGAATCGTCAAACCCCTCAAAACGATGGTTATCAATCAATAACACAGGTTTAACATTTAAATGTTGTGGTATTTCTTTTAACCAATTATTTACCCACACATCAGAACCACCACCTACTGTATTACCAGCACCTGTTGTAACATACACATCATAAAGTAATTCTCTACGTCTTTTCATCTAATTAGTTATTTTAAAAACTCTATGAGTTCTTTAAAGTTATTTTTAGTATCCATCATTTCATCTAAATAAATGTGGGTTATAGAATCTTTACTAACATACCCATAATCCTCATCGAACGGTGGTTTATTGATAAAACCCCCTTTAAAAAACTTATCCTTATGTGAACTAACAACACCCGCCATATGTAGAATTTTAGACTCTTCCCATTTTGATATGTTATCTGTGGCCCATCTAAAGTCTAACTCTTTATGTATTTCGGTTGTAACACCTCTTTTCCATAATAACCATAGAACACACCACATCTCTGAAGTCCATGACTGTATTGTCGGTTTATAATCGTTATACGTTGGGTGTTTTACCATTAGGTTATACAACCCCGTACACTTCTCTTCAACTTCTTTGAAATATCCTAATAAATCATCAACCCCCTTATAGTAAAGTTGGGCCCCACCTGATTGGTCGTTCTTTTCAATAATTTCTTCCAATGTTACACCCACATATTTCGCCATATCTTCTATAATACGGTCACCCTTAGTTCTCAAATATTGATAACCTAAATAACCTTTGGTATCACTACAATAAACAGTATTGTCTTCTGTGAATAATGAGTAATCAATAGTCTCCCTAAGTATGATATCTGAATCAATTAACATTAGGTCTTTTTGTTGAGTATCTTGCTCAAGATACTTGACAACCCCGTGTATTTTTAATGTTGGTATGTATGACTTTTCTTTTCTTTTATCTTCATAATAAAAGACATTGTTTGGGTACATTTCTTTAAACTTAACCACAAATTCTGAGGGACTCTTACCTTCAGTATATAAAAATACCGCACGATGAGACTCTAAAATTCCCAACTTTTTAAAGTTGTTGAATTGTATAATATTCTGCCAATGAAAATATTGGACGTCTGGTTGGGAACATATGGTTATCATAAATAAAAAAGTCTTAATATTACTAATGATATTAAGACTTTTTTAAATGTAAATTAATTATGTTGTGATTTTATCAAAACGGGGTTATTCCATCACTACACGTATTATCGTTATCACATAGTTGGTTACTATTCACATAACCTTGTATAAACGAATATCTCTCATCACCTGTTGGTCTAACCCATGGACCCCATTGACCATTAGGTTGTTTAATCGCAATTTGGTCACCACTTAATGTCGAACAATAATTATGTGACTTTACCGGATTATCTTCTCTATCATTATTGAAATCAATAATATCCGTACTACCCGCAGGTACAAAGTATTGAGATTCTGGGTTATCAACCGGACTAATATTAGGTAATCCCCTTTGTATCGCAAAATTACCATATCCAGGGAATGTACTATCCGAAGTATCAACAGTCACAGTTCTACAATACGCATCTTGACCATCAGGTATTCTTATTGTCGTCGTTGTCGTTGTAATATCAATTAATTCAGTAACCCCATTCACTTTACACTCGATTTCCTCTAAACTGTTGCTAAACCCTTCGGGTACGGTTATGATAACGTTATAATCATACGAACCTTTTTGATATGTCGATGGCATTACTCTATAAATTAAGTTACTAAGATTATATGAAACTAAAGCAGTTACAGGGTCACCAAAAACCCCTGGTCTAATACTAACGAACAAACCTTCAGTATCACACGTAAATGTTGGTAATACTCTTACTGTTGATGTTGTAGTAGTCTCTTTGGCTCTAGTAAATAAAGTTTTAGGACATTTTATCATTTCCTCAGAGTTAGAATATCCTTCAGGTACTCTAAACTCAAACAGATACTCCTTACTACCTTCAACATAAGTTGATGGTTCCACACTAATAACATTCAATACTTCACCATTAAAGGTCGCAACATAAGTCACGTTCTCTCCGACAGAACCCTCACTAACACTTATAACTAAACCGTCATTTTCACAATCAAACATCGGTAGAGCTTTAGTCGTAGTTGTTGTCGTCGTAGGTTCCTCGGTCGTTGTTGTTGTTGTAGTACGTGCCGTAGTCGTTGTTGTTGTAGTAGGTTCCTCGGTCGTAGTTGTTGTCGTAGTAGGTTCCTCAGTCGTTGTTGTTGTCGTAGGCGCAATACCGTCCTCAACAGTCTTTATGAATTGACAATCCCCGTCACAATCGAATATATAATCCCCATTTATTTCTTTAACACCATATTGTGTTGGGTCAAAAGTATATGGAAATGTTACCTCCCCTATGTTTATTGCTTGACCATTATTAAGGGATATCCTTAAACTACATCCCGTATTTACTTGACTATTAAATGTTACTACTTGATTCGACATTACTTATTATTTTTTATTATTTTATACTAACTTAATGTTATTGTTATATCGTCATTACAACGATTATTTATTTCTCTAATGAATTTACAACGACCTTTTTTAAATAAATACACCCCATTAGTGGTATTAACACCGTAATCATACATATTGAATGTATACGGAAAAGAAACGTCACTAATCGTAATAGTAGTCCCGTTAATTAAACTAACCTCTAACTCAAAATTACCTGTATTTTCACTATAGAATGTTATACTACTTTTCATAATAATAAATATCTTAACTTAAACTATACGTTATACCATCCACACATTCTGTGGTCGTGGTTGTAGTTACTGGGTCAATAATATCATATATTATATCATCAGGACATTCATTCTCTTCAATACAAACATCAATGTCATCAATACACGGACCTACGGTTTCTATTGTTACATCAATGTCATCAACACACCCATAACTAATATCATCAATACAATCGGGACACTCACAATATGATTCACACATATTCTTAATATAAATCGTATCGTATCCTTCTGTTGGTCTGTGCCACACGTAGTAATCCTCTTTTGTTATAATAACATGTTTATCAACGAATAACTCTTCGTTACAATAATCATCATACTCAATAGATTCCACTAAAATAACACCACACTCGTTTGTGGTTATTAGATAGTCCCCAACTGACACATCACTTGCTCTTTTTTCAACGATTCTATATTCATTATCATAAAAAACCTGACCATAACTTCCGTCAATATTTACTAACTCAGCCAATGGTTTTTTAGGAGCTTCTTCATTACACTTTAAGTAAACGTCATTTACGTTGGTACTGTTTTTATCTTCCAATACCAATACCCAATGATGGTACTCAACATTAACCCTTCTGTCGTTTATATTTACATACTTGTATATTCTACCCGTTTGTCTTTCAATGACTTCGGACATCTTAACATCTTTAGTATATTCACAAACCGATGAGGTATCACCATAATAGAATTGTGAGTAATCACAAAACGTCATGTCATGGATAGTAGGATTAGCAGAAACTAATATATCACCCATTTTAACATCTTGCACCCTAATTATCTCAACTGTCTCACCAATCACGATATCGTTTACATTAATCACTGGTCTATTTGTTGGGTCTATTACTCTATATAACTCACTATTTACATCATAACCCTGACAATTTTCCTTAACCTCAAAATCTATAATACCCGCACAATATGGATTTATATCACTATAATGACCTGAACTACCATAACTAAAATATCCTCCGTATCCTGCGTATCCGTTGTATCCTCCGTATTCTCCATACATACCATAAGATGTGAACATACCGTAAGAACCGTAAGAACCATAAGAACCATAAGAACCATAAGAACCGTAAGAACCATAAGAACCATAAGAACCATAAGACCCGTAAGAACCATAAGAACCATAAGACCCGTAAGAACCATAAGACCCGTAAGACCCGTAAGAACCATAGCAATCATAATCTCCATCAGTAAACTCATAGTTAACACCAATAAT